>SMFF01000197.1_pt1 | contig 13522 bp, 12 predicted proteins | sample 2456181 | NCBI WGS metagenome assembly SMFF01 (sample SAMN10132611, study PRJNA489261) | soil metagenome | isolation source: day120 antibiotic-loamy sand soil ammended with raw manure from dairy cow... | place: USA | collected 2015-04-01
TCAGGCCGAGAACCAGTCGGCCTGCCGGATCGCGCGCATCGCCTCGCGCTTCACCTCCGGCTCGAGCCCTTCGATGTAGAGCTTGCCGTCGAGGTGGTCGGTCTCGTGCTGCAGCGCCTGCGCCATGAGGCCGTCGCCTTCGAGCACGACCTCGTTGCCGTCGACGTCGACGCCGGTGACGCGCGCCCAGGGGTGCCGCATCCGCGGGAAGTAGAAGCCGGGCACCGAGAGGCAGCCTTCGTCGACGGGTTCCGGTTCGCCGTCGACCTCGAGCACGGGGTTGATGACGTAGGAGATGTCACCGTCGATGTTGACGCTGAACGCCCGCAGCCCGACGCCGATCTGAGTCGCGGCGACCCCGGCGCGTCCCGGCGGGCGCACGCTGTCGACGAGGTCCTCGACGAGCGCGCGCACGCGGGGGTCGCCGGGGTCGGTGATCGGGTCGGTCTTCGAGCGGAGTACGGGGTCGCCGAAGAGGCGGATCTGTCGTTCGGTCATGCGTTTCTGCTGGTCGGGAGCCCGTCCATGACGAGCGCGGCGAGTTCGCGGGCGGAGGCTCTCGTGAAGGGCTGCAGGTTCTGCCAGCGCACGACGGAGCCGGCGGCGAGCTCGGGGTCGTACGGCATCCGAACGACGGCGCGCACGCGCGAGGAGAAGTGCGCGTCGATCTCGTCGAGCTTGACGAGGTTGGTGCCGTGGGTGGCGGTGTTGATCGCGACGACGGCGTTCCGCACGAGGTCGCCGTAGTTGTTCGCCTCGAGCCAGGTGAGCGTCTCGGAGGCGAGCCGCGCCTCGTCGACGCTGCCGCCCGAGACCACGACGATGCCGTCGGCGCGCTGCAGGGTGGCCCGCATGACCGAGTGCACGATGCCGGTGCCGCAGTCGGTGAGGCAGATCGAGTAGTACCGCGCCACGAGGTCGGCCACGACGTTGTAGTCGTTCTCGTCGAAGGCCTCTGACAGCAGCGGATCGGTGTCGGATGCGAGCACGTCGAGGCGGGTCTCGTCGCGCGAGACGTGGGTCGAGAACTCGCTGAAGTCCTTGATGGCGGCGGCGTGGGTGACGATGTCGCGCACCGTCGACCGGGTCTGCTTGGCGACGCGTTCGGCGAGGGTGCCGCGGTCGGGATTCGCGTCGACCGCGATGATGCGATCTTCGCGCACATCCGACAACGCCATGCCCAGCAGGGTCGTCACCGTGGTCTTGCCGACGCCGCCTTTGCGGGTGAGCACGGGCACGTAGCGCGTGCCGCCCTCGAAGCGCTTGGCGATGCGGGCGTCGAGCGCCTTGCGTTCGCGCACCTTGGCCGAGTCGCCGAGGTTCACGAGATGCAGGGTGCTCGCGTACACGAACGACGGCCAGGCGCCCTCGGGCGCGTGACGGTTGCGCTTGGGTTCGAGTAGGCGGTCGGCCGTGAGCATCGCGGCCGGCTCGGGCGAGGCGGTCGCACCGCGCTTGCGATCCCGGCGCGAGTAGAGCTCGTCGTCGGCGGGGAGCGGCACGACCGGCGTCTCGAGGGTCGGCTCGGCCTCTTCGTCGGCCACGTGGGTCATGTCGGACACGACCTCGATCGACACGGTTCCCACGGATGCCGGGGTCACCGGGGCCACGGAGGCGGGCGTCGCGACGACCGCGCCGAGCGTCACCTGCTCCTCGTCCTCCGGCGGCTCGTGCTGCTCGGCCGGCAGCTCGATCGAGACGGTGAGGCTCTCAGGAAGCGCCGCGGCGAGGGCCGCATCCCCCTCGTCGGAGAGGGCGCCCTCATGCTCGGGGTCCTGCCCCGCGGTGTTCCGCACCATGCGTGTGACCTTACTCGACCACGACCAGCAGGTCTCCGGCGTCGACCTGCCGTGTGGAGGGGATCGCGAGGCGTTTCACGGTGCCGGCGACGGGGCTCGTGATGGCCGCCTCCATCTTCATCGCCTCGATGGTCGCGACGGGGGTGCCCGCGTCGACGCGATCGCCCTCCTCGACCTTCAGGGTCACGACCCCCGAGAAGGGCGCCGCGACGTGGCCGGGCTTGCTCGCATCCGCCTTCTCGGCGCTCGCGGTCTCGACGGCGATCGAGCGGTCGCGCACGAACACGGGGCGCAGCTGGCCGTTGAGGGTCGTCATGACGGTGCGCATGCCCTTGTCGTCGGCCTCTCCGATGGCCTCGAGTCCGACGAAGAGGCTCACGCCCGGCCCGATCTGCACGGTGTGCTCGGCACCCGACTTGAGGCCGTAGAGGTAGTCGACGGTGTCGAGGGTCGACAGGTCGCCGTACTGATCGCGCACCTCCTGGAACTGTTGGGTCGGGCCTGCGAAGAGCAGGCGGTTGAGCGTGGCGCGTCGCTCCGCGGTGTCGCCGGCCAGCCCGGCCTTCTCCTCCGCGGTGAGCGACTCGAGGCCGACCTTGACCTCGCGGCCCTTCAGGACCTTGCTGCGGAACGGCTCCGGCCATCCGCCCGGCAGGTCGCCGAGCTCGCCCGCCATGAACCCGATGACCGAGTCGGGGATGTCGTACGTCTCGGGGTTCTGCTCGAAGTCGGCCGGGTCGGCGTTCGTGGCCGCGAGCTGCAGGGCGAGGTCACCCACGACCTTCGACGACGGCGTGACCTTGGTGGGGCGGCCCAGGATGCGGTTGGCCGCCGCGTACCAGTCCTCCACCTTCTCGAACTGGTCGCCGAGGCCGAGCGCGATCGCCTGCTGGCGCAGGTTGGAGAGCTGACCGCCCGGGATCTCGTGGTGGTACACGCGACCGGTGGGGCCGGGCAGGCCCGACTCGAACGGCTTGTAGGCGCGGCGCACGGCCTCCCAGTAGGGCTCGAGGTCGCTCACGGCCTCGAGCGAGAGGCCGGTGTGACGCTCGGTGTGGGCGGTCGCCGCCACGAGCGCCGAGAGGCTCGGCTGGCTCGTGGTGCCCGCCATGGGGGCACTTGCCGCGTCGACCGCATCCGCGCCGGCACGGCTGGCCGCGAGCAGGGTCGCGAGCTGACCGCCCGCGGTGTCGTGGGTGTGCACGTGCACCCGCAGGTAGTAGTCGAGCGTGTAGAGGTCTTCCGCCGGGTCGAGCAGGTCGCCCGTGTAGCAGAGCGCGACCTCGGCGACGGTCGTGTCGGTCGCGAGCACGGCGTCGATCGCGGGGCGCATCTGGTCGACGTCGTTGAGGGCGTCGAAGATGCGGAAGATGTCGACACCGGTCGCCGCGGCCTCCTGCACGAAGGCCTCGGTGACCTCGGTCGGGTAGGGCGTGTAGCCGACGGTGTTGCGGCCGCGCAACAGCATCTGGATGGCGATGTTGGGCAGCGCTTCGCGCATCTTGGCGAGACGCTCCCAGGGGTCTTCGCCGAGAAAGCGCAGCGCGACGTCGTAGGTGGCGCCGCCCCAGGCCTCGACCGAGAACAGCTCGGGCGTCAGCCGCGCGACGTGCGGCATGACGGCCACCAGGTCCTTGGTGCGCACGCGCGTCGCGAGCAGCGACTGGTGGGCATCGCGGAACGTCGTCTCGGTCACGGCAAGGGTCGTCTGGGCGCGCAGCGCGGACGCGAACCCGACGGGTCCGAGTTCGAGCAGACGCTGGCGTGACCCGGAGGGCGCCGGATGCACGAGGTCGACGTCGGGCAGCTTGCGGGCCGGGTCGATCGCTCCCCCGCCGTCGCCGTTGGGCTGGTTGACCGTCACGTCGGCGAGCCAGTTGAGGATCTTGGTGCCGCGGTCACGCGACTCGCGGCCGCGCACGAGCCACGGGCGCTCCTCGATGAACGCCGTCGACACATCTCCCGCAAGGAAGTCGGGATCGTCGAACACCGCCTGCAGGAACGGGATGTTGGTGGCCACGCCGCGCAGCCGGAACTCGGCGAGGCCGCGGCGCGCACGACGCACGGCGGAGGGGAAGTCCCGCCCGCGGCAGATCATCTTCACGAGCATCGAGTCGAAGTACGGCGAGACCTGTGCGCCAGCCGCGACCGTGCCGCCGTCGAGCCGGATGCCGGCGCCGCCCGGCGAGCGATAGGTCGTGATCTTGCCGGTGTCGGGTCGGAAACCCGCGGCCGGGTCCTCGGTCGTGATGCGGCACTGGATGGCGTAGCCGCGCGGCTGCAGCTCCTCCTGACGCAGGTCGAGGTCGGCGAGCGTCTCCCCCGCCGCGATCCGCATCTGCGACTGCACGAGGTCGACATCCGTCACCTCCTCCGTGACGGTGTGCTCGACCTGGATGCGGGGGTTCATCTCGATGAAGACGTGCTGTCCGGCGCGCTCCCCCGCGGTGTCGAGCAGGAACTCGACGGTGCCCGCGTTGACGTAGCCGATCGACTTCGCGAACGCCACGGCATCCCGGTGCATCGCCTGTCGGATCGACTCGTCGAGGTGGGGCGCCGGCGCGATCTCGACGACCTTCTGGTGGCGGCGCTGCACGGAGCAGTCGCGCTCGAACAGGTGGATCGTCGATCCCTCGCCGTCGGCGAGGATCTGCACCTCGATGTGGCGCGGGCGCACGACGGCCTGCTCGATGAACATGGTGGGGTCGCCGAAGGCCGAGTCGGCCTCGCGCATGGCGGCCTCGAGCGCGGGGCGCAGCTCGTCCCGCGTGTCGACGCGTCGCATCCCGCGCCCGCCGCCGCCCGCGACCGCCTTCGCGAACACCGGGAACCCGATCTCGTCGGCGCCGCGCAGCAGCTCGTCGATGTCGGTCGTCGCCGGCGTCGACTTCAGCACGGGCACACCCGCCGAGATCGCGTGCTCCTTCGCGGTGACCTTGTTGCCGGCCATCTCGAGCACATGCTCACCGGGGCCGATGAAGGTGATGCCGTTGGCGGCGGCCGCCGCTGCGAGCTCAGGGTTCTCGGAGAGGAACCCGTAGCCCGGGTAGATCGCGTCGGCGCCCGACTCCTTGGCCACCCGGATGATCTCGGAGACGTCGAGATAGGCCCGCACGGGGTGCCCCTTCTCGCCGATCTGGTACGCCTCGTCCGCCTTCAGGCGGTGCATCGAGTTGCGATCCTCCCAGGGGTACACGGCAACCGTGCGAGCCCCCAACTCATACGCTGCGCGGAACGCGCGGATCGCGATTTCACCTCGGTTGGCGACCAGGATCTTCGAGAACATGCGGTCCTTCCTGCCGGCGAAGCCGGACGAGAGGGGGGTTTGGATTCTTTCAGACTAGTGAAGGTAGGGTGGCTTCTCGTGCACGTTCTGAGCGTCAGCTCCCTCAAGGGGGGCGTGGGAAAGACCACGGTGACGCTGGGCCTGGCATCCGCCGCATTCGCCCGCGGAGTCTCGACGCTCGTGGTCGACCTCGACCCGCAATCGGATGTCTCGACCGGCATGGACATCAACGTCGCCGGTCACCTGAACATCGCGGATGTGCTCGCCTCGCCCAAGGAGAAGATCGTGCGTGCCGCGATCGCCCCCTCGGGGTGGACACGCGGACGCTCCGGCACGATCGACGTGCTCATCGGCTCGCCGTCGGCGATCAACTTCGACGGACCGCATCCGTCGATCCGCGACATCTGGAAGCTCGAGGAGGCGCTCGCGCACGTCGAGAAGGAGTACGACCTCGTGCTCATCGACTGCGCACCCTCGCTCAACGCGCTCACCCGCACGGCGTGGGCGGCATCCGACCGCGTCGTCGTCGTGACGGAGCCCGGCCTGTTCTCGGTCGCGGCAGCCGACCGCGCCTTGCGGGCGATCGAGGAGATCCGTCGCGGCATCTCGCCGCGGTTGCAGCCGCTCGGCATCATCGTCAACCGCGCACGCGTGCAGTCGCTCGAGCACCAGTTCCGCATCAAGGAGCTGCGCGACATGTTCGGACCGCTCGTGCTGGCCCCGCAGCTGCCCGAGCGCACCTCGCTGCAGCAGGCGCAGGGAGCGGCCAAGCCTCTGCACGTGTGGCCAGGCGAGGGCGCGCAGGAGATGGCCCACAACTTCGACGTGCTGCTCGAGCGCGTGCTGCGCACCGGCCGCCTCGGCGAGCCGGGCGACATCCAGCCGAGCGCCTGAGGCACCTGCGAAGCCCGCCCCTGCTGTTATGCAGGAGATCTGCTGTTATGCAGGAGATCTGCCTCCCGAGGGGAACCGCACCCGCATGATCTCGGGCCTCACGATGTCCCGGCCGCCTGAGACTCCTGCATAACAGCACGAGCAGGGGCTCGGCTTGGGGAGCCGAGGCGTTACGACGCGAAGGAGGCCAGCACCGAGCGCTGCTCCCCGGACAGGGGAAAGCTGCTCCGCTCGCGGGGATACACCTCTGCATCGGTCCAGGTCGAGGCTCGGATGCTGGAGGCGACCCCGATCCTTCTGCCGCGCTCCTGCAGATCGGCGTGGAGTACCGCAGCCTCGAAGAGATACACAGCGTCGAGACGCCATGGCCGAGTAGTGCCCAGGGAAGAACTCGCCCGTGACGGAGGACCGGTGAGGACCAGGTAGTAGTCGGGTAGTTCGTTCGGCGACATGTCCAGGATGCCCTCGCGCTTGAGGTACCACTTCACATTGACGCTCGCACCCGAGAACGGTCCGTTCGCGAAGTAGCCGTCGATCGCCTTCTGATTCGCAGCGTCATTGAGAGTGATGCCGAACACCTCCGATGCGATCCACTCCCCTAGGTGGCCAGGAGTGACAGGCCTGTTGATGATGCCGGCGATTTCACGGTCGATCTCGTTGCGTTCGCGCAGCTTCGTGGCAACGCGTGTCAGCTTCTCGACGTCCACCCGGCTTCCGCGTGACGGCTGCTAGCTCGCGGCGCGCTTGGCGCGACGGGCGGCGAGCTCGTCGGAGGGGTCGACGCTCGCCGAGTCGAGTTCGACGAGGCTCGTCTCGACCTCGCGCAGCACCTTGCCGACCGCGATGCCGAAGACGCCCTGGCCGCGGCTCACGAGGTCGATGACCTCGTCGTCGGACGTGCAGAGGTAGACGCTCGCGCCGTCCGACATGAGCGTCGTCTGGGCGAGGTCGTTGACGCCCGCCTCGCGCAGCTGGTTGACGGCCGTGCGGATCTGCTGCAGCGAGATGCCGGTGTCGAGCAGTCGCTTCACGAGCTTGAGCACGAGGATGTCGCGGAAACCGTAGAGGCGTTGCGTGCCGGAGCCCGCGGCTCCGCGGATGGTGGGCTCGACGAGCTCGGTGCGGGCCCAGTAGTCGAGCTGGCGGTAGCTGATGCCTGCCGCGCGCGCTGCGACGGTGCCGCGGTAGCCGGCCGTGTCGTCGAGGTCGGGCAGCCCGTCGGTGAACAGGAGGCCGAGGTCGTAGCGCGGCCCGGTCTCGCGGGCGCTCTGCTCGCCGGTGTCGCTCATGTCGACCGTCCTCCCTCGCGAGCTCTAACCCTCAGGTTGAAGTTGAACTTCAAACTCGCCGTCGTGTCCCACGGTACCCACCCGAGGGTGTGCCTTCAATGACATCCGCACGAGCGCTCGGCGTGTCGTGCGGAAAATCTTTCGCGGAGCCTCAGAGCCGACCGAGCGCCGAGCGGATCAGGCTCGACCGCACGACCTCGAGCTGGCCGGCGATCTCACGGGCGAGCTCCTGCGCCTTGGCTCGACTCGAGGCGTCCTTGCGGCGCGCGATCGGGATGAGGGCGGACTCGATGAGACCGAGCTCACGCTCCGCGGCGGCGCGGAACCCGCGCAGATGACGCGGCTCGATGCCCGAGCGCTGCAGCTCGACGAGCGACTTGAGCACCGCGAGGGCGTCGTCACCGTAGTGGTCGGCCGGCACGATGAGCGAGGCCGACACCGCGTCCTGCAGCAGCATCGCGTTCCCGCCCGCCTCACGGATGAGCTCGTCGCGCGTGAGGCGCCGCTCGCTCGGCAGCATCGAGGGGGCGGTGACCTTGGCGCCCCCGGGCAGCACCGGCTCGCGCCCCGCATCCAGTTCGGCGAGGTAGCTGTTGATGACCTTGAGCGGCACGAAGTAATCGCGCTGGATGGAGAGGATGAGGCGCAGCCGCTCGACGTCGGCGCCCGAGAACTTGCGATAGCCCGACTCGGTGCGGGCCGGGTTCACGAGACCCTTCTCCTCGAGGAAGCGCAGCTTCGACGGGCTCAGGTCGGGGAACTCCGGATTCAGGCGCGCGAGCACCTGTCCGATGCTGAGGAGCTGGGGCCCGCTCTGCGAGCGGGCCGCCGAGGTGGCCGCCGCCATCAGCGGGTCGGCACGCGGTCGGCGCGTGAAGCGTAGAACGTGAGTCGGAACTTGCCCACCTGCACCTCGGCACCATCGCTCAGCAGGGCTGAGTCGATGCGCACGCCGTCGAAGTAGGTGCCGTTGAGCGAGCCGAGATCGCGCACCTGGAACGCGGTGCCGGTGCGTACGAACTCGGCATGACGACGCGAGACCGTCACGTCGTCGAGGAAGATGTCGGCATCCGGATGCCGCCCCGCGACGGTGACGTCGCCGTCGAGCAGGAAGCGCGCCCCGACGTTCGGCCCACGCCGCACGACGAGCAACGCGGATCCCGAGGGAAGCGCCGCGATGGCGTCCTTCTCCTCGGGGCTGACGCCTGCCTCCATGGCCGCGAGCTGCGACCGGAAGTCCTCGGTGAAGTGGGCGGTGGTGTCGTTCGAAACCGGGCCGGGCGCGGCGGGCGTGTTCACCGCATCCGGCTGCCCCGTGCCTGCGGAACGATCAGTGGCGTCGTCGACCATGGCGCCCTCCTTCAGTTCCCCAGAGTATCTGATCCGGCCCCGCGCGCTACCCGGTCTTCACGCACAAGTCGCACGGTCTCGCGCAGATAGATCGCACCCGCCCACCAGTACAAGAAGGTGCCCCACAGCGCGAGCGCCCACCCCGCCGGATCGCTGTAGGCGGCGATGGCCGGGAAGGCCGCGCCGAGCACGAGGGTGGGCAGTGCGAACAGCAACGCGAAGGTGGCCACCTTGCCCAGGTGGTGCACCGGGAGCGGCCCGTAGCCGTGCGTGGCGAGCACCGGTCCCATCGCGAGCAGGCCGACATCGCGCAGCACGATGAGGATCACGAGCCACCACGGCAGGAAGTGCTGCCAGGCGAGTCCGATGAGCGTCGAGAAGATGAAGAGGCGGTCGACGGCCGGATCCAGCACCTGGCCCAGTCGGGTCACCTGGTTGAAGCGCCGCGCGATGAAGCCGTCGACGAAGTCGGTGAGGCTCGAGATCACGATCACCACGAGCGCCCAGCCGTACTGCGCAGAGCCGAGCAACCAGAGGAACAGCGGGATGAGCGCGAGACGCACGGCGCTGAGCACGTTCGGAACCGTCACGACACGTGAGCTGACCGCCTGCATCCGTCCTCCCTCCGGGCGAGTCTAGCCATGCGTAGGATGCCGCCATGTCCCCGCTCATGCTCGTCTTCATCGTCGCCGGCGCCGTCTCGGCGGCGTGCTGGATCGCCTCGCTCATCACGCGCGACACCTCGTGGGTCGACCGCATCTGGTCGGTCGTGCCGGTGGTGTACGTCTGGATCTTCGCGAGCGCGAGCGGCTTCACCGACATCCGCCTGCTCGTCATGGCCGCGCTCGTGACCCTGTGGGGTGCGCGGCTCACCTTCAACTTCGCGCGCAAGGGCGGCTACACGGGCGTCGAAGACTATCGCTGGGCGGTCCTGCGCGCCCGGATGAGTCCCGCGGCGTTCCAGGTGTTCAACCTGCTGTTCATCGTGCTGTTCCAGAACGCGCTGCTCGCCCTCATCACCCTGCCCGCGCTCACCGCGCTCGAGAATCCGGTGCCGTACGGACCGTGGGATGCGGTGCTCACGGCGCTCTTCCTCGCCGCCTTGGTCGGTGAGACGGTCGCCGATCAGCAGCAGTGGAACTTCCACCGGTGGAAGGCGGCCGAGACGGCGGCCGGGCGCGAAGCCCAGCCGCGTTTCCTGCAGACGGGGCTGTGGAGGACGTCGCGGCATCCCAACTTCTTCTTCGAGCAGGCGCAGTGGTGGATCTTCTTCCTCATGGGCGCGGTGGCGGCCGGATCCGTGCTCGTGTGGACGGTCGCCGGCGCGGTGCTGCTGACGTGCCTCTTCATCGGCTCGACGGCGTTCACCGAGTCGATCACGCGCGGCAAGTACCCGGAGTACGCCGAGTACCAGGCGCGCGTCTCCCCGATCGTGCCGTGGTGGCCGCGACGCCGGACGGCGGGCGCGCGCGTCGCCTGAGCTCCGATCGAGCAGCCGGGCGATACCCCCCGAACGGGTACCCCCAGAACGGGGGGTATCGGATGAGAAATCATTGCGGCTGCACCCTTGCCTGACTAGATTTTCACCATCCTTCGCCGACCCGAGGCGAAGTCACACCGCAGCACCGCCTCCCCCACCGGCTTCCCGAGCCGGCGAACCAACCCCCCACATCGCCCATCACGACAGCTCCCTGCGAGCCTGCCTGTTCCTCCCCCCCTAGCAGGTACCCGTGCACCCCACCACCTCCCGCGTTCCCGCGTTCCCGCCCACCCCTGACGCGCCCGTTCGGTCGCGCCACGCGAACCCCGTGCTCGAGCGATGAGCAGCGCCGCGCACCCCTGGGTCGGCGCAACCGACCCCCGCCTCGCTCTCGCGGTCGCGCCTGCGCGCTCGCACGCTCAGGCCAGCCCCGGTCGCCGCGCGATGCACCGCTATCGCGCCGCGCTCGCCTTTCTCGACGGCCTCATCGTCGCCGCCTCGGTCTCGTCGGCACTGCTCGCACGTTTCGGAACGGGTACTCCCGAGATCGACGTCGTAGGGGTCGCGACCGACTACTGGTGGATCGGCACCGGCATCGCGGTCGCCTGGTTCCTCGGCCTCGGCGGCTACCGGTCCCGTGACGTGCGCATCATCGGGTCCGGGCCGGTCGAGTACCGCAAGGTCACGGCGGCCACCACGACCGTGTTCGGTGTGACCGCGATCATCCTGCTCCTGCTCAAGGTCGACGTGGCCCGCGGGTTCTTCCTGCTCGCATTCCCGCTCGGCCTGCTCGGCCTTCTGCTCGGGCGCTGGCTCGCGCGCCGCGTGCTCCGCCAGCTGCGTCGTGCCGGGATCGGCACGAACGCCACCGTCATCGTCGGCCGACGCGGGGAGGTGCAGCGCGTCCTTGCGACGATCGCCCGCGATCCCGCCTCGGCGTATCGCCCGATCGGCGTCGTGCTGAGTCGCTCCGGAAGCTCGCACGAGGTTCCGATCCCCGGGCAGGGCAGGATCCCCGTGCTCGGCTCGCTCGAGGGGATCGGCGAGACGATCCGGCGGCACCGCGTCGACACGGTCATCATCGCGGGGCAGCCTCGCGGAGGCGGCGACTTCATCCGCACCGTGGGGTGGGAGCTCGAGCGCACCGACGCCGAGCTCATGATCGCCTCGCGCCTGACCGACGTCGCGGGCCCGCGCATCCACTTCCGCCCCGCAGAGGGCATGCCCCTCATGCACGTCGAACTGCCCAACTACGAGGGCGGCAAGCATGTCGTGAAGAGGGTGTTCGATTTCGTCGTGGCCGCCGGAGCGCTCGTCGCTCTCGCGCCTGTCTTCGCGGCGATCGCGATCGTCATCAAACGCGACGACGGCGGGCCCGTGTTCTTCCGTCAGGAGCGCGTGGGCCGCAACGGCCGAACCTTCCCGATGTACAAGTTCCGCTCGATGACGCTCGACGCCGAGGCGCGCCTGGCCGAACTCGAGGCCCTCAACGAGGGAAACGGGGTGCTCTTCAAGCTGCGGGATGACCCGCGCGTCACGCGACCCGGCCGCATCCTGCGCCGGTACTCGCTCGACGAACTCCCGCAGCTGTGGAACATCCTCATGGGGCACATGAGCCTCGTCGGGCCGCGGCCTCCGCTGCTGAGCGAGGTCGAGCGCTACGAGGACCACGTGCTGCGCCGGCTGTACATCAAGCCCGGCCTCACCGGCATGTGGCAGATCAACGGCCGGTCCGACCTGAGTTGGCAGGACAGCGTGCGCCTCGACCTCTATTACGTCGAGAACTGGTCGCTCACGGGCGATCTGCTCATCCTGTGGCGCACCCTGCGCATCGTGCTGCGTCCGTCGGGAGCCTACTGATGGCCGCCGCGGGCGTGCTCGAGAACGCGCGTCGTCCCGGGTTCCGCGAGACGCTCGGCCGGATGTCGGCGGCGCAGAAGCCCGGGCGCGGCGCACCACCGTACTCGCGATGGATCAACCGCCGGATGGGGCGCGTCATCGCCGCCGCCGCATTCACGGTGGGGGCGACCCCGAATGCGGTGACCGGGGTGAGCGCGCTGTTCACGGCATCCGCGATCGCGATCATCGCCCTCGTCTCGCCGGTGTGGTGGCTCGGCCTGCTCGTGGCGGCGCTGCTCGTGCTCGGCTACGCCTTCGACGCGGCCGACGGGCAGCTGGCGCGCGTGCGCGGCGGCGGCAGCCGCGCGGGTGAATGGCTCGACCACATGGTGGATGTCACCAAGACCTGCCTGCTGCACATCGCGGTGCTGGTCTCGCTCGCCCGCTTCGGCGGGGCGCCTGGCGAGGCGTTCCTGCTCGTGCCGCTCGGCTACCTCACCGTGTCGGTCGTGCTGTTCTTCGGGATGATGCTCGTCGACCAGCTGCGGCGCTCGGCTGCCGAGTCGGTTGCGGCGCAGCCGCGCTCCGGGTCGGGCCTGCTGCAGACGCTCGTGGCGCTGCCTACCGACTACGGCATCGTGTGCCTCGCCTTCGTGCTGTTCGGCTGGCGCGATGCGTTCCTCGTGGCGTACACCCTGCTGTTCGCGGCGCACACCCTCGTGCTGCTCGCGGTGCTCGCCAAGTGGTGGCGAGAACTGCGCGCACTCGACGCCCGGAGTGCCGCAGCGCGGAAGGCGTGACGGTGGCCGAGCTGCGCGTGCTGCTCGACAGCTACTGGTGGTTCGACGGTCCGACCTCGTGCCGCAACGTCGTGCGCAGCATCGTGCGCACCTGGGCGGAGGACTACCCCGACGATCGGCTCACGCTCACCGCGCGCCCACGTGACGTCGCACGCCTCGAGTCGGTGCTCGACGGCTTCGGCATCCGCGCTGAGGTGCGCGCCGTGCCCCGTTGGGCCCGCATCCACGCCCTCGCCGCGGTGTCGCTCAGTCGCGCGGCGCGCGGGCACGACCTGCTGCTCGCGCAGAACTTCTCGGCCCGCGGGCGGGGCGCCCTCTCGTGCACCTTCGTGCACGACGCGATGTTCGTCGAGCACCCCGAGTGGTTCCTGCCGATCGAACGGGCCTACCTCGCCGGCATCCGGCCGCTGCTGCGACGCGCGGACGTGGTGTTCACGAGCTCCGCCACCGAGGCGCGACGCATCCAGCGATGCTGGCCCGAGACGGCGGGGCGCGTGAAGGCCGTCGGGCTGCACACCCCGCGAGATCTGCTCGAGGCGGGCGAGCGACGACCCGTGGGCGTCGACGACACTCCCTTCCTGCTCGTCGTGGGCCGGTTGAATGTGCGCAAGAACCTCGCGCGGCTCGTGGAGGCGTTTCTCGCCTCGCCGCAGTCGGCGAGCACACGTCTGCTCGTGGTCGGACAGCCCGACGGGCTCGGCGAGCTCGTGCCCGCCGACGATGCGCGCGTGGCGGTGCTCTCGCACATCGACGACGCCGAGCTCGCGTGGCTGTATCGCCACGCG
>SMFF01000116.1_pt1 | contig 13506 bp, 11 predicted proteins | sample 2456181 | NCBI WGS metagenome assembly SMFF01 (sample SAMN10132611, study PRJNA489261) | soil metagenome | isolation source: day120 antibiotic-loamy sand soil ammended with raw manure from dairy cow... | place: USA | collected 2015-04-01
CCGGGCTTCGCCTCGCGGTCGAAGTGCACCGAGCCGTCGTTGTCGGTGACGGCCGACTTGATCTTCTTCACGAGCCGGCTCGGCTCATCCAGCAGCCACAGGATGCCGTTCTCGGTCTCCCCCGACTTCGACATCTTCGAGTCCGGGTTCTGCAGGTCGTAGACCTTCGCCGTCTCCTTGAGCACCGAGACCTCCGGCACCACGAACGTCTCGCCGAAGCGGGAGTTGAAGCGCTGGGCGAGGTCGCGGGTGAGCTCGACGTGCTGGCGCTGATCCTCCCCGACGGGCACGATCTCGGCGTCGTAGAGCAGGATGTCGGCCGCCTGCAGGATCGGGTAGGTGAAGAGGCCGACCGACGCCGACTCGACGCCCTGCTTGGCCGTCTTGTCTTTGAACTGGGTCATGCGGCTGGCCTCGCCCATGCCCGTGATCGTGTTGAGCACCCAGGCGAGCTCGGCGTGGGCCGGCACGTGCGACTGCACGTAGAGGGTCGACGCGGATGGGTCGATGCCGGCCGCGATGTACTGCGCGGCGGTGCGGCGGGTCTTCTCGCGCAGCGTGCTCGGGTCTTGCGGCACGGTGATGGCGTGCAGGTCGACGACGCAGAAGACGGCGTCGTAGTTCTGCTGCAGCTGCTTCCACTGCAGGAGCGCGCCGATGTAGTTACCGGCGTGCAGGGAGTCGGCGGAGGGTTGCATGCCCGAGAACAGGCGGGGCTTGGTCATGTGGCTGAGGTCCTTGGGTCAGAGCTGATAATCGACGACGACGGGAGCGTGGTCGGACCATCGCTTGTCGTAGGCGTCGGCACGATCCACGGCGTACGAGGTGACCTTCTCTGCCAGCGCCGCCGTCGCGAGGTGGTAATCGATGCGCCAGCCCGTGTCGGTGTCGAAGGCCTTGCCGCGCTGCGACCACCACGTGTACGGACCGGGCACCTCGCCCGCCCAGCGGCGGCCGACATCCACCCAACCGAAACCGGCACCCGCGTTGTAGCTCTCCTCGCCCTCGGCCCCGACGAACCGGTCGAAGTAGGCCCGCTCCTCGGGCAGGAAGCCGGCGCGCTTCACGTTGCCCTTCCAGTTCTTGATGTCGAGGGTGCGGTGCCCGACGTTGAGGTCGCCCACGATGAGGGAGAGCGGGTTGTGCTCGGCGAGCTTGGGCAGGCGCTCGGCCATGGCATCCAGGAACTTGTACTTCTCGACCTGCTTGGGGGTGTCGGCCTCGCCCGAGTTCACGTACGTCGACACGACCGTGACGATCGTGCCGTCGACGTCGTAGTCCGCCTCGAGCCAGCGGCCCGCGGAGTCGAAGTCGTCGGGGCCCAGCGTCACCCGGTGGATGTCGGCCTTGCGGCGGCTCGCGAGCGCGACGCCTGCGCGCCCCTTCGCCGTGGCGGGGTCGTGCAGCACATCCCACTCCTCGCCGAGCAGGGCCGTCAGGTCGTCGGTGTCGGCGCGCACCTCCTGCAGCGCCAGGATGTCGATGCCTCGCGGGGCGAGCCACTCGCCCATCCCCTTGCGGAAGGCGGCGCGAACGCCGTTGACGTTGACGGAGGCGATGCGAAGCGGGCGGGACACGCGTTCAACTCTAGCCAGCGCCCCCGACCCTCATGTCCGGCCGGCGCCTCGGCCGAACAGCCGAGCCCAGAAGCCCGGCTTCTTCTCCCGCGCGAGCTCCGCCCGCAGCTCCTCCTTGAGGCGCTCGCGCTGAGCCTCCTCCTCCGCGCGCCGCTGGGCGGCCACCCGCGGGTCGAGCGGCACCCCGGCATCCTTCATCGACACGAAGACCCAGCAGGCCGCGATGAGGATCACCTGGCACACGAGCGTGAACCAGATCAGCAGACCGATGATCACCGCGAACCCGGCGAGCAACGGGTTGCGCGTGGCGCCCCCGAGCAGCGCGGTGCCGAGCACCTTGAGCACGCCGAGCGCGAAGGCTCCGAGCAGGGCGCCCTGCGCGAGATAGCGCAGCGGGATGTGCACGCCCGCCAGCACGCGATAGAACGCGGCGAGCACCAGGGTGTCGATGATGAACATGAGCAGGATCGACACCCCACGACCCGCGAGCGAGGTCGCATCGGATTCGCGGATGCCGAGCAGCTGGAGCACGCCGTCGAGCGCCTGCGAGGAGAGCACCGAGAGCGCCGCCGAGATGAGCAGCAGGATGCCGAACCCGATCGCGAGGCCGAGATCCTTGAGCTTGAGCAGCAGGAAGTTGGTGGTGGGCGCCGGAAGGTCGCCGAGCAGCCGCACCGCGTCGCGAGCGGATGCCAGCCAACCGAGAGCGGTGATGAAGAGGCCGCCGAGCGCGATGGCACCCGTCCAGGTGAGCACCGTCGTGTTGACGAGGTCGTCGGGGTCGATGGCCCCGCCGTCGCCGCGGTCGATGAGCCCCGGCACCGCGTTCCCGATCAGGGCGAAGAGGCTCTCCTGCAGCTGCGGGTTGCCCGAGAGCACGATCCCGAACACCGAGAACGACACCCAGATCGCGGCGAACACCGCGAAGATCGCCTGACTCGACAGTCCCGAGGCGAGCAGCGGCCCGCGATGCGATCCGTAGTCGAGGAACACCCGTACGGGCTTGAGCTGCATGACCCACGCGACCACGCGCTGCACCCACGCGATGAACGCGGGCGGCTGCTTCGCATCCGCAGGCGGCTGCTTCGCATCGGTGCTGTCTGGCGCGGCCATCCCTCCACGCTAGATGCTGTTGTGCAGGAGTTCTGCTGTTGTGCAGGAGACTCCAGGCAGGCCGTGCGGGCAGGGGCTGGAAATCCGGGGGAGTCCGCGGCTACTCCTGCACAACAGACTCGTGGCTCCTGCACAACAGCCGAAGCCACGGGCAGAACCGGCGGCGGAAGAGGGGGTCGGCGCTACTTCTTCGGGATGTCGGGCTTGCCGCGCAGCACGGCCGCCTTCACCTCGGCGATCGCCTTCGTCACCTCGATGCCGCGCGGGCACGCCTCGGTGCAGTTGAAGGTCGTGCGGCAGCGCCACACGCCCTCCTTGTCGTTGAGGATGTCGAGGCGCACGCTCGCGGCCTCGTCGCGCGAGTCGAAGATGAAGCGGTGCGCGTTGACGATCGCGGCCGGCCCGAAGTACTGACCGTCGGTCCAGAACACCGGGCAGCTCGAGGTGCACGCGGCGCACAGGATGCACTTGGTCGTGTCGTCGAAGCGCGCACGCTGGGCGACCGACTGGATGCGCTCCTTGCCGTCCTTGGGCTTGGAATCGGCGATGAGGAACGGCTGGATCTCGCGGTAGGAGGCGAAGAACGGCTCCATGTCGACGATGAGGTCCTTCTCGAGGGGCAGGCCCTTGATCGCCTCGACGTAGATGGGCTTCGAGATGTCGAGGTCCTTGATGAGCGTCTTGCAGGCGAGGCGGTTGCGGCCGTTGATGCGCATGGCATCCGATCCGCAGATGCCGTGGGCGCACGAGCGACGGAAGGTGAGCGAGCCGTCCTGTTCCCACTTGATCTTGTGCAGCGCGTCGAGCACGCGGTCGGTCGCGTACAGCTCCACGTCGAAGTCCTGCCAGTACGGCTCGGCGTCCTTCTCCGGGTCGAAGCGGCGGATGTTGAGGGTCACGGTGAAAGCCTGGATGGGCGCCTCGGGCGCGCCTGCGTTGTCCACGGCCTCGAGGGTGGCAGCGCCGGCCATCAGTACTTCCTCTCCATCGGTTGGTAGTTGGTGATCACGACCGGTTTCCAGCCGAGCGTGATGTGATCCGCGGCGTCCGCGGAGTGCGGGTCGCCGGTGAGATACGCCATGGTGTGCTTGAGGTAGGTCTCGTCGTCGCGCTTGGGGTAGTCGTCGCGCATGTGCCCGCCACGACTCTCCTTGCGGTTGCGGGCCGAGTAGACCACGACCTCGGCGAGATCCAGCAGGAACCCGAGCTCGATCGCCTCGAGCAGGTCGGTGTTGAACCGCTGACCCTTGTCGTGGATCGCCACGTTCTTGTAGCGCTCGCGCAGCTCGTGGATGGTCTGGGTGACCTTCTCGAGCGACTCGTCGGTGCGGAACACCTGCGCGTTGCGGTCCATCTCGTCCTGCAGCTCCTTGCGCAGGGCGCCGATGCGCTCCGTGCCGGAGGAGTTGCGCAGACCGTCGACCAGCTCGCGCACGCCGGCGGCGGCATCCGCGGGGATCGGGCGGAACTCCGCGGTCTCGGCGTAGTCGACGGCGTTGTTGCCGGCGCGCTTGCCGAACACGTTGATGTCGAGCAGCGAGTTGGTGCCGAGGCGGTTCGAGCCGTGCACCGAGACGCACGCGCACTCGCCCGCCGCGTAGAGGCCCGGCACGATCGTGTCGTTGTCGCGCAGCACCTCGGCCTTGACGTTGGTGGGGATGCCGCCCATCGCGTAGTGGGCGGTCGGCATCACCGGCACGGGCTCGACCACCGGGTCGACGCCCAGGTAGGTGCGGGCGAACTCGGTGATGTCGGGGAGCTTGGTCTCGAGAACCTCGGCGCCGAGGTGGGTGCAGTCCAGCAGCACGTAGTCCTTGTGCGGGCCTGCGCCACGGCCCTCGGCGACCTCCTGCACCATGCAGCGCGAGACGATGTCGCGCGGTGCCAGGTCTTTGATCGTGGGGGCGTAGCGCTCCATGAAGCGCTCGCCGTTGGCATTGCGCAGGATCGCGCCTTCACCGCGCGCCCCCTCGGTGAGCAGGATGCCGAGGCCGGCCAGTCCGGTCGGGTGGAACTGGAAGAACTCCATGTCCTCGAGCGGCAGGCCCTTGCGCCAGATGATGCCGACGCCGTCACCCGTGAGGGTGTGGGCGTTCGAGGTGGTCTTGTAGATCTTGCCGAAGCCGCCCGTGGCGAACACGATCGACTTGCCCTGGAAGACGTGCAGCTGACCGGTCGCCAGCTCGTAGGCGACGACGCCGGAGGGCTGCTGCACACCGTCGACCTCGGTCATCACGAGGTCGAGCGCGTAGAACTCGTTGAAGAAGTTCACGCCGAGCTTGACGCAGTTCTGGAAGAGCGTCTGAAGGATCATGTGGCCGGTGCGGTCGGCCGCGTAGCAGGCGCGACGGACCGGCGCCTTGCCGTGGTCGCGCGTGTGACCGCCGAACCGGCGCTGGTCGATGCGGCCCTCGGGAGTGCGGTTGAAGGGCAGGCCCATGTTCTCGAGGTCGAGGACCGCGTCGATCGCCTCCTTGGCGAGGATTTCGGCCGCGTCCTGGTCGACGAGGTAGTCGCCGCCCTTGACGGTGTCGAAGGTGTGCCACTCCCAGCTGTCCTCCTCGACGTTCGCGAGCGCGGCGGCCATGCCGCCCTGCGCCGCGCCCGTGTGGGAGCGCGTCGGGTAGAGCTTCGTGATGACCGCGGTGTTGGCGCGCGGCGCCGCCTCGATCGCGGCGCGCATCCCGGCACCTCCCGCGCCCACGATGACGACGTCGTGCCGGTGGTAGTGCACGCCGTCGATGACGTCGCCGTCTTCGAACTCCAGGTACTCGCTCACGTTCTCTCTCACTACTGGCCGCGCGGCTACTGGGCCGCGCAGATCGCGATCAGCTCGGCGTTGTCGGTCGGGCCGAGGCAGGGGTCGAAGGTCGTCAGCACGAGCGTGCCCAGCACGAGCAGCACGACTGTCGTGATGCCGAGCGCCCAGAGCAGCACGCTGCGGAAGCGACCGTGTGCATAGTCGTTGATGAGCGTGCGCATGCCGTTGGCGCCATGGATGAGGGCGAGCCAGAGCATGGCGCCGTCCCACCACATCCAGAGCGGATCGGAGAACTTGCCCGCCACGAAGGCCCAGTCGAGGATCGACACCTTGCCCGGGAAGATCAGGTTGTAGAAGAGGTGCCCGAAGATGAGGAACACGAGAAGGAAGCCCGACACCCGCATGTAGATCCAGCCCCACTTCTCGATGTTGAAGCGGTTGCGCTTGCGGTGGCTGAGGTACGGGCTCCGGGGCGCCGCGATGTTCTGGGTGCTCACTAGTGACCTCCGAAGACGACCATCAGGTGCCGGGGCACGAAGCCCACGAGCAGCAGGATCCACAGCACCACGACGATCCAGAACATGGCCTTCTGCGCGCGTGGACCCCACGAGAACAGGTCGATGAAGATGATGCGCAGGCCGTTGAGCGCGTGCAGGCCGACCGCGGCGACCAGGGCGACCTCGCCGAGGCCCATGATCGGCGTCTTGTAGGTGCCGATGACCGCGTCGTACGCCTCGGGGCTGATGCGGATGAGCGCGGTGTCGAGGATGTGCACGAGCAGGAAGAAGAAGATGGCGGTTCCGGTGATGCGATGCAGCACCCACGACCACATGCCCTCGCGACCGCGGTAGAGCGTGCCGGCCGGAAGCTTTCGCCGCTTCGGTTCGGGAATGGGTGCCGCGGGGCTCTCAGGTGGTGCGGCCTGGCTCGTCACGGCACTTTCTCCCTCGCGAGTCGCTCGTCGTCGGAACGGCCTCCAGTCTATGCCCGCGCCTTGTCGCACGCAGTTGAGGGTCACCTAACTTGTCTTGATATCGAGATATTTCGGGGGTGCGTCCTCTCTATGGTTGACGCATGTCGACATCCCTCGAGCGCTTCTACGGCGTCATCCCCGCCGGTGGAGTGGGGTCGCGGCTATGGCCGCTCTCACGCGCCGATGCGCCGAAGTTCCTGCACGACCTCACCGGGTCGGGGCGCACCCTGCTGCGCGGAACGTGGGAGCGGCTCGCGCCCCTCGCGGGTCCCGACCGGGTGATGGTCGTGACCGGGCGCGCCCATCGGGCGGCCGTCGAGGCGCAGATCCCCGAACTCGACGACCGCAACATCGTGCTCGAGGCGGCGCCGCGGGATTCCACCGTCGCGATCGGCCTCGCCGCCGCGATCCTTCTGCGTCGCGAGCCGGATGTCATCATCGGCTCGTTCGCGGCCGATCACGTGATCGGCGACGAGGCGACCTTCGGTGCCACCGTCGAGCAGGCCGTGGCAGCGGCCGACGCGGGCTACATCGCGACGATCGGCATCCAGCCCACCGAACCCGCGATCGGCTTCGGCTACATCGAATGCGCGGATGCCGCATCCATCGAGGGTGCGCCCGATGCGTTGCTCGTCAGCAGTTTCGTCGAGAAGCCGGATGCCGACACGGCAGCGCGCTACCTCGCCGACGGCAAGCACCTCTGGAACGCCGGCATGTTCATCGTGCGTGCCGACCTGCTGCTCGAGCAGATCGGCACCTTCGATGCGCAGTTGCGCGCCCAGCTCGAGGAGCTCGCCGCCGCGTGGGACGACCCGGCCACCCGCGGGCCTGCCGTCGACCGCTTGTGGCCTGCTCTGCGCCGCATCGCGATCGACTACGCCGTGGCCGAGCCCGCGGCCGCCGAGGGGCGCCTCGCGGTGATCCCCGGGCGATTCGACTGGGACGACGTGGGCGACTTCGCATCCGTCGCGAAGCTCAAGTCGGGCGGGCGGCCGAGCGACCTCTCCATCCTGGGCGAGAACGCGCGCGTGCTCGCCGATGCCTCGAGCGGCATCGTCGTGGCGCAGTCCGGCCGCATCGTGTCGCTCATCGGCGTGCACGACATCGTCGTGGTCGACACCCCGGATGCCTTGCTCGTGACGACGACGGCGAACGCGCAGCGGGTCAAGACGGTGGTCGACGCCCTCAAGCTCTCGGGCCGCGACGACGTGCTCTGAGCTTGTCTGGCGCGGCGGGAATCCGCCGCGCTCGGCCGTTCGGCCGGCCGTGCGCGAACGCCCGGCCGAACGAGCGCCGACCACCTCGACGCCGGATCGAAACGCGCATCTGCGCTCCGAGCCGCGTTCGCGCGCATCCCTCGTGCTCATCTGAGCACAAACATTTCCCAGACGTTTCCGAAGCTCCGCGGGTGTGTAACTGTTCTGTTGCGAGCGCCGTTGCTCATGTCTCGGCGTGCGTCACAGAAGGTAACGTGGATCGCAATCCGCCGGCATCCTGCCCGGCGACTTCTTGGAGGACACAGTGACAATCACGACCCGCAAGGCCGGCCTGTCCGGACTTGCCATCCTGGGCGCTGGCGCCCTGGTGCTCACCGGCTGCGCCGCTGCACCCGAGGCCAACCCGTCGGGCGAGCCCGGCGCATCCGACTTCCTCGCCTGCGCGGTGTCGGATGACGGTGGTTTCGACGACAAGTCGTTCAACCAGCTCAGCCTCGAGGGCCTCCAGGCGGCCGGTGTCGAGGAGAAGCACGTCGAGTCGGCCAGCGAAGACGACTACGAGCCCAACATCGACCGTCTGCTCGACGAGGGCTGCAACATCATCGTCACCGTCGGCTTCAAGCTCTCGGCCGCAACGCTGCTGGCCGCCAAGGCGAACCCCGATGTCGAGTTCGCGACGGTCGACGACGCGCTCGACGGCAACTCGGACGGTCAGCCCGACTACGACAACGCCAAGCCGATTCTCTTCAACACGGCTGAGGCCGCGTTCCTCGCCGGCTACGCTGCGGCGGCCACCTCGAAGACCGGTGTCGTCGGCACCTTCGGCGGCATCCCGATCCCGCCGGTGACCATCTTCATGGACGGCTTCGTCGACGGCGTCGCGTACTACAACGAGCAGAACGGCGCCTCTGTGAAGGCGATCGGCTGGGACAAGGCCTCGCAGAACGGCTCCTTCACGGGCGGCTTCGCTGCTGGTGTCGAGGCCAAGACCGCCGCGCAGAACCTGCTCGACCAGGGTGCCGACGTGCTCCTGCCCGTCGGTGGCCCGATCTACCAGAGTGCGGCCGAGGCGATCCGTGAGAAGGGTGGCGACATCGCCCTCATCGGTGTCGACGCCGACGTCTACAACACCGACCCGAGCGTCGCCGACCTGCTCCTCACCTCGGTCATGAAGGGTGTCGACGCGGGCGTCCGCGACACGGTCAAGGCCGCGTCCGAGGGCACCTTCGACAACTCGCCCTACGTGGGCACGCTCGAGAACGGCGGCGTGGGAATCGCGCCGTTCCACGACTGGGAGTCCAAGGTCCCCGCGGACCTGGGTGCGACGCTCGATGACCTGAAGGCGAAGATCATCGCCGGCGACATCAAGGTCGTGTCCGAGGCGACCCCGAAGTAAGGGCCTTCTCGCATCACGGGATGGGGAGGCCGGCCTAGCCGGTCTCCCCATCCCGTATCGAGGAGCTGAATACGTAGATTGAGACAATGAAGCTCGAACTCCGTGGCATCACCAAGCGGTTCGGTGCCCTGGTCGCGAACGACCACATCGATCTCGTCGTCGAATCCGGCGAGATCCACTGTCTGCTCGGCGAGAACGGTGCAGGCAAATCCACGCTCATGAACGTGCTGTACGGCCTGTACCGCGCCGAGGAGGGCGAGATCCTGCTGGACGATGAAGTTCAGCACTTCTCTGGGCCGGGTGACGCGATGCGCGCTGGCATCGGCATGGTCCACCAGCACTTCATGCTCGTGCCCGTCTTCACCGTCGCCGAGAACGTCATGCTCGGACACGAGGAGACCAATGCCATCGGCGTGCTCGACATCGCGGCCGCTCGCGCGAAGGTGCGTGAGATCTCCGACCGATTTGGATTCGACATCGACCCGGATGCCGTGGTCGAGGATCTGCCCGTCGGCGTGCAGCAGCGCGTGGAGATTATCAAGGCTCTCTCGCGCGACGCGCGCGTGCTCGTGTTCGACGAGCCGACCGCTGTGCTCACCCCGCAGGAGACCGACGAGCTCATGGCGATCATGCGCCAGCTCAAGGAATCCGGCACCTCGATCGTGTTCATCACCCACAAACTCCGCGAGGTGCGCGAAGTAGCCGACCGCATCACCGTGATCCGGCTCGGCAAGGTCGTCGGCGAGGCATCGCCTTCCGCCAGCAACGCCGAGCTGGCCTCCATGATGGTCGGGCGCGCGGTCGATCTGACCGTCGACAAGGCGCCGGCCAACCCGGGTGCCGACGCGTTCGTGGTCACCGACCTCTCGGTGATCGACTCGCTCGACCAGTACGTCGTGAAGGATGTCTCGTTCACCGTGCGCGCGGGTGAGATCCTCGCAATCGCCGGTGTGCAGGGGAACGGACAGACCGAGCTCACGGAGGCGATCCTGGGACTGCAGCCGCGCGTCTCCGGCTCCATCACGCTCGACGGCGTCGAACTGGTCGGGCGCAGCGTGCGCCGCGTACTCGACGCGGGCGTAGGCTTCGTGCCCGAGGACCGCACCGAGGACGGGCTCGTCGCCGAGTTCACGATTGCCGAGAATCTCATGCTCGACCGCTCGACGGGTGAGCCCTTCGTGAAGGCTGGCACTCTTCAACTCAAGACGCTCGAGGAGTTCGCCGAGGCGAAGCTTGAAGAGTTCGACATCCGTGCGCAGGGCATCTCGACCCCCGCAGGCCGGCTCTCCGGCGGCAACCAGCAGAAGGTCGTGCTCGCGCGCGAGTTGAGCCGCGACCTGCGACTGTTCGTCGCCTCGCAGCCCACCCGCGGTCTCGACGTCGGATCCATCGAGTTCGTGCACACGCGCGTGGTCGAGGCGCGCGACTCCGGCATCCCGGTGATCGTCGTGTCGACCGAACTCGACGAGGTCACCGCGCTCGCCGATCGGATCGCCGTCATGTACCGCGGCGGCATCGTCGGCATCGTGCCCGGCGACACGCCCCGCGAAGTGCTCGGCCTCATGATGGCCGGCGAGACGACAGGAGCCGCCGCATGAGCGACGACCAGCAGATTCCGGCGCACGGTCAGGTGCCCGAACCCGTCGAGCCCGAGCAGGTTCCCGCGGTCCAGCGCGACGACAGCCCGCAGCCCGCCGCCAACCGCGTGCTGCGCGAGATCTTCAGCGCCGGCTGGCTCATCTCGGTGCTCGCGATCGTCATCGCACTCCTCGTGGGGGCCGTGCTGATCGCCGTGACCGATCCGACGGTGCAGAAGGCCTCGGGCTACTTCTTCGCGCGACCCGGTGATACCTTCGCCGCCATCTGGAACGCGGTGCTCGGCGGCTACACGGCACTCTTCGAGGGCGCCATCTTCAACCCGAAGCGTGGCGACTTCCTGCGCGCGATCAAGCCGCTGTCCGACACGCTCACGTTCGCGACCCCGCTCATCGCGGCCGGCCTCGGTGTCGCGCTCACCTTCCGCGTCGGCATGTTCAACATCGGTGGTCGCGGCCAGATCCTCATCGCCGCAGCCTGCGCCGGATGGGTCAGCTGGTCGTTCGAGTTGCCCGCCCCCGTGCACGTCCTGCTGGCGACCGTCGCCGCGATCGTCGGCGGTGCGCTCTGGGCAGGCATCGCGGGCGTGCTGAAGGCACGCACCGGCGCCCACGAGGTGATCGTGACGATCATGCTCAATTACGTCGCGCTCTACCTCATCTCGTTCCTGCTCAAGACCCCCGGGGGTCTGCAGGCGCCCGACTCGAACACGCCCAAGTCGCCACCGGCTCTGCCGAGTGCGATCTACCCCTCGCTGACCGACCTCATCGGCGTCGGCGCGTTCCGCGTGCACCTCGGATTCATCTTCGCGATCCTCGCGACCGTCTGGGTCTGGTACCTGCTCAACCGCTCGAGCCTGGGCTTCCGCTTCCGCGCGGTGGGTGAGAACCCCAACGCGGCGCGCACCGCGGGCATCAGCGTCAAGAACGTCTACGTCGTCGCGATGCTGTTCTCGGGCGGACTGCTCGGTCTCGCCGGCGCCTCGCAGGTGCTCGGCACGACGACCACGGGCTTCTCGGCGGGCGTCGACGCCGGTATCGGATTCGACGCCATCACCGTCGCCCTGCTCGGCCGGTCCCGGCCGTGGGGCGTGTTCCTCGCGGGACTCCTGTTCGGCGCTCTCAAGTCGGGCGGTTACTCGATGCAGGTCGGTGAGGGCATCCCCATCGACATCGTCCTCGTCGTGCAGTCGGTCATCGTGCTGCTCATCGCGGCGCCTCCGCTCGTGCGGTCGATCTTCCGGCTGCCCGCGCCGGCCGGCGCCCCGGAACCCGTCCGCATCCGCGCCCCGAAGGCGGTGACCAAGTGACCACCACGACCCCCGCCGCACCGATCGTGCACGAGACGGCGATCGTCCGCAGCTGGAAGGCACCGATCGCGTACGGCATCTTCGCGCTCGTCGCGGTGCTGTTCGCGTTCGTCTTCCCCGCGACAGGTGACACGCTCTTCGAGCTGTCCACCGAGCGCGAGGCGATTCAGCTGGCGCCCGTCGCGGTGCCCACCCAGTCGGCAGTGATCGTGACGGCGCTGCTGCTCGTCGTGCTCACCGTCCTTTCGGTGTTCTTCGTCGCCTCGCGTCGCGCACGGTCCCCGCTATGGCTCGCGATCGTGTTTACGGTGCTGTTCCTCTTCGCGTTCCTCACCTGGGTCGCCGCCGACAAGACCATCCCCGTACCGGGGTTGCTCGTCGGCTCTCTGGCCCTCAGCGTGCCGCTCATCTTCGGCGCGCTCGGAGGCGTCATCTCGGAGCGCAGCGGTGTCGTGAACATCGCCATCGAGGGTCAGTTGCTCTTTGGCGCGTTCTCGGCGGCGCTGGTCGGGTCGATCACGCGTCAACCTCTGCTCGGCCTCGTCGCCGCGATGGTCGGCGCCGTGCTCGTGTCGTTCGTGCTCGCGGCGTTCTCGATCAAGTACCTCGTCGACCAGGTCATCGTCGGTGTCGTGCTCAACGTGCTGGTGCTCGGGCTCACGAGCTTCTTCTACTCGAAGGTGCTCGTACCCGACGCGGCGACGCTGAACAACCCCGTCAAGTTCGATGTGCTGCCGATCCCGTTGCTGTCGGACATCCCGATTCTGGGCCCTGTCCTGTTCCGGCAGACGATCATCGTCTACCTCATGTACATCGCGGTGTTCCTGGTCTGGTTCGCGCTCTTCAAGACCCGGTGGGGTCTGCGAGCACGTGCCGTCGGCGAGCACCCGCAGGCCGCCGACACGGTGGGCATCAGCGTGACCTCGACGCGTTTCTGGAACGTCTCGCTCGCGGGTGCCATCGTCGGCGTCGGCGGCGCGTACTACACGCTGGATGTCGTGGGCCAGTTCGGCAAGGACATGACCAACGGCGCCGGCTTCATCGCGCTCGCTGCGGTGATCTTCGGACGTTGGGACCCCATCCGGGCGACGCTCGCGGGCCTGCTGTTCGGTTTCGCGACCAACCTGCAGAGCGTGCTGGGCATCATCGGCTCGCCCGTGCCATCCGACTTCATGCTCATGCTGCCGTACGTGGTCACGATCTTCGCGGTCGCGGGCCTCGTGGGCGTCTCGCGGGCGCCGGCCGCCGACGGTAAGCCGTACATCAAGTCATGAGCGAGGTGAGCGCAGAGACCTGGCAGGCGTTGCGGGATGCGGCGAATGCGGCGATCCCGCATGCCTACGTGCCGTACTCGAAGTTCCCGGTCGGCGCCGCGGCGCTCGTCGACGACGGCCGCATCATCTGGGGCTGCAACGTCGAGAACGCCTCCTACGGGCTCACCCTGTGCGCCGAATGCGCGCTCGTGTCGACACTGCACATGACCGGCGGCGGCAAGCTCGTGGCCTTCACGTGCGTCGACGGCCACGGGCAGACCCTCATGCCGTGCGGGCGCTGCCGCCAGCTG
>SMFF01000362.1_pt1 | contig 13454 bp, 10 predicted proteins | sample 2456181 | NCBI WGS metagenome assembly SMFF01 (sample SAMN10132611, study PRJNA489261) | soil metagenome | isolation source: day120 antibiotic-loamy sand soil ammended with raw manure from dairy cow... | place: USA | collected 2015-04-01
ATCGGAAACCGGTCTGGATCTGCGTGCTGGCGTAGCATCAGCTATAGCCTCGGAGGCTGATTCGGTTCTGGAAATTCCTTCACCAATGATGTCTGACAAGCACCTAGGAGAACTCCGAGTGTTCTATCAGCATGGTTTGCTCCGAAGCGATATGGTCAAGGCGCTATTCGCCCGAATACTAGAGTTTTTACTATATACCTTGCTGATATTCGCCGTGCTATTCAGGGGCTTGCATCGAGATATAGGCTTGCCGCTGAAGCGCATTGCGGACTATGTAGGCACGCTCAGGCCGCAAAAATGCCCACCCCGGCTGATACTCCCACGGGCACCTAGCACACGACATGATGAGATTGATCTTGTGGCTCAGGGTTTTGATACCTTGCGCGATGCCACCGCTCATTATGCGCAAGAACACGAACGAGCTATCAAGCAGCTCGCAGAGGAACGTGATCATCTGGACCAAAGGGTCGCGGAGCGCACGGCAGAATTGGCCTACTTAAATGGCTATCTAAAGCTGGTGTCTGGGTCGAGTCTCAAGTTAACGCATGTCACTCGTGCACAATATCCGCAAGCTTTAAGTCAAACCCTGAGAGCCCTAGGTCAGTACCTGCATCTCGACGCAGGAGTGTTATTAGATGGCATCGGCAACCCGCAGGTAAGGGTCAGCTGGATGAGCCAGGAGGATGAGCTTTGGCTGCAGAGGATCCGCCAGGTTGAATGGGTTTACGCCCAGCCTGGCTGGTCTGTTGAACGCCTGGATAGCCGCACCCTGCTCGTGCGTTTTGCCAGCCAGCAGCGTTATTTCGGTTATGCCGTAAGGGCTGCCATTGGCCAGCCCATGGCAGCTGAGTATGAGGACTTATTGCTTGGCGCAGGACAATGGCTACTTGGCTTGCTACAGCACTGGGATCACCTGATCAGGCTGGAGGAGGCCCGTGCAGAGTTGCTGCTGATGTCCCAGACCGATCCTTTGACCGGTCTGGCGAACCGGCGCCACTTCAAAGAGCATCAGTTGGGCGAGTTAAACCGTGCGCAGCGCTTGGGCTATCCCGTCAGTCATTTAATGATCGATGTAGATTTCTTCAAGGCCTTCAATGATTGTTATGGCCATGCTGAAGGTGACGTCTGCCTAATCCGGTTGACCCAGTTGCTTAAGTCCCGTTTCAAGCGAACCGGAGAGTTACCCGCTCGGTTAGGTGGCGAAGAGTTTGTCGTGTTATTGCCAGGCTATAACGCCGCAGACGCGTACGCTGCCGCAGAAGCATTACGACAAGCGATCTACCAGCTGCAAATCCCTCACCAAGGCTCTGCTTGGGAGTATGTAACCGTCAGTATTGGTTGCGCGACCTGGTCTGCAAGCGATGCAGCAACAGTCAACAGTGAAAACACCATCGATGAGCTTATGCACGCAGCTGATACTGCGCTTTATGCAGCCAAGCATGCTGGCCGCAACAAGGTGATAACGGATACCACAGTTGATAAAGCATCTTCGCAGCTTTAATAAACCCCAGCGTTGACAGAACATTTAACGGATTCTGTCAGCACTTAGATTGGCTGACGGACTAAATTGGTTAGCTGGCTGAAGGCTGGAAACCATCAGGATCAACGAATAGCTATTCCACTCAGGGTTCGGGCCAGCTCGATCATCGGCGTTGGATAAACCCCCAGCAGTATCACCATCCCTGCCACGCCAAGAACCACCAGGCCGCTGGCTCTCACTCCCCAATCATCAGATGCATCGCGGCGACGCATTCCGGGCTGGACGAGGAACAGGGTGATAGTTACCCGTAAATAGTAGTAAAGCCCGATGGCGCTGCCGAGAAGAATACCGCCGACCAGCCACCATTGCTGAGCTTCAACCCCCAGCGCAATAAGATAAAATTTACCAATAAAGCCGACGGTCGCGGGAATACCCGCTAGCGAGAGCATAGCTACAGTCAGCACTGCGGTGAGGTAAGGGCGCCGCCAGAACAGACCTCGATAGTAGTGCAATGAGGCTGCATCTTCGCTGCTGACGGTGTTTGAGACCAGAATGACCACGCCAAATGCCGCCAGCGTACTCAGTACATAAGTGATCAGGTAAAGCCCACCGGTTTCTGCAGCCAAGCCATCTGCGACGACCAGTACGATGAGCAGATAACCAAAATGAGCAATCGAAGAGTAACCTAGAATACGCTTGAGGTTCGACTGGGTCAGCGCAAGCAGGTTACCTATTATCATGCTGGCCAGCGCCACTACGCTGAGCACTGCGCGCAGCCATTCGCCGTCCATCACTGGCGTAGAGAGCATCATCCGCAGCAGCAGTGCGAAAACCGCTACCTTGCTAGCCGTTGCCAGAAAGGTAGTCGCTGGGCCCGGTCCACCCTCGTAAACGTCTGGCGTCCAAAGATGAAAGGGCACTATCGAAAGCTTAAAGCACAAACCTACTAACATCAGGCCGATACCTGCCATCCCCCAAACACCTGCATGCTGGTCTAGGGAGGACATCAACACATCGATCTGTAGCTCGCCAGTCTGTGCATAGAGCAGTGCCATGCCAAACAATAGAAAGGCACTGGCCGCAGCAGACAGAATCAGGTATTTAATCCCGGCTTCAAGGGAGCGCTGCTCATGGAAAGCGTAGGCCAGCATGCCATAGAGCGGCATAGATAATAGTTCCAGACCGATAAACAAGCTGGCCATGTGTCTGCTGGCCGCCAGCACCAAGCCTCCTGCTGCCGCACAGAGCAACAAAATATAGAACTCCTCACGGGCACCACGAAACGACTCTAAGTAGGCATGGGACAGAATGGCGCAAGCCAATGTTGACCCGAGGATTAAAATCCCTGCTAACAGGGCAAGGCCATCGAAGTCGAGCAATGGCAGATGCACAGGGATCACTTGCCAGCTAAACAGTTGAGCAATCAGGGCAAGCACTAATCCCAGGACGGTAACCGCAACCGTTACTCTGTGCTCTCGCCGCCAGGCAATGCCAAGCATCACCGCAACGGCTGTTGCCGCCACCAGGATAATGGGTAGATAGGCGATAAACGCGGCAACAGGCATTAGTGAGCCTCCGGTATCAGCGTCATGGCAGCACCCTGCAGGGGGTGGGTTGGCGGCGCTACAACGCTAGGGGGCTGGAATAACTGGTGCACCTTATCCATGGCGGCTGCAGTGGTATCAAGCAGCGGCTGCGGGTAAATACCCAGCCATATCAGCAGCACTACAATGCTCAACAGCATGGTAAATTCGCGGGTATCCAACCCCTTTAACAGTGTTTCCTCGCGTGGCGGACCATAGTGCACCCGCTGCATAAGTATCAGAGAATAGATAGCTGCCAACACCAGGCCAAAGCTGGCAATGATCACCACCCAGGGCGCTGTAGGAAAGGTGCCAAATAGCACCATAAACTCACCGATGAAGTTAGCCGTAATGGGGATTCCCAGTGACGCAGCAATGAGAAACAGCCAGAAGCCCGGCAAGCTCCCCATCCGCCCCCACAGACCACCCATTTTATCCATCTCGCGGGTACCTAGCCGTTCATACAGCTGCCCACTGAGGATAAACAGCCCCGCTGCAGAAAAGGCGTGGGCCAGCATCAGTACCACCACACCCTGCAAGGCCAGCGTAGAACCAGAATAAATACCAATTAGTATGAAACCCATGTGCGCGATACTGGTGTAGGCAATGAAGCGTTTAACATTGTGTTGCGCACAGGCCAACACCGCGCCGTAGTAGATACCCAGCAGCCCAAGCCCCATGGCGATAGGCGCGAAAGTTTGGGAGGCATCTGGAAACAGTGGCAAAGCAAACCGCATCATCCCGTAAGCAGCGGTTTTAAGCAGTATTCCTGCCAGATCGACACTGCCTGCGGTGGGCGCTTGCGCATGGGCATCGGGTAACCAGCCATGCAATGGCACCACCGGAAGCTTGACAGCGAAGGCGATAAAAAACCCCAGCATCAGCCACATTGACAGCGCAGGTGAAAGCTTAGTCTCCATCAGCACCTGATAGCTGAAAGAATACTCACCGGTTGCGCCATGGTGGGCAAACACCAGCCCCAGGATCGACACTAACATCAACAATCCGCTGGCCTGGGTATAAATGAAAAACTTGATGGCTGCACCAATACGGGTTTGGCCCTTCGAACCGCTATGCCCCCATAGGGCAATCAGGAAATACATCGGTACCAGCATCAGTTCCCAGAAAAAGAAAAACAGAAACAGGTCAATAGCCAGAAACACACCAACAACACCAGTGAGAATCCATAACAGATTCAGGTGGAAGAAGCCGATCCGGCGTACAATTTCGTTCCACGAACATAAGACCGCAAGCACGCCAAGAAAGCTGGTCAGAGCAATCAGCACCAACGACAAACCATCCATAGCCAAGTGAAAGTCGATGCCAAAGCGTTCGATCCAGACAACCTGGTACTCCAGCGCCCACTGGGTCGCAGTGCCATCCAGGGCTGGCAGCTGGAAGTCGAGATGCATCCACAGCCATAATGAGATCAACAGCTCGACCAGCATGGTGGCAAGCGCAATCCAGCGGGTTGGCTTATCGCCTAACCGCTCTATCTGCCAGCATAAGAGTCCCCCGATGAAGGGGATTACAATCAGCCATACCAGTATCATCAGCGTTGCATCTCCATATCCGGGTTTTGCACGAGTTCTAAAACACTAGGATCAAACTCAGCAAAATCATCGTAGCGCCAATTACCATAGTGGCTGCATAGTCGCGTAACTTGCCGTTCTGGATGTTCGACAGTCTGAAATGCATGGCTCGCCAGTCAAACAGAGTGTCGAAGCCCCAGGCGTGATTCCACCACGTCCATAGCCCGGCACCCAGACCCTGCTGGGTTATGCGCATCAACCATGCACGCCGGCAGATAAACAGCCAGCCTCCCAGAATAAGGCCTGCCAATGTGATTGCAGAAGCAATCAACTCAAGCGCGTTATGGCCTGCTACCACGCCTAGGCCGGGGCCCGCCGGCAGCACCCCACTCAGCGGCGGGGTAATCCAGGCGCCTACCAGCGTAGAAAGTATGGCAAGAATCACCAGAGGCATACCGTGGGCTAAGCCTTGACCGGCCTCAGCATGGCGGGCTCCGTCACTGTTGGTCTTGCCATGGAAGATGCCAATGATTAACCGCGAGGTGTATAGCGCAGTCAGGAAGGCCCCGATCAGACCTGCGGCAAGAAGATCCCGTCGATCGGCCGCCAGTGTTTGCCAGAGAATTTCGTCTTTACTGTAAAAGCCTGCAGTCACTAGTGGTAAAGCCACCAGCGCCGCGCCACCGATGATAAAGCCCATATAAGCCAGAGGTAACTTGCGCCACAATCCCCCCAAACGACGTATATCCTGTTCGTGATGGCAACTAATAATCACCGCGCCGGCAGACAAAAACAGCAGGGCTTTAAAGAAGGCATGAACCATTAGGTGGAAGATCGCCGCATCGTAAGCGCCCGCACCCAGCGCTAGAAACATGTAGCCAATCTGACTCATGGTGGAATAGGCCAACACCCGCTTGATATCAGTCTGAGCCAAGGCTGCACAGCCGGCCATTAACAGCGTAAGAGCGCCAATCAAGCCGGTCAGGTAGAGCGCCACAGGGGCAAGTTCAAATACCCCGTACATTCGCGCGATCAGATAAACCCCGGCGGTAACCATGGTGGCCGCATGGATCAGCGCCGACACTGGCGTGGGCCCCGCCATGGCATCAGCAAGCCAGGTATGCAGCGGCAACTGGGCGGATTTGCCCAAGGCACCGCCGAGCAGCAGCAGGGCGGCTAATTCAACGACTGGATCACCGGCGTGCCACAGTTGCGGAGCCAAAGAAAGAATCTCGGCAATGTTCAGGGTGCCCAGCTTGGCGAATAACAGAAACAAACCTATGGCCAGCGACACATCACCGATGCGGGTGATGATAAAGGCCTTGAATCCGGCCCAACCATTGGCGCTGTGCTGATAGTAGTAGCCAATCAATAAATAGCTGCACATGCCAACACCTTCCCAGCCTAGAAAGAGCAGCAGCAGATTGTCACCTAGCACCAGCAGCACCATGCTGAATACAAACAGGTTCATGAAGGCGAAAAACCGTGTGACTCCTTCATCACCGCGCATATACCAGGCGGCAAACAAATGAATCAGAAAGCCCACTCCGGTAATCACACCTAGCATGGTCAGCGATAAACCATCCAGTGCCAGCCCCATAGTGGGTTGAAAATCCCCAACGGATATCCAAACCCACAAGGTCACTATCTGAGCAGCGCTGGTGTCGACAAACCCCAGTACCAGCAGCGCTGTGGCTAACGCGGCGAGCCCCACGCTGCCAACGCCAATTACAGTAACTGTCCGATAACCCAACACCCCTCGGGAAAAGGTCAGGATGAGCGTTCCAGCCAGCGGTAGCAGGAATGTCAGGGGAAGCAGTAACGCCGTTGAAGGCATCCAGGCCATAGTGTCCATCATCCATTCATCCTGCTGGCTGCATCAATATCCAGAGATTTAAAGCGCTGGTACAACTGAATTAGCAGCGCCAGTCCCACACTGGCCTCCGCCGCCGCCAAGGTAATCACTAACAGGTACATGACCTGACCTTCCGGCTGCTGCCAACCCGCGCCAGCAACAATAAAGGCCAGTCCCGCTGCGTTGAGCATGATCTCAAGGCTCATCAACACAAAGATCATGTTGCGCCTGAACATTAACCCCGCAAGCCCCAGCGCGAACAAAATGGCCGCCAGCATCAGGCCGTGTTCCATAGGTACAGCGTTCATGGCACCTCCCTATCCGTTTTAGGCAAGGCAGGGGCGTTGGCTTTATTCTGACTAGCTCGCTGAGTTGGTCTTCTGTGTTCAGCCTGAGACTCCAGCCTTGCCAGACGTCCTACATGAGAGGCGGTGACCAGTGCTGCCAACAGCAATAATGCGGCTAATTCCACCAACAGCAGCCAAGGGCCAAACAGGATGCCACCCACTTGCTTAGCACTCAGCAGTTCACCTTGGATCAGAACCCCGGGATTGCCGCGCCATAACACGTCTATCAGTGTTATCAGCAAGATAGCTGCGAGCAGCGATGGCCCCGCCCAAGTGCGCGGCTGTAGCCAGATACGCTCCTGAGCAACCGCTGCCTGGCCCAGATTGAGCATCATGATCACAAACACAAACAGCACCATGATCGCGCCGGCATAAATAATGATTTCCAATGCCCCGGCAAAGGGTGCACCCAGAGCAAAGAACACCATGGCAACGGCCAGCAGGGACACCACCAGATAGAGCACTCCGTGCACAGGGTGGGTATTGCAGATAACCGCTAAAGTCGCCAGCACCGCAACCAGGGCGCTCAGGTAAAATGCGTATTCCATGTTCCCCCTCCTTTCTGGCCGACCTACACTCGCGGTGCCACGTTAAGGCAGTAACGTGGTGACTTTGATCGGTTCGTCCTCATCCTGCGCTTGACCCTTGGCTTTGCCGGCAATAGCCATACCCGCTACTTTGTGGAAATTATAGTTATGGTCTTTGCCGGGGCCACTGATCAGTAAGTCTTCCTTTTCATAGACCAGCTCTTTACGATCGTACTCACCCATTTCAAAGTCCGGGGTTAGCTGGATAGCTGAGGTTGGACAAGCCTCTTCACACATGCCGCAAAAAATACACCGTGAAAAATTGATCCGGAAAAATTCCGGATACCAGCGACCATCCTCTCGCTCGGCTTTCTGTAACGAGATACAAGCTACCGGGCAGGCTACAGCGCACAGATTACAAGCCACGCAGCGTTCTTCACCGTCGGGATCGCGGGTCAGCACAATACGCCCGCGATAACGGGGTGATAAATAGACTGCTTCTTCGGGATAATTAAGCGTTTCGCGCTTACGAAAGCCGTGCATGAACACCATGCTTAGGGTACGCAATTGTGACCAAGTACCTTTTAAAAGCCCCTTGTACATGACAGTTTCTCCTGGTTTCAGCCCGGCGTAGCCAGCAGTATTACTGCACCGGTTACCAATAAGTTGATCAATGTCAGTGGCAGACAAACCACCCAGCCGAAGGTCATTACCCGGTCATAACGCGGCCGGGGCAGGGATGCCCGTACCAAAATAAACAGCATCAAAAACACGCTGGTCTTGAGCGTAAACCAGACAATTGGCGGCAACAGCGGCCCGTGCCAGCCACCCAAAAACAGCGTTACTATCAAAGCTGAAATTAGCAGCATGCCAACGTACTCGCCGATGAAGAACATGCCGAATTTCATCGCGGAATATTCAATATGATATCCGTCTGCCAATTCTTGTTCCGCCTCAGGCTGGTCGAATGGATGGCGGTGCACTACAGCGAAGCCAGCAATGAGAAAGTTACAAAACCCTATAAATTGAGGAACAATAAACCACAGCCCTTGCTGGGCATCGACTATCTCACGCAGGTTAAAGGAGCCTGCCATGGCAACCACCCCCATCAGCGATAACCCCATAAACACTTCATAAGAGATGGTTTGCGCCGAGGCGCGCATAGCACCGATCAAAGCGTATTTGTTGGCGCTGGCCCAGCCTCCCAACAGTACTGAATAGACGTTGATACCGCCCATGGCTAAAAAGAACAGCAGGCCGATATTCCAATTCGCCACACCCCATCCAGGGGTGATGGGGATAATCATGAACGATAGCAGTAACGAGGCCATGGCAATGGCGGGCGCCAGTACGAACAGCGTTTTATCGGCGAAGGGCGGTATCCAGTCTTCTTTGAAGAAAATCTTGATCATGTCAGCGACCACTTGCAGTGAGCCGAAGTAGCCAACCCGATTCGGCCCGTAGCGGTCCTGCCACCAACCCAGCAGGCGACGCTCCACTACCGTTAACAACGCCCCAGCCACTACAGCAACTAGCAGGATAACCAGCGCCTGCAGCATAGCTGTGGCGATATCCATTAGTGCCGGAGTTAACCACTCAGGGCGCCAGGTGCTGAAGGCTATCTCGCTCACTTGAGTGCCTCCTCTTGATCGGTAGCGGCGATCCCAAGTCTTGCCCAGTCACCGCTGCTGAAATTAGCTGAGATTCCCGCTGGCAAGCTAACAATCCCGTTTGGCAGTTGCTGATCACAACACAAGGGCAGGGTAACTGATGCCGTTGCAGTGACTATTGTCAGCGCCGCGCCTGGCTCAAAGCCCATCCGTGCGGCATCTGCGCTGGATAAACCAATACCCGGTGGCTCAGCCCGTTCCTGGATAGGTGCAGCCCGAGCAGAAGTTTCTTCACCACCGAACAAACGCGGCAACACCAGTAGCAGCCAAAGATCCTGACGCGGCTCGAAGGCAGCGGGAATATGGCTGGCATATTGATCGGTAGCGGGGCGCGGGGTGATCAGTCGCACGCCGGAATCCCCCCCACGTAGATGCCCACCCACCTCATCGGTGAACTTGTTCCAGGCCTGATGTGAATTCCAGCCGGGTGCCCAGGCGAAGGGGATCTCCCGGCGGGGCTGATCGAAGCCGCTGTAACCTTCCATGGAGAAGTTAAAGGGCGTATCCGGGTCTTGAGGGGTACGAGGTTCACTGACTGCAATATGCGCGCGCTGAGAAGTCCGGCCACTGTAGCGGTGTGGAGCCCGTGCCAGCTTGGCGCCTTTGATTCGGTAATCTGCACCTGGGGCCGCAGCCATTATGTTTGCCAGCACTGGATAGTCACGGGCACATGCTTCGGTGGTCTGATCCAGTGTGATAACGCTATCAAGGCCCCGTATCAGCCTGATGCGCAGCGCATGCAGCCAACGCCAGCTTTCATGAATGCGGCATTCCGGGCGCATAAGGCGAGGATTAAACGCCTGAAAAAAACGCTGCGCCCGTCCCTCTAAATTAACCACAGTGCCATCAGCTTCGGCAAAGCTGGCAGCGGATAGGCCGAGTTGTGCCCGTTGCCAGGTCCGGGTGCGCTGATGATCCAGCACAATCACAGTGTTGGCAGCACTTAATGCCCCCTCAACATAAGACTCCGGAAGTCGGCTGTATAGGTCATTCTCCATGACCACAACTGCATCGGCTCGGCCTTGCTGGAGCTCGTCCATGGCCCACTCCAGTGAATTACCACCCAGCATAGCTAGGCCGGTGCTGTTAGCTTCCTTGCGAACCTGCATAAAGCCTACGCGCTTGGCTCGCCGCGCCAACGCCCTGACAACATTTCCAACAGCATCAAGCAGCTCAAGGCTTTCAAGCGAGCCGCCGCTGATCACCAGCGGCCTGTCCGCGGCTAGCAGTGCGTCTGCTACCTGTTGAGCTGTTGCTTCAAGGGAGATATCCAGATCAAGAACTGCCGGTGCGTTCTCGTCGATGGCATGGGCTATGGCAAATCCCAGGCGGGCGATATCGGTCGGAGCCAATTGCCAGCTACCGGCGCTGATGTCATCCAGTCCGGTGCTGCTGGGGTAGGCGATATACAGAGGATGACGACTGTCTTGAGCTAAAGTTTTAACGGCTTCAGCGTTCCACCTAGGAATGCCTCGCTCCTGCGCCAGCAGGTTACGCCGAGCCAGTACTGCCTGGCGCACGGATAGCGCCAGGCGTGCAGCGCTGTGCAACAAGTCCTCGCCCAGTATCAGTATCGCATCGTGCGCTTCGACATCTCGCAGGCTAGGAACCGGCATGCCGCAGGAGGTTTCCAGTGCTGCCATGCGCTCAAGGCAAGCTAACTCTGCGGCCGCGATACCACTGGAAAAATGACTGGGACCGACCAGCATAATGAGCTGGTGATTGCTTTCCAGACTGGCCCTTGGCGAGCCAATGCCTATGACTCGCTGGGCACTGCGCAGCAGTTCGGCACCACGTTCCAGTGCTGGATCGACGTCCAGAGTGATAGTTTCATTGGCTGGCTTATCACTGCGCCACTCTGGTTGGCGTCGCCGGTCGGCCCGATTGACGTAGCCGTAACCAAAACGCCCTCTATCGCACAGAAAATAGCGATTAAGCTCGCCGTTGTAGCGATTTTCTATGCGTCGAATTTCACCATAGCGCTCCCCAGGGCTGATATTGCAACCCACCGCGCATTGATGGCAGATGCTAGGCGAAAACTGCATATCCCACTTGCGCACGTAGCGATCCGAGTGAGTTTGGTCGGTGAATACCCCGGCGGGACATACTTCGGTCAGGTTGCCGGAGAACGGACTTTCCAGAACACCAGATGTATGACGCCCGAAATATAAGTTGTGGTTGGAGCCGAATACACCGAGGTCTTTGCCTCCAGCATAATCGTTATAGAAGCGTACGCAGCGGTAGCAGTTGATGCAGCGGTTCATCTCATGGGCAATGAACGGCCCCAGGTATTGATTATCATGGGTGCGCTTGCGAAACCTGTAACGGCGCTGGTTGTGGCCGGTCATTACTGTCATGTCTTGCAGGTGACAATGACCGCCTTCTTCGCAGACCGGACAATCGTGAGGATGGTAGGTCATCAGCCACTCCACCACCGCAGCGCGGAATGCTTTGGCTTCCTCATCCTCAATGGAGATCCAGCTATTGTCCGTAGCAGGCGTCATGCAGGACATGACGATTTTCCCCTGGGGGTCGTCCTTGTTTTTGTACTGTTTGACAGCGCATTGGCGGCAAGCACCTATGCTGTCCATGGCCGGGTGCCAGCAGAAATAAGGGATATCCAGCCCCAAGGATAAGCAGGCATGCAGTAGGTTATCCGACCCGTCTACCTCATAGGTTTTTCCGTCGACGTGAAGAGTGGCCATTAACTCACTCCCTCTGCTGCTGGCTGGGTGATACCTGCCTCAAACTCTGCCCGGAAGTAACGCAGTGCTGATTCCAGCGGCATCATGGCTCCTGGTGCATGGGCGCAGAAGGTGCGGGTAGGGCCCAGGCCTAAGATATGTTGCTCGAGTATCTGGATATCATCAGGGCGACCATCGCCGCACTCCAGGGCTTGCAGGATCTTCACTGTCCAGGGCAAACCATCGCGACAGGGCGTGCACCAGCCACAAGATTCACGGGCAAAGAACTGTTCCAGGTTGCGCAGCAGAGAAACGATACTCTGGCGCTGACTGACCACTGCGATCAGCCCGGTTCCCATACGGCTGCCATATTGACCGATGGTGTCAAAGTCCATCGGCAGATCGAGATGTTCGGGTAGTAAAAAACCGGTACTGCCACCGCCCGGCAACCAGGTTTTAAGGGTATGCCCAGTGCGCATACCGCCAGCTCGTTCAAGAATTTCCCGTGCACGGGTGCCGATAGGCAACTCCCACAACCCTGGTCGCTCAACCAGCCCGGAAATGCCATACAGCTTAGTGCCGCCATCTTTGCTGAGCCCAGCGGAGAGTTTTTGGTACCAGTCGACACCGCGCTGCATCACAGCTGGCACATTGCACAGAGTTTCAACATTGTTAACTACGGTGGGCTTGCCCCATGCGCCAGACTGGCCGGGGAAGGGAGGCTTGGCCCTGGGATTGGCACGTTTACCTTCAAGGGAGTTGATCAGTGCGGTTTCTTCACCGCAGATGTAACGTCCGGCGCCCGTGTGTACGGCGATATCAAAATCATAGCCACTACCGGCTATGTCGCCACCCAGAACTCCTGCCTGCCGCGCTTCTTCGATAGCCAACGTCAAGGCATGCGCTGCCTCAATATATTCACCGCGCAGAAAGATATAGCCGTATCGGGAGTGGTTAGCAAAGCCGGCAATGATCATGCCTTCGATCAGCAGGTGCGGTAGTTGCTCTAACAGCAAACGATCCTTGAAGGTGCCCGGTTCCATTTCGTCGGCGTTGCAGATCAGGTAGCCACGCGGCCGCGCACGTTGGCCTGCTTCATGGTATCGATCACGCTAGCAGGGGTGTGTTGCTGCAGAGTGAGTTTTGCTGCTTGGTAACCGTCCTTTACAACATATTCATTGATATCTACCCGGGCGCCATCATCGCGCAGCCGCCAGGTTAGTGGATGGGTATCGGCACTGCGCTCCTCTGCATTCTGACGCAGCTGGCAGCGATAGCGCAGCCGGGAATCTTCAGCAATTGCTGTCATGCATAGGCCTCCAGCAGCTCATCCAGATCGCCAGTCGTAATGGGGCCGAAGGTATCCTCATCAATCATCATCGCAGGTCCCCGATCGCAAGCTCCCAGACAGCACACAGGCAGTAGTGTGAAACGCCCATCCTTGGTCGTTTCCCCGAAGCGAATACCCAGCCGTTTACTCATTGCATCGCGCAACTCTTCATAGCCGGTGAGGAAGCAGGAACTGCTGTCACACAGTAAAATCACATGGCGCCCCACAGGCTGGCGAAAAATCAGGCTATAAAAAGTCGCGACGCCTTCCACATCAGCCACGCCGAGGCCCAGCGTCTGAGCAATAGCTGCAATAGCACCATCTGGCACCCAGTTGTGACGCCGCTGCACGATTTTTAACGCTTCGATACAAGCGGCCTTGGGGTGTTCGTAATGATCACGCTCGGTGAGCATGGCACGGCGATCGTCCTCATGGAGTTGGAAACC
>SMFF01000118.1_pt1 | contig 13442 bp, 14 predicted proteins | sample 2456181 | NCBI WGS metagenome assembly SMFF01 (sample SAMN10132611, study PRJNA489261) | soil metagenome | isolation source: day120 antibiotic-loamy sand soil ammended with raw manure from dairy cow... | place: USA | collected 2015-04-01
GTCATTGACAGAAGATCGGACTTTGAGAAAGTCGGATGAGCGGCAATTGAGTCCGCCGCCGCAGTTTCATCCAGATTGTCTTCTAAATCCAGATTCTCTAATTCAATATCGTTGGGTTTGGTCATTCGGGATTTCTCCTTTGATTCTATGTTTATTTAGAGATTTGATTACTTGAAGTTATTTTCCGGCAAAAATTCTCATCAGCTTATGCCAAGCAAGGATTTTTTCTCGTTCGTTGAGTTTACTTTTCGGCATTTCCTTGAGGTCATGTCGAAGGTTCTCAACCATTTCCATTTGCCACTCGCCGGTCGCGGCATTGAGAATCCATTCGGTATTCTCCATGATTCCTTGCACGACAGCATCAGGAGCCGAGGGATCATGAACTACGTCGATCATAACCATCAGGCGATAATCGTCTTGAACGATCTTGGCACCCATCTTGGCATCTTCTTTCAAAGAGCCGAGTCCGCGAGAAGAAACACCCGGAACATAACCGTCCTTGATGAGACCGCGAAGAATGATTCCATTTGGTGTAGTTGTCAGAACCTTGGCTTTTCCATGCCAGTTATCACCTTCACGATGAATCTCTGTAACCATGTGAGAGGCTTTATCGAGATTCAATGTCGGTGTATTTGGATGAGATAATTCGCCCAGAGCCTTACGGGTCTTGATGTATTTCTCGTTATAGGCATTCACTTCGCGTTCCAGAACCGGAGGCGGATAAATGCGACCATTGCGATTCTTGACGCCAGCCTGAAGGAAAATGCCCTGAATATACAGGTTCTTTTCGCTTTCGCCTTCCTCCAAGAATTGGACGTCGTGAATGTCTTCTTTAATCAGTTTCAATGTTAACCTCCTAACGACGCGGCTGGAGCAGCCAAAATACTTGCATTGCTTTGCAGAGTATCAGTCTGATTCTTTGTCGTGATTACAACGGTATTCGCAATCATTGTGAATGTTCCGATTGTGTTGTTTCCAGAATCCTTTCTGGTAACGAGAACATTTCCAGCCGTGTTGTTCACCAAGCGGATTGATCTGTATCCGTTGTATGCTTGCGGTGTCGTATTACAGGCGGTTTCTGTTCCGAGGACTTTGATGTTTTCCATTATCGGCTCTTGATTCCAGATTTACGGGCATGATGTGCAGCCATCTTCAAATGTTGTGTCGCAATCTTCTTGTAAGCATCAGCCAAATTGTAGTGCATCGCTGATCTTTCCGGGTCTTCCTTCATTCCAAGATCGGCATTCGCTTCATAATGTTTTGCATTTTGATTGGCTTCGACAGCACTTCGATTGTGTTGAAGAAATTGATCTTGGTGATAATGGTAATTGGATTCGTATTCCTCGTTGATATCTTCAACTTCTTCATTACGATGTTTAGCAACCATACGAGCGACTTGTTTAGCAGAACCTCCATCATAATAATTCACATGTGGAGTTTGCTTTTTCTTTTTGATCTGAGCACCGCTGTTGTCTTCATCCTTGAAAACCTTATCCTGTTGATCGGTTTGGATCGGTGCCTTCACGTCTTCTTTACGGAGTTGTGATGTATTGCCCTTGCCTTGTCCTGCAAGTTTTCCAACCAAACGAGCAGCAATCAAAGCAGCCTTGTCATGTTGATGAAATTTTCTCAGAACCTTTGGATCACCGATATTCTGGGTATCGACGATAACTCTTGCCTTTCTGGTATGATCGGCAGAGGCTTGTTTCAATTGCTTTTCGGTATGAGACTCATAAGTCGTGGTCGGAGCAAATTGTTTGCCCATGACAGATTTCATCGTGCCGGGAACGGTAGCTCTACCAGCATCATATTTTCCAAGGTCTTCACCCGGCTCATAACCGTGTTTGTCAGGTTTGCGAGAAGTTGTCTTGATGTTGGTGGCATTAAACAGCTTGTCGTCTTTTGTCGGTTCTGAGAGATTTTTGATTACTTGAACCTTATGCATGTTGTAGAATTGTTTCTCGTCTTTTGAACGAGGGGCATAGGTTTCCAGAATGTTTCTGAGCGTTCTCGCCATTACTTTTTCTTTCTTTTTTTTCGTTGGTCTTTTGGTGGAACCTAATCCCATCAATTTATTTAAGGCTTTTCCCAATACACCGAAATTTTTTTCATTCCATTTCGAAATGGCAGTGCCATGATTATTCTTGGTATAACGAGCAGTAGCTCTAATCGGGGCTGTTGATACACGACCAACAGCCTTTGTTACTTTCAAAGCCTTCTTTAGTTTCGGTCCTTCCGTTAGGAATTGCGAAAATGTCAGCATTAATCTTCTTTTTGGGTAGGTTTAGGCTTTTTGCCATAATCCTTTTTTATTCTTTTGAAATCTTTGTCTGTGAGATGTGTTGATTGACCACGATAATCTTCACGATCTTCCTTGCGGAGTTGTGAAGTGTGACCCTTGCCAGAATCATCCAATTTGCCCATCAACTTATAGGCAGCACTGGCGGCGTCACGATGACGTCTATAATTTCTCAGATCGGACTTCTTACCAGCACCACCACTGATGTTGTCATCTCTGACATTCTTCGCATAACCTCTTTCGCGACTGCGATGATAAGCAGCGGCTTGTGATAATTGATGTCTGGAATGTCCTTCATCAATTTCATCGTCTTCTTCAATGTATGACTCGTTTGAAGCAAACACACGGTTTTTCATGTCATCGGCAATTTCACCAATGCGAGTGGCGATACGATCACCAAGAGCAGCGGTAAATGCGTCTTTGACACCAACTGGATTTTCAAAGACAGCAGAATTTACAATCTCTTCCGCAGAAGAAATTTCCTCGTCCTCAATATCTTCGATTTCATCATCGTCGTATTCCTCATCTTCATTGACGCCAGCGGCCTTCATGAATTTGGAACGATCAAAACGAGGATTCTGTTTTGCATAGATGTCAGCATGAATGGAAGCATGTTCTTTGCGTTTCTCAGGGTCTTCGATAGCTTTGATTGTTTCAGCCGCAGCACGAAAATGCTTTCTGGTAGCTTCGTCAAGAATTTCTTCGGACATATTTATTTCCTCTTCATTGGTATGACCATTTAAGGTTGAATGCTTGTAATATTTTTCAAAAGCACTTTTAACTTCGTTACCATGCTTATCGCCAATGTGACGAATCGCATGATTATATGCCAACGATCTTGCATGTGATGTTTTGTTGCCACCAAGTTTGGTGTTATAAACATGCATAAATTCTCGTTTGTGCTGATCATGAATTTTATATGGCATTAAACCATATGCTTTTTCTGGCTTGTCGTCGCCAAAACCATGATTGTAATTTGCTTCTTTCATGTTGTCTAATTTGTTGATTGCCATAGAAATACCCTTATGTCTTTTTTGTTCTGCCTTAGCGTAGTATTTCTTTTCTTCTGGTCTTGTTGTTTGTCGTTTGGCAAAATTAGCCATTCCATGATCAGACACGGCTCTTTTGACGTATTTTGACAATTTCTCTTTGGAAATTTCGTTGATTTCTTTTGTCATTGGTTATTTATCTCCCGAGTTACTTGGCGGCGGAATTGGTGCCGAGATAGCTGTTCCACCCATTGCAGTTCCGGCACCTTCCATACCAGCATCCATCACTTGTTGATATTGTGGATTCTCAGCCTCACCAGCAATCAACTCATCTTGTTCTTCGATGTCTTCCTTGGTCTGGTTGAGAATGTTGATTCTGGCCCATTCGTTTGAATAGTAACGACCGACATAAGGAGCGATTGCATTCATCGTATCCATTCTGGCCTTCATGATTTCTTGATTCTTCAATTCAGCATAGAATGTATCGCGAGAGAATTTGAATTTGATCTTGTGCTTAATTTCTCGCCAATCATCCATTGTCATGATACCCTTGAGAACAAGCTGTTTTTCAAGAATGTCATAGAACAGAGAGGCAAATCGAGAACGAATACGATCCACGAAACGAGAGAAGTTGACCTCTTCTCTGGAAATTTCAGTGGCGATACCGAATGAATTCATGGCGTCTGGATTCAAACGACCAAGAGGAACATTGAGCGCGGCATAGAGTTTCTTCTGGAAATATTCGATGTCGCCCATCTCACCAAGCTTTTCACCAGCCGGGAGGTTTTCGACTTGAGTGCCTTCCTTACCATTCCGACGCGGAAACCAGAAGTCCTCTGTCATGGTGATGTACTTACGATCATCGCGAATGTTGCCGGAAGATGGATCGTAAATCAGTTTGTTCTTGAAACGAACCATGACGTCACGAAGATATTGTTCGGCTTTGGCTTTGGGAAGATCACCAACATCGATATAAAAAACTCGCCGTTCCGGCGCTCTGACCAATCGATAAATGACCGCAGCGTCTTCCATGGCGCTCAGGTTGTTCAAAGGTTTGATAGCAATATGCAGATAAGACAGGATCAACTTGCCGTTTTCATCCATCAATCCTGAGTTAGAATTGACAATGGCGTCCTTTGAAATCTTTACACCACGAAGTTCTGATGTGCCGTTAAGAAGATCACCCTTGATTGCCGCAGCCGAAAACCCTCTTTCATTGAAGATGTAATACTCGTCTTTGATACGAGTCAGAATCACTTGCGGATTTTTCGGGTCTTTGATTCGTTCAATCTCTCTGATCTTTCTGATCTTGCGAGGATCGATGTAACGAAGTTCGAGAATGCCTTCACCAAAAATTTTGCCTGTGATGGCATGATAATTTAAACGACCATCGACATACCAAGTTCTACAAATTTCATAACCGTTGGTGTTGAATTCCAGAAGGTTCAGAATGTATTTGAATTCGTCTTCGATGACTTTCATAAGTTTTGGCGGCAAGTCATTCGAATCTTGGAAGTTAATGACAACGGCGTCTTGTTCGTCGTCGTTCACAACCATTTCGTTGATGATATGTTTGATAGCCTGATCGATGTCGGCATTCATGGACATTTGCCGATATCTGGTAACAAGATCGGCTTCATTCTGGACGGTGCCGTCAATGTCGAGATAAGCATTCGTGAAGCTTCCACTAGCAATGTCAGCGCCAGTAGAATTCGGAGTCGCCAGAATAGTTAGAGCGCCATCCGCTTTTGCAGGAGGGACGAATGATGGGGAATTTGTTTCTTGGTCTTCTTCTTTGGATCGCTGTAATTCGATACCAAATAGTTTTTCAACTAAATTCAAAACGACATTCCTTAACTGATTATGAGGTATTTATAGTAGGCAAAAAGAAAGGCCCGAAATCGGACCTTTCTCCCTCCCATCCCCTCTTTAAGGATTAGCCTTGTCCGTCTGAAGGACTCAGGCCAGTAAAGTCATCAGCCGAAGTGATAATCGAGTCATCTGGCAACCACCAATCATAAGCAAATGTCACATCGAACTGCTCAATGGTGTTTGTCTGATCCCAGTCCAGAGGAATCGCATCGACGTTTGTTGGAAAAATGCCTTCGAACTTGTAACCACGAATTGGATCACCAACCTTGTTATATTGGATAACATGAGCGGTTGTCTTGTAGTTCTGCGGATACATCGTTCGATCCATTGTGTTCGAAACGAAGTAATTGATCTTGTTTGACCAAGATTCCATCAATGTTCTGACTGAAAAATCGTCGTCATTCAGAATGGTGACATTCCAATCAGGAAATTCACGGTCGCCATTCACCTTGATCTTACGACCAAAGTAAGGAACCGGAACTGAATCCAGTGGCGCTGGTGGAATTTGAGTAGCGCGGCAAGTAAATTGAATCTTCTGAGTAGCACCAGAAGTGAAAGGCGGGAAGATAAAGACCTCGAATTGCGTCGGACGAGCACCGCCGAACTGAAGTCCATTAGCCTTAAAATTATTGATGTTGAAAGGCACGAGGTTTTATTCCTTCTTATTGGTTTGTTGATTTATTTAGCTTTGAACCGTTGGTGATGTTTCATGAACGGGAATTTGTTTTGTCCCGGCAATCCATGATTGTCTTTTGGTTTGGGTTCTGAATTTTGCATCTTCTTCATACTGAAATTTGGTCGGATGCCTTGTTTGATCACTCTGGAATGAATGAAGTGGTTGCCATGTTCGTCTTCAGAGTGATGAGTTACCTTGAAACGGGTTCCTCGTTGCAGGACGAATTCATTTTCGTGAGAATGGCTATGTTCCGAATCGTCACCATGCACATCAAACCAATGTCCGCGAGAGCCTTTCGGAACATGAATGATGTGAATATGAGACTTGTGTAAATCTCCCTGTTTGGTGGATACTTTATGTGTTTTTGAAAATGATTTAGCGACAGTTGGGCTGAATGATGTGCTTGTATATCCATGATCAGTGAATTCGTGTCCGACAGGATATCTTGTTTTGTCGCCGGGTGTCCCACCACGGAAAACTGTTAGGTGTTCTTGTGTTCTGTGGTTTGTTACATTATCCAAATTATGAATATGATGTTCGATGTAATGTTCGTCATTATCATCGTCATGATCATGATCGTCTCGACGTCGGGATGGATTGGTATTGAGATTTTTAGCAGTGTGCAATTCTTTATGTGGATCAGATTCAGAACCAACAAATTTCAGTTTGGATTGTAAAGTAGCCTTCTTCTTGAAATGTTCTGCTCGCTCTTTCTTGAATTTGTTTGGTGCTGTTCTGAGATGTTTATTGATATCACTATAACCACTGCCTTTATAATGTCTCAGAGAATCTTTTTCATCAGAGTCTAAATTATCATGATGATCTTCGAAAGCTTCACGAGACTCTTCCGGTTCATATCCCTTTTTTCTGAGTGGATGAGTATGTACTTCAAGTCCATGTTCAGCTTCAATATGATCGGGATTGCCGAAATTACCTTTGGCATTGGTTGGAATTTTTACCTTCTCATCAAGACTTTCATTGACATTGCCATGGTGTTCAACATCATTCGGCCCCCATGTAAATTTGCCTTGACGTGATTTGTCGCTTCCGTGATGCTCTACATCACCTTTCTTCCAAGTGAATTTGTCTGAGCGATCTTTCTTTTTGTCGTCGTGGTGCTCGACGTCATTCCGACTCCACGAAAATTTATTGACAAAATTCTTGAATGTTCTCATTCTTTGGACCCCGGAAATTTGCGAGCATGTTGACTAACGATTCTGGAATGGATGTAATGGTTTTGTCTATCCTCAGAGTGATGGGTTACTTTGAATTTCGTTCCTCTTTGCAAAAGCAATTCATGCTCATCAGATAAAGGTCCGCCGTGAACATCAAGGTAATGTCCCTTAACTCCCGGATGAACATGAATCACATGGATAATTGGTTTATGTTTGTTGCTTTTTGTTTCTGAAAACCCTTCAGCAATACCTTTATGGAAAGAGGTTCCGGCATAACCATGATCGGTAAATTTATGACCGGCAGGAAAGCGTTTTTCATCTCCGGGGATACCAGAACGATAGACAGTATGATGATGCTCGATTTTATGAGAAGTAACCTTCATCATATGTTTATCGTGTTCTGCATGTCCTTTGATTTCAGCTTTGTTATATTCTCTATCAAAATCCGAATGCAAACCTTTTTTGGTTTCAACTCTGGTTTTACCATGTCGCAAATAATGATTGAAATTTGCAGAACTACCTTTGTATTTTCTGATATGCGCTTTTTCGATACTATCCAAAGAGTCGTTGTGTTTTGAAAATGAATTGTGTTCTGGCGATCCTGTTTGAGGTCTATTACCCCAATCGGGAATTGGACGTTCTAATTGTTGTGGATTGTCGTGAGTATATTCGACGAGAGATTCGTTGACCTTGTGATGTTCTACATCATCTTTGGTCCAAGTGAATTTGTCTTTCCGGGTGAATTTTTTGAAGGTCCGCATCGATTATTTAACGAAGTGAAAGGGGACTCTTTCGAATCCCCTCTCTATGTTAGATGCTGGTTGAGAATTGACCAACAACTTCACTGAAAGCAACGCCATTAGGAACGGCGACAAAATTGAGTTTGATGAAGTTGATCGAGTAGTTTGGTCTAATGTAAATGTCACCAACGAACTGATTGCTGTTGATCACTTGAGCAGTATTGTTTGATTCGTCACAAACCACAAGGAAGTCAGTGATACCGCGTCTTCCCTTGATGTCTCTCAGATATGGGTTGACCATATTCTTGAAAGCCGAACGAGTGAATGTATCGTTGAACTCAAACAAGCTGTACTGAGCAGCGATAGCAATCGCCCTTTCCATCGTGATAAACAACCGACGAACATTGATACGGTCAAAGGCCGAAGGCTTGGCAAGCATGGTCTTATCGCCATACAGAACCGTTCCTTGGTTATTGAAAGTAACAACCGGGTTGATGCCATTCGGATAAAGCTGATCGCGTTCCGCCTGACGTGGGCTGTAAGCCAGTTTTGTGATATTCTTGATGAAACCACGATTGAAACCGGCTGGCGACCACCAAGCATCGTTTGTCTTGTCGGTCTGAGCACAAAGTCCAGCCATATCGCCATTCAACGGAACGAACCGGTAAATGTCGTTATAGCGATCATACATTTGCTTGTATCCAGAATCCAAGAAACCATACGAAGTCGACCGTGAATTGTTGCGGAAGCTAATGATCGAAGTCATTTCTTGGGTTGGGTTGTTGACGACGTCAGCGTATGAAGGCGAAACGAAAGCAACACAATCCTTACGAGTCCCGACAATGTTGTCCAGAATGTAGTTTGGAGTTTGTGTTCCGTCGATGCCACCGATACCCTTGCCACACATGACAAGATCGACCATCACGTCTTCCTTGGAAGCGAACAAATCGTATCCCTTGGCGATCACGGCAGGAGCAACATTGGCTTCCGAAGCACCATCATTTCCGCCATTGAACTTGAGAGACAGCGGAGCGGTTGCAGTGCTGTTGGACAAGTCCAGTGCAGTGTTGGAAACCGCATTGGCATAATCGTTTGTTACCCAAATATACTGCGATTGCTTGTTGATGATGTCTTTGTAGAAGTTTCCTTGTCCGTCATAAGTCTGACCGTCAGTAGCGCGAGAAACGCCCTTATAGGATTCCAGAATTGTTCCGGGGACGCCAGAAAACTTTCCGCCATCATCCACAACGATGATATGCATTTCGTCTTGAGCCGCATTGTTGCCAAAACCAGCCTGATAGGTTGACTGACCCGGAGCAATACCAACCGCTGAGAAAAATTCCCAATAACGAGTAACATTCGTCGCGGTGTTGATTGGTGAATGCAATTGCAGAAATTCTTGAGTGTTGATCGTAAAGCTGGCGGTTCCGTTCGAAGTGTTACCAGTAGCCGAAATAGCTCCGATTGAAGAAATCTTCAGATATTGGATGCCGATACCATCGACTCCAGTGTTGCCAACTTCCAGAATATCGGTCTGAGCAAACTGTGAAGCCAAAGTTGTCGCCGCACTATTTGCATTTGTCGAAGAATCTGCTGACAAAGTAATCGTGGCGACATTCGATCCGACATTCATCGTCAGAACAGCGCCGCTGCCATAACCAGTAAGATCGACTGTTGATTTGTAGCTGTTGGCATTATAACAAGCCGAGACGCGAAGTGAATCACCAACCTTACCCGGCCATCTCGCAATGAAGAGAGCAGAAGATTCGAAGGTGCCTTCCTTAGTCACGAAATCGTTATTGTTGATGACAGTCAGGTTGAGAGCATTTGAAACCGAAGTAACATTCGCAACAGATGAAAGAGCAGCAATTTGCAGATTAGTTGATGTCGTGTTGGCACAACGAACAACATGAGCAACACCGCCATAGCTCATAAAGTTGGCGAGTGTGAACCATGTTTCCGCATTGAAATTGGTTGGAGTCTGGAAAAGATTGACCAGAACATTCTCAGAGTCGACGAGGACTCTTTCATAGATTGGTCCCCAACGAAACACTCCCGCGATAGCACCCATAGATGTCGCGATGTTAGGAATGACCGTAGTGGCGTCATATTCATTGATTTGGATGCCCGGTGAAGTAAGAAATGACACTGAAAACTCCTTTTTGGAGGATGATTATTAGTTATTCTGAACTATTTATTGTTCTACGGCCCTTGACGGGCAAACAACTTTTTTGATAAAAGGCTCAGTCTGGCGGAGAAAATCAATGTCCGAAGAATTGCAGTTTAAATTGCTGCCCGAATGGAACGATCTTCCGAACAAATGTCGGGAAGCCATGGTAGATGCTGGTGGTTGTTTCTGTGGCGATGCTGATTTTGGCTATGAGGTTTACCAAGCCTTGCGAGAGACATTCCCGCCACAACCATTCCCGCTATTTACGGTTTCGAAAATCAAGGCCGAAGAAATGATCGAAAGGGAACAAACCCTAAGATTAGAAATCGCGGACTTGAAAAATCAGTTGAATCAGGTTAGAAGCGAAACCGAGCGGAAAACCATAAAGAGAATGAAGAGACGCATTCTCAAGCTTGTTCGCAGTTGGTCGTCGGGGGCTTTCACTGGTTGGAAGGGTTATACCGGGGAAAGTTTGATCACTCTGGATTTTGCCGAAGACCATTTTTCGGAATGCATGGTTGACATGCAAAAGGCAATTAAAAAGGAAATCAAATGAACACCGAAGCCCTGTCTCTTTTACTTTCGAAGCACGAGCCTCTTCATTCCGATTTGTTTCCCTATCTGAGAGAGTCGCCTCTTGAAGGGCGGCAAATGATTCATCATCCTTTTCTGATTGACTTGGTTGTCATGCCGGAACGATATGCATTCATCAATGAATTGTATCGTCATAAAAAGGAAATGATCGACCAAGCCTTGGAAGAACGGAATTACAAATCGTATATCTTCCTCCATGAGCGGCCTTATCGGATGAATGCATTTCGTGAATGTCGTTCGCGGTTGCGGTCTGAATATTGGCCGATTTTGAAATCAGTATGGATCGACTCCGAAAATATCCATCAGAATAAGGATATGTGGTTGAATCTTTGGCGATCAAAGCGACCGAACAAAGAAACGGTCATGAGCAAGGACGAACGAGTCTGCCTTGCCAAGATGCCAGATGAAATCAAAGTTTATCGTGGTGTCAACTATGTTCGCGACAAGAGAGGATTGTCTTGGACAATTGATCCGAATGTCGCCAAAAAATTCTCGCTGCGATTCAAAAGGCATTGTTCAAATCCGCGAGTGATTGAAGGTGTCGTGAAGAAGAAGCATGTTCATGCTTTCTTTCTGGATCGCAACGAATCTGAAATCGTTTCGAGTAAAGTGAGGATTACTGTCGGATGACGGTGTTTATTGGCGATGTCCACGGAAAATACGGTGCTTATGAAACAATCATGAAGCACAACAAAAACACCATTCAGATTGGTGACATGGGCGTCGGTTTCCGTCGATATGACGGCTGGAATGCTGGAAGCTATTATCCGAATCCGCCATACGATAAAATGGTTGAGGGAGGCCATCGTTTCATTCGTGGCAATCATGATAATCCATCTGTCTGTTCGCGACATACTCAATGGATCGCGGACGGCAGTGTGGAAGGTGAGATGATGTTTGTCGGCGGCGCGTATTCCGTCGACAAAGACTTTCGTGTGGAAGATTTTTCGTGGTGGCCGGATGAAGAGTTGAGTCACAAGGATTTCGAACTTGTGCAAGAAACTTTCAAGAAACACAAACCGCGAATCATGGTGACGCATGATTGTCCCGCTGAAGTTGTTCCTGCTATCCATACCAAAAGCCTTTTCGGAATGTCGCGGACGCAACATTATCTTCAGGAATGTTTCGCGGCTCATCAGCCGGATATCTGGATTTTTGGGCATCATCACAAGTCATTCAGATATAAAATCAACGGCACTCTGTTTATTTGTCTGAATGAATTGGAGACAACAGATATTTGAAGAGATTGTTGTTGCTATCCATTTCGGACGATGGCAAACAACCAATGTGACGTAAGGTTCTGACCTGAGAGGCGATATGAAAACCTCAAAGGGTTGCCAATGTACTGCATGGCCGAGGCTTCCGGCAAGACCGCGTGAAGAAGCTAGTATCGTGGAATGAACCGCTCGATTGCCTTACGTCGCTGCATTTTTTGAAACGAGGGAAATGATGACAATTACATTGAAACGTGCCTTGAGACTCCGTGGCGACTTGGAAAAGGCGCTGGCGTTGCCAATTCAGGCAAAAACCTCGTTTTCGCTGATCACCAATTCGATTGTTGATTATGAGGCAGCCGTTAAGAAGAACACGAATAATCTTCTTGAGAAGATACAACTCTCTGCAATCCTGCAAGAGTTGCGGCAGAAAATCACTCAGGAAAATGCTCGTTCAACTGATGCGATTTTGTGCGAGATTGGTCATGTGCAACGTCTGATTGGTTTCTATACTCAATTGGCTTCCATGGAAGGGACGACTACAAAGGCTGTGACTGCCGAAGTCGATTACTACAAGGAACGGCTGGGCAAAGATAAGGAAGATTCCTTATATAGCCGTCCGGCGACAAGCATTACCTTGTCTCTGATTTCACAAGATCAAGTTGAGAATGCCAAACGCGAATTGAAGGCATTGAAAAATCGTCTGATCGAATTGGAAGACAGACGAAACGCTGCGAATGTCTATTCGCATATCGTGCTTGGTGAAGAGTCTGAAACGTTCCTTGAGGAACGTGGATTTCTCTGAGCCCGGTGGGGCGGGGAGTTGAGAAGAGAGACACATTCTGCCCATACAGGCGGATAGATCGCGGGTCTTGAAAACCCTTCAACTCTATCGTGAGGGAAATTTCCTTACTCTGTCGTAAGTATATTTCTCTTTTTATGGAGTTCGTGGTTTGTTGTTTGTCCTTCTTTTCTCGTTTATCGTTAGTTTCTATTTTCACTCCCCAAACCTCAATCAATAAAAAGGTGTGTCGTGACGGATCGCTGGCGAGAAGTTTTGCTTAATGCAGCCGACTTGATTGAAAAAACCGGCTGGACCAAGGAAAATTTCCATGATGGAAATGGTTATTGTGTTGTTGGTGCCATTTCACGACAATCCCCACAAGACGTCAATCTTTACGGTCCTATCAATGCCGTCCTAAGTGACAGACATTTATCGATGGCTGTTGAAAAATTACAATCCGCTTTGGATGATAGTTTCAGAACAAGCAAGCCGCTTTACGATCTTGTTCACTGGAATGACGAAATCTATGACACGAAAGACAATAGCAAGTATATTGTCGATCTGATGCGAACCGTAGCAAGAGGTGAATAATGCTCGCACAATCATTCAAGACAGCCGAAGAACTTGGTCTCACAACCGATCAAGTGGAAGGACTAATCAAAACCTTGAAGGTTCTGGAAACAGACAAAACACAACATCAGCCACTCAGAGAATTTAGTGGTGTATTTTTTTTCGACACCGAACAATATAGGTTTGATGGTTTGTTCAATATGGCAGTCTGGGCTGGCGATCAACCAGAGTGTGGAACAATCCGATGCATTGGTGGCACTGCCGAAGCATTGATGGGCAAGAAGTTGTTCGATCTTGTTTCGATTGGTCGTAACGAAAATCAAGAAGAACTTTACGACTTGTTTTGCCCGAAAGCACGA
>SMFF01000288.1_pt1 | contig 13434 bp, 15 predicted proteins | sample 2456181 | NCBI WGS metagenome assembly SMFF01 (sample SAMN10132611, study PRJNA489261) | soil metagenome | isolation source: day120 antibiotic-loamy sand soil ammended with raw manure from dairy cow... | place: USA | collected 2015-04-01
AGGCGCCAAGTATTACGCTGGTGCAGAATGTGACTGCCCGACCCGCCGCGGAGCTCGATGGTTTGCGGGCGCAGCTGGTTGAGCAGCTATATAGTCCGGTTCGCTGGGTAGAGAGCGTCGAGTTTATGGCGGCTCAGGGTGTCACTGATTTGATTGAGTGTGGTCCGGGCAAAGTGTTGTCGGGGCTGAATAAGCGCTGCGCCAAAGGTATTTTGACTCACAATCTGGACAGTGTTGATGGTTTTACGGCCGCCATTGGCCATTTTGTTGAAAGGAATTGAGTCTATGAGTCTGCAAGGAAAAGTGGCGCTGGTTACCGGTGCTAGTCGTGGTATAGGTCAGGCTATTGCCCATGCTCTGGCTGCTCAGGGAGCAACAGTAATAGGCACTGCTACCACCGAGACGGGCGCTCAATCAATCAGCGAAAAACTATCTGCTGCCGGATTTTCTGGCACCGGTATGTGCCTAGATGTACGTGATGCTGCGTCTATTGCCGATGTTCTTGAGCGAATCACTACAGAGTATGGATCACCGTCGATATTGGTAAATAATGCTGGTATCACTGCCGATAACCTGCTTATGCGGATGAAGGAGGATGAGTGGTCCAATGTGATTGGCACCAACCTGGATTCAGTGTACCGTCTGTCCAAAGCGGTTCTACGTGGCATGACCAAAGCGCGCTGGGGGCGTATCATCTGTATCAGCTCAGTGGTTGCTGGGATGGGTAATGGTGGTCAGTCCAACTATGCTGCAGCTAAGGCTGGTATGGAAGGTTTTTCCCGCGCGCTGGCACGTGAAGTAGGCTCCCGGGGAATCACGGTTAACTCAGTGGCACCTGGATTTATTGATACTGACATGACTCGGGCGTTGAACGAAAGTCAGCGCACAGTCATGCTGGAACAGATTCCGCTGGGGCGTCTCGGCCAAGCCGAAGAAATTGCCGCAGTGGTCACATTTCTCGCTGGGGAACCGGCCGGATATATCACTGGAGCAACGATTCCGGTGAATGGCGGTATGTTTATGGGGTAAACTTCCGGCGCGCTTTTGGGTGACTAGTAGCGTGCGGATGAAGAAAATGAGCCCGATAAAGAGCTGTCTAAATCGGGTACTTTTAGCATAAAGGCATTTCCAGCTTGAAAACTCGGGAATTCTTTCTATAAACTACGCGCAGTCCGGCTGATCGGAACTGCAAATTAGGAGTGAGAATAAGGTATGAGTACCATCGAAGAACGCGTCAAGAAAATCGTGGCCGAACAACTCGGCGTCAAAGAAGACGAAGTAACCAACAGTGCTTCCTTTGTTGAAGATCTTGGCGCTGACTCCCTCGACACAGTTGAGTTGGTGATGGCCCTCGAGGAAGAGTTCGAGACCGAGATTCCGGATGAAGAAGCCGAGAAGATCACCACCGTGCAGGAAGCAATCAACTACGTGACTACTCACGAGAAGTAATCGCGCAGTCTGCTTGCAGGTTGAAAGCCGCAGTCCTGGTTCCAGAGCTGCGGCTTTTTTATTGACGGCTATTTGAGCTGGATGCCGTCAAAACAGTAACTGATGTAGGGATGACGATCATTCAAGTTGCCGCGTCGCCCCTTTATGCGGACAATAGCCCGCTGTCGAATGAGTTGAATAAGGAGTCTCCTTTGTCGCGTAGACGCGTCGTGGTAACCGGCCTGGGCATGTTGACACCCTTGGGCAATACGGTTGAAAGCAGCTGGCAGGCGGCTCTGGCAGGCAAAAGTGGCATAGCCCCCATTGAGCATATGGACGTGAGTGCTTTTGGCACCCGTTTCGGCGGTTCGATTCGCGATTTCGATATCGAGCCGTATATGACAGCGAAAGAAGCTCGCAAGCTGGACCTGTTTATTCAGTACGGTATTGCAGCTTGTATCCAGGCACTGAATGACTCGGGCCTTGAAATTACCGATGAGAACCGTGACCGCATCGGTGTTTCTATGGGATCGGGGATTGGTGGCCTCACCAACATTGAGCGTAATCACGAGCTGTTGCTAAATAGCGGACCGCGGCGAATTTCGCCGTTCTTCGTGCCAGGTTCTATCGTCAACATGGTGGCTGGTTACCTGTCCATCCTCTATGGCTTGCGTGGACCTAACTATGCGTTAACCACGGCTTGCACCACAGGCACACACAGCATTGGTATGGCCGCACGCAACATTGCCTATGGTGAAGCGGACGTGATGGTTGCTGGTGGCTCAGAAATGGCTACTAGCGGATTGGGTCTGGGTGGCTTTAGTGCTTCACGGGCGCTGTCGACACGCAATGATGAGCCCGAGCGAGCTAGTCGTCCTTGGGACCGTGAGCGGGATGGTTTCGTACTGTCCGATGGTGCCGGCGCCGTGGTGCTGGAAGAATACGAGCAGGCCAAGACCCGTGGCGCAACTATTTATGCTGAGGTAATTGGCTTTGGCATGAGTGGCGATGGCTATCACATGACTGCACCGCCTGAAGATGGCCGGGGCGCGGCTATGTGCATGGGGAATGCTCTGCGTGATGCCGGGGTTACCCCTGAGCAGGTAGGCTATATCAATGCCCACGGCACCTCGACGCTGGCTGGCGACCTGGCTGAGACCCGAGCGGTCAAAACTATTTTTGGCGATCACGCCAAGGCGCTGGCGATCAGTTCGACCAAATCCATGACTGGGCATTTATTGGGCGCGGCAGGGGCTGTCGAGGCTATCTTTAGCTTGTTGGCACTACGCGATCAGGTAGCACCGCCGACTATCAATCTGGAAAACCCGGATGAAGGTTGCGATCTCGATTATGTAGCCAATGAGGCGCAGGCTCGTCAGTTGGATGTGGTGGTCAGCAACTCCTTTGGTTTTGGTGGCACCAACGGTACTTTGGTGTTCCGCCGTCTCTGACGGAGCCTATGTCCATGGTCACGCCGACGGAAATGCCTACTAGCCTGGTGAATGGCGTTGCTGCTAACCAGCTGTCAGTGCAGGACCGCGGCCTGGCCTATGGCGACGGCTTATTTGAAACTATTCGTGTAAGCCGCGGCATAGCGACTTTGCGAAGCTATCATCTCCGGCGACTGGCCCGCAGTGCCCTGCGTTTGCGGATACCGCTTGATCTGGCACTGGTAGAGCAGGAAGTTGATGCTTTTGCCGCCGATATGGGCGCCGGAGTACTCAAGCTGATACTTACCCGGGGCCTGTCTCAGCGCGGCTATGCGATACCCGGGTCGCAACAGATCACCCGTATTCTGCAAGCCGCCCCAGTACCAAGCTATCTCCCGCAACATGCGGAGCAGGGAGTGATCCTGTATCCCTGTAGTACCCGCTTAGGCCATCAACCTTTACTGGCTGGTCTTAAGCACCTTAATCGACTAGAGCAGGTGCTGGCGCGCAGCGAATGGCAAGATGTCGCTTACCCGGAAGGATTAATGTGCGATCTGGCTGGTCATCCGGTTGAGGGCACTATGAGTAATATTTTTGTGCGCATCAATGATGGCTGGGTTACCCCGGCGTTAGACCAGTGTGGGGTTGCGGGTGTGATGCGTGATTACCTGATGGACGAGCTGGGCCGCGAGCAGCGGCTGGCGGTGCGAAGTATCAGCCTGAGTGAGTTGCTGGACGCAGCTGAGGTATTTTGTTGCAACAGCGTATTTGGTGTCTGGCCGGTGATCGGGTTAGGCTCCCATCGGTGGCCTGTGGGGCCCCATACACGGATTGCCCAAGCCTTGGCGGAGCAGGTTCTCAGTTGAAGTTATTTCTTAAAATATTCACATTATCTGTTGTTTTAGCAGCTATTGTTGTATCTGGCACAGCTGTCTGGGGCTATTTCACTCTGCAATCTACCTTGGCGCAGCCACTGCAAATCGAGGTGTCTGACACCCTGGATGTCCCCCCCGGCAGCAGCCCCGCTAGTGTGTTTTCCGGGTTGGAGCAGCGCGGTGTCATTCAGCGTGCTGCTTGGCTGAGGCGTTATTGGCAATGGCAAATGCCCAGTACTATTTTGCATGTTGGTGAGTACCGGTTGGAGCCGGATATGACGGCACTGCAGTTACTGGAGCTGTTGCAGCGCGGTGAAGTGTTGCAGCGCAGTATCACGCTGGTGGAAGGCTGGAACTTCAGCCAATTCCGCGACGCTCTGGCGCGTGCACCGCGCTTAGAGCAGACGCTGCCACGGGAGTGGAGTAACCAACAGGTGGCCGCCGAACTGCAACTAGAAGAAGTGCACCCGGAGGGAATGTTTTTCCCGGATACTTACCTGTACACCCTGGGGATGAGCGATAGAGACATTCTCAATAGGGCCTCTCAGCGGATGCAGGCAGTATTGGCCGAGGTATGGGCACAGCGAGCGGACGATCTGCCACTTAAAAGTGCTTATGAGGCGCTAATTCTCGCCTCAATTATTGAAAAGGAAACCGGCGTACCCAGTGAGCGTGGCGAAATTGGTGGTGTGTTCACTCGCCGCCTGCGCCTGGGCATGCGGTTGCAGACTGACCCGACGGTGATCTACGGCATGGGCGAAGACTGGCAAGGCAATATCCGCCGCAGTGATTTGCGCCGGACAACACCTTACAACACCTATACCATTGATGGTCTGCCGCCAACGCCGATTGCCATGCCCGGCAAAGAGTCATTACAGGCCGCAGTTAATCCCAAGCCTGGCAAGAGCCTGTTTTTTGTTGCCCGGGGCGACGGCTCCCATGTTTTTTCCAATACCCTGCGTGAGCATAACCAGGCGGTTCAGCATTATCAGATCCGCCAGCGGGCGAGCAATTATCGCTCCAGTCCGCCCGCGCCCCAGCAGATTAACCAGGAGGCGGTTGAGTGAGCGGACTATTCATTACCTTCGAAGGTCCGGAAGGCGCCGGAAAATCCACTAATCTGACGGTGTTTGCTCAGGCGCTGCGTAAGCAGGGCTGTGATCCGCTGCTGACCCGCGAGCCGGGCGGTACACCGATAGCTGAGCGGATACGCGAAGTGCTGCTGAGCATGCATGAGGAGCCCATGCACGCCGACACTGAACTGCTGCTGATGTTCGCCGCCAGAGCCCAGCATCTCAACGGCCTGATTCGTCCAGCGTTGGTTGCGGGTCAACTGGTTATCAGTGACCGCTTTACTGACGCCACTTATGCCTATCAAGGTGGTGGCCGGGGTATTGATCCACAGCGTATTGCGGAGCTGGAGAACTGGGTTCAAGGGGACTTAAGACCGGACTTGGTGATTGTTTTTGACGTTCCGGTTGAGGTGGGAATGGCCAGGGCGCGTGCGCGCAGTGAGCTGGACCGCTTTGAGCTGGAGCATCAAACTTTTTTTGAGGCGGTCCGCAACACCTATCTGCAGCGCGCCGCCGCTGATCCACAGCGTTACCGGATAGTGGATGCCAGTGGCAATCTGGACGAAGTACGTGAGGCTATGCAGCCGCTGATTGATGAAGTAGTGAAGCGTCACCATGACTGAACCCAGCGGTACGCCTTGCCCTTGGCATGCAGATGTCTGGACGGCGCTGACTAGCCGCAGCAGCCATGCTCATGCCTATTTGTTTGGCGGCTCACCGGGCGTAGGCAAGCGAGTTTTTGCTGATGCGTTCGCAGCTTTTCTATTATGTCTGCAGCCGCAGGCTGGGCGCGCCTGTGGCACTTGCCGCAGTTGTCAGCTGCAACGCGCCGGTAGCCATCCCGATCGTTTGGTGATTGAACCAGAAGAGCAGGGCAAGGCGATCCGTGTGGACGCTATTCGTCAGCTAAGCGACTTTATCGGCCAGACGGCCCAGCAGGGTGGTCGCAAGGTGATTATTTTGCACCCTGCCGAAGCAATGAATCTGAATGCTGCTAACGCTTTGCTCAAATCGCTCGAAGAACCTACGCGAGATACTTTTTTGTTGTTGGTCAGCGATCAGCCTAGTCGGTTGTTAGCCACCATCCGTAGCCGTTGCCGGGTTCAGACATTGGGCACTCCGGCGCCGGACCAAGCAGTTGCTTGGCTCGCCCAGCAATTGCCGGAGCTGCCTGCCGAGCAATATGCCGCTTTATTATTAATGGCCGGTGGCGCTCCGCTGCGAGCTCTGACCTTACATGGTATGAAGGCTACTGAGATGCGCAGCCAGGTTGTTGAAGGGGTTAAGGCGCTATTGAAGAGCGAGCAGTCGGCCTCTCATCTGGCTGAGCGCTGGTTGAGTGTACCGCTGGAGCTGTTGGCAGACTGGTTCTGCGATTGGACACTGGATCTGCTGCGGTTGACCACTGGTGCCAGTGAGCAGGTGGTTAATACGGATATGGATAAGGTATTGCCCTATATGTCCCGCCATTTACAGCCGACCGTGCTGTTGACCTGGCAGAGCTGGTTATTGCAGCACCGCGGTATGCTTCTGGGCAAAGCCAACCTCAACCGCGTATTGTTTATCGAAACACTGCTGATCCAGTGGAAACAGCTGGTGGAAAGACGGTAACCTGACCGCGCCGAGTATCAAATAAGGACAACGATATGAGTATTGCGACTGCACCGGGACCGCGCAACGGCATTTTGTCACTGACTATCAAGGACAAGTCGGTGCTGTATGCGGCCTATATGCCTTTTGTGAAGCATGGCGGCATGTTTATCCCGACCAATAAAACCTATCAGCTGGGTGATGAGGTATTTATGCTGCTCAACCTGATGGAGGAGCCGGAAAAAATACCGGTCGCCGGCAAAGTGATTTGGATTACTCCACGCGGCGCGCAAGGTAACCGTGCCGCCGGTATTGGCGTCCAGTTCAGTGATCAGGACAACACCGCCCGTAGCAAGATAGAAACTTACCTGGCCGGCGCGCTCAAGTCCGACCGCCCGACCCATACCATGTGACCATGCTGATAGATTCCCATTGCCATCTTGACCGGTTAGACCTGAGCGCCCATGACGGCTCGCTCGATAATGCACTGAATGCTGCGCGCGCGCGTGGCGTCGGTAAGTTTCTCTGTATCGGCGTCGATGCGGCGAACGCGCCGGTCGTTAAGCGACTTGCCGAGGAGCATGAGGATGTCTGGTGCAGTGTGGGCATCCATCCGCTGGATCTTTCGCGCAGTGAGCCTGCTGATTTGGATTGGCTGATGGGCGAGTTGAAGCACCCGCGAGTAGTAGCTATTGGAGAGACCGGGCTGGATTATCATTATGAGCCGGGCAGTGCACAGCTACAGCAAGAGTCCTTTCGTTATCATTTGCAGGCTGCTCAGCTGACCGGCAAACCTGTCATTATCCACACCCGCGAAGCCCGAGCCGATACCCTTGATCTGTTGCGCGAAGCCGATCTGCCCAATGCCGGAGTGCTGCATTGTTTCACCGAGGATTGGGACATGGCCCGGTCGGCGCTGGATATGGGCTATTACATCTCCCTGTCTGGCATAGTGACCTTCCGCAACGCAGATGCATTAAGGGATGTAGCGCGGCGGATACCCGCTGACCGCCTGTTGGTGGAAACTGATTCTCCCTATCTGGCACCAGTACCGCACCGGGGCAAGCCCAATGAGCCCCAGTTTGTCTGCGACGTAGCTGCCGCGCTGGCGCAGATACGCGGCGAGTCAGAGCAGGCGCTGTGGGAGAATACCACGGCGAACTTCCACCGGCTGTTTCCTCTGACAGCTAACTGATCAAGAACTCGCGCCCTTACCAGCCAGGGCGCGGCGGCCCATCCTGCTGTGCTGGAAAAGTCCCCTACTGAGTGTTGCCGAGCCCGAACAGGTAGGCGAAGCCTTGCAATGCGCTGTCCACAAAGCGTTCATTGGTCGTGTCAGCCGGAAACTCAAGAATGTCATGGATCACCAGTGATGCCAGTCCATGGGTGTAGGACCAACTGGCCAGCGCGGCCCGACGAATCTCGATGGACTCCACATCTTTTTTCAATATCTCAGCGATGATGCGTTTTAACTCACCAAAAGCCTGATCACGTGCGGCAATCAGTTCAGGGATCATCTCCCCGCTGGGGAATTCAGAACCAAACATGAGCTGGTAAAGCGCCGGATTGCTCCGGGCAAAGCTGAAATAAGTCACGCTGGCATCTCGCAGTTCCTGCATCACATTGTCGCCGCCACTCTGCTGTGCCAGCGCAGAGGCCAACTCCCGAAAGCCCTTAGCAGCCAGATGGCCGATCAATTCTGCTCGATTGGCGTAATGGTGGTAGGCGGCGGTGGAGCTCACGCCAACACGCTCGGATACGGCGCGCAGCGACAGCTTGTTCGGACCGACTTCTTCCAGTAAGTCCTGGGCAGCTTGCAGGAGTTGCGGGGCCAGATTGCCCACATGGTAAGTGTCTCGTGTGCGTGAGCGAATACTGTTTTTGGGCATGCAGGGTCATCCGGTTATAGAAAAGAGCAGGGCAATCTTAGCATGGGGAAATATCTTGACAGTGATAAGATTGCTTCGTAGTCTGCGCAAACATTACATAGTCATCGCCATAACAAGAATCAAGGAGAACAGGATGAGCACGCCCAATCGCTGGGAGCAGAGCTACCCAGCAAGCTTGCATGGCTATCGAATCGAGCCTCAGGCTCTGACGGGTAGCGTTGCAGATTTTGCTCGTCAGGGTGCAACGCGCTTTGCTGATGATCCGGCTTTTACTCTGGTCTTACCTAGTGGTCTGTATGCTGACCTGTCGTTCCTTGAGGTTGACCAGCTATCCGACGCCTTCGCCGCCTATCTGGTGGCAGAGCAGGGGCTGGTTCTAGGTGATGTGGTAGCTGTTCAATTGCCCAATAGCTTGCACTACCCCATTGCCGTGCTGGGTGCGTGGAAGGCTGGGCTGATAGTGACCAATGTTAATCCGTTGTACACCCCGCGTGAGCTGGAAACCCAGCTGACTGACAGCAGTGCCCGGCTGCTGGTGGCCTGCGACCTGTTTGTCGGGCCTGCTGCAGCAGTGATTGACGAGTTGGGAATACGCTTGGTGACGACCAGCATGAGTGACTTTTTTCCAGTATCAGTAGCGGCAGCTATCCGTCAGAAACAGAGCGCCGTTCCAGTTCTCAAGGTGCCTCACCAGCGTTTTAGTGAGGCTCTGGAGATAGGTAAAACATTGACCCACCGGCGGTACTACCGGGCGTAGCAAAGGTGCGGTATTAAGCCACGCTAATCTGCTGGCAGTGCTGCGCATGGCGGAGGACTATCTCAATGCCTATGGGGTTGAGATGGAGCGGGGTGATGCCATTGCTACTTTGCTGCCGATGTACCACATCTTTGCTTTTAATTTCAATTTCCTGCTGCTGTTCCTACGTGGTGGCCGCAACCTGCTGGTCCCCAACCCGCGCCCGTTATCCAACGCGGCTGCGGTATTTGAAAAGTTTGATGTGCGCTGGATCACCGGAGTAGACACCCTGTTTGCCGGTCTGCTTGCGGAGCCCTGGCTACAGGCCAAGCCTCCTGCCCTGAAATTGGCGATCTCTGGCGGTACCTCCTTGCGGCCTGCTACAGCCGAACGCTGGCAGGCAAAGGTAGGTTTGATTGTGGAAGGTTACGGCCTCACAGAAACCTGCTGCTTTGTATCATTCAACCCGCCAAGTGCGGCATCGCGGCTGGGCACTGTGGGCCTGCCGATGCCCGGTTGCCAGGTGCGTATTGTAGATGCGCAGGGTGGTGACCTAGCACCGGGAGCGCCCGGTGAGCTTCTGGTGCGCGGCCCTCATGTCATTCAGCGCTACCTGAACCGCCCGCAGGAAACCGATGAGGCACTTGTTGATGGCTGGTTCCATACCGGGGATGTCGCTGTTATGGACGAGCAGGGTTACCTGCGTATAGTGGATCGGAAGAAGGACATGATTCTGGTTTCTGGTTTCAACGTGTATCCCAACGAGGTCGAAGATGCCATTGCTGAGCACTCCGATGTGAGTGAAGTGGCGGTGGTTGGGGTGCCGGATGCGCAGTCCGGTGAGGCGATCAAGGCGTTTATCACGCTGCACCAGTCAGGTCTGGATGCAGCGGGGATCATCAGTCACTGCCGGGAAAGACTAACGGCGTACAAGGTGCCCAAACAGATTGTTTTTCGCGAGCAACTGCCCAAATCCCCAGTCGGCAAGATTCTTCGGGCGCAGCTGCGTATGGAAAACGAATAACCACCTGCCTATAAGCGTCAGGGCAGCACAATACAAACTTCGGGGCGCCAGAGATAAGGCTGCCCTCACTGCACGGCAATATAAACCTGAGGAAATGATATGTCTAAGCTGAACTTACAGCCCAACGCGGCGGCCTCCCTGCAACGCTGGCACAATATGATTGAACAGCGTGATGTGAGTGGCTTGCCCGAGATGCTGGATAGCAAGGTGGTATTTCGTTCACCCATAGCGCACAACCCCTATCCTGGAGCGCCGGTAGTAGCGACTATCCTTGGTACTGTTATTCAGGTGTTCGAAAATTTTACCTATCATCGTGAACTGGCTAGCGAGGACGGCCTTAGTGTGGTGCTGGAATTCAGCGCCGAGGTGAAAGGCCGGCAGCTCAAGGGCATTGATCTTATTCGCTTTGATGAGCAAGGCCGCCTTGTTGATTTTGAAGTCATGGTGCGACCGATGAGTGGCCTGCAGGCGCTGGGTGAGGAAATGGCCCACAGACTGGCGCCTTACCTTGCGGCTAATCAGGGTAAAGCCTGAGCAGCTGGACGTAGAGCTGCTCTTAGGCGGTATCTATGCTTCGCTAGTTAAAACGTTTTAAATTCTGGCAGCTTATCCTGCGTTGCTATCGGTAGGCTGCGCCAGAATTGTTCGTAATATCGTCAAGGCATTGTCCAGCACCCGTTGCGGGGTGTAAAAATGGGGTGACCAGCGAATGCCGCCGCCGCGCTGAGCGCAAATGACCCCAGCCTTCATCAGTAGTACATGCAGCCGCTCCGAGTCTTGACCCGCTACCCGGAAAGTCACTATGCCCGCCCGACGTGTGGCCTGCGTGGGGCTGAGTATCTGGATACCGGTAATGGCGGTCAGAGATTGCAGCAAATAGGCAGTCCGCTGCTGCAGAGCTTCCTGTATCCGAGTTGCGCCTATGCTCAGTAACAGTCCTAGGCTGGCTGATAGTGCATGCTGAGCTAAGGTATTCGGGCTGCCAGGTTCGAACCTGCGGGCGCTGTTGGCTGGTACCCAGTCTTCACGGTCGTAGTCGCCCATGGCTTCGACCATATGCCAGCCAAATTGAGTCAGTTGCAGCTTGTCGCGGGCTTCACCGCGGCAATAGAACACGCCAAGGCCTTCGGGCCCTAATAGCCATTTATGCCCATCGGCCATGGCGAAGTCACAATCGATGGCCTGAACGTCGAAGGGCTCGGCGCCCAGGGACTGAATAGCGTCTACACAGAACAGAATATTGTGTTCACGACAGGCACGCCCTAATCGGGGCAGATCCATACGTAAGCCGCTGGCATATTGTACTGAGCTGATACTCAGCAGTCGGGTGGCGGGCCCCATGGCGGCGATGAGCGCCGCCTCTGGGTTTACGCCGTCAAGGCTCACCTGACGAACGATGACGCCGCGAGGTTCCAGTGCTTGCCAGGGAATACGATTAGAGGGGAACTCCTGATCGCTGATCAGCACTTCATCCCCTGCCTGCCAGTCCAGTCCCATGGCAACGAAAGACAATGCCTCGGAAGTATTCTTCACCAAGGCTATATCGTCTTTACCCGGCGCGTTCATCAGTGCCTGCAACTGGCTGCGCAAGAGGTGTTCGAGCCGAACCCAACGTGGATAATCTCTGGCGCCTTGAGTGATATTTTCCTGGGCAAAGGCAGTGACTGCATCAGCGGCGCATTTTGGCCAAGGTGCCACGGCTGCATGGTTTAGATAACAGATGGCTGGGTCATGCGGGAATTGGTCGTCCCAATGGGTTTCATGCAGCATGGTTGCATCCTGTCAGGTAGATGATGAGCCTGATCATAGCGCGTCTACGTTGTGTGACCAGTTAGACCTAAGCCAATGTCTCTGACCTCTATGGTCACTTTGGTACTAAATATGGGCAAGTGGTCATGAAGTTGGCATAATGCGGCTTATCGTCATGCAGCACTTTCAGGGACTTAAGATGCAGAAAGAATCACGTAAGATTCGAGAGTTTCGTCGTCGGGAGCAGGAAATTCTCGATACAGCCCTGCGTTTGTTTCTTGAGCAGGGTGAGGATAGTGTCACCGTCGAGATGATTGCCGATGACGTGGGTATTGGCAAAGGCACTATCTATAAACATTTCAAGTCAAAGGCGGAGATTTACCTGCGTCTGATGCTCTATTACGAGCGTGATCTGGCTGAGCTGCTGCATTCAGAAAATATTGCGAAGGATCGCGAGGCGCTGTCGCGCGAGTATTTCGCTTTTCGCATGAGTGATCCGGATCGTTACCGGCTGTTCGATCGGCTGGAAGAAAAGGTCGTTAAGACTAACCAAATGCCGGAATTGATCCTGGAGTTGCACGGTATCCGTGCCTCTAACTTTAATCATTTGACCGGGGTGATTCAGGAGCGCATCGACGAGCAAACGCTCGAAGACGTTCCGGCCTACTTTCACTATTGTGCCGCCTGGGCGTTGGTACACGGGGCTATGTCGATGTATCACTCGCCGTTCTGGCAAGAGGTGATCGAAGACAAAGAAGGTTATCTGCAGTTTCTGATGGATATCGGTGTGCGCATGGGTAACCGCTCTAAGCGCCGCAAAGATCCGGAGTCTGCTCAGGTGAGCACCACCGCAAGCAGCAACTGAGGGGCTGCTTGCGGTGAATGCTTTAAGGGAAGGAAACCCGTGGTGGGTTAGCCCAGTAGCTGCACTGATGAGTCGTGCTGAAATCCGTTGCAGCTACCGCTAATGGGGCAGGGGTATTGAGCTTCAGGATCTGTCCGTCAGTCTGGTAGCGTGGCCACTGTATTGCCTGAGCTGCGCCATCGGTAGCATTAGGCCCGATTTGCGCATCGTCACCGTACTTAGCGAAATTGGTCCAGTAGCGCACCATCTCATCGGCCAGTTCCAGTTGAGCGACGTTAGCGCCTCGGCTTTGCAAGGTTGCGTTAGAGCTGAGCACATACTGAATTTCAGAGGAATGCGTAGCGCCTAGGGGTAAACCTGGGTTAGCCGAGCCGAGAATGTCTGGGGCGTTGATATCAGTAAACCAATAGCCCCAAGTATCAACCTTATTTGCCAGTTGCGACCATTGCGTCGCGTTAGGGCAGTTAAAACGCCAGTCGGTACCTATCGCAGAGTAAGCATTAAAGAACTTCAACGGATGTGCCGGGTGTTGCTGACTCAGATAGTGCTGGGCAATGCTGGCCGCGTCTAAGGTTGGATCTTCGCCCAGCATCTCAACCACTGCTGCGGTATATAGTGACCCATCCAGGTCTGCGGCTGCATTCACCAGAGTGCCGTGATCAGCCAGTGCTAGCAGAGTGAACAGGGTACCTTCATTTAAGTTACTGCCCATCATGACCGGGACTTCATTGAACTCGCCACTGCTCAATGCAGCATTGATGGATAGCGGTAAAGT
>SMFF01000119.1_pt1 | contig 13427 bp, 12 predicted proteins | sample 2456181 | NCBI WGS metagenome assembly SMFF01 (sample SAMN10132611, study PRJNA489261) | soil metagenome | isolation source: day120 antibiotic-loamy sand soil ammended with raw manure from dairy cow... | place: USA | collected 2015-04-01
GGATTTGAACCTACGACCTCTGGGTTATGAGCCCAGCGAGCTACCGAGCTGCTCCACCCCGCGGCACAAGAAGTAAGCCTAGCACGGGTGCGGAGGGCGCGCTGCCTGCGGCGGGGGTTTCGAGACGCGGCTACGCCGCTCCTCGCGCATCTGCGGGGTTGGTGGCGCCGAGCGAGAAGGTCAGCGGCAGCCAGCGTTCCGCCGGCCACCCCCAGAGGCCCGGCTGCTGCTCGACGAGGGAACCGAACAGCTGCCACGGCACCACGTCGTGCTCGTGGTAGAAGTCGAGGCGCAGGCCGGCATCCAGCAGGGCGGTGAGCACCTCCGCCGTGGGGTGCATCCACTCCCACGTGATGGAGTTCTGGGCCTGGGCCTCGGCATCCGCGTAATCGGCGCCGTCATCGAACACGAGTGGCGTGCGCGCGAAGTACTCGAAGCGCAGTTCGGGCAGCCCCTCCCCCGAGGTCGGGTCGTCATGAGCGAGCGCGGCCGGATGCCCGTCGGCGAAGTAGAGCCGGCCGCCTGGCTTCAGGAACCACGCGATGATGCGCGCCCACTCGGCGATGTCGGGCAGCCAGCCGATCGTGCCCCAGGTGCTGTAGACGACATCGAACCCGCCTGGATCCGGCAACGCGTGGCGGGCGTCGTAGACGTTGGCGTGCACGAAGCGCGAGCGATCCGTGAGCCCGAGCTCGGTGGCCGCGCGCCGCGCCTCCTCGACGGCCGGCATCGAGAAGTCGATGCCCACCACCTCGGCGCCGCGCTGCGCGAACACGAGGGTGTCGAGCCCGAAATGGCACTGCAGATGCAGCACGCGCTTACCCGCCCAGCCGCCGGGTGCGTAGCCGGCGAGCTCCGACTCCTCCATGGGCGTCATGAACCGCCCGCGGCCCTCACGCAGCGCCGTGCGGTCGTACATGGGAGCGGCCACGTGCACCGGCACGATCTCGTCCCAACGGGCGCGGTTGCGCTCGAGCCACTCCCCACCGCGCGGGTCGATGGGGTCGATGGGCTCGCTCATGTCACTCCGTCGCGGCGATGGCCGCCTCGACCGCCTTCTGCATGCGCTGGTCGGCTTCGGCCGCAGCGACCAGGTCGCCGTCGGCGTAGGCCTTGGTGCGGTCGGCGAGCGCCTTCTGGTAGTCGGCGAGCGCCTGCTTGAGAGCCGCGTTGGTCGTCGAGTCCGAACCGGTATCGCCGCCCGTCTCACCGCCGGTGTCGCCGCCGGTCTGGCCGTCGCCGCCATCGAGGTCGTCCTCGGTGCCGTTGTCGCCGGCGTTCGCGCCGGAATCGCCGCCGAAGATCTTGTCGAGGGCCGCATCCAGGGTGTCTTCGAACGCCACCTGGTCACCGAACGCGACGAGCACCTTGCGCAGCAGCGGGTAGCTCGTCTCACCTGTGGAGGCGACGTACACCGGCTGCACGTAGAGCAGACCACCGCCGACGGGAACCGTCAGCAGGTTGCCGCGCGTCACCTTGCTGCCCTGCTGGTTGAGCAGGTTGAGCTCGGTGGCCACCGTGGCGTTCGAGTTGAAGTTCGACTGCACCTGGCCCGGGCCCGGCACGGTGTCCTGCGTCGGCAGGGTCAGCAGCGTGAGCTTGCCGTAGTCCTCCCCCGGGTCGGCGTTCGCCGCGAGGAAGCCCGTGAGCACGCTCTGGCCGGTGTCGGTGGCCTGCTTCGCCGGGATGTAGGTCGAGTAGATCGAGAACGACGGGGCGTCCGCATCCGGCATCTGCATCGTCAGGTAGTACGGCGGCTGCGCGACGCCCGAGGTCTGCGTCGGGTCCTCCGGGGTCGCCCATGCGTCATCCCCCGAGTAGAAGGTGCCCGCGTCGTCGACGTGGTAGGTCTGCAGGATCGCGCGCTGCAGCTTGAACAGGTCGGCCGGGTAGCGCACGTGGGAGGTGAGCTGCTCGCTCATCTCGGATGCCGGCTTGAGGGTCGAGGGGAAGATCTTCTGCCAGGTCTTCAGGATCGGGTCCTCGTCGTCCCAGGCGTACAGCGTGACGCTGCCGTCGTAGGCGTCGACCGTGGCCTTGACCGAGTTGCGGATGTAGTTCACGTCGTCGAGCGGGAAGTCCGGCGACGGCGTGTAGGTGTCGGCGATGGTCGACGACAGCTGCTGCACGCTCGAGTAGGGGTAGTTGGCCGTGGTCGTATAGCCGTCCACGATCCAGACGATGCGCCCGTCGACGACCGCCGGATAGGTGTCGGTGTCGAGCGTGAGGTACGGCGCGACCTTGCCGACGCGCTCGATGGGGTTGCGGTCGTAGAGGATCTGCGACTGGTCGGTCACGTTGTCCGAGAGCAGCAGGTCGGCCGACTGGAACTTGAGGGCGTAGACGAGCTTCTTGACGACGTCGTCGAGCACCGGGCCGCCGTCGCCGTCGAAGGTGAAGGTCGCGGCGTTGGTGTCGCTCGTGTCGTTGCCGCCACGTGGGTAGTCGAGCTCGATCGGGGTGGCGCCGTCGGGGGCCCCGACGATCGAGTACTCGGGCGAGTTCTCGCCGAAGTACACCCGCGGTTCGAACTCGCCGAGCTTGCCGGTGGACGGGATGCCCGACTCGAGGAACTGCGGTGTGCCGTCGGCGGCACGGCTGTTGCCGTAGGCCGCGACGACGCCGTAGCCGTGCGTGTAGACGAGGGTGTTGTTGTACCACCCGGAGTTGGTCTGACCGGCCTGGTTGAGCTCGCGCACCGCGATCACGGTGTCTTGGGTCTGCCCGTCGATCTCGTAGCGGTCGACGTCGAGGTGCGTCGCGAACTGGTAGTACTGCTTGACGCGCTCGAGTTGGCGGAAGGTCGGGCTCACGATCGCGGGATCCAGGATGCGGATGCTCGCGGTCGTCGCGGCATCCTCGCGCAGCTGGCCCTGCGAGGCGGTCGTGACGGCGTCGTAGGAGACGACGTCGAGGTCGTCGAGCCCGTAGGCGTGGGTCGTGGCGTCGATCGCGCGCTGGATGTACTGCGCCTCGACCTGCTTCGCGTTCGGCACGACGGTGAAGCGCTCGACGATCGCCGGGTAGATGGTGCCGACCACGAGCCCCGACACGATGAGCAGGGCCGTTCCGATGAGCGGCAGGCGCCAGCGACCGATCACGGCGGTCACGATGAACAGCAGAGCCACGAGCGCGGCGATTCCGGCGAGGATCGCCCGGCCCGGGATGCCCGCGTTGACCTCGGTGTAGGCGGCGCCCGTGATGGTGCCGGTGTCCTGCGTGAGCGTCGCGTACTGGTCGAGCCAGATGCTCACGGCCTGCAGCGCGATGTAGATGGCCGCCATCACCGCGATCTGGATGCGGGCCGCACGCGTCACGCGCACCTCGCGCCCGTTGATCCGGATGCCGCCGTAGAGGTAGTGCGTGGCGATCGCCGCGAGACCCGAGATGAGCACGATGGCCGATGCGTAGGCGACGAGCCCGCGGAAGAAGGGCAGCTCGAACACGAAGAACGATGCGTCGAACCCGAACTGCGGGTCGGTCTGCCCGAACGAGGTGCGGTTGAGGTACTGCAGCACGGTCGACCAGCGCGCGGCCGTGGAGACGCCCACGAACAGCCCGAGCAGCACCGGGATGCCGATCATCGCGAGGCGGCGCAGCGGCTCGACGACCTGCTGGTAGCGGTCGAGCTGCGAGTTGAGCTTCTGATACAGCGGCCGCGAGCGGAAGGCGATGAAGATGCTCAGCCACATGACGATCGCCATCGAGGCGAACCCGATGAGGAACATGAGGCCCATCGCCCACCACTGAGTGGTGAGCACGGAGAGGAAGTCGAGCTGGCTGAACCACAGCACGTCGGCGTACAGGTACGCGAACGCGAGGAAGCCGACCACGAGCACAGCGAGGATCGCGACGACGATCGCGATCGTGCTGCGTCCACGGGCACGGACGGCGGAGGTGCTGCTGGCGGATGTCACGGGTGGCGCTCCTGCGGGGTCAGCGGGGGTCAAGCGGACCCCGGCGGCTCAAACCATCCTATGGGCGCGCCGCTGAGGGCGCTCTGGGAGCGGTGCCGACCGCGTCACCCGCAGCTCGGGAAGCCGTCGGTCGCCTCCCCCTCGCCGATCGCCCGCACCACCTCGAGGGCCTCGTCGAAGCTCGACACCGCGAACACCCGCAGACCGTCGGGCACGTGACCGACGACTTCGGAGCAGTTGGCCTCGGGGGCGAGGAACCAGTCGGCCCCGGCATCCTTCGCCCCGAACATCTTCTGCCGGATGCCGCCGATCGGCCCGACGTCGCCGTCGGCGTCGATCGTGCCGGTACCCGCGACGTGCTCGCCGCCCGTGAGCGCGCCCGGCGTGAGCGTGTCGTAGATGCCGAGCGCGAACATCATGCCGGCGCTCGGCCCGCCCACGTCCTGCAGGTGGATCGCGACCTCGAACGGGAAGTCGAACATGAGGCCCGGCAGCACGCCGATGATCGGCGAGTCGTCGGATGCCGAGCGCGGCGCCGTCGTGACCGTCACCGTGCGCTCCACCCCGTCGCGGCGGATGCCGAGCTCCAGTTCGGTGCCGACCCCCGCATCCGCGATCGCCTCGCGCAGTGCGGCGTCGCTCGCGATGGGGCTGCCGTCGATCGTGAGGATCTCGTCGCCCGGCTCGAGCACGCCGTCGGCGGGGTCACCCTCGGTGACCCCCAGCACCGTCACGATCGAGTCCACGTCGATCCCGAGTTCGTCGAGTGCCGCCGCGGTGGCCGCCTGCTGCGAGGCCTGCATCGCGAGGGCGTTCTCCTCGTCGGACTGCTCCTCGGTCTGCCCCTCGGGATAGACGAGGTCGATCGGCACGATCGCGCGGCGCGGGTCGAGCCATGCCCCGATCACCTGGAACCAGTCGATCGGGTTGTCGCGAGATCCGTCGATGTACACCGTGAGCAGGTCGAGCCGCCCGTCGGTGGGATACGTGGGGGCACCGTCGATGGCGATCACCGGCGTCGTCTCGCCCTCGACCTCGGTCGTGCCGAGGGTGTCGTAGACGGGGCCGGGTCTCTCGACCACGTAGGGCGCCGGCGAGATGGCCATCACGAGCACGGCGAGCAGCGACGCGAGGATGAGCCCCTGACCCACGAGCTGCCGCCGGGAGGTGGGCTCGCGCTCGGGGGCTGCCGGGTCGAGCGTCACAGGGTCCTCCGTGTTCGCTGCGGGCGCAGCCGAGACCCGGTCAGCCTAGGGCAATACGCAGGCGCAAGCCCGGGAACCCGCACTAGCGTGGAATGCATGGCAGACGAGCCCCGCGATCCGCTCTTCGACGGCTCCGAGAACGACCCGGGCGAGGAGTTCCGCGACATGCTGCGCGACTTCCTCGCCGGCAACTCCGAGCTCGACCCGTCACAACTCGCGAGCGCCGCGGGCCTGCCCGCCGACCCCGACCTCGTGAAGCAGCTCATCGGTCAACTGCAGCAGGCACTGCAGAACTCCGGCGACGGCATCAACTGGTCACTCGCCCAGGAGCAGGCCACGGCGCTGGCCGCACGCTCGGCCGTCGCGGCGACACCGGCCGAGGTCTCCGCCCTCGAGCAGGCGCTGCACGTCGCGTCCCTGTGGCTCGACGAGGCAACCGACATCGCGAGCCTCACGACCGAGCCCACGCTGCTCACGCGCGCCGGTTGGGCCGAGGCGACCATGCCGGTGTGGACCCAGCTCGCCGAGCCGGTCGCCGATTCGATCGCAACCGCCCTCACGCGCGTGCTCGAGGAGCAGGCGCCCGAAGAGCTCGGCAGCATGCTCGGCGACGCAGGACGCGTCATGCGCAACGTCGGCGGCACCCTCTTCGCGATGCAGCTCGGCCAGGTCGTGGGGCAGCTGGCGCAGGAGGTGGTCTCCGGCGGCGACGTCGGCATCCCGCTGCTCGACGGCGAACAGCGCCAGGCGGCGCTCGTGCCGCAGAACGTGGAAGGCTTCGCCCGCGGGCTCGAGGTGCCGGTCGAGGAGGTGCGGCTGTACCTCGCGGTGCGCGAGCTCGCCCACGCCCGACTGTTCCGCCATGCGAAGTGGCTGCGGCTGCAACTGCTCACCCAGATCACCGACTACGCGCGCGGCATCCACATCGACACCTCACCGCTCGAGGACCTCGCCGCCGACTTCGACCCCACCAACCCCGAGGCGCTGCGCGACGCGCTCACGAGCGGCAAGCTCATCCCGCCGAAGAGCGACGAGCAGCTCGCGGCGCTGCGGCGTCTCGAGACGATGCTCGCCCTCATCGAGGGCTGGGTCGACGTGGTGACGGCGCAGGCCACCTCGCGCCTGCCCAAGTCGGATGCGATCGCCGAGTCGGTGCGCCGACGTCGCGCCGCGGGAGGCCCCGCCGAGTCGGCGTTCGCGAGTCTCGTCGGGCTGGAACTGCGCCCGCGCCGGCTGCGCGAAGCGGCCGCCATGTGGCAAGCCGTGACGGATGCTGTGGGCGCCGATGCGCGCGATGCGCTGTGGGCGCACCCCGACATCATCCCGGGCGACGCCGACATCGACGACCCGACCCTGCTCATCGCACGTCTGACGGGCGGCGAGCCGGTGCAGGACGACGTGGATCGCGCCCTGCAGGACCTGCTCGACGACACGACGGGTGAGCGTCCGCACGAGGAGTGAGCGCGAGTTGCGGGGGGTTTCGAGACGCGTCGCTGCGCGACGCTCCTCAACCAGCTGAGTACGTCGCCCCCGCGTGTGTCGAGGTGGGTGAGGAGCCGCGAAGCGGCGTCTCGAACCCCCGTCACCGGCTACCCCGCGAACGGCTCCGTCACGTGCGCGCGCATCCACGACAGCGGCTCGACGAAGCGGTCGCCGCGGATGATGCTGAAGTGCAGGTGCGCTCCCGAGCTCTCCCCCGTGCTCCCCACGCGCCCGATGACGTCGCCGCGCTTCACGACGGTGCCGACCGGCACGGTCGTGCCCGTGATCATGTGCGCGTAGCCGCTCAGCACGATCTCGCCGTCGACCTCGTGCTGCAGCACCACGTAGCTGCCCCAGCCCGACATCGGGCGTGACACCGCGATGCCGTCGGCGATCGCGTGCACCGGGGTGCCGCGGCCGGGCGTGAAGTCGACCCCGGAGTGCTCCGTGGAGCACCCGCCGCATGGGGCGGCGCGGTGCCCGAAGTAGCTGGAGATCGGAGACCCGGGGCTCACAGGCCACTGGATGGGCGTGTAGTAGCTGAGGGCGAAGGCGTCGCGCGTCGTCTCGAGCGGCAGGGCGCGCGTCGAGGCGGCGAGCGTGGCGTCTGTGATCGCAAGCTCCTGCCCGGCCACCACCGGCTCGGCCACGGGCAGAGTCGATGCGGATGCCGGCAGGTCGTGGATCACGACGAGGAACATGCTGAGCAGCAGCGTTCCGAAGGCGAGACGACGACGGCTCATGCCGCGGAAGACGCCGAGGGGGATGTGAGAGGCGGTCGTCGCCGCCGCGGGGCGCGCGGGCACGCGTCGGGAGAAAAGGGGCACGGGTGTTCGGGTCTTTCGGGTTCTGTCCCGCAGTGCGGGAGAGCGCAACTGCGCGCCGTCGGATCGGTTGAGGCCGTGTGTCGGGCGGATTCGGATCGGCGGTTCGGTCACACCGGGCCCGCCCTGGCCGTCCACAACGTTGACAAACCGACCTGGCAGAACCCTGGCATCCGCCTCCGTATGCCGTGGGAACGCTCTCGCCGGACGAACGCCCTGCCAACACTCGGTCAACTCCCTGCGAAGCCTCTTGCCCCGCGCTCCCGGGCGACGTTCAATGGGAACATCCCCCGAAACGAGGGCCATCCGGGAGGGAGCGGACCATGCATCTCACGATCGAGTCGACGACGATCACCGAGCTCGATGTTGAGCGTGTACTCGACGACGTCTACCGGGTGCGTGAGCGGGGCCGCGTGCTCGGCTACATTCTCGAGACCGGCTCGATGTACGTGACGTTGCGCGGCGAGATCTTCAACACCTCGCTCGAGGTCGGCCAGTCGCACGACCTCGACACGGCCGTGCGGGTGCTCGCCGAGCGCTGACCGCATCCGCTCACCTGGCAGAGGTGGTGCATCTTCGCGCGTGACGGGCGCGCCGCTACAGTGTGCTCGTGACGACGGCGCACTCCTTGCGGTCGGGTGTCGATCTCGGTAACCGCGACCTCACGCTCGACCTCGCGCGCGTGTTCTGCGTGCTGCTCGTCGTGGTGATCCACCTGCTCTTCGTGGGGGTGGGATCCGACGCCGACGGCGACATGGCGATCACGCGCCCGCTCGAGGAGCAGCCCTGGTTTTGGGCCGCCACCTGGGCGGGGCAGATCATGCCGCTGTTCTTCGTGGTGGGCGGCTTCGCCACCGCCACCTCGCTGCGCAGTCACCGGCGGCGCGCTGCCGCGGCGGGCGGGATCCGGGATGAGGCGGATCGCGCTTTCGTGCACGCGCGGATCCAGCGCTTGGCACGCCCCGCCCTGCCGCTCTTCGTGTTCCTCGCGGTCGTACTCGGGGCCGCGACGGCGCTCGGCATCGATGCCGGACTGCTGGATGCCGTGGCCACCGGGGTCGGCAGCCCGCTGTGGTTCCTGTGCGCGTACCTGATCTGTCAGCTCGCGGCGCCCGCCCTGCTCGATCGGCACGAGCGCGCGCCGGTCGCGACCGTGCTGGCACTGCTGGCGGCCGTGATCCTGATCGACGTGGCGCAGTTCAGCATGCCGGCCATCCCGACGGACGCCGCGGGCATGAGCATGCTGGGTTACCTGAATCTGCTCTTCGTCTGGCCGCTCGTGCAGCAGTTCGGCTTCTGGTACGCCGACGGCTGGTTCGCGCGGCGCGCGTGGTGGCAGCTGCTGCTGATCGCCGCGCTGTGCTGGGCCGCGCTCGTTCCGCTCACCGTGTGGGGGCCGTACTCCGACGACATGCTCACCAACCTCAACCCGCCGACGCTGCCGCTCGTGGCGCTCGGGCTCGGGCAGGCAGCGCTGCTGCAACTGCTCAAGCCGCCGCTCACGGCGCTCATGCGCACGCGGGCGATGCGCGCGATCGTGTTCGTGATCGGTTCGCGCCTCATGACGGTGTACCTGTGGCACCTGCCGCTCATCCTCGCCATCGCGGGACTCGGGCTCGTGGTGCCGGTGATCGCGACGGCGCCCGGGAGCGCGGCCTGGTGGCTCACCCGGCCGATCGTCTACCTCGTCGTGCTCGGGCTGGTGTTCGTGCTCTCACTCGCGCTCGGTCGCTTCGAACGGCCGAATCCGGTGCGGCGCGTCGCGTCGCGCGCCGAACTCGCGGTGGGCGCGGTCGCGACGATCGCGCCGACGGCGGCGATCACGATGCTCGGCCTCGACCTCTGGCTCGCGGTGGCAGGCGCGATCGGCTTCGCGCTTGCGGTGGGGCTTCTCGGTGCGGGTCAGAAACCGAAGTCTCCGACGTCGGCCGCGCCGAACTCGCCGAAGTCCGAGCCGAAGGCGCCGAACTCGGAGTCAGCGGCGGACGCGTCGACGGCATCCGCACCCTCGCCGGCACCGTCACCCGATGCTGCCGCGTCGTAGCCGGCATCCCAGGGCAGGAAGGCGCTCACGAGCGCGGATCCGATGACATAGCCGGCGACCGTGCCGAGCAGCGAGCTCGCGAGCATCGACCCGAAACCGGGACCGCCGGGCGTGATGCCTGCCGTGCTGCCCGAGAGGGAGCTTTCGAGCGAGCCGGGCCGACGCAACTCGGCGCGGGTCGCGGCGCGGGCGAGCGTCGCGGGCTCGCTCGAGAGGGGACGCTCACCCGTGGCGGCGCCGCGCGAGAGCTCTTCGTAGATGAGCGCGCGCTGGCCGTCGGTGAGCCGAGCGAAGGCTTCGGCGTGCACCTGCTCGATCGTCTCGGGCGGGGCGGTGCGAAGGAGGTAGCGGTAGCGGTCGAGCGCCCGCTCGTCGGCGCTCCGGATCGGCTGCGCCGCCGCTCGGGCAGGTTGCGCGCTCGCGGGCGCGGCGCCGAACAGTCGATCCAGGAATCCCATGGTGCCTCCGTCGCTCACGGTACGCAGCGGGTCTGGGGGGCGGCTGGGATGCGGCTGGTAGCCGCCTAGGGGGCAGGCTGGAGGATGCCGTCGATCACGAGTTCGCGAGCCTCGGCGAGCAGCTCAGGCCCCATCCGGGCCGCATCGACGCCGAGCAGCTCGGCGACCGCATCCGCGATCACACCGAGCGGCAACTCACCGTCGCACGCGCCCACGGCGGCGGCGAGCGCCGGGTCGGCACGCAGCTCGCGCCGCAGGCCGCCGCCCTGACGCAGCACGATGACCGAGGGGTCCTCCGCGCCCGGCCAGTAGCTGCGCTCCTCCGTCACGTCGCCCGCGACCTGCAGTCGCGTCGCACGGAGGGCGGCGTCGTCGAGAGCCGCGACCACGTCGTGCGCGGCGAGCGCTCCCGCGAGGTGCGCTCCGAGCCCGGCGGCCCCGTCGAGCGGAGCGTCGGCACGCTCGGTGCGCCGCAACCGGGGCGCGGCATCCGTCGCGGACCGGCGCAGCACGAGGTAGCCGAAGCCGACCTCGGTCACGCCACGCTCCACGAAGTCGTCGATCCAGGCGGCGCACAGCCGCTCGAACTCGGGCGTGCCCGGGCGGGTTCCGCCGTCGCGGATCCAGGTCTCGGCGTAGCGCGCCGGGTCGAGCCGGTCGCGCTCGATGATCCAGGCGTCGAGACCGGCATCGGCGGCCCAGTCGCCCGCTCGCTCGAGCCCGTCGGCATTCCAGCGGTACTCCCAGTTGCCGAGCAGCTGCGCCGTGCCGCCCGGGACGAGGTGCTCGGCCGCCCCCGCGACGACGGATGCCACGAGCGCGTCGCCCACGAGCCCGCCGTCCCGGTATTCGTACGCAGGCACCTCCGGTGCGCGCGGTGTGATGACGAACGGCGGGTTCGACACGATGCGGTCGAAACGCTCGTCCGCGACCGGTTCGTAGAGGCTCCCGAGCCGGAACTCGATGCCGTCGACCGCGTTGAGCGCGGCGTTGAGGCGCGCGAAGCCCAGGGCGCGCTCCGAGATGTCGGTCGCGACCACCCGCCGGGCGAACCGGCGCGCGTGCAGCGCCTGGATGCCGCATCCGGTTCCCAGGTCGAGCACGCTGTCGACGTCGTCGGGAAACTGCAGCGAGGCGAGCGTCGTCGAGGCGCCGCCGACGCCGAGCACGTGGTCGACGCGCAGCGGGGCTCCCGTCGCGAGCTCGCCGAGGTCGGAGGCGATCCACCACTCCCCCGCGCCGTGCGGGTCGACGAAGGCGTAGGGGCGCAGATCGAGCAGGGGGCGCACGCGTTCGGCCTCCCGCTCGACGAGCCCGAGTTCGACCGCGCCCAAGACCCCGAGGGTGGGCAGTGCGGCGGCGAGCGCGCCGGCATCCGCGGTCTCGCCGAGCACGAAGAGGCGAGCCAGTACGGCGGATGGGTCGTCGGATGCCGCGAGCGCCCGTGAGGCCGGCACGCGGTTGCCGCGCTGCAGTGCCGCCTCGGCGGCCGCGCCCCAGAGGGAGTCGAGGTGGTCGACGCGGTAGCGGGCGGCGGCGAGGTCGGCGCGGAGCGCGGAGACGAGAGGCACGGGGTCTATTCTCGCGCCGCCGGGTGAGGTGCCTGCGGCTACTCGGGCCGGGAATCCTCCCCGATGATCGAGAAGATGTTGCCCGAGGGGTCGGTGAACCACCCGATGTCGGGGCCGCGCCCGGCGGCGCGATCGCGCATGATGCCGCGATCGTCCTGGTGCATGCCCGGGTAGCGCTCGAGCGTGACGCCTGCGGCCTCGAGCTCGTCGACGGCGGCGTCGATGTCGGGCACCACGAAGTTGAGCACGGTGTAGCCCGCGGGCTCGCCTCCGGGCTTCGGATACACGATCACGTGGGTGCCACCGTGCGTGAACTCGATGATGCCCATCTCGTTCAGGCGGGCATCGATGCCGAGCACGTCGCGGTAGAAAGCGAGCGCGACCTCGGTATCCTCCACAGTGAAGCCGCTGAACGCGTGTGTCGTCGTGAGCATGAGCGCACCTCCGTCATGTGTACACTGTCCACAATTGCACGTCAGCGCCGACGGCACCAGCCCGAGGGGGGAACCGCATGAGCACCGCGCGTGCCACCTACCGCCACGGGGACCTGCGCCGCTCACTCATCGAGGCCGGCGTGGCGCTCGCCCGCGAGGGTGGGCCGGATGCGGTGGTGCTGCGCGAGGCGACCCGGCGAGCGGGGGTCTCCCCCAACGCGGCCTACCGCCACTTCGCTGATCGCGCCGAGCTGCTCGACGCCGTGAGCGACGCCGCCCAGGGCCTGGCCGCCGCCGCCATGGAGGCGGAGCTGACCGAGGTGCCCCCTGCGACCGACGTGGCGAGTGCGCAGGAACGCCTGCGCGCAGTCGGCATCGGCTACCTGCGCTTCGCCCGACACGAGCCCGGCCTCTTCCGGGTGGCGTTCGGCGTGCCCGGTGACCTGGACCGCGCCTTCGTCGCCGAGAAGGCCGGCCCCGGCGGCGCGAGCCCGTTCGGGCTGCTCTCGGGTGCGCTCGACGACCTCGTGCGTTTCGGCTGCCTGCCGGCCGAGCGGCGCCCCGGTGCCGAGCTGCTGGCCTGGTCGGCGGTGCACGGGCTCGCGATGCTCGTGCTCGAGGGCCCCCTGCACGGCCTCGACCGCGAGGTGCGGATGATGGCCGGCCGGGGTGTCGTCGAGATGGTGGTGCGCGGCATCTGACCGCGGCGTGCACACGGCGCGACCACCGCGCCTCGGGTTAGCCTGACGTGACATGAAAGCGCTGACCGCCGAGCAGATCCGCGACTCGTTCGTGAACGCGGGCTCGCTCGAGCGCGAGCGCATCCCCCTGCCGGGCCTGCATGAGGTGCTGTGGGAGGACCGCGAGTTCCTCGGATGGCGCGACGGCTCGACCGCGCACCGCGGCTACCTCGTGTACTGGCGCGACGACCGGCCGGTCGGCCTCGTGCTGCGAGCCGCCGAGTCGCGCCTCGCGGGCGGCTCGGCGATGTGCTCGCTGTGCCAGATCGCGCAGCCTGCCGGCCAGGTGCGGCTGTTCTCCGCTCTGCGCGTGGGGGACGCCGGGCATGCAGGCGACACGGTGGGCACCTACATCTGCTCCGATCTCGGATGCTCGCTGCTGATCCGCGTGGCTCCGCACGGCAGCCCCTGGGACCCGAACCCGGATGCGGTGATCGCCGATCGTGGCGCGGGGCTCATGCGCCGGCTCGATGCGTTCGCGTCGCGCGTGCTGGCCTAGCACGGCCGAGGTGGCTGAGGAGCGGCGCGCAGCGTCGCGTCTCGAAGCCGCCGACCACCGCGCGCTCGGCGGTGGTTTCGAGACGCGCCTGCGGCGCTCCTCAACCACCTGAGACGCACGTGCATAGAACTTGTGCACAATCTCTGTGCACACTTAGACTCGCCGCATGAGCGACCCCTCCTACACCGGCATGCAGCTCGACGACCGCGCCGTGCGCGTGCTCGCGCATCCGCTGCGCTCGCGCCTGCTCTCG
>SMFF01000836.1_pt1 | contig 13370 bp, 11 predicted proteins | sample 2456181 | NCBI WGS metagenome assembly SMFF01 (sample SAMN10132611, study PRJNA489261) | soil metagenome | isolation source: day120 antibiotic-loamy sand soil ammended with raw manure from dairy cow... | place: USA | collected 2015-04-01
GTCGGCAATGGTCGGTTCAGCAAAGACTGTTTGCCCACCAGGAATGGTAAAAGGCCCGAGCGGGATGTCGGTCAGTGAGATTTGGGCAGGGTTGTAGGAGCCGCTTTGCACTATGGCCTTATGGAACAAGCCTTCAGCGTCCGGAGAGACGATCTGGCTCATGACGCTGTGGCCACCGGCGGATTCGCCAAAGATAGTGACGTTGCTTGGATCGCCATCGAAGTTTTCTATATTGTCCTGCACCCAGTGCAAGGCTAGCTGTTGGTCCTGAAGGCCGAAGTTGCTGCTATCCAGATCGGCATGGGGTAGAAAGCCCAAGGCGCCCAGCCGATAGTTCAGGGTAACCACTACTACTCCCTGCTCGACTAGGCGGGAGGGGTCGTAGGATCCGGCGCCAGAGCCGTAAATAAAGGCTCCCCCATGAATCCAGACCATAACCGGATATTCACCGGGTTCTTCAGGAGCATAAATATTCAGGAATAAACAATCTTCGTTGGTGCTGGCTTCACCAAAAGGGCTGGCACTTTGTGGGCAGCTACTGCCGAAGCTGTCGTCCAGCTGTATTGCCTGAGCATGTGCTGCGGGAAAACTGGCAGTTGCGAAGCGTTCTGCGACGCCGTAGCGGATGCCACGAAAGACGCGCATACCCGCATCACCGTTGATACCTATGTAATCACCTTGCAGGGTGCTGACTTGTAGAGGAGTAGGTGGCGGCGATGGGTTATTAGTGTCTGTGCTATTTTTGCTACTACCGCCTCCACCGCCAGACAAGCAGCCGCTCAGTGTAGCGGCAAGTAACAGACTGGACAGGGCGGTAAGCGCAAAGCGGGGAGGTGTAATGGGGGTTATTTTCATTGTTATATCCATGGAAATGTCTTTTATTATGAAGTGGCAATATGCCGCTGTAGCTGGATCGACAGTAAAACAGTTGAACTTTTCGGGCTACAACCCGAAAGGGTGATGCAGGGCAGCGCTTGCAGGCCGATGGGGATACCTGGCCGTAGTGATCCTGTACACTGGCATCTGGACTGTTTTGTGGAGTGATCTATGTCGGGCTTAGCCTTTCCTATCAATTACATTGAGCCGGTATTTCGGCCACCCAGCGAAGCGCATTCACTGATTCTGCCCGTAACTAACGGCTGCTCCTGGAATCAGTGCACCTTTTGCGAAATGTATACCGCGCCGCAGAAGAAGTTTCGCGCCCGCGATGAAGCCGAAGTGCTGGAAGAAATCCGCCGTTGTGGCGAGCGTATGATTGTTCAGCGGGTGTTTTTGGCTGATGGCGATGCGATGATTCTGCCCGTGCGGCGTTTGCTGACGATTCTGGAAGCTATTCGCGAGCATATGCCCACCGTTGAGCGGGTCACTTCCTATTGTTTGCCGCGTAACTTGCGCCGCAAATCTGTGGCTGAGCTTGAGCAACTGCGTGAGGCGGGCCTGAGCATGCTGTATGTGGGCGCTGAGTCTGGTGATGACGAGGTGCTGCAGCGGGTTAATAAAGGTGAGACCTTTGATTCGACCGCTGACGCCTTGCTCAAGGCAGGAGAGGCTGGCTTGCAGCGTTCGGTAATGATCCTTAATGGCTTAGGAGGACAAAGCTTATCCGAGCAGCATGCGCTTAATTCGGCGCGGTTGATGAACCTGACCCAGCCAGAGTTCCTGTCTACGCTAGTGGTTACTTTTCCCGATGGCATGGAGCGTTATCAACAGCGTTTTCCTGATTTCAAACCACTGGAACAGCATGAGCTGTTTGTTGAGGCGGAGCAGTTTTTGTCGGAGTTAGAGCTGGAAAATACGGTGTATCGCAGTGATCATGCGTCCAATTATCTGGTGCTCAAAGGGGTGTTGGGCGCGGATAAGTCCCGCCTGCTGACACAAATACGTACGGCTATTGAACAGCCGGATCGTGCCGGTCTGCGACCTGAGTGGGCGCGGGGATTATGAGCGGCGCTGTGGGTGGTCTAGCGCTGCGTGCTTTGCTGGCAATCCTGGCCGTTACGCTGGGCTCTGCGTGCACACCCTCGCAGATAGGTGAAGAGAGTCGTTATTACCTGAGCGATGCAGGATTGCTGGATAATTATAAAATCACCCGCAGTGCTAACTGGCGGCTGCAGCCGGACTCGAAGTTGTATGTAGCGCAAAGTCATTTCTTGCCGGTCGGGCATTCTTATGCTCGGCCTAATATTCTTGCTGAAGAGAGCTTTGTCGCGGCTGTTCAGGTATTTCCTTTGGTGCAGCGCGCCGCTCAGCCGCTGGGCCTGGAACAAGCCATGGATGAGGCACGACGTCAGAAGTTGGACTACCTGCTATATACCCGCTTCGCCAGTGCAGACAGCAGTGCTGGTGCTAACCAGACACCGGAACAGGCTGAACAGGGACACGTCGGCCGCGATCGAGTGGTGTTGCAGCTGATGCTGTTGGAAACAGCCAGCTCCCGCATAGTGGACTTTGCGACAGTGCAAAGTCGTACTGGTTTTTTGGCGTTTTATAAATCCCGGCCAGAACAACTGCTACGGGAACCTATGGAAGACTATACCCGTCAACTGTTAGGTAGACGTTAAGCGGCCTGCCCGCCATCAGTCACGGAGCCAGTCCATGGACAATCGCCATCCCCCAGCCCAATCCCTGCTGGCCAGCCTTCCCCAGTCACAGCTCGCCGATGCGCGCGAGCCCGCACCGGTGCACCTGTGGAATCCGGAGTTTTCCGGCGAGCTGGATATGTATATCGCCCGCGATGGCACTTGGTATTACCAGGGTGGTCCCATTACCCGCACTTCACTAGCGCAGCTATTTTCTGGCATTTTGCGACTGGATGAGGATGGCCGGTATTATTTAATTACTCCAGTCGAACGCTGGGTGATTAAAGTCGAGGATGTGCCTTTTGTTATGGTGCGTCTGGAAGTACAGGGCAAGGGACAAGAGCAACTGCTGACATTTCATAGCAGTCTTGCACACCGTGTGATTGCAGACGCCAAGCACCCCATCAGTGTGCACCTGGATGCCCTGACCCAAGAGCCGTCCCCCTATATAGTGCTGCGCGACAACTTGCTGGCGCTGATTCACCGTAACGTCTTCTATCAACTGGCTGAGCTGGCAGTGGAGCGGGAGCTAGAGGGTGTGCTGCGCATAGGGGTGTGGAGCAGCGGAGTGTTTTTTCCTATTGATGGTGATCAATCAGCGTCTATGCCAGCCGATTAGTGGCGGATGATTTGTGGTTGATATTTACCATATATGGTAATAAGATCTCTCCGTTACACAGCATGTAGTGTTTTGGCGAGATGGGACTGGACTCCTGATCCGCCATATGGCCCTTTCAGGAGAACATGATGAGTCAGACCGCCAAGGTTCACCCTCTGCACAGCACGGTTACCACTATTCCCATGCAGCCTGCCTCGGCAGATATCTGGGATACCAAGTATCGGCTCAAAAGCAAGGATGCCGCGATCATCGATCTGACTGTTGATGAAACCTATCAGCGAGTAGCCAGAGCACTGGCCGATGTCGAGCTGCCCGAGCTGCGAGAGCATTGGTATGGGCAGTTTCTCTGGGCGCTGCGCCATGGTGCTATTCCAGCTGGTCGTATTATTTCCAATGCCGGAGCACTGGCGCATAAGCCAGCGACATCCACTATCAACTGCACCGTGTCGGCTACCATTGGCGACTCGATGGACGATATTCTGGCCAAACTGCACGAGGCCGGGCTCACCCTTAAGGCCGGTTGCGGTATCGGTTACGAGTTTTCCACACTGCGTCCGCGTGGTGCTTATGTGTCGGGCGCAGGGGCTTACACCTCCGGGCCGCTGTCGTTTATGGATATCTACGACAAAATGTGTTTTACCGTGTCGTCAGCGGGTGGGCGACGCGGCGCGCAGATGGCTACTTTTGATGCGGGCCATCCTGACGTCATGGACTTCATTCGCGCTAAACGCGAAGGTGGTCGCTTGCGGCAGTTCAACCTATCGCTGCTGATTACTGAAGAGTTTATGGAACAAGTTATCTGGCGGGAATGGGGACGCCATGAGGGCTATATCACTCGAGACGACGGGCTGGTTGCTTGTCGGGTGTACCGGACTCTGAAGGCGCGGCGGATCTGGGATCTGATTATGAGCTCGACTTACGACTTCGCCGAGCCGGGCTTTATTCTGATCGACCGTGTTAATCAGATGAACAACAACTGGTTCTGCGAGGAAATTCGCGCAACTAATCCGTGTGGAGAGCAGCCTTTACCGCCCCACGGCGCTTGTCTTTTAGGTTCGATCAATCTTACCTTGTTTGTTCGTGATCCCTTTACCGAGCAAGCACGCTTTGACTGGGACGAGTATCGCAGGGTTGTCGATATCTTTACCCGCATGCTGGATAACGTGGTTGAGATAAACGGCCTGCCTCTAGAAGAGCAGCGCCGGGAAATTTTTCGTAAGCGCCGCCATGGCATGGGCTTTCTTGGTCTGGGCTCAGCTATGACTATGTTGCGTATGAAATATGGCGATCCGCAATCTTTAGAGTTTACCGAGCAAGTTTCCCGGGAAATGGCCATGCAGGGCTGGCGCACGGGCCTGCAACTAGCTGAAGAGAAAGGCCCGGCGCCTATCATGGATGAAGAGTTTACGGTCACCAGCGTGATGTTAGCTAAGCGCCCAGAGATGCGTGATGACGGCTGGAAAGTCGGGCAGCAGATTAAAGGTAAGGTGTTGTGGGCTAAGTACAGTCGCTATATGCAACAGGTTGCCAAAGCCGATGCCGAACTAGGCGCCGCGCTGGCTGAGCAGGGCGCGCGCTTTACTCATCACAGCTCAATAGCGCCAACCGGGACTATCTCACTATCACTGGCCAATAATGCCTCTAATGGTATTGAGCCAAGTTTCGCTCACCACTATTTCCGTAACGTCATTCGCGAAGGCAAAAAGTCTAAAGAGAAAATTGACGTGTTCAGTTTTGAGCTGCTGGCCTATCGCACGCTCGTCGATGCTGAGGCGCTCCCCGGTCTGGCGGCTGAATCAAGAAATCTGCCGGAGTACTTTATTTCCGCCGATGAGGTAACGCCAACGTCCCACGTGGATGTACAGGCTGCCGCCCAGAAGTGGATCGACTCGTCCATTTCCAAGACCGCTAACGTACCAACGGATTATCCCTTTGAAGATTTCAAAGATATCTATTTGTACGCCTATCGCCAGGGTTTGAAGGGTTGCACTACGTTCCGCTTCAACCCGGAAGCTTTCCAAGGGGTACTGGTCAAGGAAGAGGATTTGGCTAACACTTTGTACCGTTTTACTCTCGCCGATGGCAGCACCGTTGAAGCACGTGGCGGCGATGAGATTGAGTACGATGGCGAAATGCACACAGCCGCCAATCTCTATGATGCGCTTAAGGAAGGTTATTACGGCAAGTTTTGAGGTGTCAGTAGGGCGCTCATGACTGTGCCTATTAATTAGCAGCAGTGACTCCGCGCCAGAGCGGAGAAGGAAACCAACATGGCAATCAAAATCGCTAGCAAGATAGTCGACTACGCAGTGGTCAAACCTGACGAGCCAACCGCTATATCCGACCCTATAGCGCCAGCAGTAGAAGAAATGCATGAAAAGCTCAAGCGTCCGGAGCATCTTGAAGGCTCAACCTACAAGATCAAACCACCAACCTCAGAGCATGCTATCTACGTCACTATCAATGATGTAATCCTTAACGCTGGTAGTGAACATGAAGTGCGTCGGCCCTTTGAGATTTTTATTAATTCGAAGAATATGGAGCATTATCAGTGGATTTCAGCGCTGACCCTGATTATCTCTGCCGTATTTCGTAAGGGCGGCGACTGTACCTTTCTGGTGGAAGAACTCAGTAGCGTCTTCGACCCTAAGGGCGGTTATATGAAGCGCGGTGGGCGCTGGATGCCATCGCTGGTTGCGGAAATAGGCGAAGTGCTGGAGCGTCACCTAAAGTATATCGGCCTGTTGGATAGCGAAATGGACGAACATCAGCGCAACTTTCTAAACGCTAAGCGTGCCGAGTTTGTCAGCAGTCAGGGCAATCCAGTACAGGACGAGGATGAAAATATCTATCCGCCCGGTGCACAGCTGTGCGGTAAGTGCCATACCCAGGCCGCTGTGCAGTTAGACGGCTGCCTGACTTGTCTGGCTTGTGGCGATAGCACATGTGGCTGAGCGCCACATGGCATGACTATCATCCATGTCCTGAGTAGCACTTGGGCATGGATGATAGTTGTACTGCAAGGGAGAACAACAAGATTACTGCTTTGGCGAGCTGCCAAATTGCTTATAACTGAAAGTCGCCAGCAGACTCTGGCTGATACTCGATATCGATAATTTTCAGCTTAAGCAGGCGCTTATTAGGTCCGGCCCAGTCAATGCTCTGGCCTTTTTTCAGACCTAATAGGGCAATCCCTACCGGTGCCAGAACCGAAATAGTTCCATCAGGCCCCGCATTGTTGGGATATACCAAAGTCAGCACCATTTCGCGTCCGCTGGTTTCGTCAATAAACCGCACAGTGGAGTTCATTGTGACCACATCCGGAGCAACGCGTTTATGACTCACGACACGTGCCCGCAGCATCTCGTTTTCGAGTGCTTCAAGCAGGTCGACAGGTCCGTCGCTAGCCTCCAATACTTCTTCTAGGCGTTGGACATCCAGACGGGTGAGCACAATAGAAGGTGATTTGCTCATGGCGAACAGCATTACTCCTTGTATAAAACAATGAAAATTCGGTATTTGGGAAAATCAATAAAGAAACCGGCAGGACGCCAGCGTTGATAGACATTACCAGAAAGGAATCTTCTTGCAAGTAGGCCGCAGCATTTGCTTTGGTGCTTGTGTAGAGGGGCACACTAGCAGGATGATTATTGGCAGCAGAGCATAGTCCCGCTGCGCTTAGCTGTTTAGACTAGGATGCATTAAGCATATGGAGATCAATGCATGAACGTGCTGAAACAAGCAGCATTATTTGTTCGCACCAACCTTTGGGTGGTCCCGATTATTCTGCTGTTGGTGTGGGCTTTGTTCCGTTTTCTGGATCCGGCACCGCCGCGTACACTGGCGATGGTCACCGGCGGCAAAAGCGGTGGTTACCATCAGTTCGGCCTGGCTCTCAAGCAGCGTTTGGCGACCGAGGGCCTGACGCTGGAGCTGCATACCAGTAAAGGCTCGGTAGATAACCTGCGGCGACTGACCGACCCTCAGAGCCGGGTTCAGATGGGCTTGATACAGAGTGGTATTACCAGTCTGGTGGACCCCGCTAACCTCGTCGGGCTGGCTAGCCTGGGGGCTATTTATCATGAACCATTATGGCTGTTTAAGCGTCGGTCAGCCGAATTGGAGCAACTGAATGATTTGCCGGGTCAGCGTGTTAGTGTCGGCAATACCGGCAGCGGTACCTGGGCGGTAGTAGGTAGTCTATTTGAACAGTATGGACTCAAGCCCGGTGAGCTGTTGGCCGAAGGCGGCTGGCAGCAGCTGGCTGATATGGCTGCCGCGCAGGCATTGCAGAGCGGTCAATTAGACGCGGCTTTTTTCGTACTGCCTGCGGGCAACGCTATCGTTCAGCGGTTGCTCAGCGACGCTGATCTGGAGTTGATGAGCTTTAATCAGGCGGATGCGCTGGCGGCCCGATTGCCCTTTTTAGATACGCTGAATGTGCCTGAAGGGTTGTTTGACCTGAGCCGCAACGTCCCGCCACAGCCAACTCATATGGTCTCCCCGGTGGCTACGCTGATCATCAATGAGGACTTTCATCCAGCTTTGGCTTCACTGGTATTGGCAGCCGCCCATGATGTGCTGAGCCAGGGCAGCCTGCTAGACCGGCCTGGAACCTTTCCCGCACAAGCGCCGAGTGAGTTGGCGCTGAGCAGCGAAGCAAAGTACTACTATGAGCATGGTGTACCGCTGTTGCAGCGCTATCTGCCATTTTGGATTGCCTCGATTGTTGACCGTTACGTGGTGCTGTTAATCCCTTTTATCGCCATTATGCTGCCGCTGCTAAAAAGCATGGGCCCGCTGTATGCTTGGCGTATGCGGGCACGGGTCTATCGCTGGTATGAGCACCTGCGCCGCGTTGACAAGCTGATTCACAGTGGTGAAATTCACCAGGTGTTGACTCAGGAAGTGGAAGGGCTGCTTAAGCTTGAGGACGAACTAACTCAGGTTGAAGTGCCTTTGTCCTACGCACATGAGCTCTATAGCTTGCATTTACACGTGGCCTATATGATCAGCCGGTTGCGCGAGATACAGAGTCTGCAAACAGACGGCATCTCAGCGCCAGTGGCATAGGAACTGAAGCGCAGACCGTTCAGTTAATTGGATTGAAACTGGCTCCTTTACCATGGAGCTACTGGCATAAAGGAGTGGGCATGCAGGAGCTGTTGCGTGAGGTAACCGGAGCTATTGATCAGGTACTCTTGGGTAAGCAGCATGCCGTCAAGCTTGCGGTAGCCTGCATTCTGGCAAAAGGTCATCTGTTAATAGAAGACCTGCCGGGCATGGGTAAAACCACACTGTCCCAAGCACTGGCCAGGGTCATGGGGTTGAGCTATCAAAGAATTCAGTTCACCAGTGATCTTCTTCCAGGTGACATTCTCGGCACCTCGGTGTTTGACCGCAATAGCGGCGGTTTCGTATTCCATCCCGGGCCTATATTTGCCGAACTGGTGCTGGCGGATGAAATTAACCGTGCCACGCCAAAAAGCCAGAGCGCATTGTTAGAGGCAATGGAGGAGGGTCAGGTGACCGTGGATGGAGCAACCCGCCCGTTACCGGATCCGTTTTTTGTCATAGCCACTCAGAACCCTGCATCCCAAGGCGGCACTTTCCCGCTACCGGAATCGCAACTGGATCGTTTTCTAATGCGCTTATCCCTGGGATATCCAGGTACCAGCGCTGAGAAAACCTTGCTACTGGGGGGCACTGGTCGTACTCGGCTGGCAACGCTGGAACCGGTAATGACACGTGCTCAGCTACAACAACTGCAAGCTGCTGTGCCGCAAATCAATGCCAGTGAGGCAATCATTGATTACATTTTGCGGCTGGTGGGCCGTTCGCGGGAGAGTCATCTGTGCGCTTGGGGTTTGTCGCCGCGCGCAAGCCTTGGTCTGCTGGCCAGTGCTCGTGCCTGGGCGCTGCTGGATAATCGGAGTTACGTGATCCCTGAAGATGTTCAGGCGGTATTTCCAGCGGTGGTTAGTCATCGGTTAAGGGCTAGCGATGATCCATCTTGGTTTCAGCGCTGGCTCAAGGCACGTATTCCGCCTGCTAGCCAAGTTGAACTGAATCATCGACGTATCTTTATTCTGCCAACTCGCGCTGGGTTGGGGTTGCTGCTATTGCTGGTGATTATCCTAATTGGGGCTATTAACTATCAGAACAGCCTGATTTATGTCGTGGTATTTCTACTAGGTAGCCTGTTCTGGATCGGCCTGCACCACAGCTATCGTAATCTTTCGGGGCTGGAGCTGCGCGCCATTGGCTGTACATCCGTGTTTGTCGGTGAAGAGGTGGCGTTGAATATTAAGCTGCGCGCGGCCCATCGTGAACAGCAAGCTATTGCCTTGTTTTGGCCAAACACCTTGCCCCGTCGTGTGGATGTGCAACCTGAGCATGACACCACACTGACGTTGTATTATCCGACCACCCAGCGCGGGTTGTTAGTGCCAGGCCGATTGCGAGTTGAGACGCGCTACCCGCTAGGCTGGTTTGTCGCCTGGAGTCTGGTCGATCTGGACTGGCAGATACTGGTCTACCCCAAGCCTCTGCAAATGCCGCTACCGGCATCGCTGAGTGGTGAGTCGGGTGAGGGCAGCCTTGCATTGCAGGAAGGCGCTGATGACTTTCAAGGGTTGCGTAGTTACCAACCGGGTGATTCAAAGCGACGTCTGGACTGGCGAGCTTGGTCGCGAGGTCAGGGGTTACACAGTAAAATTTTTACCGAAGCACAAAGCAAAACCCATTGGCTAACCCTCACACAGACGCCGGGAGCCACTGTAGAAGCGCAACTGAGCTGTTTGGCAGGCTGGGTCTTGCGTTTAGAAAGCTTGCAACAAATCTATGGACTGGATTTAAACGACCAGCGAATTGCCCCAGCCACCGGAGACGCCCATCAGCGCGCCTGCTTGCGGGCGTTGGCGTTATTTGGGACTGAACAATGACTGGCTTGAGCCTAATCCCGCGCAACAGTCTGGTCTGGTTGTTGACGGCACAGGTGGTGGCACTACTGCCGCATTTGCTGCGATTACCTTTGTGGGTGATTGCCCTATGGTTGGTTTGCGCCCTGTGGCGCATACAGATTCAGCGTATGCGCTGGAATTATCCGAGTCTGCTGTGGCGAGTATTGGGCTTGGCGCTGACGCTGGCTGGCGTTTATTGGAGTCAGGGCAGCTTGATTGGCCTGGACTCGGCGGTCATGTTGCTGTTACTGCTGTTTATGCTCAAACTGCTGGAAATGCGCACTCCCCGGGATGCGCTGGTGGTGATTTACTTGGGGTTTTTTATAGTCGCCACCGCTTTTCTGTTCGACCAGAGCATACCGCTGACGTTGTTTCAGTGCTTCTCCATGCTGGTACTGGTAGCGGCCTTAGTCGGCCTGCAGCAAACGCCTGGCCGCTATGACCCTGCCCGTGCATTACGTACCGCAGGTGTGCTATTGCTACAGGCGGTGCCGTTGATGGTGGTGTTGTTTCTGGTGTTCCCGCGGGTCGCTCCATTGTGGAGTGTCAATGCACCGGGCGGCCAAACACGTACCGGGTTAGCAGAAAGCATGACCCCGGCGGATGTGGCGGATCTTGCCCGTTCTGGGGCGCTGGCATTTCGTGCGGCTTTTGATGGGCCGGTGCCGCCAGCTGCGCAGCTGTATTGGCGAGCCATGACACTCACTGATTATGACGGTCGCACCTGGAGTCAGTCGCGCTTTCCAGTATCTGGCCCGCCCGGTCAGTGGCAGCCAGGGGGGGATACTTTTGCCTATCAGATTATTGCTCCGGCTAGCCATCAGCCATGGCTATTCAGCTTGCGCGGTGCTAGCTCAGAGGACAATCGGCTGACATTAACGGGAGACTTTATACTGCGGTCTCGCCGCCAACTGACTCAGCCCATGGCCTATTCGGCAGTTTCCCGCCCCGACAGCCTGTTACAGCCGAACATTCTGGGGCCGCTACAGCGCCGTGCCAACCTGCAGCTACCGGACGGCTTTGACCTGCGCACCCGCGCTTTTGCCGCCGATCTGCGCCAAACTTATACGGACGATAGCGAGCTAGTGCAGGCACTGCTGCGCTACTTCAATCAGCAGCCTTTTTATTACACGCTGCGCCCTGAGCTACTGGGGCGAGACGCTATTGATGGGTTCTTGTTTGATAGCCGTCGCGGCTTTTGCGCGCACTATGCCGGCGCAATGAGTTTTGTATTGCGCGCCGCAGGGATTCCGGCCCGAGTGGTGGCGGGTTATCAAGGAGGTGAGATCAATCCCCGTGGCAATTATGTATTGGTTCATCAGTTTGATGCCCATGCCTGGGTTGAGGTCTGGCTCGGTGAGCGCGGCTGGGTCAGCGTTGACCCGACTTTTCAGGTGGCACCACAGCGTATCGAGCAAGGGCTACAAGAGGCACTGGAGGGAGAGGGCAGTTTTCTGGAGGATTGGCCGCTGGCGGCCGCCCGTTATCGCAATATCAGTTGGCTCAATTCCACCCGGCTGTTCTGGGATGATGTGAACTATCAATGGCAGCTGCGTGTGCTGGGTTATCAGAGCGATCAGCAAATGGCCTTTTTCCAGAACTGGCTGGGCACTGTAGACTGGCGGCGCATTGGATTGATCGCATTGGCTCTTTTGGCCCTGAGCATGTTGCCTGTAGCGCTGTGGGTTCTGCGCCCACGACGTCGACCGGCAGATCCGGCGCGATCTAGCTGGGATCGACTTAACCGGCGCCTGACCCGTTTGCAGTTACAAGCCAGAAGCGGAGAGGGTCCGCGTGCTTGGCAGGCACGTATAATAGATAGCCTGGCTGGCCAGCAAGTGGAAATATCGGCATTCTTTGATGAGTATGTGCGGCAGGTATATGACACACCGGCCGGTGCATCTAATATAGCCGACACGCGGACGTTAAAACGAACCCTGCGGGTCCTGTTGAACGCATTACCCCGTAAGCGGCCGCCCCGACCGACCTGTGCAGTGAGTCGGCCTGAAGCGCAACGCAGGTGGTCATCTTGAACTACCGAATACTCATTAACATCCAACCATGATGGAGTGCCGTAATGCACCCTTTTAACGCAACGCGCCCACCGAGACTGGCGGTAGGGCTGGCAATGGCAGCTTTGGTTCCCTTTGTGACAGGTGCACTCGGCCTGTGGGTTACCCCCGAGGCTTGGCGCATGTGGGTTATGGATGAGCTGCTGGCATTTGCAGCGGTGATTCTGGCTTTTATGGGCGCTATTCACTGGGGGCTAGCTATGCGTGCCGATGAGACCAGTAACAATGCACCGGTTCAGCTGGGCTTGTCGGTAATTCCGCCGTTGCTAGGCTGGTTTGCCTTGAGTCTGCCCATCGACTTCGCCATACCGGTGTTTTTCTTTGCCTTCGGCACACTCTATTTCGCTGATATTTGGGCAGTGAAGCACGGCCTGGCGCCAACCTGGTATCCACAGTTGCGTCGTCCAATCAGCTTGGTGGTGATCGCTTCGATGATTATTGCGTGGGGGGCAACATTGGTGGGCAGTTACTAATCCGCAGCATCGGCATGGCACCGTGCTGCGGTTGAGAAAGTGCGGTAATTAGGACTTCTTCACAAACTCGGACTTGAGTTTCATGGGGCCTATACCGTCGATCCTGCAGTCAATGTCATGATCGCCGCCGACTAAACGGATATTCTTGACCTTGGTTCCGACTTTAACCACCGAAGACGAACCTTTAATCTTAAGATCCTTAATCACTGTCACGGTATCGCCGTCTGCTAACACATTGCCATGGGCATCGGTTATTACAGGCTCATCCGTTGATGCAGCGCTGCTATCTTGCTGCGACCATTCGTGTGCACATTCTGGACACACATACATAACTCCATCTTCATAGGTATATTCCGAGCTACAAGACGGGCAATGGGGTAAAGCACTCATATAATTACCTTTAATATGTTTCTTGGTCACCAGAAATGGCTGATGCGTGGGCGTGAAAGATCTGCAATATTAGCATGTGTCGGGGTTTTGGGTCTATTTGCAGGCCCCGTTTTACTTGGGCTGGCGCTGATAACAGGGCAGATAGCGATATGCATACTGGAACTTTAGTTGAAAAAACTTATTTAGTGTTGTAACCTTTTTCCCGTTCTGCTGTGCATGTGAGCCTTAGTTCATTGAGCAGCTGATGCTTGAGCTCTAAGGATTGGATACCTATA
>SMFF01000191.1_pt1 | contig 13361 bp, 13 predicted proteins | sample 2456181 | NCBI WGS metagenome assembly SMFF01 (sample SAMN10132611, study PRJNA489261) | soil metagenome | isolation source: day120 antibiotic-loamy sand soil ammended with raw manure from dairy cow... | place: USA | collected 2015-04-01
GGATTCAACCTCACCAGGTGATGCCCGGATCGAAGACGCCCTTTTTGTCCGACGAGGTAATCCTGAGGCGCAGCGCCCCGCTACGCTGGGGCGTGGTTGCCGCCGGTAATGATCCTTCCAGCCCAGATTCCCTTTTCTACCAGATTCTCCGCGACCTGGACGAAGGCATCCCCTGCGAAGCGGGCGGCCGGCATGATCGGCCTGTCGGCGGGATAGGCGATCAGCACGCGCCGAGCCGGCACGGGATCGACGAGCGGTGCCGCTGTTAGCTCGCCGTCGCATAACCGCTTATGAATCGGCGCGAGAGGCAGGATCGTCAGCCCGAACCCTTCGTGCACCAGATCGATCATTGCTGCTAACGAATCCACCTCTAATGATGGAGTGAGCGTAATACCGGCGCGACTGGCACACGTATCCAGAATGGTCCGCAAACCATGCGCGGGGCTAGGCAATACAAGCTCCTCCTCGGCCAACGACGCGAAGGCCACCGGTCGCGCCAAATCGAGCGATCGAGCAGTGCTGGCGACGAGCAACAGCGTCTCATCCAAGATCGCTCGTGTTCGCACCAAACTGGTTGCCGGTGTTTCATAGGCTACACAGCAATCGAGTTGATCGCGTTTCAACCATTCGACGAGGTGGCCCGAAAAGCCGGTCGTGAAGCACAGCGACAGTCTTGGATGCGCCTCGCGAACGGCGCGTACGAGGGGTAGGGTCGCGATTTCGGCGACAGTGGGGGTCACGCCGACGCGAACGCGCCCAAGGAATGATTTACTGCCGTCGGCAGCCAGTTGCCGGATATCATCGAGGCTAGCGAGAATGTCGCCCGCAGGACCCAACACCTTCCGGCCGAGCTCAGTCAGCGCCATGCCGCGGCCATGTCGGGTAAACAGCGGTGCGTTGAGCTCCGCTTCCATCAAGTGAATCTGCCGACTGAGCGCGGGTTGAGCGATGCCAAGCCGTTCAGCGGCCCGACTGATGCTGCCGAGTTCCGCTACATGGAGGAGCGTTCTTAATTGGGTGACATCCATGGGAACATGCGTAACGAGATATACAATATTTGTATATCTCTTTGGCCGATTCAGTATTCGATGTGGATGGCGCGTGGCGCTATTGGAGGAGAATAACAGCGATCCTGACTGCGGGGTGGACCGCTAATCCAGCAAAGCGATTGGAGTATCGATGGCGCTCGCAAGTCTGCAGGGAACCACCTATCCGGAAATCCGGGAAGAAATCGCCAAATTGTGTGAGGCCTTCCCTGATGAATACTGGCGCAAGCTCGATCGCGACATGGCTTATCCCGCCGCTTTCGTCAGCACGTTGCAACGGGCCGGTTATCTGGCGGCATTGATTCCAGATGAGTACGGCGGGTCGGGCTTGCCCCTATGTTGCTGCGGCACGGTAGCGAGGAGCAGAAACGGCGCTATCTACCGCGCATCGCCAGTGGGCAACTCAGGCTTCAGGCATTCGGTGTTACGGAGCCGAGCAGCGGCACCGATACCGGTGCGCTCAAGACCGTAGCGGTGCGACGGGGCGATAGCTATCTCGTTAACGGTCAAAAGATTTGGACGTCGCGGGCCGAACATTCGGATTTGATGCTGTTGCTTGCACGGACGACGCCGCGCGATCAGGTTGCGCGAGGTATTGACGGCCTGTCGATCTTTATCCTCGACATGAACGAGGCGCTGGCGAAGGGCGGCCTCTCCATTCGCCCGATACGCACGATGATGAATCATTCCACGACAGAAGTGTTCTTCGACAATGTCGAGGTGCCGGCTGAAAATCTGATCGGCGAGGAGGGGCGCGGGTTTCGCTACATCCTGTCGGGTATGAATGCTGAGCGCATCCTGATCGGTGCGGAATGCATTGGCGATGCGAAATGGTTCATTGAACGTTCGCGCCGTTACGCCAATGAACGGCACTTGTTTGGGCGCCCGATAGGCCAGAACCAGGGAGTCCAGTTCCCTATCGCCAAGGCCTATGCGCAAATGCGCGCCGCCGAACTGATGGTCGCGCGAGCGGCGGAATTGTTCGAGGCTGGCGAGCAATGCGGCGAACAGGCCAACATGGCCAAGATGCTGGCGGCCGATGCCTCGTGGGCGGCCGCGGAGATGGCGGTGCAGACGCACGGCGGTTTCGGGTTCGCCGAAGAATATGACGTCGAACGTAAGTTCCGGGAAACGCGTCTCTATCAGGTCGCACCGATCTCCACGAACATGATATTGAGCTACCTCTCCGAGCATGTCCTGGGCATGCCGAGGTCGTATTGATGACCGCTCGGCAGCCGCTCGCAGGCATCACCGTCGTCGCAGTGGAGCAGGCGGTGGCTGCTCCTTTTTGTACGTCGCGCCTTGCAGATGCGGGCGCGCAGGTGATCAAGATCGAGCGCCCGGAAGGTGATTTTGCGCGTGGTTACGACACGGTGGCGGCAGGACAGAGCAGCTATTTTGTATGGCTCAATCGCGGCAAGCGATCGGTCGTGCTCGACCTGGCGAGCGCGGAGCCAGCAGCGATTCCGGCCGAAGCACGTAGCTGCCCTCAGATACCGCAGCGGCAAGACCCGAACCGCCGCCCATCAAAACGGGTCCGTGCCGTCGCGGCACGCGTTCGACCGGCGGCCCGGACGCACCAGCCCGCGTCGGCACGTCGATCGTTGATATCGCCACGGGAGCGACTGCCCATGCGGCGATACTCGAAGCGCTGATCGGGCGCGCCGCAAGTGGAAAGGGTGCCGACATTCGCATCTCGATGTTCGATGTCATGGCCGATTGGTTAACCGTGCCGTTGCTCCATTATGAAGGGGGTAAGCCGCCACAGCGCCTGGGTCTCGCCCATCCGTCGATCGCGCCTTATGGCGTCTTCACGACGCACGACGGACAGCCGATCCTCCTGGCGATCCAAAGCGATCGGGAATGGGTGTCGCTGGCGACGACGTTCCTTGACGATGCGGCGCTTGCGAGCGATTCACGCTTCGCGACTAATGTTCAACGCGTCGCTCACCGCGAGGCGACCGACGCGCTCGTGGCGCGGGCGTTTGGTACTCTGGACGAAGGGGCCGCATGTGAGCGGTTGATTGCGGCTGATGTCGCTTTCGCCCGCGTCAACGACATGGCGGGATTGGCTAACCACCCACATTTGCGTCGCGTTGTCGTCGACACACCCGAAGGGCAGGTCACCTATCCCGCGCCGGCGCCGATCGTCATGGGCGAACAACGCCGTTACGGCCCGGTGCCAGCACTTGGGGCGGGCGGTGGGGGCGCGGGATGACTGCACCACTCGACCTTGCCTGTCTCAGTCAATGGATTGGACGCGAAGACATTGCCGAGGATATCATCACCCCGTCATTGGTCGAGCGCTTCCACGCGACGCTTGGATTGTCCGGCGCTCCAGCCCGCCAGGGAGAGATTGCCCCCAATCTGATCCATTTCTGTGTGTGTCAGTCGGCGACGGAGATTGAAGAACTCGGTCTCGACGGGCACCCGGCACGAGGCGGGTTTCTGCCGCCAGTCCCATTGCCGCGAAGGATGTGGGCGGCAAGCGCGATCGACTTTCATCGCGCCCTTCGTGTTGGCGATCACGTCCGGCGACGCTCACGGATTGCCGAGGTGACGGCGAAGACGGGGCGCAGCGGGATGCTGTGCTTTGTCACGGTTGATCATGAAATATTCGGCAACAGCGCCTTGGCGGTGTCCGAACGGCAAACCATCGTTTACCGCGAAGCGTCGAGCGGTGAGCCGCGTGCCACGCCCATACTCACGGCACCGGGCGCGGTCATGGAGGCCGTGGAGGCTTCCGCGACACTGCTTTTCCGCTATTCGGCGCTCACTTTTAACGCGCACCGGATACATTATGACCGGAACTATGCGACCCGAGAGGAAGGTTATCCTGGCCTCGTCGTCCATGGTCCGCTTCAGGCGACCCTGCTTGTGCACCTCGCAAGCCGCTGCCACGACGGTAGAATGCCGGATCGTTTCACTTTTCGCGGCATCTCTCCGGCGTTTGATGGCGCACCGCTTGGCCTCCATGCGGGGACGGCGACAGCAAATGTCCTCGATTTATGGACAACAAGGGCAGACGGCCAGGTAGCGATGCAGGCGACTGCCGAGTGGCGGTGAACTGCTTTGCGATGGCCATACCGATGTTGATTTCCGTCAAATGATCAGGGCGCTCCGCCAAAGCGACTGCAAGCGGACTGGCGTCGTCCGGATCGATAGGGCGATGATCAACGAACCGGTTCAGGCGAGGATACAGATTATCATAGGCCTGGGTCGCTGCCATAGGCGATCCCAATGCTAAGCCGTGCGAGTCTGCGCTAACGGTAGCTTTCAAGTGCGCCTACGACAGTTTCGACGGACGATCTTTGTGCGTGCCGCGATGCGGGGCGCCAGGAGGAGCAGGGGCATGAAACTTGTAGGCATGGTGGGCATGTCTCACTCGCCCTCTTGGAATCTTGAGCCGCTTGATGGGCCGCCCAAGCCCTATATCGACGCGGTGCACCGCGCGCGCGACGCTATTAAGCGGATTGCGCCGGACGTGGTTGTGGTGTTCGGGCCGGATCACGTCCGCAATTTCTTTTTCGATCTTATGCCGGCATTCTGCATCGGCGTGGGAGAGGTTACGGGCTTCGGCGACTACGGATCGCCCAAGGGGGCGTTTCATACGTGTCCTGATCTTGCGAGTTTCATTGCCGAGCACGTGCTTTCTGTCGGTTTCGATCCCGCGCTGTCGTACAACATGGGCGTCGATCACGGCATTAGCCAGCCGATCGCCGCACTTACGCCGGATCTTGCTACGCCCGTCGTGCCGATTATGATCAGTTCAGGCGGCGCGCCGTTACCGACACTCGCACGCTGCTTCGCGTTCGGGCGGGCGGTTGGCGATGCGATCCGATCGTTTCCCGGCCAAGCACGCGTGGTTGTGGTCGGATCGGGAGGCATGTCTCACTCACCGCCGTCCATCTCTCCTGACGATCCGGCGGTCGGTCCTGAAATGCGCGACTATCTCATCAACGGTCGCCCAAGGGTGCAGCAATTCAATACGCAGCGCGAGGAATCGTCGCTCAAGCGCCGGGCAACAGGAGGTATTGGCCCGATCAACGAGACCTGGGATCGCTGGTTGCTATCGTGCATGCGCTCGGGCGAGCTTGATCCCGTGCTGGCGCTCGACAATGCCACGGTCGTCGCCGACGGCGGCACGGGCGGGCAGGAAATTCGATCGTGGATCGCAGCATTGGGGGCCTGGGGCGCCGCCGCCGACACTGCGGATTATGGCCCGGTGCCCAACTGGATCACGGGGATGGGATGCATCACCGCCTTCAATGAGGAGTTCGTATGAGCGACGATTATAGTCACCGCAGCATCTGGGGCCATTTGACCAAGCTGGCATTCAGCCAGAACTATATCGACGCGGGCGGCATTCGAACCCGATACGTCGAAGCCGGGCCGAAAGACGCTCCCGCGCTGATCATGATCCACGGCACGGGCAGCAGTTGGGAATGTTTCTGCGCCACGCTGGCAAGCCACGCGCAGTCGTTTCGCTGCTTCGCGATCGATCTCGCTGGCAGCGGCTTTAGCGACCGCCCCGACGAGCCCTATGAAATCGGCTTCTACGTGCGTCATGTACTGGCGTTCATGGATGCGGTTGGCGTTGCGAAGGCATCGTTCATCGGCGTGTCGCTTGGTGCCTGGGTGACAAGTCGACTGGTCGTCGACCACCCTGAGCGAGTAGCGAGACTTACCCTGCTCGCGCCCTCGGGGCTGATCATCAACAATGCCACGATGTCGCGCACCAAGACGGTGCGAAATCTGGCCGTGGATGATCCCAGCTGGGAGAATATCAAGCCGGTTTTCAACTCGATCCTCTACAAGGAGGAAGATCGGATTCCCGATCTGATCCAGCTTCGCCAGGCGATCTATCGCGAACCGAACATGAAGATGGCGATGGCCAACATCCTTGTGTTGCAGAATGAGGAGGTGCGTCGGCGCAATCTCGTCACCGAGGAGGAATGGCGCGGCGTTAAGGTTCCGATCTTCATCGTCCTCGCGCCCGATGACAATCCTGATTACACGACGACCGGGCTGCGTATCGCCGAACTGGCGCATGATGTCCGCACCTTGACGATCGAGAAGGTCAAGCACTGGGCGCATTACGAAGCACCCGAGGTGTTCAATCCGGCGAATCTGGCGTTCCTGCGCGGTGAGCCGCTCCCCGATTGATCAGATTCTTTCCGCTATCACGACCAGTCCGAACCGGCGCCGGTAAGTTGGAGTGCTAAATATGTCGAGCAGCGCAGAGGGCATAATACAAGGCGCCTTCATTGCGAACGAGATTGTCCCGGTAGCAGGCGGCGGCAGCGTGCCCGTGGTCGCTCCCGCCGAGGGAGTCGTCTTCGCCGAAATCGCAGAAGCCGGCGACGTCGAAGTCGACGCCGCCGTCGCGGCAGGCCGCCGCGCGCTCGACGACGGCGACTGGGGAAAGCTGGTGGGGTACGAATGCGGGCGGCTGCTAGCCCGGCTGTCGCTGGCGATCCAGGAGAATGCCGATCAGCTCGTGGCGCTAGAGGCGCGCGATACGGGCAAGCCGCTGAGCCAGGCGCGGGCCGACATCACGGCCACTGCGCGCTATTTCGAATTCTACGCTGGCGCGGCCGACAAGCTCCACGGCGAGACGATCCCTTATCTTCGCGAATTCTTCGTCGCCACTGAGCGTGAACCCCACGGTGTGGTCGCGCATATCATTCCATGGAACTATCCCGCGCAAATGTTCGGCCGCAATGTCGCGCCATCGCTGGCCGTCGGCAATGCGGCGATAGTCAAGCCGGCCGAGGATGCCTGCCTGTCGGTTCTGCGCATGGCGCAATTGGCGGCGGAGGTCGGCTTTCCGCCTGGCGCGTTGGCGGTTCTGCCTGGACGCGGTGCTGTGACGGGGGCGTCATTGAGCAAGCATCGCGACATCGACTATCTGGCCTTTACCGGTAGTCCCGCGGTGGGCGAGGCGATCCAGATCGCGGCGGCGACTCGGGCGCTCGGCTGTACGTTGGAACTGGGTGGGAAATCGCCACACCTGTTGTTTGGCGATGCCGATCTCTCGTTGGCCATACCTGCGATTGTCAATGGGATCGTCAACAACGCGGGACAGACCTGTTCGGCCGGTTCGCGGGTGCTCGTCGAAAAGGCGCATTTCGATCGGCTGGTCGGCGCGATCGCCGACGCTTTCGTCAAGCTGCGTGCCGGGACGCCTGAGATGGACCTCGATCTCGGCCCCGTCGTCAATGCGCGTCAGCGCCGGCGGGTCGAGCGCTATTACGAACAGGCCAAAGCTGACGGGATCTCGCTGCTGGCCGAGGGATCGATCGATCCGGGAGTGCCTGCCGAAGGCTTTTTCGTGCCACCGCGCCTTTATGGGCCCGTCGATCCCGCCAACATGCTGGCTCGCGAAGAGGTTTTCGGCCCGGTGCTGTGTGTGATGCCGTTCGAAGATGAGGCTGATGCGCTCCGCCTCGCCAACGACAGCGAATTCGGGCTGCTTGCCGGCGTCTGGACACGCGATGGCGGCCGTGCCCTTCGCCTCGCTCGTAAGATTCGTGCCGGGCAGATCTATATCAACGGTTTCGCCGCGGGCGGCGGAATCGAACTGCCCTTCGGCGGTGTGAAGCGCTCGGGCCACGGCCGGGAGAAAGGTCTGGCGGCACTCCACGAACTGTCGACGATCAAGACCATCATCCATCGTCATGGGTAGGGTTTCCCGTTTCCGCACGCCAGCAAGAGCGGCTTAGGTTGCCGGACAACGACGAGAATTTCGACGTCATCGTTGTCGGCGCCGGGCCGTGCGGCGCGACGCTTGCTAACCATCTCGGGCTTTACGGTGTCAGGACGCTGATCGTCGATCGTTCAAAGGACATTCTGGATTACCCGCGCGCGGTGGGCATGGACGATGAAGCCTTGCGCTCGTTCCAGGCCGTCGGACTGGCCGAGCCCTTGCTCGCCGACATGATCCGCAATGTCCCCGCGCGCTATTATACCGCCAGTGGCTGGTGCTTCGCGCACGTTCACCCGCACGAGCAGCCGTTCGGATGGAGCCGCCGTAATCTATTCATCCAGCCGATTGCCGAGCAGACGTTGCGGCGGGGGCTGGAGCGCTTCGACTCGGTCACCCTAAGAGTGGCCGAATCGTGTCGGTCGATGGCGCAAGACGGCGATCAGGTAGTGGTCACAATCGAACGCGCGGACGGGACGGCCTACAGGGCGCGTTGCGAATTTCTGGTGGGTGCAGACGGCGGGCGCAGCACGGTGCGTGGTTTGATCGGCGCGGTGCTCGAAGGCAAAACGGACGCCGCGCGCTGGCTCGTCGTCGATATGCGCAACGACGATCTCGATAGCCCTTATTCGAGCGTCTTCACGCACCGTCTGCGTCCGCGCATGTCGATCGCGCTACCGTACGGCCATCGGCGGTTCGAATTCCGCCTGCCGTCCGACGAGAGCGACGAGGAGGCGGTCGATCCGGCAAACCTCGAGAAGCGTCTCGCCTTGTTCTACAAACAGCGCCCTCGCCCTGCGGTTGTTGTACGCGCGCGCGTCTATCGTCATCACTCACGGATCGCTGACCGCTTCAACGTGGGACGCGTGTTTCTTGCCGGCGACGCGGCCCATCTGCAGCCGCCCTTTTTCGGGCAGGGCATGAATTCGGGGCTGCGCGACGCGACTAACCTCGCGTGGAAACTGGCGGCGGTCGTGCGCGGGGCCGCCAGCGCGCGCCTGCTCGACAGTTATCAGGTCGAACGGCGCGAGCATGCGCGCAAGATGGTCAATGTCGCAACGATGTTTGGCCGGCTGTACGCGCCCGGATCCCGGGCGATGGAATTCGCCCGCGATACGTTCTTCCGGCTGGTGCAGCGCTTGCCCGGTTTGCGTGCCTATGTGCTGCAGATGAAGTTCAAACCGATGCCATATTACACCGATGGATTGGTCCTTTCCAAGAGTGATGGTGCGGCGGGCAGGGTTGTCGGCCGCATGTTCATGCAGCCGCTCGTCGAGACCTCGGATCACCGCCAGGTTAAACTCGACGATGCTCTTGGTGCCTGGTTTGCGGTAATCGGAATCGGCCACAACCCGGCGGCAGCGATGTCGGAGGCGACACGCGCGTTCTGGACGTCGCTCGGCGCTGCGTTGGTAGAGGTTCGGCCCTCGCGATCCGATCCGAGACCCGCTGCGGCTGGCGTGACCGTGATCGAGGATCTGATGGGGGCATTTCGTGATTGGCGCCGTGCCCACCCGACAATTCGCTTCGTGATCCTGCGGCCCGATCGCTACGTTGCGGCAGTAGCGCCCGATGGTTCTCTCGATACGATCACGGATGAATTCAGGCGCTTGCTGCATAACTGACCGCGGCAACGAGAGGCGGTTGGTCGGCCACCCAATCACCGCTCTGCCGAATTTCATCGAGCTTCTGTCGAATGACTGCTTCGACCGCGGGTAGGGCTTCGGGAGGGCGGGTTCCGGCGCGTACCAGCGAAAGCGGGAGGTTGACGTTCATCCCGTTGATCGGCGCAGCCGACAATAGCCCCAGTCGCAATTCGTCGCGAACCGCGATATGCGGCAGCAACGAATAGCCCGCACCATCAAGGAGCAGCGCCTTGAGAATTGGCAGCGAGTCGATTTCGCTGCGCACCGACAGCCGGATGGCCTCGCCGTGCGATTGCTGGTTAATTCGTCGCTTCAGCCCCTTACCCATCGGTGGAAGCAGCAAATCGACATGGCGTAGGCCTTCGGCGTCGATCGGCTCGAGCGCGATGCCGCGCTCGTCAACCCGGCCGAAGGCATCGGGCGGACCGATAATGAACAGCACCTCATCCGCGATATGCTCGGCCTGCAGATACGAAAGGTCGTCCGAATAATAGATCAACCCCGCGTTCAGCGTTCCTTTCTCGAGCCAATGCACGAGATCGCTGGCGAACGCGAGGCGGAGGCGCAGCTTTACCCCGGGAAGGTCGCGCTGCACCGTCCTGACGATGTCCGGCGCGATCATTTCACCCAGCGAGATCGGCAAGCCGATCGATACCTCGCCGATATGCCCGGTGATCGAGCGGCGGACCTCCTCGCGCGCCTGGCGGGTCGATTGCAGGATTGTTTCGGCATGCGTTTTGAACACATGTCCGGCAGCTGTCATCGAGACGCCGCGCGACGTACGGTCGAACAACTTCGCACCGAGCTCGTCCTCGAGCCGCAGCAACTGTTGACTAAGCGAGGGCTGGGCAATGCCAAGTTCGTCGGCGGCCTTGGTGATCGAGCGGAAATCGCTGATCATCAAAAAGGCACGGAGTTGCCCTTCATCCATCGTCTATCTCCCAATATCCGGGGAAAGGGAGCGATATGGTTGTTTCGACACCGCAGGCATCACAACAAAGAAAGATAGCGTTGCAGCAATTCATGCCGTCCCCCAATCCGCAGCCGTGCATAAAGCCGCTTGCGATAGGTCGCGATGGTTTCCTCGCCCAACCCGAGATCGATCGAGATACCATAAGCTGAAATCCCGAACAGGATACGGGCGCTGACTTGAAGTTCGCGTTCGGAAAGACTCCAGTCGCTCGCGCGCAGATTGGTTTCGATGACATCCACCGAGGCGAAATGAGCGATCGCCTTGGCACGGTCCCAATGCAGTGCTGCATGCTTGGCGCAGGCGGCGACAAGAACGTCGGCGTTTTCCGCTAGGCCGATCAAAGCCTCTTCGTCGAACTGCCCGACAGAGCGCGAGCGCATCACCGACAGCGCATAGAGATCGTCAACGGCGCGCCCGCATACCATCACCCGATCGACAATCTGAAAATGCTCCAGTGCCGAATGCAGCGTCGGATCGACGACATGTTCGATATCGTCGTGAAGCATGAGCGCAATTTCCGACTCGCGGGCCGCCTCGTCGGCCTTGTGCAGCTCGATGAACGATCGCCCAGGCCAGCGTTTCTCCGCCGTACGATGGCGCATCGCGTGCTGGCCTCTGACACTGGCACCACCCAGGAATTGCGGTGAGCCCTCGCGCAGGCGGTATACACAATAATGCTCGGCGCCCGACGTGGCATTGAGGAAGCGAAGTGTTTCTCCCTCGAAATTGTCGGTTCCAAGCGCATTGACGACCGCCGCCAGAGGCTGCGACCGTGTTGTTGGCGCAATAGCAATTGCCTTCAAGACTGCCTCTCCTCTCGGGCCCGTTATTAGGCCTCAGGGTGTTGAGGTGAGCCTGTGTCCCCGGGCCGAATGCGCCTTACGCGTGTGCATCGAAGAACCGCGCAATTCGACTGGCGAATTCAATCGGGCTCGGCCAGTAGGCTCAACCTTGAAGGTGATCATGACCACTCACGGGGCGGCGCGCTCGCGCTAGCCGTGCTGCCTGCTATTGGTGTTGTCTATGGCAGGGGCAGAGCGTGGTCTCAACCGGTGCCCAAGATCATGGTGCCGCTGGAGCAGAACCATCCCCCAGTGCCGCTGACGCAGGCGAGTTTGGCATCGTGCACCTGGCGATCGCCGCAAGCGCCGCGCAACTGGCGGGCAGCCTCGACCAGCAGGAAAAGACCGCGCATCCCGGGATGACATGCGGACAAACCACCGCCGTCGGTATTGGTCGGTAGCGCGCCACCGACGCGCAGGCGCCCATCCTCGACAAAGACGCCGCCTTCGCCCTTGGCGCAAAATCCCAGATCTTCCAGCGTGATCAGCGCCATATAGGTAAAGGCATCGTAGATCTGGGCGACGTCGATCTCATCGGGCCGGATGCCCGCCCGGGCAAAAGCGGCCGGCCCGGTTATCGCGGCCGGTGAGGTAGTGAAGTCGTCCCATTGACTCATCGAGACGTGTGAGCCTGCTTCGGCACTGCCGAGTACCCAGACCGGCTTGACCGGGAGGTCGGCGACCCGATCCTCGGCGACGAGAACGACGGCCGCGCCACCGTCCGAACGGATACAGCATTGGAGCTTGGTGAAGGGGTCGGCGATCATCGGCCCGTCGAGCACATCGGCGATGTCGATCGGATCACGATACATGGCGAACGGTGTCAGCCCAGCATTATAGCGTGCGGATACCGCAATCTCGGCCAATTGTTCCAGCGTGGTTCCGAAATCGTGCATGTGACGGCGCGCCGCCATGGCGTATTTCGCAATGAGCGTATGTCCGAACGGTGCCTCGAACTGACTTGGGCCGCGCGTTCCCCACGACAGGCTGGCGGTCCGCAGTTTGCGTTTGAGATCGGTCCGCGCGGTCGACCCATAAGCGAGCAGTATTACGTCTGCCCGGTTTTCGGCGATGGCGTCTACTGCGTGCGCCGCCATCACTTCCCAGGTCGCGCCGCCGACGCCGGTGGAATCGATCCAACGCGGTCTTAAGCCCATATATTCAGCGACTTCTAGTGGTTGGAGCGCGCCCAGGCCGGCGGAAGCAAAACCATCAATGTCCGAGGGATGAAGCCCTGATTCTGCGAGCGCCGCACGCGACGCTTGCGCGTGAAGCGCATAAGGGCTCGCGTCGGACGAACCGGGCATCCCTGATAATCCCACGCCAGCAATTGCTACCCGCCGACCCACGCTAGATCCCCTTCCTCAACAGAACTTTTCTGATAAGCGATTCGCAACAGGAAGACTGTCACCGTAACGGGGACTCGTCGGATCTGTCGTCCCCTCGGTAGGCCAGTGGCTGCGAAAGGCACTCAATGCCTTTCAATTGTCGGGAGGATCTAAGATTGGAGGAGACCAAGGCCGAGACCGTGCTGAGCCAGACAGTTGATGGCGTCATGCGGATCACCCTCAATCGCCCCGATCGTGCAAACGCCATCCTGCCAGAAGCGCGGGACCAGTTGGTCGCGCTATTTCGCGCTGCGGATGAGGATGTCGAGGTGCGCGTCGTACTGCTAGAATCGAACGGCAGGCATTTCTGTTCGGGCGCAGACGTTAGCCGCATGTCCGGGACGATGGCGGCGCCACGGCCCGTCGGCACGACGATGCGAACCATGCTCGGCGGAGCCCAGCAACTGATCGCGGCTGTGCTCGATTGCGGCAAACCCGTCGTCGCTGTCGTTCAGGGCCCTGCCGCCGGCATGGGCGCGCACCTTGCACTGGCGTGCGACCTGATCGTTGCGGCCGAAGACGCGTGGTTCTCGTGCCCGTTTGTCTTGCGTGGCCTCGGGTTGGATGCGGCGGGTGCCTATCTTCTGCCGCGCCGAATCGGCCTGCAGAAAGCGAAGGAACTCGCTTTTCTGGGTGATCGCTTGCCGGCGCGAGACGCGCTTGCGCTGGGGATGGTCAACTATGTGTGTCCGTCGGCCGATCTCGGGCGCCATGCCGATGAGCTCGTCGGCCGCCTCGCTCGAGGTGCGACGACCGCGAT
>SMFF01000738.1_pt1 | contig 13361 bp, 8 predicted proteins | sample 2456181 | NCBI WGS metagenome assembly SMFF01 (sample SAMN10132611, study PRJNA489261) | soil metagenome | isolation source: day120 antibiotic-loamy sand soil ammended with raw manure from dairy cow... | place: USA | collected 2015-04-01
CTGGGGCACGGCAGTCTTCGCCTTCGTGGGCGGCCTGCTCATTGTCGCGGTCTCAGCGGCCATCGGCGTGCTCAGCGTGGGTTTCATCGAGTTCGCGATTCCTCTCGCCGTCACGGTGCTGATCATCGGTGTCGCGGCTAAGGACCTGTCGCTCATTCCGGCGCTGGCGGCCCCGGCGACTCTCATCGTCGCGCGTCTGGGTGGAGTGCTGAGCGTGTCAGACGTGGTGCTGGTCGCGGCCACGATGTTCGCCCTGCTCATGATCCGTGGACGCGGCGGTATCGAACTGCAGCCCCTGATCTGGGCGGGGATGGCGTACCTCGCCCTGGTCATCCCGAGTCTGATCATCAACCCGTACGCCGAGAATGTCGTGGAGTGGCTACACGAGGTGTTCCTCGTACTGGGAAGCATGGTGGTCGGGTTCGTCGTCGGACGGGAGGGTAAAGCCCGGCTGAGCATGGGCTTCTACGTCATCGCCTGCTGCGGCATCGGTGTCGCGGCGGCGTTCACTGCAGTGGTCTCGTTCGGCCAGACTGGGGCGTTCATACCGGTGTATCTCGGCGATCTGCACAAGAACACCATCGGGGGAATGCTCGCGGTGGCGGCGGTCATCGCCTACGCTCGCCCCGTGTGGCTGGGCTGGAGTGCCCGCTGGGCGTATCTCGCGGTTGCCGTGTGCGGTCTGGGGATGCTCGCCTCGCAGTCCCGTCAGGGCCTTATCGGTGCGTTGGTGGGGATGCTCATCATCAGCATCCGGCCGCTGGTTGTCGGTCGGAGGCGTGGCAAGCTGATCTGGCTGGCGACCGTTCCCGTGCTCGTCTACATCGTGATTGAGGTCAACGCGCAGCTCGCGTCGGGCGACCGGTTCAACTCCGCATACCAACGCCTGACCTGGTTCGGGCAGTCTGTTGACATTTGGGAGCAGTCTCCCGTTTTCGGCGTCGGCTTGCGGTGGTGGTACACCGACCGGTTCGGTGAGGGTTTTCAGCCTCCCAACGCGGAACTCGAGGTTCTCACCACGGTCGGGATCGTGGGTCTGGTCGGGTTTCTGCTCATGTTCGCGTCGGCCGCCTGGTTGCTGGCGAAAATGGACCCCGTATACGGCACGGTCGGCCTGGCAGTGGTGGCCACTCGGTTCGCTCAGGCCCAATTCGACCTCTACTGGGTGGCGGGCCAGGCTTCGCTGCTGTGGATCGTGGCGGGAATCTGTTACGGGGTTCGAGCCCGTGATCGAGCAAGAGAGGCAGCGGGGTCTCCGCTGCAGAGCGTGGCTTCCGGGCGGATGCGATGAGCCAAATCATTCACGCCATCACGCCTGGAGATCACTTCTCTCCGCGCACAGGGTCGGCGATTCCCACAGTGGTGCACGGACTCGCGGGCGCCTCCGGCCGCGACGATCGCCTGCCCCGCTACACGCACCAGGTGTTATTGGGGGCGAACACCTACCTGCCCCGGTATGACTCGGCCGAGGCCCTTGAATTTGCGGAAGCTCCGCCTCCGACCATTCGTGAACGGGTGACGGATGCTGCGCTGGCCCGGGTGGGAGTGCCGCGGCGTGCTGCCTCCCGTTACTTCCGACCGCAGGCAGCCGCGCTCAGCGAACTCGAGCCGTCGGTAGTGCTTGCACACAACGCCCCGGCGCTCCCCAGGCTGCTTGCCGAGTCGCAGCACCGGGTCGTGCTGTACGCACACAACGACATTCTTCGCACCATGTCGCTCGGCGAGGCCGAGCGGTCCCTCGACGGTGTTGCGGCGATCGTGTGTGTGAGCCGTTTTCTGGCGGTGCAGACTCGTTCTCGCCTGCCGCGGACCCTCGCGCAGAGGGTGCATGCGGTGGGCAACGGAGTGGATTGCTCCCAGTTCACGCCCCGCAATGAGGGCACCGGGAACGAGAGACTGCGCGTGCTGTTCGTCGGCCGGATGATTCCGCAGAAGGGTCCGGACATCCTCCTCTCTGCCGCCGCGACACTGGAGCGCGACGATATTGAGTTCGTGTTGGTGGGCAGTCGCGGTTTCGATCGCAACGCCGCGCTCTCGTCGTACGAGAACCGTCTGCGTCATCTCGCGCGTCGCTGCCGGGCGCCGGTGTCGTTCGAGCCGTTCGTGCCGAGAGACGAACTGCCCGCGCTGCTGCGGCGCGCCGACATCATGGTGGTGCCGTCGCGCTGGCATGAACCGAGTGGGCTGACGATCGGGGAGGGCCTGGCGTCGGGGCTGCCGATCATCGCGCATCGGGTCGGTGGTATCCCTGAGGTCGTTGGGTCGGCGGGAATGCTGGTCACCGGCAACGAGCCGCAGGCACTCGCGAAAGCCATCACCCACCTGGCAGACGACCCCGACCTGCGCAGCCGGATGGCGCTCGCTGCGCGCCGCCACGCGGAAGCACACGACTGGGCGTGGGCGTGGTCGCAGTTGCGAGACGTGCTGAACGGCATGTGATGGATGCACCGCTGAGGGTCCTGCGCATCGCGCACCACGGCGTGGTCTCGGCCTGGCGCGAGCGCGAACGTCAGTTGCGAGCCCGTGGTGCCGATGTCTTGCTCGTTTCTTCGAAAGTGTGGAACGAAGGTGGGGTGGACATTCGGCTCGAAGCGGATGGCGATGGCTTCGTTCGTGGCGCTGCGACGCGGGGAAGGCATCCGAGTGCCTTCATCTTCGCTCCCGGGCCTATCTGGCGTGCCCTGGGGGAGAAGCCAGAGCTCATCGATATTCACGAGGAACCGAACTCGCTCGCAGTGGCCGAAGTGCGCCTTCTCGGTTGGTTGCGACGCAGCCGTGCCCCGTACGTGCTGTATTCGGCACAGAACCTGCGCAAGCGGTTTCCGGTGCCGTTCCGCTGGCTCGAGGCCAGCGCATTGCGGGGTGCCGCTGCCGCCTATGTGTGCAATCGTGAGGCGGGCGAGATCCTCGTTTCCAAGGGGCTCGCCGGGCCAGCGGCATACATTCCGCTCGGCGTCGACATCGACCTGTTCCACCCGGCGCTCCGCGGTGCACCCAGTGATGTGGTCACCATTGGCTATGTCGGCCGGCTGGAACCGCACAAGGGCGTCGACGTGCTCATTCGGGCCGTGGCAGGCAGGGGCGACTGGCGGCTGAGAATAACGGGCGACGGCCCGCAGAGAGCAGAGCTGCGTCACCTCGCTGTCGAGTTGGGCGCGGGTGATCGAGTGGAGTTGCTCGGCCACGCCAGCGGCGAGGCATTGGCGAAGCGCTACCGCGAACTCGACGTGCTGGCTGTACCGTCGCTGCCCTGGCCGGGCTGGAGCGAGCAGTTCTGCAGGGTGGCCGTGGAGGCGATGGCGTCTGGGGTGCCCGTCGTTGCCAGTGCGACCGGCGCTGTCCCGGACGTCGTAGCGGATGCAGGCGTTCTGGTTGATCCCGGCCGTCCAGAGGCACTCGAACACGCCTTGCGAGAGGCCGTTGAACAGACCCGTTGGCACGAGCTGCGCGAGAAGGGGCTTGCACGAGCCGCCGAGTTCACCTGGGGGAGCGTCGCAGAAGCGCAACTCTCCCTGTACTCGGAGGTGCTCGGGCGCAGCAGGTCCGCGGTGGAGGTGCTGGTTGTCGCGTACGGTTCACCCGACCTGCTCGACGAGTGCCTGACGGCTCTGGGGGACGCGTTCTCGGTGACCATCGTCGACAACTCGTCCCTCGCTGACACCCGCCGCGTTGCTGAGACACACGGCGCCCGCTACGTCGATGCCGGGGCGAACCTGGGCTTCGCCGGAGGGGTGAACCTCGGTATGGCCGCGCTGGCCGACCGCGAAGTCACCGGCTCTGACGTGCTGCTGCTGAACCCCGACGCTCGCATCGACGGCGACTCGGTGCGCCGTATGCACGAGCAGCTGCGACGCTCGCGCCGGGTAGCGGCGGTGGGTGCGGCGCAAACCGAGCCAGGCAGCGGCCGGCCGGTTCGGGTCTGGTGGCCATTCCCCACCCCCTGGGGGGCCTGGATCGAAGCCATCGGCCTCGGCGCGCTCCGTCGCAGTCGCGGTTTTGCGATCGGTTCGGTTCTGCTGCTCAGAGCAGAAGCCATCACGCAGGTTGGTGCATTTGACGACCGGTTCTTCCTCTACGCGGAGGAGACCGATTGGCAGCTCCGCGCGCGCAGGCTCGGCTGGACCATCGACGTCGCCCCGGTTACGGCCAGCCACGAGGGTGGCGGAACCGGCGGGGACCCCACCGTGCGTGAAGCACACTTCTACGGGAGCGCCGAGCGGTACGTCCGAAAGCATTACGGAGCCCTGGGCTGGCAGGTGTACCGGTCTGCGAATGTGACGGGCGCAGCGGTGCGCGGGGTTCTGTTGCCCGGGAAGAGGGGGGCGGATGCGCGCCGTCGGCGCGACATCTTCCGTCGTGGGCCGGTCTCGCTTGAGGGCCGGCCGCAGTGAGCTCACTCCACATCGTGCACGTCGTCTGCACCGACGCTTTCGCCGGTGTGGAACGTTACGTGCGAACTTCGGCGGTCTGCCTCGCTCGGGCCGGCTGCCGGGTGACGGTGGTGGGTGGGGCTGCCGAGTCCATGCGCCCTCTGCTGGTGGCGAGCGGGGTGCGGTGGATGCCCGGGAGCACCGTCCCAGGGGCGCTGCGCTCGCTGAGCCGGGCCCGGCGCCCAGACGTGATTGTCACGCATATGACGCGGGCAGACTTCGTGGGGGTGATCACAGGCGCGTTCCGCCGGATTCCCGTGGTGAGTACGCGGCATTTCGCGAGCGTCCGCGGGAGCAGCGCCCTGTCTCGAGTGGTCTCCGCGCGCATCCGTCACCGCATTACCGCCCAGATCGCCATCTCCCAGTTCGTGGCGCAGAACGTCGAAGGCAGCACCACGGTAGTTCACACCGGGGTGGCAGACGTCGAGCTGGCGAAGCGGGAGCGCGAACCGGTCGTGCTCGTGTTGCAGCGGCTGGAGGCCGAGAAGCACACCGAGTGGGCACTTCGCGCCTGGGCACAGGTGACCGAAAGTGCGGGATGGCGGTTGGGCATCGCGGGCGACGGCAGTGACCTCGACTCCCTGCATGGTCTGGCAGGCGCGCTCGGTATTGCAGGCAGCGTCGACTTCCTCGGGTTCCAGACCGATGTGGATGCGCTGCTCGGACGCGTATCCGTGCTGCTGGCGCCGACACCGCGGGAGGGCCTCGGGCTCGCCGTGATCGAGGCGATGGCACACGGTGTGCCTGTTGTTGCCTGCGGTGCGGGCGGACACCTCGAAACTGCCGGAGAGGTCGACGAGGCTGCTCTCTTCGATCCGGGCGACACGGCCGCTGCCGCCGGGCACCTGGCACGGCTTATTCGTGACCGGGCGGAACGCGAGCGTTACGGTGATGCACTGCGGGAGCGCCAGCGCACCGAGTTCAGCCTGCAGGCACAGACCGAGGCAACCCTTCGCGTGCTCGCGCGAGCGGTGGAGCGGTAGGCACCATCATGGCACCCCACCCCCGCCGCATGGTCGTCTGCTCGCTCGAGCGGTGGGACGAGGTGTGGAGGCGAAACCAGTACCTCGTCGACGCGCTCCTGCGCGACGACCCCGCGCTCGATGCAGACGCATGCCGAGTACCAGGGTCGGTTGCGCATCCTGCAACCGACCAAATGGCTGCCGCGTCGGCTTGGCCCGATAGGTGATGCGCGGATGCTCCGCAGTCTCCGTCGCTGGCTCACGCACCTGGCGTGGACGCGCCCCGTGCTCTGGGTTAATGACCCCAACTGGGCCCATCTGGTCTCCTCAACTGGCTGGCCCTCGCTCTACGACATCACTGACGACTGGGTGCAGGCAGCCCGAGGTGAGCGAGAGCATCGCCGGCTGGAGACGGCGGATGCGACGCTGCTCGCTCGGTGCGACGAAGTGGTGGTGTGCTCCGTGGGGCTGAGTCGAGCAAAAGGTGCGACGCGCCCTGTCACCCTCATTCCAAACGGGGTGGACGTGGAGAGGTACCGGCACCCATACGATCGCCCGCCCGACCTGCCGGATGCGTCCATCGCGCTGTACGCGGGCACTCTGCACGAAGACCGCCTCGATCTTGATCTGGTACTGAAGACTGCCGCCCTCCTGGCTGAAAACGGTGGCAGGCTTGTTCTCCTCGGCCCCGACTCACTCTCCACCCGGAACACCGGGCGGCTCGAAGCGTCCCCAGGGGTGCTGCTGCTCGGGCCCCGCCCCAGGCAAGACGTACCCGCGTATCTCCAGCACGCCGACGCCCTCGTGGTGCCGCACCTCGTCGACGACTTCACCGACAGTCTCGACCCCATCAAGCTCTACGAGTACCGGGCGGTCGGGCGACCAATCGTCAGTACCCCGGTGGCCGGGTTCCGTGACTTCGCCGGTGAGCCCGGTGTCGAGGTCGCCGCCGCCGAGTCGTTCGCTACCGCGGTACTTCTGGCCGTGCGCGAACCGGTGCCCACGGGCATCCGTGCACAGGTAGCTGACTGGTCGGAGCGGGGCCAGGCCATGCGTGCAGTCATCGACCGCCTCGAAGCGCGCCGGCCGGCCGCAGCCCAGATTGCAGAGAATCCACAGTGACCGGCGTCATCGCGCACGACTGGCTCGAGGTGCACGGCGGGGCAGAGAAAGTGGTCGCGGCGCTCGCCGACACATATCCGGACGCCCCCATCGTCTGCGCCTGGGACGACACCTACGGCGAGTTCGCGCCGGGGCGAGTTCGCGAAAGCTGGCTGGCCGGCAGCGCTCTGCGTCGGCACAAAGCGCTCGCACTCCCCTTCATGCTGCGCAGTTGGCGTCACATCGACGTGCGCGAGGCCGACTGGCTGCTGTGCTCCAGCCATCTTTTCGCCCACCACGCCCGACTGAGCGGCGCCGCGCGGGACGTACCCAAGTACGTGTTCGCCCACACCCCTGCCCGCTACATCTGGGAGCCAGACCTGGATGCTCGCGGCGCCAATCCGCTCGTGCGTGCGGCCTCCGTTCCGCTCAGGCGGATCGATCGCTCCCGGGCGCAGGAGGCGTACAGGATTGCCGCCAACAGCCGTTACATCGCCGAGCGGATCGAGCGTTGCTGGCACCGGGAGAGCACCGTCATCCATCCGCCCGTCGAGGTCGCGCGCTTCGCCGACGGGCTCACAGAACCACTGGAGCCACGCGAACTCGCCATCCTCGAGGCGCTCCCCGACACCTTCCTCCTTGGTGCATCTCGCTTCGTACCGTACAAGCGTCTCGACACCGTGATCGCGGCCGGTGCAGCCTGTGACATTCCGGTGGTGCTCGCAGGAGGCGGGCCCGACGGTTCCAGGCTCGAAGCAATCGCCGCCGACTCTGCCGCCCCGGTCACCTTCATCCCGCAACCGTCCACAGCGCTGCTGCGTGAGCTCTACCAGCGTGCACTCGTCTACGTTTTCGCCCCCATCGAAGACTTCGGGATTATGCCCGTGGAGGCGATGGCGACCGGCACCCCCGTAGTCGCCAATGCCATCGGCGGCGCATCCGAGACGGTCATTGATCACGTGACCGGGGCGCACCTGCACTCGGCCGACCCGGCCGAGTTGCGGCGCGCCGTCGAAGCGGCCGCAGCGGTATCGCCGGCCGCATGCCGCAGCCGCGCCAGGGAGTTCGACGGCAACGCTTTCGCCTACCGAATCAGGGAGTGGATGTCCTGACCAGAAGTGGGCGATTGCGGCGGCAGGGAGTCCCGGATGATTCGGATGTGGGTGTGCAGCTCCTCGGCCAACTTTCGCCAGACGCGAGGCGGGCTGGCGACCGGGTCGGCAACATCATCCGCCCGGTCAGACCCCACCAGCTCATGCCGGGGCCGACTCGCCGCCTCCCGTGTGAGCCACGGGCCGAGACGTTCATCGGCTGGCCACTGCCTACCAGCCACCCAGCGCGAGAACTGTTTCAGGGTGAAAACCCGAGGCCAGAGTTGAGGATCGGCTGCCACCAGCTCGCGTGAGTGTTGCCGTTCCATCGTTAACACCAGGTCGAAGTCACCGAGAAGTGACGTATCGCACTGCCTGCTTACGTGCTCATGCAGTTCGAGGCCGAGCTCGTGCGCCACCCGCAGGCCGGCGGACGGCACGGGAGACCCACCGGAAAGAAGGCCTGCCGATTCGAAAACCAAGCGCTCGTCGCCGAATTCTCGCCGAGCGATCGCCTCGGCGAGAGGCGAACGACACTGGTTGGCCATGCAGACAAACAGAACGCGGGCGATCATGCGCTCGATTCGGCACGCTCGGTCGCCGCGGTGGGCTCCGATTTCGACGGGGCGTCTGCGTGAACGGGGTCATGCTGGGGGCGGACTGAGCCCGCAGCCACCCTCTGCTTGGAGCGCACATAGTACGGCGCATATGACTTGGGAAGGCTCCTGCGGGAGCGGTTGGCCACCACGCCCAGTAGCGGGGCGCCGTTCTGTCGCAGCGATTCGACCGTCGACATCAGGTAGGAGCGGTCGGTGCGATGCACAGACGCGAGCACGATGACACCGTCGGTGTGCTCACCCAGCAGGCTTGCATCAACGAGAGTCATCGCCGGTGGGGAGTCGATGATGACTATGTCGGCCAGCTTGCGAAGTGAATCAATCAGCTTCTTGAGTGCCGAGGTGGCGAGGAGGTCCGCGGGGTCTGCCGGGTCAAGCCCCGCCGGAAGAACCCTGAGCCGGGGGTAGCCGGTGTCGTTCAGGCTGGCCGCGACATTCTCCGCCCGAATCGGTTTATCCCCTGAGGCAGCATCCTGCAGCAGCTCGGCCAGTCCGGCTCCTTCTGCTGCGTCACCGAAGTAGGTGCTGAGTGTGGGCCGGCGGAGGTCTCCACCGACGAGTATGACGGTCTTGCCGGCACGTGCCCAGGTGACGGCAATGTTTGCGGAGACGAAGGTCTTGCCATCTCCGGGCTCCACACTCGTGAACGCCACCACGGCGTTCTCCCGCGGCAGCAGAACCTGCATCGACGTTCTCAGGGACCGCAACCCTTCGCCCAGCTCGGTCTGGTCCCGCACCGCGGCGGGCAACACCTCACCCCGCCGGGCGAGCGAGCGGTCGAAACCCAGCTCACCGAGAGAGGGGAGCGATGTGAGCGACTGAATCTCGTGCTCCCCGCGCAGCCTGTTGTCGAACTGGTCGCGAATGAGCGCGATACCGATGCCGGCGATGAGGCCAGCAGTCAGCGCCACGATCAGCACGATAGGGGTGCTGACTCCGAGGAACTCGCCCTGTGTTGCGGCCACCAGAAGAGTCAGGGGGGAACCGGACTGGTTGATCTCCTGAATCTGCGAGTTCAGGGTGCCGAGCGCAGACAGGGCGCTCGCGAGGTTCGAAGCCGCGATCGAATTGTTGGGAGACTTCAGCGCTGCATTCTGAAAGTCGACGGCGCGCTCGTTGGCGGCCTGCTGGCGCTCCGTCAGCGTGATGAGGGCCTCAGCGAACTCGTCCTGCAGGTACTGCGTGTACGCCTTCACCACCGCTGTCGCTCTACGCTGTGCTGCTTCGGGCGTTGGGGCCACGGCAGTGATGTGGTAGACGTTCGTCCTCTCACCCACCTCCACGCCGTAGCTCACAGAGCCCGTCAGCCTGGTGCCGCGTTCCCCCGCCAGGGCGGCGGCCTGGCTGAGCACCTTCCGAGAAGTAATCGTGCTCGGGTCGAGGTCAACCTGCACGCCGCCCAACTCGCCGCCCAGCGACGCATCAGTCACGATGATGCTCGTCCGCACGGTCACGTTGGAGGCATAGGACTTCTCCTGCACCTGCAGGTAGGCCAGTGCAATCCCCACAGCGACGACCATGACGACAATGATCAGGAGTTTTCGCTGCCACAGCACATCGACTATTTGCTTGAAAGTCACCTGTACCCCTACGTGGTTTGTTGGCGCCGTCGCAATACACTGCGTACTCTACTCGCCGGGTAGGTGGGGAGCCGAGGAATTATTTTTACGTCAATACGCTCCGGAAGGCCTGACGAAAACTTTCAGGGTTCGCCACATGATCACGAGATCACCCAGCAGCGACCAGTTCTCGACGTAGTAGAGGTCGAGCCGCACGCTTTCCTCCCAACTGAGGTCGGATCGACCACTGATCTGCCACAGCCCGGTCAGGCCCGGCTTGATGTACAGGCGGCGATTCACGTGCTCCTCGTACTGGCTGACCTCCCGCGGGAGCGGCGGTCGTGGACCGACGAGGCTCATGTCGCCGACCAGGATGTTCCACAACTGGGGGAGCTCATCGAGCGAATACCTGCGCAGAAACGCTCCCGTGCGGGTGACGCGCGGGTCATTCTTCAGCTTGAAGAGCACGCTCGACCCCTGATTCTGGGCAAGGAGCACCGGAAGGTCCGACTCCGCAGTCTCCACCATCGAGCGAAACTTGAGCATGGGGAAGGTTGCGCCGTCCCTGCCCACCCGCTCCTGCCGAAACAGGATGTGCCCGGGCCCGTCGTCCCAGATAGCCAGGGCGATGGCGACCAGGATGGGAGCGAGAACGACGAGGGCCACGGCAGCGATAGTGACATCGAAACTGCGCTTGATCAGGTGCTTGCCGCCCGTGAACGTGGGCAGCTCCACGTGCATCAGCGGCAGCGGGTCAAGGGGGCGGATGTGGATGCGCGGACCCGCGACATCCGTGAGCGCCGCGGCGAGCACCAATTCCGCTGACGTCGACTCGAGCGACCAGCTGAGCTTCCTGATGAATTTCTGATCTCCCGAGTGCTGGCCGGCCACGATGACCGTGTCCGCTTCCGCGGCCCGAACCGCCGAGGCGATCGAGTCAGAGCCGGCCAGCACTGGAAGGCTCCGAGGGCCGACGTCGATGGAATGGTTCTCGTACCCGTCGAGAACCGCCCCAACGACGGTGTATGCGGCTCCGGAACTCTTGTCGATGCGCAAGACGATGTCGATGACATCACCCAGCGAGCCGACGATGACTGCTTTAGAGAGGTAGCGTCCTGCGCTGCGCTGCGCGATCAGCCACTGGCGCCAGAGCCATCGGCTCAACACCAGAGCGGAGGTGCCAACGGGCAGTGCAACGAGGAAGAATGTGCGGAGATTACCCGTGTCGAGCATGAGGCCGACCATGGCCAGGGACCCGAAGGTGAACACGCTGGCAGCCACCACCTGCTTGTACTCGCACGCGCCGCCGCCGATCACCCGTGCCCCACGGCTGTGGTAAGCCGATAGCGGCCGTAACGATCACTGTGTCGGTGACGATGAGGCGCAGGCGATAGCGGGCCGTCCAGGGGGCGCTGGCAGCGGCCCTGCGTGTCTTCTGGCGTGACCACCGGGAGGGGCTCGCCAGCACGAACCGTGGTTCGCGCAGCGACCCGACCGAGCCGGTCACGACCGGCCGCCGGACGGCGTTCTGAGCGGGGTGGGTAATGCGGCGTCACTTGCGACACCCTGATGGGGGTTCACTTTATGCCTGCGATTCGGGTGAGTACAGGTTTCGTGTTTTGCGTGGGGGCGCAGAAGCACCTACCGGCAACCTCGACGCGGGTATCGGCGGAGTGGGCCGGTTAGATCGCCCAACGGGGAGCGATTCGGGCACCGACACCCATTCGGGGGGCGTCGGGTGTGCGCCAGTCTAGAGACACAGATCCTCACACGTCAATGATTATTTTGGAAACCTCACCATTGCCCAACCGCGGTGTTGCGTGTGTTAGCTGATGAAGGCGCGCATCCCGGCATCCAACTCGTCGACACGCACCTGCGCAGCAGCCATTCTCTCCGCGGCGGATCCGTCCGTTACCGAAGCGTCGATATACACCTTCAGCTTCGGTTCGGTTCCGCTGGGGCGCAGAATGACGCGGGAACCACCCTCGAGCCAGATGCGCAGAATGTCGCTGGGCGGGAAAACGCCGAAGCCGTCACGAAAGTCGTCGACCTGCTCTACTCGAAGGGAACCCACCGCATCCGGTGGCGATTCACGCAGCGCGCCCATCACGCGAGTGATTTCGCCCAGGTCGGTCACCCGGATGGAGATCTGCGAGGAGGCATGCGCGCCGAACGCCTCGGCGAAGTCGTGCAGGTGGTCGTCGACTGTGCGACCGGATGCCTTCAACTCGGCGATCAGGCCCAGAAAGTCGAGCGCGGCCGAGATGCCGTCCTTGTCGCGCACCTTCGTGGGGTCGACCAGGTAGCCCAGGGCCTCTTCGTAGCCGTAGGCGAGTCCGCCGGCGCGGGAAATCCACTTGAAGCCGGTGAGCGTGTCGACGTAGTCGAGGCCCCGCTTGCGGGCGACCTCGCGCAGGCCCGGGGAACTCACCAGCGATGCGGCCAGGGTTCCGTCGGTTCCGGATGCGCGCAGCCGTTCCGCGGCACGCCAGCCCAGCAGCAGGCCCACCTCGTTACCGCTGAGGCGACGCCAACCGCCTTCCCCGGCGGGGTTCGGGATGGCGACAGCCAGCCGGTCGGCATCCGGGTCATTGGCGATGATGAGTTCGGCACCGACCCGCTGCGCGGTGGCGATGGCGAGGTCGAGCGCGCCGGGCTCCTCCGGGTTGGGGAAGGCGACGGTGGGGAAGGTGGCGTCTGGTTCGTCCTGCTCGGCGACGACGGTCGGCTCGCCGAAACCGGCTGCCGCGAACACGCGCCTGGCCGTCTCGGAACCCACACCGTGCAGGGCCGTGTAGACGAAGCTGAGCGGCACCGCCGGTGTGGTGGCGAGCTCGGCGGTGCGCCGCACGTACTCGTCGACGATCTCGTCGCTCGCCGTTTCGTAACTGTCGGAGCGGGGCAGCTCCGTGATGCTGCCCGCGGCAACCCTCAGGATTTCGGCCTCGATCTGCGCATCCGCCGGTGAGACGATCTGGGCGCCCTGGTCGTCCCCGCCCAGGTAAACCTTGTACCCGTTGTCGTCTGGGGGGTTGTGGGAAGCGGTCACCATGACGCCGGCGCTCGTGCCGAAGTGGCGCACCGCGAACGCAAGCACTGGCGTCGGCAGCAGGCGCGGCAGCAGGATGGCCCGCACCCCGGCACCCGCCATCAGCTCGGCCGTGTCGGTGGCGAAGATGCGCGAATTCTTGCGGCCGTCGTAGCCGATGACGACGGATGGCGTCGCCTCCCTGGCGAGCAGGAACGCGGCGAAACCGGCAGCAGCCTGGGCGACGAGAACGCGGTTCATGCGGTTCGGGCCCGCCGCGATGCGCCCGCGGAGGCCAGCAGTACCGAAGCTGAGGCGCGCGTCGAAGCGGTCGTGCAGTTCGGCGATGGCGGCCTCATCGCCTGCCGTGGCATCCGCTACCAGCTGGTCGAGCTCTGCGCGGGTCTCGGCATCCGGGTCCTGGTCGCGCCAGGCGCGGGCCTGCGCGAGAAGCGCATTCAGTCCTTGGGTCTCCTCCGGTATCTGACCGCCTTCCGGTCCCTGAGCTCGTCGACGGGCGCTCACAGCCGCTCCACTATTCGGGCGAGCAGCGCGCTGATCACCGGCTCGGCG
>SMFF01000120.1_pt1 | contig 13342 bp, 15 predicted proteins | sample 2456181 | NCBI WGS metagenome assembly SMFF01 (sample SAMN10132611, study PRJNA489261) | soil metagenome | isolation source: day120 antibiotic-loamy sand soil ammended with raw manure from dairy cow... | place: USA | collected 2015-04-01
GAAACTGTTGAAACTGTTGAAAACCTCACCCCATATATTGTTAAACACATTAATATATTCATACAATCCCAACAGTTAATATTTGTGGGGTATTATACTGAGGGTAATATAATAAAATACCCTCTACCATATAGATAGAGGGTATTGTTTCACGTGAAACATTATAGATATACACCTTTACTGAATGCCTGTTTAATAGCGTTTATCTCGTCAGCAGTCGCATGAATACCTGATGTATCAATATTAGTCGCTACAGTATAACCGGACATATCGCCTAAACGTGCATTAATATTGCAAGCATATCCAATAGTATGCGCATATACATCTGAGTTATAGCCGGGTATCATCTTAGGACGCTTGATAAACAGATACGGATACATCGAACCAACGCAGAAAGCATTTTGTGAATCGCTCGCACCTGTCTGCGCTATAGCTGGTTGCTTATGCTCATACTGATACTGGATATCATCGTGTGCGTTGAGTGTTTCCATACCTGTTTTAACACCATTCAGCCCCAGTGCAGTAAGCCCTAATGTTGTACCACCTGTTGCGGGTGCGGCAATGATTCCGGCGGCTGATATACCCATAGATACAAGCGCACTAGCCATGCGCATTTCATTCTGTTTCTCCGCATTTTCAAGGGCATGGATTGCGCTCTGATACTCACCCATACGTAACGATGTAAGAGGTATTTGTGCACCTAATGACCCATTAACAACCTTGTATAGCGTGATACCGTCACGATATATGCACGCACTACACGACATTGTTGTATAATCATAGTAGTATGTAATACTCAGACTGTGACCCATAAAGTAAGCTGTATCAATATCAACGGTGCCGCAAAGAGGTAAATATAATTCGATAGATGTATATGGTGAATAGTCGCGGAAATCGTCATAATATGGTGTTATGTCTACACTACCACAGTCAAAATAACCGCTATCAACAAATGATATCTTGTATGTCGTTAATGTTGGTTGAATAGTTGATAAGTCAACCGGTCCGATTTTAATAGGATATGTGTCACTTGTATAAGGTATATTACATACAGAAGCATACGCACCAACAATATAGTCCGAGGGGTTACTACCTTTAAAATCAAGTTCCCACTTCATATTGCCGTCAGGGTCAGTAATATAAAGGTTGTTCAGCGCGGTTACAACGTCCATGAACTTTTCGTAGGACAGCATATAGCAAGTTAGTGGTGTTGGGAATTTATTAAAACCGCCTCTATTATTAAGAGTACCAAAATCATCCTCACCCTGGTCGCCGCCTGACGGTTTAGGTGGATTGTATGTGCTGTCCCAATCAGGTACAGTGTCCTCAAAGATATTACCCCATGTGTAATTGATTTGTGCTTGCTTTACAGCGATATCTGTTGTATAACGTCCGGTTGTTACCATATGATTAATATCAAATATTGGCAAGAATACGTCGTCGTCTGCTATGCTTGCAGTTGCCGCCGGTGTACCTGAATCACCGCTAATTTTAATCTGAAAAGGTAGACCGAGGAAAGCTATTTCATGTGCTATTATTTTTGCCCATGCCGCCGCTTTTGACGTACCCGGTTCATAATCTTTAATCTTGTAATAAACGCCTATTTGGATATTAGACGAATGGTATTCGCTACCTGGTAACTCAGACCCTTCAACAATCTCGAACCATGTACCGCCTGATGTGAAACCGCATTTCTTTTCCATACTGTACGAAACATTATCAAATGATTGTGAACCGTCAATATAGTTACCAATTGATATTAATTCATTAGTCCATGATGTATTATCATGTAATGTTTCGCTATCAGCTTCAGTTGTAATTGTAGTTGATACTATACTATACGAACCAGTATTTTCGTAAAATGTTGTTTTAATTTGTGCACAATAAGTATAAGGCGTCCATTTCTGAGGTCGTATTTGTTGACCAAAATATCTATCAAGAACGAATTTACTTGTATCTTTTTCGTTAACAGGTATTGGGGTATAATATCCACTTGTTATCCAACTATTATTTGCATTTCGGTAATATATTTCATACTGGAAGCCTAAAAGCTCATAATCGTCCCATGTTTTACCACTCGCGGGATAACTTGACAGATTACTTGTTACAATACGATTGCCCGATGCTTTATCCCATAGTATGACATTCTGTACCTGGACCATGACTTTTTGATAATCGAGGTAGACAATAGGCTTGAATTGCCACATTAATTGACTACTAGCACCCGCGGGGATACTTATATCTCTATCGGATGCCGCATTTGATGTGAAAGCTGTAGCCGATGAATTTACAGCACCAGACATTCTATGTGTGAACCAATTTTGATTTGTAGCATTATTGATATTGCCTGTCATCATTAAAGCAATGGGGTTATTAGTTCCAACAAATTCCTCAATATCAAAAGTTGTCAGTGTACCCGCTTTTTGATTGTCTGTACCTTGTATCGGTATCGGCATACGCAACTTTTTTAAGTAACTCATACCACCTAAACCGCAATAAGGTACACCCCACGGTACTATAGTTTTATCCATACTATTGATATCATCGAGGTCAAATGTACCGTTATTATAGCACTTTCCCAGGGTGTTAGGAGCTACACGTATAGCCGCACCTGTTGCCGGTACTGTACCCCATACACTCTCATTTATTTTTGTTGCCATGTTATCACCTCACAATTAATACATATGGGAAGTTAGTACCATAGTGTTTAGTCAATTCTGAATCAGGGAACTTAATACCCTCAACAAAAAAGCGTGAACTGTCTATAGGTAGTTTCTTGTCGACTGCATAGTTAGTACCTATATTTTCGTTTCTGAGAATACAAGCGGGGCATTGTTTAATTTCGTCCGCATGACTAAATAAATAGTCCACTTTACCTGATACAACTATGCGCTGTGCAGTATCTACACCGCACGTGATAAAGTAGTATCGTCTGAATGTATCAATGTAACAGTAGTTAGCATTGATAATAGCATTGCCGTTAACACTATCCCAGGCAACAACTACAACCGGCGAGAGCGAATTGACCTGACCTGTCGGAGCGAGTGCGCGAGCCGTTCCGATAGGTGCGGGTAAATTCTTTTCGAGTGTAAGCGGGTTATCTGAGATATTATAAAATGTAATAGTCATGTTATCACCTCAACAAATAAGAAAAAGATATCTGTCAGAAAAGCCCTGCATAACAATATCCGTCATGTCATTATGTATCCGGAGATTAATTTCGTCGAGTATAGACTGTTGAGGTGAATTGTTGTTACCGACAACATCGCGAATATTATCCTCTGCAAGCCGTGTATCGGTTGTAGTGTCTGTACCTGACATTTCGGTCTCCATGCTACCGGAAATAGTTGTAGTATCTGTACCGGTCTTACTCGTGCTCTGAGCGTCTGCTACATTAACAACATCATACGTCTTAATATCATCACCAACAGTACTATTATACTCAGTCTCAGACGTGTAATTATTAGCAGTGTTGGTTGCTACTTTACCATACTCTACTTCATGTGTATTCTTGTATGCTATTGTCTCATGCCTGCTATAGTCTCCGGTAGGGTCGTACTCTTGCATAAGTGCTGCGTAAATGCGCTCAAACATAGCACGCATTTCTATAACGTACTCTGAGAATTTATTCTTGAATGATGTGTATATCTGTGTATCTGTATCACCTGATACAAATGCGCTCCACTCATAATAGTGTTCGTTGAGATACGCACGGACTGTACTATCTGATACTATAGTAACATTATTACCGTTATACGGTACAGTAACATCAAAGTCATTCGCCTGACCCTGAACCGTCAGTATCTCCGCTATTGTCGCTGTCTGTCTTTTCATTGTTTTCAACCTCACTTTCAACATTATCAACATCATCTGATACTACATTCTTCTCGTTGAGTTCGTCCGGTACGTAATTAACAATACGGTCGTAGTTGTTTTTCAGGAGTTCGCCAAACTCAACAGATACATCTAACTCATAGTATTTGTTGAGCATTTCAGCAAGCTTTTTCCGGTATTTAAGCTCCTGCAATGGGACAATCATACTGATATCGTCTGCACCGTGCATTTCTGCGTTGGTCTGCTGTGCAAGCTTTGACGTTATCTGCATAGCGTGACCGTGTCTCTGCATAAAACGCTTTAAGATGTTATCATGATACTGATTGAGGTACTGTAGTTTATCAACCTCTTTTACGTCAATGAGGTCTAAAAACTGTCGGTCAGGCACTCCGTTTACCGCTGTCTGTAAGTCCTTTATGTCGCTTGCTACAGCTTCAATCTTACCGTCAATAATAGCCTTTATAGCACTGTCAATTATTGCCTTTTCCTTGCTATTCCTTGCAATTGGTATCCGGAGTAAGCGCGAGAAAATCAGGTTGATATCTTCTGACGTGCGGTTCTCAGCCAAGGTGTACGCTGTATCATATATGTCAATGTCCGGCGACATAAGCGCATTATTCCAGCCTACGACAATAGGTTTATCACCTATATTGTCAAGGTCGTATATTCCAGGACTGACCGCCTGACCGTCAAGTGTACCGATACCCAGTACAGCACCCTTAAAGTGTGTAGGTATATATCCGTTAACATTACCGTAGTATCCACCGGGAGCGGCATATAGTGTACCCTCTATTTCACCGATACCAACTATACCATTGGTTCTTAATATTCCTTCTATCCATTCAGCGGGGAGACTGTCAGGGAGTCCGTTCCAATCAAATGAGCTTGCAAGTGTTTCCCATAAATATTCCCAGTAAAGTGTTTCACGATATTTTTTAGTCCACTTTGCTTTATGCTCTTTGAAAAATTCAAGTTCAAATGCCATTTGTTTCACCTCTTTTATAAATGGGGAATGTTTCACGTGGAACATTCCCCATATTTTAATTATTCGCCGTCGCCGCTCTTAGGGTCCGAGATGTAGAATACTACAAGGGGGTAGTGTGAATTTACGCTGTAACGCGCCAGTGCATGGAAGAACGAATTGACTGTATCACGGCTCGCGGTGTAATTTGTGGTGACTTTTTTCTTGTCAATGTTAATACCCATTGCAAGTCGGTCATATACCACACCAATTACATTTTTTATCAGGTAGTGTGTCTCCTGAGTATCTGAGGGGAGCAGTCCACTTTCAATCGCCGCGTTCTTAGAGAGGTCAATGGAGCTCGCCGCTTCAAAGTTGTATGGTGTTTCATCGTCGGTACTTGTCGCCGCCTGCCACATATTAATAGTGTCATAGTCACCAATACCGAGAAGCTCTTCATTATATGTGTTAGCACGTATATTAAACTTTGCTTTCTTTGCAAACTTTGTGAGCAGTATCATCTGTTCATCTTTTGCAAAAGTTGCCTGTTCGCCATCATTAAAGAGTGCGGAGTAGTCTTTGATATATTCGCGGGTCTCGCTTATAGTCTCGAGTGTAAGTCTGAGTACATCTGCGTTTTCAAGCATTTCCTCGACTGTCATCGTTGCCGCATTTGTAATGCCTGCACTAACTGCAAGCTGTCTGATATCAATGCCGTTGGTGTTTGCCATAGCTACAGCGATACCCATTGATACAGTCATTTTTGCATATACTTCTGCTTTCAGCTGTATGGTATTCTCAACACTGTTATACAGACCTGCGAGAAATTCATTGAGTTCAGCAACTCCCCTGAAAGCTGTAAAAAGCTGGTCGTACATAGTTGTGAGTGCTACCATGATACCATGTACTTTTTTGTAGATACGTGCATTAATAGCAGGTCTATAAAAACCGTGCTCAATTGCCGCGATTCGTGCACCCTCAACCTGACCGGGGTAAACTGTAGGTGTTGCACTGTCAGCCGGCGTATTCCATGGAATGTATCCGTTAGGATTCCACATTTCGTCAATCATCACATCTGATATGTCGATTGTTACAGTCTCGTTAAAAAGTCCCCAGTTAACAGTGTCAACGTAAAGTTTAGGGAGCTTTGCAACATATGAACGTGTATCTACAACCATTTTACCGAGAACAGACAGGAATGATTTGAATACGATATCAGCGGGGGAGTTAACAGTGAAGTCTCCGTCCTCTGTCAGTTCGAGCTTCTGTCCGAGGTCAACAATTACATCGTCGCTGAGTTCGTCAAGTTTATAATCAGCGTCCATGTATCCTTTACCAATGAGCTGAGATATAGCCGCTTTGGTGACATTGAGTGTATTTGTAGGGTTATAAAGTGCCATATAAATTTACCTCTTTTCTTAAATTTCTGTGAGCATACCGGAATATTTGTGACCGTCTATTTCCAGTATAGCGTCAATAACTTTTGCTTCTGAGAGTACGTGAGCCTGAGCGGGGTTATATCCGTCATTATAAATTTTATTCTCATTATTAGGTATACCGGATATCTGACATACATCAAGATAAGTTCCCGGTGACATTGATGTACGTACACAATAGTGACAATGTGAGCCGGTACTGTTACCGGTGCTGCCCTCGATACCTATTACATCGGTACATTTGACTGACTGACCGTTTTTGACAAGTATCTGAGACAAATGTCCGTAATGGTAGTAATACTGTCCGGACTTGATAACGACATACTGTCCAAAACCCTGACTGTGATTAGAGGGATTTTCCCAGTTTGCATAAACAACTTCACCTGTTGCTGTCGCGTGAATTTCTTTTGAATCCAGTCCGACTAAATCAAGTCCGTCATGCTGTGCACCCTTAAATGCCTGAGTAACTTTGAAGTCACCCATATAAGGACTATTCATTCTTATCACCTCCTTTATAGCGTATTAATTCGTCAACGCTGTCTTTCATCGCCTGGACTGTCAGTTGTAGTGTATTGATAGACAAAAGCATTTTTTCATCGTGCTTATAATCTCTAAATACAAAATACAAGAGTAGACCAATTGCCGCTCCATTGTTGATAAATGCTTCAAAAATCTTATCCATGCTATCACCTCTATCTCTATTATACAATTCTGAAAAAAAATGTCAAGCTAATTTTTGAATGTATCCCATGTAGCTGTCAACAAAACTACCAACGTCATTACTTGCATAGTATACACGGTTTTCTGCAAAACATTTCTTGATAAACTTTGTAAGGTTATCATCACCCAGTTTATATACATACCTTTTGTCATGCCTTATAGCAGTTGTAAATATGATACTGTCCTGATAGGTACGTGTCGCCCAATGGATATATATACAGATACCCAGTTCATAGTGCTGTATAACATCAAGTCTGACATACTTATTATTGTAGTATATATACAGTTGCCTTGATATCGTTTCAATATAGTCCTCTTTATCATCGTCAGTGTCAGGCAATTCAGGTATATGTGGATAACACTTGACAGCCCAGTTATCACCGGTGATACTGCCAAGCATGGGATTTTTGAAGCCGAAAAAGAGCTGATTGATAATGTTGTTTTTGCGTTTCTTTTCAACTGTAGCTCCTATTATTTCAACATAAATCTGAGTACCTCGTGACGTTTCAATCAAGCGTTTATCGCCTATGTTCATCGCCTGGATATCGTCGTATATTTCAAGTTCATTGTAGTACATAGAGTGCGGATTGATTGTGTTAGCAAGCATTACAATGATTGGACTGCGACGACCACGAATTATAGTTTTCACCAGGTCACAAAAACGTACAAACTCATTTGGATAATAGTATTTACCTATAAATTCATCAAGTATTATGAGGTCACCAAATGGAGCGTTATAACTTGATTTAAGGTTTTCGCTCTTTTCGATATCACAGCAAAACATAAAATGCTCTGTTGCCTGCTCTACTATTTTTCCGCTGTCATCTGCGAGTGCGTAGTAATAGCGTCTGCTCTTGTATACAACAGTATTCCAACTGCCATGCGTTACTTTCTCAACATAGTGATAATCGAGGATTGTAGCAAAAAGGTCCTTTAATGCTTTTGGCATTATCATTGCTTCTGTTTGTCTCACATACTGGATAATAGTACCGTAGATATCATTCATAATCATACCCAGTAACAACCAGTTAGTTGTCTTACCGATGTTACGTTCCGAGGTCTCGACAAAGTACTTTGCTTTTTCAAGCGGTGCAGTAATGGGATTGTATACGTCCGGCGGTATCTCTAACTTTTTGAATTCTTTGCGAATCTTTTTCCAGTCATACAGAATGCCGTATTCAGGGTTATCATTTATGTATTTCATTTGCTATTGCCCCTTTTCGCTATTCCATAACGTTTATTAATTTTTGTCAGTATTCTATTATCTCTACAGGATACACCATAAACAGAGGATATTTTCTGCTTACATTCAGCATATGCCATATCTGTATCAATGTAACCATAGATATTGTTGACCATTGCCTTTTTTAACTGTTCTATTGTCAGTTCATCTATAAACCGCTGATACATGATATCAGCTAATTGGTTAAAGCGCCTGTGAAATTCATCATAGTTATCAGCCTTAAAACAGTATTCCACTTCAGACTTTTTTACTTTGATTTTAATATTATTCATTTTTAACACCTCTTGCATAAGCCTTAGCTCCTGACCCCTCTAAAACATCATTCAGGAGTGCATAATATATGTCTTTCATTTTTACTTTAAATGTGTTCGGATACAGTGTACAGCTTGAATACTCTGTCATTATCTCACCCTTGACATTGATTTTAACAAGTTCATCATGATATGTTCGCGCTAGCTTTACAAGTTCCGGTTCTCCGTCAATTGCAAAGTCCAGGTCGTTTTTAAACTCGTCAAAAATATTCAGGTGATGTTTATTGCAGTATCGCTGTAATGTACCTTTTGGCAAACCGGCAACAGTGACCGCCTGCTTAGTGTATATACTCTTTATGTGTTTCCCTTTTCGCGTTGTCGTATACTGTTTTATATATCTCTTTGCACCCAGTGCCTTAAATCGCTGAAAGCTGTCACTGTATCCATGACTGTCATCAAGTGCGACATTATCAAACTGACCCAGTTTATAAAGCGGTTTATACTCTTGAGGTAATACAGCAGTAACCCGGCTGTATGCAAATTTATTCCAGTCGTCTATGATATGCATATGATTGATACCATTGAGCATATACAGACTATCTGTATCCATGTAGATAACGTCATTAATATGACGTGTATCGTCAATCATAGGGCAATTGTCTGATATATGCTTTACACATGACAACAAATTGTATCTTGCAAAAGCTGATACCCATATACCCCAAAAGGGTGATAGTATACTGCTTTGCGTTGATTCTTCAAATTGAGCTACATTACATTCGTCTGTATCCTCAGTGTATGCTTCACCCATTGTGCTGAGAGAGTGACCGAGGATATCGGACCGTCCAAAGTACTTATAGTTCACTTTCTCCGTTGTGTTGTATCCGGTTGCTGTAAGTTCATTACCTAGTTTATACTCAGTATAAACAGGTTGTTTACAGCATAGCCCATACGCACTGTTAAACTTTCCCTTTGCAAGCATATACTCAACCTGCATACCGTCAATACCTTTTAGCGTCTGCTTTTTAAGTCCATTATCCCAAAGAGTATATAACAGATACTTTGGTAATGGTCCCGCGTCTGCTACCCAGGCACTCAGTACCTCTTTATCAGTCCAGGTGTAGTACATTTTATATAAAGCATAGTCACAGTCAGTCAGGCATACAGTCATGTAGTCTGCACCTCTGATACGACCGTTATCTATAATTTTTACACCTGTTACGCGCGCTTTGCTGAGTGATTCAAGTGCAAAGTCATTTATTGACCGGATATTCTTAAATCGGATTATAAAAATGTAACGACGCTTTTCAAAATCATCTGCGCCGTATTCAAGATTCAGGCTGTCAGGGTCACCACTCCAACTCCTAAATGCAGACATTGGATATGTGCAGATAGTCTGTACAAATGGATATGAGCTAGTGTAGTCAAAACCGTGTACATTTTCTACGCCCTCAGTTCTTACTGTATCAGTCGAGGTATAACGTGCATTAGACTTAGTGTAACCACCTCTATACAACCATTCGTAAAAATCATAATAGTATCTACCATGTATCAATTTACCTTCAGGCGGTATCTGCTTTTCGTTTTCATCAAATGGTGTAAAAAACTTACTATCGACTATACCGTCTATATGCCGGACTGCTCCACCAGGTGTTGTATACTCAAAACCGTATATCTTACCATGTATGCGTTTAAGTATTGTATATCGTTCTTGCTTTTCGTCGGTACAGCTTGCAAGAGCTTTTTCATAGCTCTTTTTGCCTAAAAAATCCTCTGCATACCTTAAAGCGTTTTCCTGAAGCTCTTTTGAAAGTATTTGTGTTGCCGTATCCGGTATGTATCCCTTTTGTTTAAAAAAGGTCTCTATAATTATTTTCGAGAAGTCACATAGCACCAATACATCATTAGCCGCATACCCTATTTCAGTATCTGTTAGCATTGTACTGCTATTTCGTGTGATGTTGTGGTCGAGGTCACCCGCCGCCTTTTGGTGTGCTGTACCGTACATCTGACCGAGTTTTAAAAGACTGCTATTCGTCACGCTGAAACTATCATGAAACCAAAAATGATTCTGCAATAGATACTTGATAGGGTGCTGTTTGTTTTTGCCAAAATATGTTGTCATGTCGATGTTAAACCGGTGCTTGATATAACTGTTTTCGTAGTCCAGATTATGCACCCAGGTCAGCAAACAAGTATTATGCGATAGACCAAGTAAGCGGGGGAGCTTCTGAAAAAATAGTAAGACGTGTTCCCACTTGCGGAAAAGAACAACATGGTTATTGATACCGAACTGCGCGAGGTACATTGTGCTGTAGTATCCCTCTTTGCCGTTTATGATGTTCTTACCGTATATAGTTGATGTCTCTATATCAAATGCGCAGTATATCTCTGTGCAGATATACAGCGGACTTGTATGTGGTTTATCATCTTTGCCTATGGTTATCCTCTTACCGTATCTTGCTATGCTCTTTGTATCAAGTTCGTGCAGATGTAATTGACTGTAGCGGCTGTCGAGTTCTGTATAATCAACAACATAGTCCACGTGTGTGGGGTCATTAGTCCATGTATTAAATTGTTTCACGTGGAACACCTCTTACTACATATATAATTCTTTGTCAGGTAATGCCTTGTTAATCAGGTCGTACAGTTCATCGTATGATAATTCATCGGAGCGACCCGCCGCACGGTTATAAAGGTTAGCAAGGTTATCCGTTATTGTTGCTCCTGATTTAATCTGTTGCGATACCCAGGTTATCAAGTCGCGGTTATCCTTTACAAATTCTTGTTTCTCAACAAGTTCATCTATATTAGCACTCTTGCCTAGTCCGTGTTCTTTTGCATACTGTTTAGCTTGTTTTCGTAAACTACCTCTTGTATCCAGTTTCATAAGGTCATTTAAAGCACGGCGCTGAAAAAGGTTTAAATTAGCGTTTGATTTTCCTTGCTTAATCTGTACACGTCCGTCAGGTAGTATGTTGATATTAAAATTTGCCTGAACCTGACTAGCGTACTGCTGATATGTGGGGTTGTCTGCACCGTATGTATCCCATAACTTTTGCATACGGTCATTTATGCGGCGATATTCATTGTCAAGTTTAGTACGCGGCATGTTATTCACCCTGATTCATAAAGTATTCATATATTTCTGCTAACATATTCATTGTGATAGCACCGCAACCGTGTAAGTAATCATAGCACTTTCTTACAATTACATTTGACTTATACCTGAAATTTAATGTTACCTCTATGTTTGTCTCTTTGACTTCATTCCATAAGTCAATATTAATAGTCTTCTTAAGACGGTCCAAAAACATTCTTCTTATTTCATACATTTTCAAAACCTCTCTTCATACTCTGATAGACAACTATTGATAATATAGAGTGCGTACCCGCTGTATAAGTAGGTAGACCAAAAGTCTATAGTTGATTCTAATATATATCTGTACACATTATCACCTCAATAAAGCAATAGCCGCGAATTAACGCGGCTATTTAACGAAATGCTTTATCTGTTTTATGCTTTCTTTGTAAGATATGTTTTATTTTGCAATCATATCAAAAGAGTGTGCTATACCGCGCTTTGTGCGAATCTCTTTAAAGCGTATTGTAATAGGGTTTTCCACCGTAGGGATAAAACCGCATGAAAGCAGGTTCTTTGTTGCTCTTATGATTCCATTGCTGATAGACGATATGTGCTTTCCGTCAGCCGCGAAAAAGTGTACAACCGGCTTATTTTCCTTTTCGCCGTTTTCTGGGTCAGGGTCATTGATATCTTTGAGGATATCAGCAGATGTGACTACTATGTCAGTGACCTTGATATCCTGACCGAGATAATCTGCAACCTTTTCAGCTGAGCCGTTTACAGCATTAAAGAGGAGCACATCGTCTGTGTTTGTTGCAGTTCGGATAACTGCGCCCTGACCGACGTCAGTTACTGCAAATTCCTCTGTCATGTTCTGTGTCTTAATTACTGCGAGTGCGTTTTCTGTTGTAGCTGTCTCTGCTACATTCTTTTCATTTTCATTCATTGTGTTTTACCTCTTTCACTTTAGTATTGTTTTAGTTGTGTCTTTAAAGGACATAAGACGGTATTATTTGCCACTCTGCATTTACGCGGGGTTGTGACCGCCTGACGTGTGCACCCGTCAGCCTGCATTAGCAAGGTGCATTAAAGCACCTTTATTATAATAGTTGTTTCGTTGATTATGGGGCAATACTCAGCTGATACACCTACGATATCAGCCATGTTGATGTGCTCACATTTGAGCACCGTATTTATACGCCTGCGCCAATCATTCTTTAACTTGATTGTCTTGCACTCAGTACATTTAAACTGTTCATATTCATCTCTTAAAGTCATGGTGTTTACCTCGCTTTCTTAAAACTGTCCATTTTCCATCATTAGTGCTGAGATACCTTCCATTAAAGCACCTACAGTACTGATATAGTCGATATCAACAAAAGTGTTCAAATTCATATTCAGCCTGCATATCATGCATAAAGGTTATCATTTCTTTTAAAGTCATCATAGTGTTTACCTCACTTTCATTGTTATTGTCATTGCTCTTGATAGGGTACTTCCCTATGCTCTTATTATATCACTGTATACCTAATATTTCAATAGCCTTTTTTGCATAGCAATATGTAATTATTCATATGCTATATGTACGTGTTTTCGATGTATTCAGATATTACATATCAATATACATATGATTATAGTTATATTGGTATACCTGATATTACATAATATATCTGTTCTTATATTATAATAGTATAGTTGATGTATATTACCCTGAGTATAATACCCCACAAATATTAACTGTTGGGATTGTATGAATATATTAATGTGTTTAACAATATATGGGGTGAGGTTTTCAACAGTTTCAACAGTTTC
>SMFF01000128.1_pt1 | contig 13334 bp, 14 predicted proteins | sample 2456181 | NCBI WGS metagenome assembly SMFF01 (sample SAMN10132611, study PRJNA489261) | soil metagenome | isolation source: day120 antibiotic-loamy sand soil ammended with raw manure from dairy cow... | place: USA | collected 2015-04-01
CCGTAATGGCTGTGGCAACGTTTTTCCACCATAGTTGTGCCAGCTTGGGGTAGTCGGGCACGTTGGTGCCTGTAGGCGTCCATGCCACCCGCGCCGGGCTGCGATAGAACTCGATCAGGCCGCCGTATTTGTCGGCGTTCTTGGTGAAGTAGTCGCTATGGATGTCGCTATCGCGTATGAAGGTCAGCCCTACAATGGATTTCTTCAACGACGTGGTCTTGGCCGTCACGAATTGCGCATACAGCCACGCCGCTGCGACCTTCTTGGGGTCGTGGTCCTTGAAGAAGCTCCAGGAGCCCACGTCCTGATAGCCATTTTGCATGCCATCCTTCCAGTAAGGGCCATGTGGCGCCGGCGCCATGCGCCATTTTGGTGTGCCGTCCTCGTTAACCACCGGCAAGCCCTGCTTGGTCATGTCAGCCGTGAAAGCCGTGTACCAGAAGATCTGCTGGGCGATGTGGCCCTGAGCTGGCACGGGCCCGGACTCGCTGAAGGTCATGCCCTGCGCTTCCCGGGGCGCGTACTGCTTCATCCAGTCGATGTACTTGGTCAGGGCGTATACGGCCGCTGGCGAGTTGGTGGCCCCGCCGCGCGACACCGAGGCCCCTACAGGCGTGCATTTGTCGTCGGCAACCCGTATACCCCATTCGTCGACCGGCATGCCATTGGGCGTGCCCTTGTCGGCCGTGCCTGCCATGGACAACCACGCATCGGTGAAGCGCCATGCGATGTCCTCGTACGCGGTCCAGTTGACCGGCACGCCCAGGTCGTAGCCGTACTTGGCCTTGAACTGCTCTTTCAGGTCGTCGCGGTTGAACAGGTCGGCACGGAACCAGTACAGGTTGGCGAACTGCTGGTCGGGCAACTGATACAGCTTGCCGTCCGGCGCCGTCGTAAACGAAGTGCCGATGAAGTCCTTGACGTCCAGGGTCGGGCTGGTCCACTGCTTGCCCTCGCCGTTCATGTAGTCGGTCAACGACAGCATGACGCCATAGCGGTAATGGGTACCGATCAGGTCGGAATCCGAGATCCAGCCGTCGTAGATCGAGCGGCCCGACTGCATGGAAGTTTGCAGCTTCTCGACCACGTCGCCCTCCTGGATCAGGTCGTGATGCACCGTAATCCCGGTAATTTCGGCAAAGGCCTTGGCCAGGGTCTTGGCTTCGTACTCATGCGTGGTGATGGTTTCGGAAACCACCGATATCTCGTTGACGCCCTGCTCTTTGAGCTGCTTGGCGGCCTCGATGAACCACTTCATTTCTTCCAGTTGCTGGTCCTTGGTCAGGGTGGACGGCTGGAACTCGTTATCTATCCATTTCTGCGCTTCTTCCACGCCGGCGAATGCCGGCGCCGACAGCGCACATGTGATGGCAAATGCCAATGCAGTACGACGAAATAACATTGCAGTCTCCTAGGTCGAACATGTCCCCGTTTTCTCGTCCGGCCGCGCCGACCCGGGGGATGGTCGGGTCGCGCGGCAACAGCCAGTCAGCCCTTGCGCATGATCAGCACGAGGACCACCATAGACACGACAAAACTGAACCAGATACTGGGTTCTTGCTGCAAACCCAGGCGCTCGGCGATGATGCCCGCCAGCCCGAGAAAACCAAGATTGATATAGGCGGCGACCAGCAGGCCGATAAACAGACGGTCGCCGCGCGTGGTTGCCATGGGCAGGAAACCCTTGCGCAAGGTGGTTGGCGATTTCAGTTCCCAGATCGTCATCCCGGCCAGCATCAGTGCGATGCAGATGAAGAAGATCGCGGTCGGCGGCGTCCATACCATCCAGCTAAACATAGTGCCTCCTTAGACGCGGCCCATTGCAAATCCCTTTGCAATGTAGTGCCGCACGAACCAGATGACGATGGCGCCGGGGATGATGGTCAGCGTACCGGCGGCCGCCAGGGTTGCCCAATCCATTCCTGATGCGGACACCGTGCGGGTCATGGTCGCCACGATGGGCTTGGCGTTCACGCTGGTCAGGGTGCGAGCCAGCAGCAGCTCGACCCAACTGAACATGAAGCAGAAAAACGCTGCGACGCCGACGCCGGATTTGATCAAGGGCAGAAAGATCGTCAGGAAGAAACGCGGGAAGCTATAGCCGTCGATATAGGCGGTTTCGTCGATCTCGCGCGGGACGCCGCTCATGAAGCCTTCCAGTATCCACACGGCCAGTGGCACATTGAAGACCAGGTGCGCCAGGGCCACGGCCCAATAGGTGTCCATCAAGCCCATCGTGGAATACAACTGGAAGAATGGCAGCAGGAAAACCGCCGGCGGCGTCATGCGGTTGGTCAGCAGCCAAAAGAAAATATGCTTGTCGCCCAGGAAGCGGTAGCGCGAAAACGCGTAGGCTGCCGGCAGCGCGACGGTAAGCGACATCACCGTATTGAGCGCAACATAGATCAGGCTGTTGATATAGCCGCTATACCAGGACCGGTCTGTAAAGATCGTTACGTAGTTGGCCAGCGTGAAGTGCTCGGGCAACAAGGAGAAGCTGGACAAGATGCCGGCGTTGGTCTTGAAGCTCATGTTGACCATCCAGTAGATCGGCAGCATGGCAAACAGCAGGTACAGGACGAGGAAGATGCTACGCAGGCGGAACCGCTTCTTGTTATTCATGCTCTACCCCCTTGTCTTGTGTGCCCACCCGCAGCATCCAGCTGTAAAGAATGAAGCAGAACACCAGGATGATCAGGAAATAAATCAGCGAGAAAGCCGCTGCGGGGCCCAGATCGAACTGGCCCACCGCCTTTTGCGTCAGGTACTGGCTAAGAAAAGTCGTTGCATCACCCGGGCCGCCCCCTGTCAGCACGAAGGGCTCGGTATAAATCATGAAGCTGTCCATGAAGCGCAGCAAGACGGCGATCATCAATACGCCGCGCATCTTGGGCAGCTGTATGTACCGGAACACCGCCAGCCGGCTCGCGCCATCGATGCTGGCAGCCTGGTAATAGGCATCAGGTATGGAACGCAGGCCGGCATAGGCCAGCAAGGCCACCAAGGGCGTCCAGTGCCAGACATCCATCAGCAGCACGGTCAGCCACGCCTGAGTGGGGTTGCTGGCGTAGCTATAGTCTATGTCCAGCATGGTCAGCGCCCGCCCGAACAGGCCGATGTCGGTGCGGCCGAAAATCTGCCAGATTGTGCCAACCACGTTCCAGGGAATAAGCAGGGACAAGGCCACCATGACGAGCACGGCCGAGGCGCGCCAGCCCGCAGCCGGCATGGACAGCGCCAACAGCACTCCCAGCGGAATCTCGATGGCCAGCACGGACAGCGAAAAGCCCAGCTGTCGCAGCAAGGCAGCATGCAGGGCCTCGTCGCGCATCACGTTGGTGAACCATTCTGTTCCCACGAAGACGGCGCGTGTCGGCGAGAAGACGTCCTGCACGGAATAGTTCACGACCGTCATCAGCGGGATGATGGCCGAGAACGCCACACACAGACACACTGGCAATATCAACCACCAGGCCTTCTGATTGACCGGCTTCACGTATTGACTCATGCGATGAGCTCCTCGTTTTTATAGAAGCAGGAATGCGGCCCCAGCACGGCGAAACCTGCCACCGTTCCCGGCGCGGGCGGATCCTGCTCCAGCGGCAAGCGGGCTCGCAACAGGTGCTGCCCGACGCTGGCGGTGAGCAAATGGCAGGTTCCGATGTTCTGCACCTTTTCGACCGTGGCCTTGACGACGCCAGCAGTACCGATATCGGCCATGCGCAGGTATTCGGGGCGTATGCCCAATGTGAGCTTGCCCTGCGGCACAGCGGTGCCTGCGGGCGCGCCAACGTCCTGCCCCGCAATGTTCACGCCGCCCGCTACGGTGTCCATGGGCAGGAGGTTCATGCCCGGTGATCCTATGAAGTGGCCAACGAAGGTGTGCGCGGGGCGCTCGAACAGCGCCTCGGGCGTACCGACCTGCACCACCCTGCCCTGCGACATGACGATGATCTGCTCGGCAAAGGTCAAGGCCTCGATCTGATCGTGCGTGACATAAATAAGCGTGAGCTTCAGTTCGCGGTGAATCTGCTTGAGCTTGCGACGCAATTGCCACTTCAGGTGAGGATCGATAACGGTTAGCGGTTCGTCAAACAGCACGGCCGACACGTCGTCGCGCACCAGGCCGCGACCCAGCGAAATCTTTTGCTTGGCGTCGGCCGACAATCCGGCGGCCCGTTGTCCAAGCTGATGGCTCATCTCGAGCATCTCGGCAATCTGCCCCACCCGCTCTTTGATGCGTGCTGCCGGCACTTTCCGATTGCGTAGCGGAAAGGCCAGGTTCTCTCCCACTGTCATGGTGTCGTAGATGACCGGAAACTGAAATACCTGCGCGATGTTGCGCTGTTGCGGCGTGGCGTCCGTCTTGTCCACACCGTCGAAATGAACAGTCCCTTGCGACGGGCTGATCAGGCCGGAGATGATGTTGAGCATCGTGGTCTTGCCGCAACCGGAAGGGCCCAGCAAGGCGTAGGCACCGCCATCGTTGAAGCTCATCTTGAGCGGCAGCAAGGCGTAGTCGTCATCGCTTTGCGGCTGGGACTTGTAGGAATGGGAAATATCGAGCTCGATACGGGCCATGTCAGTCGCTCCTTGCCTGGGTGGGCGCAAGCAGCAGTTCGCCGTCGATGTCAAAGACGTAGGCGGCCGATGGCGCAAAATGCAAGGTGGCATTTGCGCCGATCTCGAAATGATGGACGCCGGCTACCTGAGCGACCAGATCGCCGATGTCGCTGCCCACGTGCACGAAAGTGTCGGACCCCGAGATCTCGGCCAAAAGAACTTTACCGTTGACGGAGAGATCGCCCTCACGAAACTGCAAGCGCAAGGCGCTGGCGCGTAAGCCGACCGTCAAGTCCTTGTTTTGTGCATTGGCACCGCTGGGCAAGGCCAGGGGCAGCAGCACTGAGCGCGGCAATTGCACGCCGCCCGGCACGGGAAACGCCTGGAAAAAATTCATGGGCGGATCGCTGAAGGCTCGTGCAACCCGGACCGACTTGGGTAAATGAAAGACCTCGGCCGTGGGACCGTATTGAAGCAGCTCACCCTTATCGAGCACGGCGGTGTAGCCGCCCAAGAGCAAGGCTTCGCCTGGCTCGGTCGTGGCATAGATGACGGTCGCTTCGCCGCTGCTGAAAAACTGGCCCAGCTCTTCGCGCAACTCTTCGCGCAACTTGTAGTCCAGATTGACCAGCGGCTCGTCGAGCAACATCAGGGGCGCCCTCTTGGCCAATGCCCGGGCCAGCGCCACGCGCTGCTGTTGCCCGCCCGACAGTTCGGCGGGCAAGCGCTGCAGGAAGGGAGCAATATGAAGTTTGTCGGCCAGCGCACGGACCTGCGCATCTATGTTCTTTTCGCCGCGCAGCTTTAGCGGCGAACCGATGTTTTGCGCCACGGTAAGCGAGGGATAGTTGATGAACTGTTGGTACACCATGGCCACATTGCGCTTGCGGACCGACTGGCCGGTGACATCTACACCATCGACAGTTACCTTGCCGGTACTGGGGCCGTCCAGGCCGGCCATGATGCGCATCAGCGTGGTTTTGCCAGACTGCGTGGCGCCAAGCAGAACCGTCACGGCGCTGGCCTGCGGATGCAGGCTCATCTCATAGAGCCACTGCTCGCTGCCGACTGCCTTGCTGATTGCCTCCAGGCCCAACTGCATGATCGTGTCTCGCTTTGTGTTCTATTCTGCGCATTATTGTTCGTTTCGTATAACTATTCCCTTGCTGAAAACCCTAAGATATGTTCCTTTGCTTTCGATGTAAATTCCTTTTGTCTCCAAACGAACTTTCAAGATGAACCCGAACCCTCGTCAGCTCAAGCTCCTGCAGCACGTCCACGAACGTCATTCCAGTACCGTGGACGAACTGGCCAGCCGCTTGGGGGTGACAGTTCAAACGGTAAGACGCGACGTGCAGCGCCTGTCGGAATCCGGCTTATTGGCGCGCTTCCATGGCGGCGTGCGACTGCTGAACTCCACGATAGAAAACATCGCCCACCATCAGCGCGAGAACCTGCATGCCGAGGGCAAGCGGCGCATCGCCCAGTCTGTGGCACGCGCCGTCCCCAATGATTGTTCGCTACTGATTAATATCGGCACCACCACCGAGGCCATCGCCAAGGCTTTGATGCATCACACAGGCTTGCGGGTGATCACCAACAACATCAATGTGGCGGCCATCCTGAGCCGCAATCAGAACTGCGAAGTGATCGTGGCTGGCGGCGTCGTCAGGCCGCGCGATCACGGCATAGTGGGCGAAGCCACGGTAGATTTCATCCGCCAGTTCAAGGTGGACATTGCGCTGATTGGTATTTCGGGCATCGAAGCGGATGGCTCGCTGCGCGACTACGATTACCGCGAAGTGAAGGTGTCGCAGGCGATTATTTCGCATGCTCGCGAGGTATGGCTGGCCGCCGACGTCAGCAAGTTCAATCGGCCAGCCATGGTACGGGTGGCACATCTGGGTGATGTCGATCGGCTGTTTACCGATGACGCCCCGCCCGCACCGTTTCCCGACTTGCTTGCCCACGCCCAAGTGCACTGCAGCGTGGCGGCCGACCCTGCCTTGTAGGCTCACCCGGCAGCCCGTACACTTTCGCTTCTATCATTCCTTACCCTGCCATGACCTACCTACTTGCACTTGACCAAGGGACGTCCAGCTCCCGCAGTATCGTCTTCGACAAAGAAGGCAGCATCGTCGCGCTGGCACAGAGGGAGATCACGCAGATTTATCCGGAGCCGGGCTGGGTGGAACACGACCCGATGGAGATCTGGCAAACGCAGCTGGCCACGGCACGCGAAGCGATAGCCAAGGCCGGCTTGCAAGCCTCGGACATTCATGCAATAGGCATTACCAACCAACGCGAGACCACGCTGGTCTGGAACCGCAAGACCGGCCAGCCCATCTACAACGCCATCGTCTGGCAGGACAGACGCGCCGAGCCGACCTGCGCCGAGCTGCGCGCCCAAGGCCTGGACAGCGTGATTCAACAGAAAACCGGTTTACGCATCGACGCGTATTTCTCGGGCACCAAGCTTAAATGGATACTGGACCACGTGCCCGACGCGCGCACACTGGCCATCAAGGGTGAGCTTGCCTTCGGTACGGTGGACAGCTGGCTGATCTGGCAATTGACCAAGGGGCAGATCCACACCACCGACGTCAGCAATGCGTCGCGCACCATGCTGTTCAATGTCCACGATAACGAATGGGATGCCGAACTGATGCAGTTGCTGGACGTGAACCCCGCCATGATGCCGCGGGTATTGCCGTCCAGCGCCGAGTTCGGCGCCGTCCAGGCAGACCTGCTGGGTCACGCCATACCAATATGTGGCGTGGCCGGCGACCAGCAAAGCGCGCTGTTCGGCCAGGCCTGCTTCACTGAAGGCATGGCAAAGAATACGTATGGAACCGGATGCTTCATGCTGATGCACACCGGCACCAAGTTCGAAATTTCAAATAACGGCCTGGTAACCACCAGCGCGGCACAAACCAGCGGGCAGACCGAGTACGCCATGGAAGGCAGCGTGTTCGTGGCGGGCGCGGTTGTGCAATGGCTGCGGGACGGCTTGAACGCCATCGAGAAAAGCAGCCAGATCGAAGCGCTGGCGCTAAGTGTGCCCGATGCGGGCGGCGTCATGGTGGTGCCGGCCTTTACCGGATTGGGCGCCCCTTATTGGAAGCCGGATGCGCGAGGCACCATCACTGGCCTGACACGCGGCAGCACCATGGCGCATATCGCCCGCGCCGCGCTGGACAGCATTGCGTATCAAAGCGCGGCCCTGCTCAAGGCCATGAGCCGCGATGCCGTTGCTGCAGGCGCAGCGCCGCTGACCGAGCTGCGCGTCGATGGCGGCGCTTGCGTCAACGATTTACTGATGCAGTTCCAGGCTGACCTGTTGGGCATACCGGTAGTGCGTCCCACCATGGTGGAAACCACCGCCTTGGGTGCCGCATATTTGGCCGGATTGACCAGCGGCGTCTACGCAGACAAGCAGGCGCTGTCGGCCCTTTGGCAGGTCGAGCGCCGCTTCACGCCCCAATTGCCAGCGGACGAAGCCGAAGCCCTGATGGCGCGCTGGGAGCACGCCGTACGTCAGGCGTGTACCGATTGAACGCCATGCATCTTGAATGGACAGAAGATGGCGTCAGCCGCCAGGCAAATTGGCCCACGGAATTACTGGGCGCTGCACCCAAGCGCCTGGTGGTCGGTGACGACACGCTAAGCGCCGACGCCGCCTACCGCCTGGCCACACAAGGCAGCGCCATCGTATGGCGCGGCGACTTTCACAACGCCCGTCAATTGCTGCAAGGCCTGGCCCGGCGAGTGGACAAGCCTCGCAAGCCACCACGACCGGGCAAGGCCAAGGCCGAAGAGCCGTCAGACACACCGCTGGACCGCTTAAACCGCCATCGACTACGGCAATCGCAGCGTACCGATTTATTGAACCGCCTGTTGATACCGATACAGGCCGATGGCCACATCCCCCTGCGCCGCGCCCCCGATGTCGCAGGTGCTTGCCGCGAAGCGCTAGGCCCGATCCAGGAAGATCACCTGCTTCCATTACGGGCGCTGCAAGGCATCATAGGTGCGCACGAATGGCGCAAGAAAGGCGTAGCCGTGCCGACCTTGCCCTTGCCCATACATGTGCATTACGGCGTGTTCTCCCCCGTGCGGGGCGAATACCTGGATCTGGTGGCCACCGCCCCCTTGCCGTCGACTGAACTGGCTTTCGATGTGGGTACCGGCAGCGGCGTGCTCGCATTCCTGCTGGCACAGCGGGGTGTGCGCCGGGTGGTCGCCACCGATCAGGATCCGCGTGCGCTGGCATGTGCCAGCGATAACCTGCGGGCCATGGGCCTGGAAAAAGTCGTCACGCTGCAGCAGACCGACATGTTTCCCGAAGGCAGCAGCCCGCTGATCGTGTGTAACCCCCCGTGGATACCGGCCCGACCCACCACATCGCTGGAACATGCCATCTATGATCCGGACAGCCGCATGCTGCTGGCTTTCCTGAACGGGCTGTCGGCGCACCTGACGCCGCAAGGAGAAGGCTGGTTGATCATGTCGGACCTGGCTGAACATTTAGGCTTGCGTAGCGCTGATTTTTTGACTGACGCCATTGCCGCAGCGGGCCTGCGGGTGGTGGACAGACTGCAGGCCCGCCCAAAACACCCCAAGGCTGCGGATGAGTCCGATCCGCTGCATGCGGCGCGTCGGCTGGAAGTGACCTCATTGTGGCGCCTGACTCGGGGCAATACTGGGTAAACTAAACCTTTACCGCGCCAAGAGGTCCCACCCCCACCATGCTGCAAAAAATCGTACTGGCCCTGGCCGTATTCATCATTGTTCTTGTTGCACTGACCTTTGGCGAAGCGATCGCCTATCAGGCCTTTGCCTGGATCTCGCATATCACCGGACTGGTGATCCACAACTTCTCGGACATCTATTACGCCATCAAGGGCTATATCAACATCCATGTCGGCAAGGTGGTCGTGGCCTTGCTGCTGACGGTGCCCATCAGTTGGTGGATCATCAAAAGCAAGGGCGACGAACTGCAGAAGCTTACCAACCGCCGCAAGATGGCAATCGTGCTGGCCATCTTCCTGGGGTGGCTGGGAGCACACCGCTTCTACCTGGGCCAGATCGGCTGGGGCATTGTGTTCCTGATCTTGCTTTATTTCTTTGCTCCCTTGGCTATCGTCGCCGGATTCATCGACGCCATCCGCTATCTGTTCATGAGCGACGAAGAATTCCTTCCGCTGCGCGTTTGAACCCGGCCCGGACAACCGCATGTTCTTCAAGCTTGTTTCCCCCGGTGGTGGGCCGGCTGACGCTCGCCACGACGAACGCTTGATCGCGCTGGCGGCTGAAGAGGGACCGACAGCCATGGTATGGCAGGCGCAGCAAGGGCTGGTGGTACCACGCAACTACCAGCGCTACGCAACGTTCGGCCCAACCAATGAGGCCTTCGCGCGCGGGGGGTGGCCGGTCACCGTCCGGCAGTCGGGCGGCGGCATCGTGCCGCAAGGCCCGGGCATCATTAATTTCAGTCTGGCTTACGCGGTAGACGGCAAGCCGCTGGATCACAGTGATCAAGCCTACCAACTTATTTGCGACCTCATCAGCGACACGCTGGCGCAAGCGGGCGTGGCGTGCCGGCCGCAAGCCGTGGAGGGATCGTTCTGCGATGGGCGGTATAACCTGGCCGTCGACAGCGACAGCGGGCCAAGGAAAATTGCAGGTACTGCACAATTATGGCGCCGTCATACCTTGGCCGATGGGTCGGGGTTTCGTCAGGTCGTGCTGGTCCATGCCTTGATCATTGCACAGGCCGACATCCAGACCATGAACGACATGGCCAACCGCTACGAAGCCGCTTTGGGCAGTGACAAGCGCTATCAGCTCGGCCGCTTGGCCCAGGTTGCCGATTACGGCAATTGGCCAACGCGTACCGAGGCGGGAATTACTGGCTGGCTTATGGAAACACTGGCGGTAAAAACCGCCACTATTCGTCCTCAATGAAGTAAGGGCACCGTGCTACCATCCGTTACAACTGTAGCGATTGCACCGGACTCCCCACCCATGATCATGATGTTGCCTTTCCTTACCGGCCTGCTCGCGGCCTTTTGCGGCGTGCGCGGGCAGCGGCGCCTATGCATTTCGTTGTGGTTGTTGACCGTGCTGATTTTCGCGGCATGGTGCGATTTCCACATGACTGATCCGCTCGGCTTTTCACTGTAGATCATGGCTAGCAATTATTTTCGCGACGATTCCTCGACCCTGTCTCACGCGCTGAATGCGCTGGCGCTGGCCGGAGTATGCGCCATATTACTGATGGCGTTTATATGGCAACTGGCTTTCAATGAATTGCCCTGCCCCTTATGCCTGCTGCAGCGCGCCGCCTTTGTAATGATAGGCATAGGCCTGATTCTGAACCTGCGTTTCGGTCCTTCGCCCCTGCATTACGCCATGGTGATTACCTCCGCGATGGCGGGCGCCTTCGCCTCGGGCCGACAGGTGCTGCTGCATATTGCACCAGGCGATACCGGCTATGGTTCACCGTTTCTGGGCTTGCATTTTTACACCTGGGCCTTCATCGCGTGCATCGCATTCGTGCTTTACAGCTGCATGATGCTGGCCCTGGACCGACGTAGTGCCGATCAATCCATACCACGCCGTACCCGCGGCCTGGTCAGTGCCGTCATGTGGCTGTTTGTTTTTCTTGTCGCAGCCAATGTCGTGTCTACCTTGCTGGAGTGCGGGTTTGGGGCCTGCCCGGATGACCCGGTCAGTTATCTATGGATACGCTGAAGCAATGGCAGCCGTGCATTACAATACGGTTAACATTGCCTGCAATTTGAACCGTCATGGAAAGCAAAACCGCAAGACTCACCGTCCTGATCGACCCCAGCAACAAGAAAGCCTTTGAGCGTCTTTGTGCCAGCCAGGACATCACGCCGTCTCAAGTGGTGCGTCAGTTGATTCGCGACTACCTCGCCCAGCATGATGTCGCCTACGGCAAGGCCGCCGCAGTGCGCAACCCACAGGTTAAAAACCCCACTGAATAAGCGGCCCGGTGCCGGCCGTAGTGCTACGCCGCGTTCGCGGCGTCGCCAGTCTCGTCCTGTTCGGCACGGGCCAAGGCCTGACCGATGTGCTGAGTCATGCACCCGCTGCCAAGCCTGTCGGTCAGCCCCATGCGCTTCAACTTCTTTTGCACCTTCTCGTTGGCCTCGGTCAAGATCACGCGCACGCCGCGCTGATGAAGCTCTTGTATGGCTTCGTCCAGTGCCTTCAAGCCGGTCGCATCCATGAACGGAACGTGGGCCAGGCGGATGATCACCACCCGCGGATCGGTATGCGTATCGGCCAGTACGCGCTCGAAGGTGTCGACCGCAGCAAAGAAGAATGGACCTTCCACGGCATAGACGAGAATATCCGCCGGCAGCTTGTGGGAGCCATCCAGGCCGAGTTCGCGTTGCAAGCTGCCGCCGTCCTGCTGGCGTACGACCACGCTTTCGGCCATGCGCCGCAAGAAATGCAACATGGCCAATACCACGCCAATATTTACCGCTACGACCAGGTCGGCAAAGACGGTCAAGCCAAAGGTCACCAGCAAGATAATGACATCCGCGCGCGGTGCGCGTTTGATCAGGCGAACCACGTGACGCAGCTCGCTCATGTTCCAGGCCACCATGAACAAGATGGCAGCCAGCGTAGCCAAAGGGATGCCCGCAGCCAAGGGGGCCAGCAAGATCAAAACCAGAACCAGTGTCAGCGCATGGACGATGCCCGCAATGGGGCTGTTGCCACCATTGCGTATGTTGGTGGCCGTTCGGGCGATGGCGCCCGTGGCGGCGATACCGCCGAACATGGGCGCAAGCACATTGGCCAAGCCTTGGCCTATGAGCTCTTGATTGGAGTTGTGCCGGGTACCGGCCATGCCATCGGCAACCACGGCCGATAACAGCGATTCGATGGCACCCAGCATGGCGATCGCAAAGGCCGGACCGATAAGCTCCACCAGACGAACCAGCGTGATCTCGGGCAACTTGAACGCGGGCAGACCGCTGGGTATTTCGCCGAAGGTGCTGCCTATGGTCGCCACGCTTTCAAAGCCGAAAACAGCCTGTATAAGCGTTACCACAACGAGCGCGACGAGGGGCCCCGGCACGCGGGACAGTGTGGGGATGCGGGGCAGGAAAATAAGCAGCGCCAGCGACAGCAGGGCAAGACCGGTGGTGGCCGGGTCCATTTGCGGCAGCACCTGCAGCAAGTTCCACAGCTTCTGGTGGAAGTGCAAGCCCTCCACCGCTGGCAGGCCGAAGAAGTCTTTCCACTGGCCTACCCAGATGATCACGCCTATGCCGGCGGTAAAGCCCGCAATGACGGGCACGGGTATGAACTTGATGATGGCGCCCATGCGCGCCACACCGAAAAGCAGCAAAATCACGCCCGCCATCAGGGTGGCGATTTGCAAGCCTTCCACGCCATGCGTGGCGACAATACCCGAAAGAATAACGATGAAGGCACCGGTGGGGCCGGCAATCTGCACACGGCTGCCGCCAAAAAGAGAGACGGCTATGCCTGCCACGATGGCGGTGTAGATGCCTTGTTCAGGCTTGACGCCTGATGCGATGGCAAATGCCATGGCAAGCGGCAATGCCACGACGCCGACGATCAGGCCCGCAATAATGTTGGACGCCCAGTGACGGCGCCCCAGGAGCCCGGCCCGTTTGGCGTCGAGGATAGCTAGCATGGAAGACGAGATACGATCATAGAATGATTATTGTATTGTAATGCTATGGAAAGCTTATTTCTGCAGC
>SMFF01000273.1_pt1 | contig 13229 bp, 16 predicted proteins | sample 2456181 | NCBI WGS metagenome assembly SMFF01 (sample SAMN10132611, study PRJNA489261) | soil metagenome | isolation source: day120 antibiotic-loamy sand soil ammended with raw manure from dairy cow... | place: USA | collected 2015-04-01
GATTGATTACGGCGGCAACCTGATCAGTACGGCCGACCACTACGCGGGTGGCCGCAGCGAGATCATGATCGGGTCGTGGTTATCGCAGGCATCGAATCGGTCGAAAGTCGTGTTGCTGACTAAGATCGGTCGACACCCGGATGCGCTCGGCCACTCAACGCGCACGGTGGTAAGCGCCACTGAGCGATCACTGCAGCGGTTCAACACCGACCACATCGACTTCCTCACGCTCGATGGTGTGGATCCAGCCACTCCGATCGATGAAACCCTTGAAGCCGTCGATCTCCTCAGGCGGGCCGGGAAGGTGAGCCATCTCGCGGTCAGCGGTTACCCGGCAGCTGCACTGGAGCAGGTCGACGAGCAGGCAGCGCAAGCGGCATACCCGCGCATCAGGCTCGTGTCGTCGGTCTATAACCTGATGCAGCGCCGCGAACTCGAGGGCGATCTGGCCGCTGCGGTGGGCAGGCTGGGCATCGGTATCGTCGCCCGCAAGCCTCTCGCCAGCGGTTATCTCTCTGGCGACTTCCGTTCAAAAGGCGACGAGCCGTCGTCTCCCCTGTTCGAGGAAGCTCTGTCGCACGCGGGCAAGCGGGGAACCAGGGTGCTCCACGAGCTCCAGGAGATCGCCACCCAGCGCAGCGCCTCCATCGGTCAGGTTGCGCTCGGATGGACTCTCTCGAAGCCCGGTATCATCGCTGCAGCCTTCCGGGTCAAGAGTGCCGACCAGCTCGCCGCGCTCGCGTTGCCGGGAGAGGTCGTGCTCACGCGTCATGAAGTGTCAGTGCTCGACCGAGTTTCTGTGAACTGAGCCGCGCGCCCAATATAACGATTCGTGCGGGGGCCATCCCGCGCCGGCCCTGTGAGGGATATTCTCACCTCAAGATCGGTGAGGGAGCGAGGGCGGGTGGTGAACGAGCGCGAAGCCACGTCGACGCAGGTGGATACTCCTCCGGAGCCCCTGCGGGCTGTCGCGTCGAACACCGCACGGCCTCGGCGGCAACTCGGCGAATCTCTTCTGCGGCTCTACCCGGTGGCTCTCGGCTGCGGCACCTTCGGCTGGTCTGCGGATGAGCGCAGCAGTTCGGCCATCCTCGATACCTTCGTCGACGGCGGAGGCAACTTCATCGATGCAAGCTGCGCGCACCGGGACGGCAGGAGTGAGCTTGCGGTTGGCGCGTGGCTCGGTCGCAGGAGCATTCGTGAGCAGGTGCTCCTGGGTACGACCATCGGAAGGCACCACGACCTGTCAGAGCAGCCAGCGCGCGTCATCGTGCACGCGGTCGATACGGCGCTGAGTCGGCTGCAGACGAACTACCTGGATGTCTTGGCGATTCGTCTCTCGTCGGATTCGAGTGAGGAGACGCTCGTCACCATCGACGATCTGGTGCGCGCGGGCAAGGTGAGGCAGGTGGTGGCAGATGCACCTACGGCAGATCAGCTGGTGGAGGCCCGCGTTCTGGCGGGGCAGCTGGGAATCGTCCCACTGGTGGCGGTGCAGGCCAGGTACAACCTCGTGCAGCGGGCAGGGTTCGAGGCCGGGCTCTCCCGCATGGTGGCGTTGCAGAACAGCGGATTCCTGGCCAGGCATCCGTTGGCCGGCGGGCTCCTGAGCAGCCAGCAACGCACCAGGCAGGAACTTGACCGCCGCAGTCGCAAAGGCTCAGCAGCATCCATTTCCCCCAGACGCAGGGCCGCGGTACTGGCTGCACTGGCGAAAGTGGGGAACGAGTTGTCTGTGTCGGTGGCGCGGGCAGCGCTGGCCTGGCTGCTGGGTCGCGGAAACGTGACGGCGGCTGTGGTGAGCGCGAGTTCACCAGATCAGCTACGCGACGCCCTGGCTGCCGTTGACACTGCGCTGTCACGTAGTCAGATGGCTGAACTCGACCGCGTCTCGCGGTGAAAGAGGTTCAGGCTCCGGCTTCTGCCAGCAAACGTCGGACGCAGCGCTGCAGGGCTGCGGATGCCGCGATCGGGTCGCTGGAGTAGCCCCCAGACATGGTTCCGTCGCGCAGCAGCACAAACTCGTCGGCTGCGTCGCCTGGCATGGTGTGGCCAATGCGGCGGAACAGGTCGGCAATGAAGGCCGTGTACCAGTCACGATGGGCGGAGACGACCTCGCGAACCGGGCTGTGACCGTCAGGGAATTCCGTTGCGGCGTTGATGAAAGCGCACCCGCGAAAGTCGCGGCTCCTGACTTGCTCAACAATGTTGTCGACAATTGCGTGGAGGGCGCGCACGGTGTCTGACGTGGTCGCGGTCAATTCGGTGAGGAACTCGCGTGTGGCCTCGTGCCGCAGCTGTACGTAGCTGACAACGAGGGTCTCCTTGGCGCCGAAATGTTTGTAGAACGTTGCCTTGGTCACGCTCGATTCGTTGATGAGGCGGTCGACGCCCACGGCACGGATGCCCTCGTGATAGAAGAGCTTGTTGGCCGTGGTCAGAATGCGATCCTTGGCACCAGGGCCGCCGGGATGATCGGTGGCTCGAGGCGCGGTAGTGGGCTGCCGGCGGTCACGCTGCGGGAGATCACGCTGTGCGGTTCGGGCTTTTTCAGTTACCGTCACAGCGTGACTCCCTCGGGCAGTTCGGCTAGGTGTTCAACAAGCCGTTGTGAGCGCCGACGCACAGGGTAAGAATGCGCCGGTTGTGCCGCGATTCGGGTTCGCTGCCGAGGCCCCAGTTTCGGGTGCTGGGGCTCGTTGCTCAACTGATTGAACTCTATCAGTTCGATGGGGACAGACAGAGCTGTTTGTCCGCATTTTTGGGGGACATTTTTGGGTACAAAGCCGATTTCGGGGGACGATTTCGCGAAGTCGTCGCCCGGTGGGCCTCTCCCGGGTGGCCTAGGCTCGATCTAATGAACGGCGCACCGCTTCTCCCCCTCGACGAATCTGCACTCGCTTTCACCGCATCGGGGGATTCGCTGATCCGCCGCACAGTCCTGCCGAGTGGGGTGCGCATCCTGAGCGAGCAGGTTCCTGGCGCTCGAAGCGCCACCATAGGCGTCTGGGTTGCCGTCGGCTCCCGCGACGAGCATCCGAATACCTACGGCTCGACCCACTTTCTCGAGCACCTCCTGTTCAAGGGGACGACGACGCGCAGCGCGCTCGATATCGCCGTGAGTTTCGACGCCGTGGGCGGCGAGCACAACGCGATGACAGCCAAGGAGTACACCTGCTACTACGCCAAAGTGCAAGACAAAGACCTGCTCATGGCAGTGGATGTGCTGAGTGACATGGTCACCTCCTCCGTGATCGACGCGCAGGAGTTCGAGAACGAGCGCGGCGTCATCCTCGAAGAGTTGGCTATGGCAGACGACGATGGTACCGATGTCGCGCATGAGCGCCTCTATGAGGCGGTATTCGGCGAGCATCCGCTCGGTCGACCGATCGGGGGAAACCCGGGAACCATCACGGCAGTCACGCGCGACGCTGTGTGGCAGCACTACAGGCAGAATTACCGGCCCAACGACCTGGTCATCACGGTTGCCGGCGCCGTCGACCACGATGCCGTGGTGAGGCGCGTCGAAGAGGCACTCACCCTCGCCGGGTGGGACCTGTCCCTGGCAGCCACGCCGGTGCCGAGGCGGCACAGCCAGGACAGCGTGATCGAGCGCGCGACCAGCCTGGTAGTGGTGCCGCGACCCATCGAGCAGGCGAACATTCTGGTCGGTGTGCCCGGCCTGGCTGCCACGGATCCGCGACGAAGCGTTCTCTCGGTGATGAACTCGATTCTGGGCGGAGGGATGTCGTCCCGCCTGTTCCAGGAGGTGCGCGAGCGGCGTGGCCTGGCCTATGCGGTGTACTCGTTCTCTCCCAGCTATTCCGACGCGGGACTGTTCGGCATGTACGCCGGGTGCTCTCCCGCCAAGGCCGCGCAGGTCACAGAGCTCATGCTGACCGAGTTCGAACGCCTTGCGGTCCGCGGTGTTACGGATGACGAACTGACGCGCGCCGTCGGGCAGTTGAGCGGAGCATCCGCTCTCGCGCTGGAGGACTCAGACACCCGCATGTCGAGGCTAGGTCGCGCCGAGATCACTCTGGGGGAGTTCATCGACCTCGACGAGACGCTGCGCCGGCTGTCGGCGGTGACCGCGGCACAGGTGCAGGAGCTGGCTCAGGAGCTGCACGCCCGTCCGGCGTCGATCGCGGCGGTTGGTAGTGTCGAAGAAACAACACTGGCTGCTCTCGCGGCTGTATAGGACAATGATGTCTCATTTTCTCTACCTGGTTCGGCACGGCGAGCAACAGGATGCCGAACACGGGCTTCCCGACGGACCCCTGTCGGCGAGGGGCAAGCGTCAGGCGAAGCTGATCGCAGACCGGCTCAGCGGCGTTCCCTTCACTGGGGCGTGGCATTCACCCCTTCAGCGGGCCGCCGACACGGCGACGACGATCACGGGAAACCTGCCCGCACTGCAGTCGGTTCCGTCTGCCCTTCTTTTCGACTGCATACCCTCCGGACCCACCCCAGACATGCCTACGGCCTTCCAACCATTTTTTGGCTCAGTCACCGAGGCGCAGATCGACGCGGGCCAGGCGCAGATGACGGATGCTATCGGCGAGTGGATGACACCGGCCATCGAAGATCGCCACTCCCTGCTGATCACCCACAACTTCGTGATCGGCTGGTTCGTGCGCGAGGTGTTTGAGGCGCCTGCGTGGCGCTGGATGGGTACCAACCAGGCCAATTGCGGGCTTACCATCATCCGCGTGCGCTCGGTGAAGTCTCCAGAACTGGTGACGCACAACGACTTGGGGCACCTCCCGGTCGAGCTGCGTACCGGACTTCCCGTCGACCAGCCGTATTGATCCCTCCCGGCCCGTTCGTTGCCGAACCGGCTTGGTAGATTGGCCCCATGACAACCACGGTCGCCGTCGTCGGCGCGACAGGAAAGATGGGCCGCCTCGCGTCGCGCCTGATCGAGCAGTCCGCTGAGTTCGAACTCGTCGCATCCCTGTCGTCCCGCGACCCGCTTGACGCCATGCTCGATGCGGAGGTCGTAGTGGACTTCACTCACCCCGCGGTGAGCCCGGGGGTGGTCGAGTTCGCTGTCTCCCACGGGCTTAGCGTGCTGGTCGGAACCTCCGGCTGGTCGGCTGAACGAATCAGCACTCTGCGGCACTCACTGGAGGAAAAGCCGGATGTCGGGGTGGTGATTATTCCCAACTTCTCGCTCGGCTCTGTGTTGGTGAGCGCGTTCTCTTCGCTGGCCGCGAGGTTCTTCGATTCGATCGAGATCGTCGAGGCCCACCATGCAGCCAAGGTCGACTCCCCGTCGGGAACGGCGGTCCGCACGGCGGAACTGATTGGCGAGGCACGGTCCGGGGTTGGGCCGGTAGCGGCGCCGCACAGCGACCAGCGCGCGCGAGGCCAGCAGGTGGCGAGTGTGCCCATCCACAGCCTGAGGATGGCTGGTGTGGTCGCCAGGCAGGACGTCATCTTCGGCGGTGCGGGTGAGGTGGTGACTCTGAGCCACGAAACACTGTCTGCGCAGTCTTATGAAGCGGGAATCATGCTCGCGCTGCGTTCGGTGCTGGGCTCACGGGGAGTCACCGTCGGTCTCGACTCGTTCATCGACCTCTTCGCACGGGACACCGCCCGATGAGCGCGAGGCTCGGCGTGCTGATCATGTCGGCCATTCTCGTGCTCTACCTGGTTGCGGTCGCCCAGTTGGCGATCAGCCTGATCGTCGCCCCGGATGCACTCGCTCGGGCCATCGGAGTCGCCCTGATCGTACTTCCACTGATCGGCGCCTGGGCGATGGTCGCGGAACTCATGTTCGGCGCTCGCAGTGAGAAGCTGGCACACAGGCTCGCGGAAGACGGCGGACTGCCGGCAGACGAGTTGCCGAAGCGTGCGAGCGGGCGCGTAGACCGTGCCGCGGCCGACGAAGAATTTCCGCGGTACCGGCAGGAGGTCGAGCAGCACCCCGACGATTGGCGGTCCTGGTTCCGGCTCGGCCTGGCCTATGACGCGAGCGGCGATCGCAAGCGTGCCAGGCATGCCATCCGGCGCGCTATCGTCCTGGAGAGGGCGGCGCGCTGAGATCCGGATGCTTCCCCGCGCGTTTCGACGGCGGCGCTCTGAAGTGCCGAGTACAGTGAATCGCGTGACCATCGCCACGCCATACGAAAACCTGCTCCGTGACGTTCTCGAGAACGGTGTCAGCAAGACCGACCGAACGGGAACGGGAACCCGCAGCGTGTTCGGGCGCCAGCTGCGATTCGACCTCTCCGAAGGGTTCCCGCTCGTCACCACCAAGCGCGTGCACTTCAAGTCGATCGCCTACGAGCTTCTCTGGTTCCTGCGCGGCGACAGCAATGTGGGTTGGCTGCGCGACAACGGGGTAACCATCTGGGACGAGTGGGCAGACGCATCCGGAGAGCTGGGGCCCGTGTACGGCGTGCAGTGGCGATCATGGCCGACCCCGAGCGGTGACCAGATCGATCAGATCTCTGAGGTCATTGAGGCGATCAAGACCAATCCAGACTCCCGCAGGCTCATTGTCTCTGCCTGGAATCCGGCCGACATCCCGCAGATGGCTTTGGCCCCGTGCCATGCCTTCTTCCAGTTCTATGTCGCAGACGGCAAGCTATCGTGCCAGCTCTACCAACGCAGTGCAGACATGTTCCTCGGCGTCCCGTTCAACATTGCCAGCTACGCCCTGCTCACCCATCTGATCGCAGAACAGACGGGGCTGGGCGTCGGGGACTTCGTCTGGACGGGCGGAGACTGCCACATCTACGACAACCACGTCGATCAGGTGACCGAGCAACTGACGCGTGAGCCGTTCCCAGCGCCGACCCTTCGCATCACTACGCCGCGCGATAGTGTCTTCGACTACGCCTTCGACGACTTTGTCGTCGAGCACTACCAGCACCACCCCGCCATTCGAGGCGTCGTCGCGGTATGAGTGCGCCCCGCATCGGTCTCATCTGGGTCGAGTCGATCGGAGGCATCATCGGCAGTCAGGGTGCTATGCCCTGGCACCTGCCTGAGGATCTCGCGCATTTCAAGAGCATCACCATGGGTCATCCGGTCATCATGGGCCGCAAGTCCTGGGACGCCCTTCCCGAGCGGTTTCGACCGTTGCCGGGTCGTCGCAACATCGTGGTCACCCGTCAGCCGGATTGGCACGCCGAGGGCGCGGAGGTGGCGCACACGGTGGATGCGTCACTCCGGGCAGCAGCAGCTTCCGGTACTGAGACGGTGTGGGTGATCGGTGGGGCCGAACTCTTTGCCACCGTCATCGACCGCGCGGATCGCCTCGAGGTCACGGAAATTGCGAAACGCTTTGACGGTGACACAACCGCACCGGCCATCGATCACCGTTGGCACCGTGAAGCCACTGACCCAGAGGATGGGTGGCACACCTCGCTCACGGGTCTTGAGTACCGCTTCCTCAGTTATTCCAGGCGGTGATGGGTAGTGCTCCCCATAGGGGCGCCGCTGCCATGCCGGTAGCATTCTCGAAGAACCGACAGGGGGACGCGTGATCATCAGCAATGCGGCATTCGCCGCCACCGCGTTAGAGATTCGATTGGTCGAGGCGCGCATGGCGTCCAGGGTCGCACGCATCACCCAGCGTGAGAACTGGAATGGCTCCGATCGTGACGTCTTCGAACGAGAGTGGAACGAGCTTGTCAAGTCGCGTCTCCACAATGCCGCCTCCGCAATCGAGGGCATCTCGTTGATGCCGTTCGCATAAGGAGCACCGTGACAACTAACAAACTGGGCATGAATGTGTCGTCGGTCGAAGGCGAGCTGGCTTCGCTCCGGTCCGAAGCCGAAATGCTTCGGCAGGCCGAGCGTATGCTGCACGCGGCCCGCCTCATGTCAGCGAACCCGCTGTCGTATGCCCTGAACCCGGGTGCGGCGATCATCGCCCCGTGGAGTACTTTCACCGCAGCGCAGGCGCAGGCCGACCTCGCAAACGCCATGGAGGCGATCGAGTACCTCGTGGTGAGGCTGTCGCAGGAGGCGGCACAGCAGCGTGCGTCATCCGACGCTTCCGACGCGTCCTATCTGCACGGTGCGATCATTCCGGTGACCGCGCAGAGGCCCACGGGCGACAGCAATCCTCTCGCGATTCTGGCCGGTGACGTGCTGAGCCTCTACGACATCATCACGGTTCCCTTCTTCGCCGTTCGAGAGATCGGAATGATCTTCGACAAGGCCCCACCGTGGATGAAGTCGGTTGCCAAGTATTCGACGAAGTACCTGCTCAAGCTGGGAAACCTGGTACCCGGTCTCGGCGCCGTCACGGGCGTGGCCAGTACCGCCCTGGAGTGGGAGGAAAACGCTGCGGAGGGCAACCACTGGGGCAACGTGCGCAATACCATTGGCGCCTCGCTTGCGGTCGCAGAGGTTGCGACTATTCCGGCGCCACCGGTAGCCGCGGTGATTGCCACGGTCGGCCTCGCGTGGGACGTATTCGACCTAGTCTGGGATATCGGAGAGGACTTCATCTGGTGACGGACGAAAATCAAGAGGGCGCTGGCGCCGGGCTCAACGCCCCGTGGTCAGAGAACACCCCGTACGCACAGGAGCGCCGATCTCGGCGAGACCCGGTTCTCGACGAGCTCATCCAGGCTGAGGGACGAGGCAAGGTCAATCCCTATGGGTTCCGGCGGGATGCATCGATTCGTGCTGTCGGTAAGGCCGCTAATAACCCGTACTTGAACCTGTTCCAGGCCGGTCTCGCTATCTTCCTCGGGGGGTTCATCGCGTACCAATTGCGCGACACCGTTTGGGCTTGGATCGTTGGAGGCATCTTCGGATTGCTCTCGCTTGCGATCATCGTGTACAACCTGTACCGCGCACCGGCCTGGCATCGCGCGCGTCGTGTCGCCAAGGCTTATGTCGCCGAAAACGGTGGCCAATTCCCCGACGAACTGCGCCTGCACTTCTAACCACGTCAGAAAGCCTCCCCATGTCTTCGCCAACACCTCCCTCCGCACGCCTCAGCGTGTTCGAGCTCGCCTACCTACTGTCTGGCCGCAACGACGTCGCTGCCATGACGGCCCGCGCAACATTGGGTATCCCGCAGGGTGACGATGCGATTGCAGCTGAGGCTTCCGGATACAGCAGCCTCCTTCTGCGGGGATTGGTGACAGAAGATCAGGGCACGATCCTTCCGAAGTCATGGGTGGGGATGATTGGTCATACCGTCGCAACGGCGCAACACTGGGTTGCACTGACCACCAAAGACGAGGCGGGAACGGGCTTTCAGCTTCTCGTGGCCGGCGAACGGGCGAGCCCTTCGCATTCTTGGGCCTGAATCAGACCGAACCGCTGGCCGATCTTGCCCTGACTGTCGTTCGCACGTACGCCGAGGCGCGCACAGAGGCCAATGTGCTGGTGCGGAGTGTGAATCCGGAAGCCGAGGAGGTGCTCTCGATCTTCGTCAAGCGGTCCGAGGAGAGCGGCTGGCAGTTGGGGGTCGATCCCGTATTTCCCGGTGATGACGCCTGGCCGGCACCCGACATCACGCTGACAAGTGTGCCGGGGGATGAGGCGCTCGAAGCGGTATCAGACCTTCTCAGTAAGCACCGGTCTCCGCAGGGCGGGTAGTACGCGGTTTCGTCCGACCGGTACCCTGTAATGGTGTCTAGTCGTGAGAACCCCTTCGGTCAGGTGCTGGTTGCCCTGGTCACCCCTTTTTCTGCTGACGGTGAAGTCGTCTGGGCCGATGTTGAGAAGCACATCGATGACGTGATCACCCAGGGTGCCGACGGCATCGTAGTGACGGGCACCACCGGTGAGACGAGCACGCTTACCGACCCCGAGAAGCTCAAGCTGGTGGAGGTCGCGAAATCTGTCGCGGGCGACCGCGCCAAGGTCATCACGGGCGGCGGCTCCAATGAGACGGCGCATGCGATCGAGCTGTACAAGGCCAGCGAGAAAGCGGGCGCTGACGGCGTCATGATCGTCACCCCGTACTACAACAAGCCAACGCAGGCGGGTGTGCTGACCCATTTCCGGATGATCGCCGATGCGACAGACCTGCCGGTCATCCTCTACGACATTCCGGGGCGCACCGGCATACCCATCAAGTACGAGACGATCCTCAGGGCTGCCCAGCATCCGAATATCGTGGCGGTAAAGGACGCGAAGGGAGACTTCAGCGAGATCAGTCGTGTTCTCAACCAGACAGATTTGCTCTACTTCTCCGGCGATGACGCCAACGTTCTGCCCCACCTGTCGATCGGAGCGAGTGGGCTGATCGGTGTCACCGCGAACATTGCGGCGACACCGTACCGCCAGATTGTCGACGCGGTGAACGCGGGCGACCTGAATAAGGCGACCGCGGCGCACCAGGCGCTTGAACCTTTGGTGCGCGCGGTCATGACGCACGTGCCGGGAACGGTGGCTGCGAAGTACATCCTCCACGGGCTGGGGCGCATCGGCTCTCCTCGCGTGCGCCTTCCGCTGGTGGGGCCCGAAGACGCCGAGGCCGCGATGATCGAAGACGAGCTCGCCCTGGTCGGTGAGGTCTCCGGCCTTGACCTCAGCAACTTCCGACCAGACCGCAACGCGGCGGCCGGTGGGGCTCTCCCGAAAGTTGCGGGCACCACGCGCTGACGATCTACATGTCGGCGCCGGGCGAACTTTACATAACTTAAACCGAGGGCTAGCGGCCCTACACCTGGCCAGCAGGCCGAAACAGCACAGGATGCCATGAACTCACCTATCTATGAACCCGCCCCCCTCAGTTCCGACACTCTCCGGGTGATCCCTATCGGCGGCCTCGGTGAAATCGGCCGCAACATGACCACGTTCGAGATGGACGGCAAGATCCTTATCGTCGACTGCGGTGTGCTGTTCCCCGAGGAGAACCAGCCGGGCGTCGACCTGATCTTGCCCGACTTCAGCCCCATCCGGGACCGCCTAGACGACGTGATCGGCATCGTGTTGACTCACGGCCACGAAGACCACATTGGGGCGGTGCCGTACCTGCTGCGCCTTCGCCAGGACATCCCGCTGATCGGCTCCACCCTCACACTCGCGCTGATCGAGGCGAAGCTGAAAGAGCACCGCATCAAGCCGTACACCCTCAGCGTGACCGAGGGCCAGAGAGAGCAGATGGGCCCGTTCGACCTCGAGTTCATCGCGGTCAACCACTCGATTCCGGATGCCCTCGCCGTCGCCATCAAGACCAAGGCCGGAGTGGTTCTGCACACCGGCGACTTCAAGATGGACCAGTTGCCGCTCGATGACCGCATCACCGACCTGCGCGCCTTTGCCCGGCTGGGCGAGGCTGGCGTCGACCTGTTCCTGTCGGACTCGACCAACGCCGACGTCCCCGGATTCACCTCCCCGGAGCGGGACATCGGACCGGTGCTCGAGGCCGTCATGGCCAAGGCGCCTCGCCGCGTCATCGTCGCCAGCTTTGCCAGCCACGTGCACCGGGTGCAACAAGTGCTGGATGCCGCCCAGGCATCCGGCCGTCGCGTCGCCTTCATGGGACGCTCGATGGTGCGGAACATGGGTATCGCCGCCGGAAGGCTGCCGACATGCCAGACGACAAGCTCGTGTACATGAGCACCGGGTCGCAGGGCGAGCCGATGGCAGTGCTGGCGCGCATGTCCAACGGTGAGCACCAGATCGAGGTCGGCAAGGGTGACACGGTCATCCTCGCTTCCAGCTTGATCCCCGGCAACGAGAACGCCGTTTACCGCGTCATCAACGGCCTGATCAAACTGGGCGCCAACCTGGTGCACAAGGGCAACGCACAGGTGCACGTCTCCGGTCACGCCAGCGCCGGCGAGCTGCTCTACTGCTACAACATCGTGAAGCCGAAGAACGTGCTCCCGGTGCACGGCGAATACCGTCACCTGGTGGCCAACCAGCAGCTGGCTATCCAGACCGGAGTGCCGGAGGAGAAGACGATCATCGCCGAGGACGGCACCGTCATCGACCTGCGCGACGGACAGGCGACTGTGGTGGGGCAACTCGACCTGGGCTACGTCTACGTCGACGGCTCCACGGTGGGCGAGATCACGGATGCCGATCTCAAGGACCGCCGCATCCTCGCCGAGGAGGGCTTCATCTCCATCTTCGCTGCGGTGGACGTGCAGACCGGTCGCGTCATCGTCGGGCCGGAGATCCAAGCGCGCGGTTTCGCCGAAGACGAGCAGGTGTTCGAGGCGGTCAAGCCCTTGATCATCAGGGCACTCTCCGAGGCCGCCGAGAACGGTACCCGGGACACCCACGCGTTCAGCCAGGTCATCCGTCGCACTGTTGGCCGCTGGGTGAACACGCAGCACCGTCGTCGGCCCATGATCGTGCCGGTCGTCATCGAGGCCTGAACCACAGAAGAAGGGGCTGTCACAGGTTTGCGACAGCCCCTCTTTCGTGTGGAACTAGCTACGTGCCTGGAAGTCGGCTGCAGCCTGGGCAGCGATTGCCGGGAAACGGGTGTGATCGACAGCGGTCACGCCACCGTCAACCGGGAGCAGTACTCCCGTAATGAAGGAAGACGAGTCGCTCGCGAGGAACAGCGCGGCTTCCGCGATGTCCTCCGGTTGCCCGACCCGGCCGATCGGTTGGATGCTGCCGAGGCGCTCGCCCAACAGCGCTTCGAACTCATCTGAGTTGTCGGCGGAGATCCCAAAGGAACGCGCCATGATCGGCGTCATGGTGATGCCGGGGGCGATAGCGTTCGAACGGATCCCGAGCGGCGCGAGTTCTGCAGTAGCTTGGCGAACCACACCGACCACGGCGTGCTTTGCAATCGTGTAGGCGGCAGAGGACGAGCCGCCCATGAGGGCGGCGCCGCTCGCAGTCGAGACGATCGACCCACCCGTGCCCTGCTTCTGGAACTGTCGGGCTGCATGCTTGTGCCCGGACACGACAGAGCGGGTCAAGAGGGCGAGGGTCTTGTCGAACCCTTCGGCGCCCAAGTCGATAATCGGGGCGGGGTCACCACCCGCACCGGCATTGTTGAAGATGACGTCGAGCTTGCCGAACTTGTCGACTGCCGCAGCGACCAGCGCTTCGACGGCTGCATCGTCGGTCACGTCGGTGTGGACGTAGTGCACGTTGCCCGCATGCTTCTTCTCGAGCGCGGCTCCGAGATCGTCCTGGATGTCGCCGACGACGACCTTCGCACCTTCAGCGACGAAGAGCTCGACGCTGGCGAGGCCGATTCCGCTGGTTCCACCGGTGATGATGGCTACCTTGTCTTGGAGCTTATTCATGGGGTCCTGCCTTTCGTTGTCAGC
>SMFF01000140.1_pt1 | contig 13101 bp, 16 predicted proteins | sample 2456181 | NCBI WGS metagenome assembly SMFF01 (sample SAMN10132611, study PRJNA489261) | soil metagenome | isolation source: day120 antibiotic-loamy sand soil ammended with raw manure from dairy cow... | place: USA | collected 2015-04-01
GCTCGTCGTGCACGGCGTGGCGTCGTCGCCCGCCGACGCGCGCGACCGCGTCGACGAACTGCTCGACGCCGTGCAGCTCAGCGGTGGCTACGGCGACCGCTTCCCGCACGAGCTCTCGGGGGGCCAGCGACAGCGCGCGAGCCTCGCGCGCGCGCTCGCGCTCGACCCCAAACTGCTCATCGCCGACGAGCCCACGAGCGCCCTCGACGTCTCGGTGCAGGCACGCGTGCTCGAGCTGTTCGAGGAGCTGCAGGAGCGCTTCGGGTTCGCCTCGCTGTTCATCACGCACGACCTGGCCGTGGTGGACCGCATCGCCCACCGCGTGGTCGTGCTGCACCGCGGAGAGATCGCCGAGGAGGGCTCGACGGCCGAGGTGCTGGGAGCGCCGCGCGACCCGTACACGCAGCGGCTGCTGGCATCCCTGCCGGTTCCCGACCCCGTGGAGCAGGCGGAGCGCCGCGCCGCGTTCGCCGCACTGGGAGGCAGCGCGTCATGAATCGCGCGCCGGTCACCGATGCGGCGGTGCTCGCCGACGATCTGACGCTCGTGTACCCGGGAGACGACGCCCCCGCGATCAACGGGGTGTCGTTCCGGGTCGCGCAGGGTGAGACGCTCGGGCTCGTGGGCGAGGCGGGATCGGGTAAGTCGACCCTCGCACGGGCGATCGCCGCGCAGTCCGCGCCGGGGGAGCGCGAGGCGCCGCAGCTCGCCGGTGGCGGTCTCACCGTGCGCGGGGTCGACCTGCGCGCGGCGCGGCAGCGCACTCGATCTTCCTGCGCGACAAGCACTTCGATCGCGTGGAGGCCGGAACGGCGGTCGCGATGCTCGTCGACGCCGTGCGGCTTCCGCTCTCGGTGATGGAGAAGTTCCCGCACGAGCTGAGCCGCGGCCAGCGGCAGCGCATCGCCCTCGCTCGCTCGCTCGTGCTCGAGCCCGAGCTGCTCGTGGCCGACGATCCCACGATGGGTGTCGACGTGCTCGTGCGCGGGCCGATCCTGCAGGTCGTGGCCGAGCTGCAGAAGGAGCTCGGCTTCAGCGCCCTCATCGTCGGGCACGACCTGCGCGAGCTGCGCACGATTGTCGACCGCATCGCGGTGCTGCACGCCGGCCTCATCGTCGGGTACGGCACGGTCGACGACGTGCTGGCGAACCCCCTGCACAGCTACGTGCGCACCCTCGCGAGCCTGCAATCATGACCGCTCTGCTCGTGGGCGGGTACGGCCCGGACATGGGCGGTACGGCCGCGGGCATCGCGACGGCGGCATCCGCACCCCGCGGGCTCGTGCTGGGCGACGGGCCCGAGTGCGCATCGCCCTCCTGGCTCGCCGTGCGCGGCGAGCGGATGGTCGCGACCCTCGAGGGCGAGGGAGCTCTCGCCTGGTTCCGCCGCGAGGGCGAGGCGTGGCGCGCGGATGGGGTGACCGCGCTCGGCGGTTCGTACCCGTGTCACGCGGCGTTCCTCGACGACGACACGGTCGCGGTCGCCTGCTACGGCGATGGTGCGATCGTGGTGGCCCGTCACGGCGAGCAGCTGCCCGCCCAGCGCATCGACGGATCCGGCTCCGGACCGTTGCCCGCGCAGGAGGGACCGCATGCCCACCATGTGCACGTGCTGCCCGACGGTCGCGTGCTCACCCTCGACCTGGGAGCCGACCGGCTGCACGTTCACGAACGCGGCACGGATGGGCTGCTCAGCCGCGTCGATTCGCTCGCGCTCCCCGCAGGCACGGGCCCGCGCGATCTGCACGCCCTGCCCTCGGGCGAGCTCGCGCTGCTCGGCGAGTGGAGCTGCGAGGTGCTCGTGCTCGACCCTGCCGGCCGCGAGTTCGAGATCATGCAGATCCTGACGCTTCCGGGCGCGACGCCCGGCCAGGACCAGGCCGCTGCGCTCGGGGTCTCGGTCGATGGGCGCTTTCTCTACGCGGGCATCCGGGGCGCCGATCGCATCGCCGTCATCGCGCTCGACGATGACGGTCTGCGCCCCGTCGACTCGGTTCCGAGCGGCGGGCGCACGCCGCGTCACCTGCTTGTCGACGGCGAGCTGCTGCACGTGGCCAACCAGGTCTCGAACGTCATCGCGACCTTCCGGATCGGTGCCGACGGCATCCCGATTCCGCTCGCGACGACGGCCACGCCGTCACCTACCTGCGTTGTCGCCGACAGCACAGAGGGTTGAGGAGCGCCCGCGGAGCGGACGCGTCTCGAAACCACTCCGCGCGAGCCCGCCGCGTGCATTTGCGCCCGTCAACCTTTGCTAAGCTAGCGAGGCTGTTCGCAGCGATCCTCGGTAGCTCAATTGGCAGAGCAATCGGCTGTTAACCGATAGGTTCTTGGTTCGAGTCCAAGCCGGGGAGCCACATTCCCTACTCCCGCGGGAGTACCCGATCGCCTCCCACGGCGGATGCCGCGGCCGCACGCCCCCGCGTAGCATGGCGCCATGCCCGGGCCGTCGATGCATCCTGCCGGCCCGCCGTGGTCGCACGGCCGGTGGGGTGATGGCACCTGGGGTGGCGGACCGTGGGCGCTTCGCGACCCGGATGAGCGTCCGCGCGGCTCTCGCACCTTGCGACTCTGGGTTCCTGTGGTCATCAGCGCGATGGTGCAGCTGACCGGCGCTGCCTGGATCGTACGCACCTCGCAACCCGACCCGGCGACGGCGGCGTTCACGATCGCGCTGGGTGCAGTCGGCCCCATCCTTCTGATCGGCGCCCGGCGTTTTCCCGGACCCGTCGCCGCCCTCGTCTCGGCGGTGACACTTGCCGGGTTGCTGTTGAGCGCATCGGGGGGCCCCGTGCCGATCGCCCTCGCCTTCGCTCTCGCGGGCGCGGTCGTGCGGGGCGCGCGGCTGTGGGCCTGGATCTCGCTCGGTGGTGCCTGGGCTGTCGCCCTCGTCGTGCTCGCTCTGGGGGTGCCCGTCGACTGGCCGCCGCCCCGCGTCGTCGGCACGACGTTCGGCCTCGTGGTCGCCATGGGACTCGGCGAGTTGATGCGCACCCGACGCGAACGCGTCAGCGCCTTCCGCGCCGCCGCGGCCCGTCGGCGACAGTCGGCCGCAGAGGAAGAGCGCATCCGCATCGCCCGCGAGCTGCACGACGTGCTCGCGCATTCGCTCAGCCAGATCAACGTGCAGGCAGGGGTCGGACTGCACCTCGCCGACACCCAGCCCGAGAAGGCCACCGAGGCCCTCGCGGCGATCAAGCACGCGAGCAAGACAGCGCTCGATGACGTGCGCACCGTGCTGGGCGTGATGCGCGAGGGGGGCACGGATGCACCGCTCGCTCCCCAGCCCGATCTCGCCCAGCTCGCGACGCTGGTAACGGCCACGAGCATTCCGGGTGCCGAGATCGAGTTCGCCGATCGCACGGGCGACGGTGAGGTGCCGGCTCCCGTGAGCGCCGCCGCGTATCGGATCGTGCAGGAGTCGCTCACGAACGTCGCACGGCACGGCGTCGGAGTCACGAGGGTGGAGGTGCGAGTCACCCGCGCGCCCGACGGCATCCGCATCGAGGTGCGCGACGACGGACGTGTCGCGCCGTTCGAACCGGGTCGCGGCTTGCTCGGCATGCGCGAGCGCGTCGAGCAGCTTGGCGGGGTGTTCCAAACCGCGACCGAGGGCGGTTTCCTCGTGACCGCCGAGTTGCCCATCGAAAGGAGCCCCGCGTGATCCGCGTCGCGATCGCCGACGATCAGCAACTCATCCGGGCGGGCTTCCGCAGTCTGCTCGAGGCGGAGTCCGACCTGCTCGTGGTCGGCGAGGCGGCCACCGGCCGTGACGCGGTCGCACTCGCGCGGCGGGAGAGGCCCGACGTGCTGCTCATGGACATCCGGATGCCCGACGGCGACGGTCTCTGGGCGACCGAGCGGATCGTCTCGGATGCCGCGCTCGACGGCGTGCACGTCGTGGTCGTGACGACCTTCGAGCTCGACGAATACGTCGCTCACGCGATCCGTGCGGGCGCGAGCGGCTTTCTCGTGAAAGACACCGAGCCGGTCGAACTGATCCGCGCGGTGCATGTGGTCGCGGACGGCGACGCGCTGCTGAGCCCGAGCGTCACCCGCACGCTCCTCTCGCGGGTCGCGAGCGGCCTCAGCGCGCCGCCCGACGCATCCCGACTCGCGGGTCTCACCGAGCGTGAACGCGAGGTGCTCGCCCTCGTGGGTCGCGGGCTCACCAATGAGGAGATCGGCGCCGAGCTCTTCCTCAGTCCGCTGACCGCCAAGACTCACGTGTCGCGCATCATGGCCAAACTCGCGGCGCGCGATCGGGTGCAGCTCGTCATCGTGGCGTACGAGACGGGCCTCGTGACGCCGGGCGTCGTCCCGGGGGAGTAGCCGATCGACACCGACGGGCGGATTCGCGCGCGCGTTCGGAGATGGAGTCTGGGATGCGACGGCCCCACCGCGGGGCCGGCTCGGAAAGGACTCCCGACATGTTCACCACGATCGCCCTCGCGACCGCTCCGTTGCACCCGGCCTGGGGCTGGGGACCCGGCTTCTGGATCGTGCCCGCCATCTTCTGGCTGCTCATCATCGGCCTCATCATCACGCTCGTCGCGACCCGACGCCGCCGCTGGGCACGCGCCGGCTGGGGCGGACCGTGGGGCCCCCACGGCGCGGGACCCTGGGCCTCGGCTCAGGCGGTACGCAGTGCCGAGACGGTGCTCGCCGAGCGTTTCGCGCGCGGTGACGTCGACGAGGTCGAGTACCGCGCACGGCTCGAGGTGCTGCGCAGCCAGCAGCCTCAGCCCCCGCAGGGCTGACCGCCGCGCGACACCTCGACGGGGGACGGCCGCACCTGGCCGTCCCCCGTTCCATTAGCATCGTGACGACCCCGTGCCGCCGGCGCGGGGAGGGGGGAGCGCGAGATGGACGCCTGGCTCGATGCCAACGCGACGACGCTCGTCGTGGTGCTGGCTGCCGCATCCGCCGCCCTCCTCTTGCTTGCGGTCGTGCTGCTCGCCCTGTGGCGGCACAGCCGACGAGCGGCACGCCGTGCGGTGCGCGAGCGGGCCGCGGCCCAGCGTGAGCGGCTCGACCTCGAGTTGCAGCTGGCCGAGCAGGGCAGCAGGCTCACGATGGTGCGCGAGCTGCACGAGATCGCGGTGCACTCGGTGTCGGTGATCGCCACCCAGGCGGAGGGTGCCCAGTACGCCGCCACCCAGGATCCCTCGGCGGCCACCCGCAGCGCCGCGGTCATCGCGGCTGCCGCGCGCGAGACGCTGGCCGATCTGCGGCGCGTCATGACCGTGGCGCGCGGCGGCGAGGTGGATGCCGATGAGCAGCCCGGCCTCGCGAACGTGCAGGAGCTCTTCCGGGTGATGCGGGATGCGGGGCTCGGCGTGGACTTCACCGAGACGGGCAGCTCGCACGAGTTGCGGCACGGTGCGGAGCTCGCGGTCTACCGCATCCTGCAGGAGGCGCTCTCGAACTCGCTCGACCACGGCGGCCCCGGCACGACGGCCACCGTCGCGTTCACCTGGACCGACGACGGCCTCAAGGTGCTCGTCGAGGACGACGGCACCCGGGCCGCGGCGATCCGCAACGGTCTCGACCCGTACGCCGAAGCACAGAAGCAGGGTTACACGGTCGACGACGACCTCGCGGCCCTCACCCAGGCGCCGAGCGGCCGCGGCATGACCGAGATGCGTGAGCGCACCGAGCTCTTCGGCGGTGTGTTCGAGGCGCACCCCGTGCCGGGCGTCGGGTTCACGGTGCAGGCGGTCTTCCCCTCGCTGCGATACCACAACGGCGTGCACGGCGTGCCGCTGGACCGTCGGTGACCGCCGCCGAACGCACGCCGCACGCCCCGGATGCCGTCGGCGCCACCGCGGCTGCCGTGCGCGCCGCGCTCGGTGTGGGTCTCGCGGTCTCGGCCTACGGCGTCTCGTTCGGCGCGCTCGCCGTCGCATCCGGCCTCGACATCTGGCAGACGTGCGTGCTGAGCCTGCTGATGTTCTCGGGAGGATCGCAGTTCGCCCTCATCGGCGTGCTCGCCACGGGTGGCGTGGCCGCTGGACCGGCCGCGATCGCGAGCGCGACGCTGCTCGGCATCCGCAACGGCCTCTACTCGATGCGGATGTCGCCCATCATCGGCGGACCGTGGTGGCGGCGCGTGCTCGCCGGGCACTGGACGATCGACGAGACGACGGCGGTGGGCACCGCCCAGCCGACCCTGCGCGGACAGCGCGCGGGCTTCTGGGTGACCGGCGCCGTGATCTACCTCGGCTGGAACCTCACGACGCTCGCCGGTGCACTCCTCGGAGACCTCGTGGGCGATGTGCGCATGTACGGCCTGGATGCTGCGGCGGCTGCCGCGTTCCTCGGCCTGCTGTGGCCGCGACTCACCTCGAAGCAGCCGGTGGCCGTCGCCGTCGCGGCGGTGGTCGTGGCGGCCGTGCTCGTGCCCTGGTTGCCGCCGGGGCTGCCCGTGCTCGCCGCCGCGGTCGTGGCGATCGTGGTGGGCGTCACCAATGTGCTGGGACGGCGGACGACGTGACCGTGTGGCACATCGTGCTCATCGCCTCGATCGCCGTGCTGGGGCTCAAGCTCGTCGGCTACGCGGTGCCGCCCAGCGTGCTCGAGCGCCCGACGCCGGCGCGCGTGGCGAACCTGCTCACGGTCGCCCTGCTCGCGGCCCTCACCGCGACCCAGACGCTCGAGAGATCGGGCGAGATCGTGCTGGATGCGCGGGTGCCGGCGATCGTGCTCGCAGCGGCGCTGTTCGCCCTGCGGGTGCCGTTCATCCTCGTGGTGCTCGCGGCGGCCGCGTGCGCGGCTCTCGTGCGCCTGCTGGGCTGGATGTCGTAGCCGCGTCCGCCTCAGTCTTCGAGGTGATCGCGCCCCGGCAGCCAGCTCTTGTCGGGCACACCCCACCTGTGACGGCGGATGGCGCGTTGCGCGAGCCGCGCCTGGCCCTCGGCGAGCCGGTCGGCGTAGAGCACGCCGTCGAGGTGGTCGAACTCGTGCTGGAAGATGCGGGCGAGCCACCCCGTCGCGAGGATCTCGTACGGCTTCCCATCGAGATCGACCGCGCGCAGCAATGCGGTGTGCGAGCGCAGCAGCGGGAAACGTTCGCCGGGGATCGAGAGGCACCCCTCGGCATCCTCGTCGATGTCGGCCTCGCCGATCGGCGGGGGAGAGACGAGCAGTTGGGGGTTGATGGCCGTGCCGCGATGCAACACGCCCTCCTCGTCGCGCCAGTTGTACACGAACAGCCGCAGCGGGATGCCGACCTGCGGTGCCGCGAGGCCGACGCCGGGCGCCGCCGACATGGTGTCCTCCATGTCGTGCACGAGGGCCGAGAGGCCCTCGTCGATCTCCTCCACCTCTTCGGCGCGCGCGTGCAGCACGGGATCTCCGGTGATCCGGATGGGGAGTACGGCCATTCGCTCAGGATATCGGGGCGGAGACGGGTAGATTCGACGGGTGCTCGACGTGATCCCCACCAACGAGGACGTCGAGGCGTTCGTGAATTCGATTCCGTGGCTCGGCATCCTCATCGCCGTGATCGGAGCCGTGTTCCTCTCGCTCGGCGCACAGCTGCAGCATCGCGGCGTGGAGAAGGTGGAGGCCGCGCACGGCTCGGGGGAGAAGGCGGGTCTCTCGGGTGGGCAGTTCGTGCGCCTGCTGGCTCGCCCGAGCTGGCTCTTCGGCACGATCATGCTGGGTCTGGCGATCGTCTTCCAGCTCACGGCCCTGCGCTTCGCCCCGATCATCGTCGTGCAGCCCATCGGCATCGTCGCGCTCGTGCTCACGGCGCTGCTCAACGCGCGGGTCTCGCATGTGAAGCTGCAGCGTCCCGCGATCACGGCGATCCTGATGTGCGTCATCGGTATCGGCGTGTTCGTCACCGTCGCCGCCTTCTACGCCACCGAGCACGCGCTCGAAGAGACCCAGCTCGTGATCGTGCTCGCGATCCTCGGCGTCGTGCTCCTGCTGCTCGGCGCCGCGTTCGCGTTCTTCCGCAAGCGGCTCAACGCCATGTTCTACATCGCGGCGGGCGGTGTGCTCTACGGATTCGTGGCGTCGATCGCCAAGGTCATCATCAACCGGGTCTCGCTCGGCAACTTCGACCCCCTCACGGTCGTGGGCGGGGTCGCCCTGCTGCTCGCCCTGGCGCTCGGCTTCTACTTCGTGCAGACGGCGTATTCGGTGGGTGCCCCCGACCTCGTGATCGCCGGACTCACCGTCATCGACCCGCTCGTCGCGGTCGCGATCGGCATCTTCGTGCTGGGCGAGGCATCCGCGACGCCGCCGTGGGCGCTGGTCGTGTGGTTCCTGGCGGGTTCCGTGGCGATTCTGGGCGTATTCCGCCTCGCCAAGCACCACCCGCAGACCCACCGGCGGGATCAGCCGGGCGAGCTCGCTTCCCTGCGGTAGTTTGGTGGAGTTGATTTCCGCCGACCGAGGACTGATCGAGTGACCGACGGACCGTCGTCGAACCCCCCTGCCGAACGCCGCCTCACCCTTCTGATCGGATGCGACACCTTCGCTCCCGATGTGAACGGTGCCGCGACGTTCAGCCGCAACCTCGCGGCGGGGCTCGCCAGCCGCGGCCACGACGTGCACGTCATGGCGCCCGCCCAGAAGGGCCGCGTGGGCGTCTTCACCGAGGTTCACGAGGGCGTGCCGCTCACCGTGCACCGCATCTACTCGTGGCGGTGGCTGCCGCATCCGTGGCTGCGCTTCATGCTGCCGTGGCGCGTCAAGGCCAACGCCGAACGCATCGTGCGAGAGCTCAAGCCGGATGCCATCCACTTCCAGTCGCACATCGTGGTCGGCCGGGGCCTCGCGACCTCGGCCGTGAAGCACGGCATCCAGCTCGTCGGCACCAACCACACGATGCCCGAGAACATCCTGCAGCACGTCGCGATCCTGCCGAGGTTCACGCTCGATTGGCTCGCAGCCATCCAGTGGCGTTCGGCCCGCAAGTGGTTTGAGAAGGCGGATGCCATCACCACCCCCACCCGGCGTGCGGCCGACTTCTTCGAGCGCGGCACGGGCCTCACCGGCGTGCACGCGATCTCCTGCGGCATCGACACGAGCTTCTACACAGCCGACCTCTCGCCGCGCACCGACAACGTCATCGTGTTCCTCGGCCGCCTCGACGAGGAGAAGTACATCCACGAGGCGATCGAGGCGCTCGTGCGTTTGCAGGACCTCGACGCGAAGCTCGTGATCATCGGCGACGGCGAGGTGCGTCCGCGGCTGGAGGCCCGGGCACGCGAGCTCGGCCTCGCCGATCGCGTGCGCTTCACCGGGCGCGTCTCCGACGAGGAGTTGCGGCGCGAGCTCACCGAGGCGAACGTCTTCGCGATGCCGTCACGCGCCGAGCTGCAGTCGATCTCGACGATGGAGGCCCTCGCGTCCGGTCTTCCCGTCGTCGCCGCGGATGCCATGGCGCTTCCGCATCTCGTGCATCCGGGCGTCAACGGCTATCTCTACCAGCCGGGCGACATCGAGGCGTTCGCGGGGTACCTGCGCACGATCCTCACGGCCGCACCCGACGAGCTCGACCGCCTTCGCCGCGGGGCCCTTCGCACCGTGGAAGCCCACGACATCCAGCGCACCCTCGATATCTTCGAGGCGCTGTACCGCGGCGAGGAGGTCGTCGACCCCGACACCGAGGGGGAGCTCGCGCGGTGAGCGCGGCACCCGCCAGCGAACGCACCCTCCAACCGGCGGCGTGGCGGCGTGCCCTCGGCCCCATGGCTGTCGCGGTGATCCTGCTGAGCGTCGTGCTGCAGGAGCCGGTCGCGGCCCTCCTGCCATCCGATACGCCGCGCTGGGCACTATTTCTGACGATCGCGGTGCCGATCGTGGCCGCGGTGGCGATCGGCCTCTCGATCGCCTACCCGCGGGTGCGGGTCGGGGCGGATGGCGCGCTCCTCGTGCGGGCACGCCGCGTCGCGCCGTCGGAGGTCGTGGGGATCCGCCGCTCGGTCTCGAGCGGGGGCAACGCCGGCTACCTCGTCTACACCCTCGAGACGTCGAACGGAGGCGGCATCCGGGTGCTCGTCGCCGGGGCACCGATTCGTGGTCTCGGGATCGCCGAGTTGGGGGTGCTGCGCGAGGTGATCGCTGCGTCGGCTATCCCGGTCGGCGCCGACCCGAGCGAGCTCGAGCGCTCGTTCTTCGCCGCGAATCTGCTGGCGAGCGGGCGACGCATCGAGGCCGACCGTCGGCTCGTGCTGCGGGAGCTGGACGGGCTGCGAGGTGTACCGCATCGATCGGATGCCGAACCCGCGGTGGCGGAACAGGTCGCGGTGCCGCCCACGTCGGCGTCCCCATCCGCTGACGCCACCCTCCAGGACGACCGCGAAGCAGAGCGGCAGCTCTCCGGCGCGGCAGGACCGCGCATCTTCCGCCGGGTGGTCCTGGGACTGTTCGCCCTCGCGTGCCTCGCCGCGGCCGTGCTGCTCATCGTGCTCGTGGTCATGGAGTCGCTCGGTACCGATTTCGGCGCCGCCGACGAAGACCCGTTGACCGCGACGATGTCGTTCGCCATCCTCGCGGCGCTGCTCACCGGCATCCTGTGGGCCATCGCGGCCGACCTCGACGACGCCCGCCGCCGTGCGCTTTCGCGGGAATGGCTGGCTGCGGCACCCGCCGAGCAGCTGGCGCGCGGTCTTCCGACACCGTTCCATGCTGCGTGGATGCGGGCGCCAGGCGGGCGGATGGTGGGGCTCGCGCTCCTCGTGCTCGGCATGGTGGCCCTGCTGGCCGTGATCGGGGGCCCGGTGGCTCTCGCCGGATCGTACGCGGCGCCGGCCGTCGGCATCGTCGCGACGATCGTCGGTGTGGTGCTGGGCGGGGTCGCGCTCTGGCTGTGGTTCGCCCGCCGCCGAGCGTATGCACGTCGTGTGGAGTGGCTCCTGGAGGTTGCCGGCCCTCGCGTGCGCGAGGGCGACGAGCCGCTCGCAGGCTGACCGGCTCAGCTCGTCAGCTTTCGAGAAGCGTCGGATGCGGCGGGCTCATTACCGTTGCCGCATGGTCTCCATCACATCTCTCATCCTCGAGGTCGCCGACACGGCGGCCGCATCCCGTTTCTACGCCGACGCGTTCGGCGCACCCGTGCCGCTGCAGTTCCGAGCCTCGGATGCGGCCACCTCCGGTTTCCGCGGTTTCACGATCTCGCTGACCGTGGCCCAGCCGGCGAACGTGCACGCCCTCTACGACGCGGCGATCGCCGCCGGCGCCACCGCGCTCAAGCCCGTGGCGAAGTCGCTGTGGGGCCACGGTGGCACCTTCCGGGCTCCGGATGGCGCGATCTGGAACATCGCCACCTCCGCCAAGAAGGACTCCGGCCCCGGCGCCCGGGAATGGGAGCACGTCGTGTTGCTGCTGGGCGTCGACGATGTGGCGGCGAGCAAGCGCTTCTACACGGAGGGCGGCATGACGATCGGCAAGAGCTTCGGCAGCTACGTCGACTTCGACCTGCCCGGCAGCACCGTCGGCTTCGGTCTCTACAAGCGGCGCGCGCTCGCCAAGTCGGCCGGCGTGCCCGAAGACGGCAGCGGCTCGCGTCGGCTCGTGATCGCGGGCGACCTCGGTGCCGCCACCGACCCCGATGGCTTCACCTGGGAACCGGTCGACGCATCCGTCTCGGCATGAACGGTGCCGCCCCGCTCAGCCGGTAGCGTTGTCGCGGGGCGGTAGCTCAGCCGGTTAGAGCAGCGGACTCATAATCCGTCGGTCACGGGTTCAAGTCCCGTCCGCCCTACGAAATCTCTCACCCCGCACGGTCCCCCCGCGGCTCAGGCATGATTGCTCCATGAGGCGTCGGCGATGCATCCCAGTCGGGGTTTTGGCTGTTGCTGCCCTCGCCCTGGTCGGATGTACCGGCACTTCGGTGCCGAGCAGAGCCGCAGCGAGTGACGCCGAGGTGTCGGGTTACATGTTGACCGAGTCCGAAGCGCCAGGATGGGTCGTCTCCGTGGACGAGGGAGCGGTCGACGGCGACAGCCCGGACTGCACCGGCGCCCCGTATGAATGGCCCAACCTCTCGACCGTGGCCCATGCATCCCAGTTCCTGGACCGGGCGGATGAGACGGTGAGCGTGGTGGTGAAACGTCTTTCGGGTCGGGCTGCGCAGAACGTCGAAGCGCTGCGGGGAGCTCTCGAACCCTGCGCCCCGGGAGGGCAGCCGTCCCAGAACGGAGCGATGATCGAGCTCGTGGGCGACGACTCGTTCGCGTATCAGGTGAACGCCTCCGACGTCGACGGCGACTATGTCTTCTCGAACATGCTCGTCGCGTGCGGGGACCTCCTGCTGGAGGCCTCGTCGATCTCGTACTCGCGTGAGCTCGATCAGGCTGAGCTTGAGGCCCTTGTCGCACCCGTGGTGAGGCGCATGACGGACGCCGAACACTGTGCCTGACTCAGACCGTTGAGTCTCAGAGCAGCGACAGCTCGCGCAGCTTCGCCTCGACGGCCGGGTTCGTCGGCTCCACCTGGTGGGTGCCGTCGGGGTAGACGACGACGGGGATGTTGGTGCGCCCCGAGATGCCGCGCGCCTTCTCGGCCGCCTCCGCATCCGCTTCGACATCGATGTACCTGTACTCGACGCCGAGCCCATCGAGCTGAGCTTTCGTGCGGCGGCAATCGTGGCACCAGTCGGCGCCGTACATCGTGAGGGAGGTGACGGGCATCTTTCCAGCGTAGGCGCGCGCCGTCGAGGCTGCTGGGTCGCCCCCCAGCGGATGCATGCCCCCAAGTCGGGGGGATGTGCCTAGGTGCATACACGGATGCATGTAATATTCGTTCGCCGGACTGGTGCGAATGCCGCTGGCGGGATGGAGATGGTCATGCGACGTCGGATGACGGTGACGGCCCTGTGCGCCGCCGCGATCGTGCTTGTACTTCCCACCGCGGCATCCGCAGCCGGGGAGGTCACGCCGACAAGCGGTCCCCTCGCGGGTGGCACAGTGGTGAGCGTCGTATCTCCGGCGGGTCTGGACTCGGTGATCGGAGGCGGGCTGTACTCGCTCGGCTTCCTGCCCGACGGCAGCCTCTACGCGTGGGGTGCTGATGGGTCGGAACAGCTGGGGGATGGCCCCGGCCAGGTGGACAGGTTCGCGCCCGTTCGCGTTGCCGCGCCCG
>SMFF01000295.1_pt1 | contig 13068 bp, 14 predicted proteins | sample 2456181 | NCBI WGS metagenome assembly SMFF01 (sample SAMN10132611, study PRJNA489261) | soil metagenome | isolation source: day120 antibiotic-loamy sand soil ammended with raw manure from dairy cow... | place: USA | collected 2015-04-01
TCGGTGGCCAGCATAGCGAACTGGCATGTGTTGGCGGTGAAGCAGGGTTTCTGACGCAGATGATCAAAGAGAGCGCTCTGGTCGCTAATCAGGTGTTCTGGTTCACCAGCCTGGTATCTAAAGCCGCTAACCTGCCCGCATTGAAGCAGCAACTGACGGCTCTCGGCGCCCGGGACATACGCACTATCGCCATGGCCCAAGGGCATAAACGCAGTCGCTTACTGGCCTGGACATTTCTCGATAAGAAACAACGCCGCGCCTGGCGACGGTCGCGCTGGCCTGCCAACTAAGCAGGCCATGTTGATTATTAGTACGGCTTTATCGTGCCTTTCGTCCTGACGCTGCCCGATTCCCTGAACAGTACAAGCTTCGGGCAGTCATAGACTGTAGGGCTTCAGAGGCGCATGTCTGATAACTGGCCGCCGCCATTAAACATTACATAGATCTCACCCCCTGCATCAGGCAAGACAGCTCACAGCTATCACTCTGCGGGCTGTGTCACTACTTCAGCACAGGAGTATCCACCATGAAATATTTCAACTCCCCCAAAAATGTGACTGGCATCGAGCGCGCTGCCTCCGTGGTTGGTGGCTTGGCGTTGCTCGGTAACGGCATACGCACCCGCGGCTTGCTCGGTATTGTACAGATGGCGACCGGCGGCATAGCCTTGCTGCGCGGTGCTACAGGGCATTGCCAGATGAAACAGCTGGTGGCCGAACAATCGCGGCGTGCGTCCTCGCACATTGAGCGTTACAGCCATATGCCGCTGGATTCTGATGTCCGCAGCGCGGACTTTGAAGCCGCGCCCGAGCATACTTCTGCGGGGCGTCAAGCACCGGTCATTCAGCCCTGAGCGGTGATAACTCCCAGCGCATGGATATCCCGTCAATACGCTGGGAACATCTGGTATCATTCCCGATCCATTCAGCCAATGGGCTACTATTGCCGTGATCTCTGCCCCCTTTCTGGTACTGGCCTGTGAGCTATTTACCAAAAGGACAGGCGCAGGTATCTGGCTAGCCACTCTGGAACAGCTGCCAATCTGATGCTGCAACTTATCTGTCCGCTTTGCCAACAAGCCCTCTGCTGTGAGGATCGCACTTGGTCCTGCACTAACGGGCATACTTACGATCAGGCCCGCCAGGGTTATCTGAACCTGTTGCTGGTACAACACAAAAATAGCCGGCAACCTGGGGATACACCGGGCATGCTGGGCTGCCGTCAAGCGTTTCTCGATGGCGGTCATTACCAGCCTGTCAGCGACGCTATCAATCAGTTGCTGGGCGAGCAGACCCCGGCTGCGTTGCTGGATATTGGCTGCGGCGAGGGCTATTACACTGATCGCCTGGCGCAGGCTCTGCCACAGGCGACCTGCGGTGGACTGGATATCAGCAAGGATGCAATCATCCGCGCCTGCCGACGCAATCGCCAGATCCAATGGTTAGTCGGCTCCAGTGCCCGCCTGCCAGTGGCCGACAACAGCCTGGATGCCCTGCTCTGCGTATTCAGCCCCTGGTCGTGGGAAGAGTGCCTGCGGGTACTCAAACCGGGGGGCCATCTGTTGCTGGTTGGTCCCCATGCTGACCATCTGCTGGCACTGCGTGCCGGGCTCTATGATGAAGTACATACCACCCCTGAATTGATCAAAGCGCTGCCTGAGCAGATGCAGATCGTCACCGACCAAGTCCTGCGTTATGCTCTGGACCTGTCATCGGACGCGCTGGCCGAGCTCATCGGTATGACTCCTCACGGCTTTCGCAGCCGTCCGGAGCGCCAGCAAGCGCTACTGGACAGTGGCGTGCCTGGGCTAGAAGTGGCCATGCGAATGGTTCTGTTGCAACACTATTAAGAGGATTTGGCGTGCGCCAACCGGATATTGAGATCTACCTGCGCGAAGACTGCTTAGATGATCTGAGCCCCTGGCTTGAACAGCAAGTAGGAGAGGTGCAACTTGGCCCCTGGTCCGGTACTACCAGACGCGGCACACTGCATAGCGACACCCTGATCCCCCTGCTGATAGTACGCAAGGCAGCCGGAAAATGGGCCAGCGTCTGGTTTACCAGTGACCAAACTCCCTGGGCTACCGATCTGGATTGCGCCCGTGCGTTAGCCGCAGGCATGAACGTGGAAGTACGCTGCTCGACCGGCGGTTGGGATGAGGATCAGGGCGTCACTGATGCCGACCTCTGGATGAAAGTAACCGCAGCGGGTGAAGAGGCGTTTATCTGGAAACAGTAACCGGCTGCTGCCCACCAAACAACGGGCTTGGTGTCACTTGAAAAGCCCCTCAGCGGCTCTATGCTAACGGATGCTGACACAGCCGCCACAAGGAACACTGCCATGAGCCAAGCCATTACCCTCGCCTGCCCACACTGTCATCGCCGTAACCGTCTGGACAGTAGTCGGCTTAACGACGCTCCGACCTGCGGCGCCTGCAAGCAGCCGCTGTTTAGCGGCCAACCGGTGGATTTGGACGGCAGTAACTTCAATGCCCATGCCAACTCTGACTTACCGCTGGTGGTAGATTTCTGGGCGTCCTGGTGCGGCCCTTGTCAGCAGTTTGCGCCAACGTTCAGCCAGACGGCAGCCGTGACCGAACCACGCGCACGCTTCGCCAAGGTCAACACCGAACAGGCGCAGGAGCTGGCGGCGCGTTTTGCGATACGCAGCATCCCGACCCTGCTGATTATGCGCCAAGGCAAAGAACTCACTCGTTTGAACGGAGCGCTATCAGCCACTGATTTTCAGCGCTGGCTGACCAGCCACTTACCGGTCATATAAGCTCAGCCCAGCAGGGCTTGTGATGAACCATGCAGCAGTTCGAGATCATTATGTCTTGGCCGCTGACAGGCTTGCGCGCCAAAGCGCTGGGCCAGACTGGATAATGCGGGTGAGAAATACACAGTGACTTCGCAGTGCAGACCATCCAGACGGTGCCGGGAGAATACCGCCGCATCTGCCGACGCTTCAGAGCCAGGATACAACTGCAAAAAAGCATCTTCGATAGCATTCAGCGGGGTGATGGCCAACAGACCATCACCCAGATCCAGGCAGTACCATAGCGCCTGAGGCGACTGGCTCATGGCGCGCTGACAGCATCCGCGTGGAGCAGGTCAGCACGCTTTTGCAGCAGGGTTTCCAACTGCCCGATGCCCAATTGATAGGCCCAGCGCTGATCAGCATTGACCTTAAGTCCGGACTTGGGCTCGGACGCTGACTCAAACTGATCTATCAGCAGCCAATAGCGACCGTCCTGCTCATAGAGCGAAGCATCTAGCTGCGCGCCAGACCAGGTGCTCACCTGCATCTGCAAAATAGGCTCAGCCAACGGCAAGTCATCGCGCAGTGCTACATCCTGAGCAGTGAAATTGACCAGCGCCAGTACCATGCTATTGATTTTGCGCTCATTACCTGCAGACGCCTGCTCGCCCGCCAAGCGCAAGTTGTAGTCGCCTTCGGCCTGTTTATCCAGCTCAGTCACTTCGCCACTGGCGTTAGTCCAGCGCGCCTTAGCAATCTGCTCCATGGGGATACTGATCACATTGAGCGCCAACCAATCAATAGGGTTAACCGACATCCTTAACGGCCGGTTAATCAGTAACACCTGATTGTGTCCAGCAAAGCGCACCAGCTGGCCGCTACCGACCTGATTGCCATAAATCAGTCCGTAGCTCTCCTTGGCATCTTGCAGCTGCACCTGCAAGGTGTCGTCAGCCGGGACGGCAGGATCCAGTCCGAGCTGGGCATGATGCTGTGCATTAGCCGTTTTCTCTTCCACCACCCGCGCCCCACGTAGCACGTGTAGCAGCGCTGCTAAGCGCTCGGCACGGACCGGAAAGCCTGCCCGGCTGACCACACCCCAGTCGCCATCCCGCTGCGCCAGCTCAACCTGAGCTTCACCACGCTGCAAACGAATCTGCTGCAGCCCGGCTAACTGTTCCAGTTGCTCAGCAGACAGCAGGCTGCGACTTTCCAGATCAGTCATCCGCTCACCACTGCGCATCTGCACCGCTAATACCGCCAGCCCTATAACCAGCAGAGCGATCAATACCCACCATTTATTGCGCATACTTATCTCCTCAGACAGCGCGGCGGCGCAGGCGACCTATCACCCACCACAGCAACACACCCAGCGTCATCACCGCTGGCACCAAGGCGATATTGATGGCTTTGAGCTGATTGCCCAACCGCTCTATATCGGCGTTCAGGCCATAGCGCACATCACGCAGCTGCTTGCGGATCGCCAGCTTTTCATCGAGAAAGCCCTGAATAGCCGCTTCCTGCTCAGTGCTCAGCTCAGTTAGCTGTGTCGGATCCTGACCTTGCTGCAGCTCTATAAGCCGCTGTTCAGTCTGCTCCAACTGCTGTTGCAGGCGCTGCTCGGTAGCGCGATAGCGGCGCTCTGCTTTGCGCTGAAGATTTTCTACTACAGTAAAGGGCCGGCTGAAATTGCCGCGCGAACGCACACTGATCAGTGCTTCTGAGCCCGATAGGTTATCCAGAGCATTGATCAATAATCCACCATTGTCAGCCCAAGGCTGCGGTATCCGCTGACCGTAAAAATCCTGCACCTGAACCCACATACGGTCAGTCAGCATATCGGTATCAGCCACGACGATAACGTTGATGTTATCGGCCTTGGCAATCCCCGGTTCACGACCTTCCAACCCGTCAGGATAGGCGGTATGCGCCGGGCCTTGCAGGCGCGCCGCAAAGTGATAAATCTGGTCATCACGTTTAAAACCGTTGAGCAGCACCTCAGGATCCGGCAGATTCACAAGGCTGCTGCTGGGCGCCAATGCACTGTCATTACTGCTGGATAGCAACGCAGTGAACTCTGTGGTGGACTCCGCCAGCGGGCGCAATGCACCAGCACTGGCCAGTGTCAGTAACTGCAACGGTGCGGTGACAGTATCATCAGTGTTCATATACTCGGCTTCGACTTCCAGCCAGCCGATATGACGGGCTGGCAGCTGGCCTTGCCCACGGCCTACTGACATGCCCAGACGAGCATCCAGCACCACCCGCTCGGGGTTGTACTCAACGCCCCAAGCAGCCAATAGCGGACCCAGATCCGAGGCTTTGCCGTCGGCCATACCTTCGATCATTGCCTCCATGCTCTGGTCGGACTCGGCCATAGGATCGATAAACGCCAGCAGCTTGCCGCCCCGCAACACGAACTGATCCACCGCGAACAGGGTCGCTTCGCTCAGCGCCTTAGGGTGTACCAGCAACAAGACATCAATCGCCTCTGGAATGGCGTCCAGATCGTTATCCAGATTCTGCACGCTGAACATTTGCTGCATTTGCTCATAAGCCACCCAAGGAGCGCTGGACTGGCCGCTCATGGGGTTCATTCCACCGGTGATTGGCAGGCCGGAAATCAACCCAATCTGCGGCTTTTCCGGTTGCGCCAGACTGTTAATCAGCCGGCTCAGCTCATATTCGAGCAGACCTTCTTGCTCCAGTGCAAAAAATGCAATGGTTTCACGCTGAGCCAGCTCATTAGTGCCCGCCAGACCGAAATACAACTGTTCGCCAGTCTGACTCAAAGGCACAGCCTGTAAGCCAAACTCTGCAGCGCGATCTTCGGCCTCGGAGAATGGCTGGGGGTCAATAATGTGCAGTTTGAGTTTGCCACCGGCGACCCGCTCGTATTCCTGCAGGGTTTCCTCCACTCGCCGCGCATAGTTACGCAGCACCACCATGTCTTTACTGGCACGCTCAGAGAAGAAGAAATACAAGTTAATAGGCTCATCCAGATCCTTAAGAATCTGCCGGGTACCGGGTGAAATGGTGTACAATTTCTGGTCGGTGAGATCCAGACGCGCACCGGGCAATAGCACGCCCGTTGCCATATTAAAGGCGATAAAAGCCAACAGCAGGACCAGCAAGCCGGTCCCTGAGTACATTAATTTTTTCATGGTTATGCTCCTCTGCCTTAATCGGCCTTTTTCAGGTCGATGACAATCGCTGTGGCGTACAACCAAACGGCCATTAACGAGATGAAATACAGCAAGTCACGCAGATCCAGTACACCCTTGCTGATAGCATCGAAGCGAATCAGAAAACTGAGCGAAGCAATGGCATCCACCAGCCACTGCGGCGCCCAACTGCTGAACAGATCCAAGACCAGCGGAAAACCACTGACAATAAAGACAAAGCAGGCCACCACACTGAGAATAAAGGCAATAACCTGATTCTTGGTCAGCGCCGACATGCACGAACCAATCGCCAGGTAGCCACCGGCCAGCAGCCAGCTGCCCAGATAACCGGTAAAAATCGCCCCGTTATCTGGTGAGCCCAGATAGTTAACCGTTACTATGATCGGAAAGGTCAGCAGCAAAGCAATACCCACAAACACCCAGGCCGCCAGGAACTTGCCCAATACCATATCGGTGCGCGACACCGGCAGCGTCATCAGCAATTCGATGGTTCCGGACTTGCGCTCCTCAGCCCACAACCGCATGGCTACCGCGGGCACCAGAAACAGATACAGCCAGGGATGAAAATTAAAGAACGGATTCAGGTCAGCCTGACCGCTTTCATAGAAGCCGCCCAGATAAAAGGTAAAAACCGCCGCTAACACCAGAAAAATAACGATAAAAATGTAAGCCAAAGGGGTAGCAAAATAACTGCCCAATTCGCGCTGGAAGATGACACCCAGATTTTTCATACCGCCTCCCCCGCCGTCAAACTACGAAACACATCATCCAGCCGACCGCGTTCGACCGCTAACTCTTGTACTCGCCACTGCTGCGCGCGTGCATATTCGCCGACAGCGGGAAAGATCACTGCACCGGGCTCGGCAAGCACTGTCAGTTGGTGACCATCGCGATCCACTTCAATGGACTGCACACCGGGCAACGCCAGCAACGGCTGGCTATCCACCGGCTGTTCCAGCACTACTGTCACCGCCTGATGATATTTTGAGCGCGCTTCCAGCTCTTGCGGGGTGCCATCGGCTAACAACCGACCATGGGCAATAACCACCGCACGACTGCACACAGCACTGACCTCTTCGAGGATATGCGTGGAAATCACTACGATTTTGTTGCTGTTGCTAGCCAACTGCTGAATCAACGAGCGCACCTGATGCTTCTGGTTAGGGTCCAGGCCATCGGTGGGTTCGTCCAGAATCAGTACTTGCGGATCATGCAAAATGGCCTGAGCCAGCCCAACCCGGCGTTTGAAGCCCTTAGACAAAGTATCTATGGTTTGCCCCAGTACTGCCTGCAGCTCTACCTGCTCGACTGCCCGCGCTACATGCCGATGCTTTTGCGCACCGCTCAGCCCGCGAATGCCCGCGATAAATTCGAGAAAACCTTTAACCCGCATATCGCCGTAACAGGGTGCGCCTTCTGGCAAGTAACCCATGTGCTGTTGGGCCTGAAGAATCTGGGTGCGTATATCAAAACCGCAAACCGATGCATCGCCGCCATCGGGGGTAAGAAACCCCGTCAGCATTTTCATAGTGGTAGACTTGCCGGCGCCGTTGGGCCCCAAAAAACCTAAGACTTCTCCCGGTCTCACCTCGAAGGACAAATTGTCCACCACGACGTGATCGCCGAAGCGCTTGGTCAGGCTGTTTATCTTTATCATTGCCTCTTCCCATATCCCTAAAAAACCTGCGCGCGACAGCTGGCCACGCGACGCAAAAAAGCAAGGATACATTGATTAACAGCCGACGGGAAAAAGTCACTGAGCATTACTCAAAAAATCCCTGCTATAGCTAGAGCGCAAGGCGCCGACGCTGCCGTTACAGCTTCTGTTTGCCGTAAATATCATAACGGCTGGACTGCCCCTTGAGCTGGGCACTGGGTGCTGGCCCGTCAATCGTTGGCGCCTTGCGCGAGCGTTTTACCGCAACCCGGTGGCTAGCCAGCTTCAAAGCGGCGGCCAGGAGAGCAGGAGCGTCGGTATCGTCGCCAGCCAATGGTCGGAACAGGCGCATTTCCTTCTTTACCAGTGCGGATTTTTCCCGCTGCGGAAACATCGGGTCAAGGTGGATCACCTGTGGCACCGGCCCGGACCAGTCGGCCATAGCCTCGATCGCATCCACTGGCAGCAGATGCATACGTGCAACTATCTCTGCCACCTCGCCACCAGCCTGACGAGCGCGTTGCAGGCCATCCTCCAGCAGCGCCGCAATCACTGGCTGACGTTCCAGCAGAGTCACCTCACAACCCAGTGCCGCCAACACGAAGGCATCGCGGCCTAGCCCAGCAGTAGCATCCAGCACAGTGGGGCGAATAGCCCCACGCAGACCAACGGCCTTAGCCACCATCTGTCCGGTGCCGCCACCGAACTGCCGCCGGTGCGCTAATGCACCCTCAACGAAGTCCACCCGCACCGCACCTGGGGCATCGGCTGCCGTCGCCTGCAAGCTAAGCCCCGCTGGGCCCACTTGCAGCAACAGCTCGGCACTGCTACTTAGGTTCAGCTGCGTGGGCTCGACCAAGGGCAGCTGCAGACGTTCTGCCAACGCGCTGGCAACTGACTGCAAATCAGGCACCAACCAGGTGACTGCCACTGGGCACGGCTTACTCATGACTTAGATCCCGCACAACACACTCCCTAATAAACAACACCGCACTGAGCGAGCGCCGCATAATATCCACCCATCTATCCCAACCATCAAAACAGCCCGCCCTGCTGGGGAGCCGCACGCTGCTCCTGCTCCTCAGGCCACGCGGGCATCGCCGGTAGTTGTGGACGCAGCTCCCTCAGCCGCGCCTGAAACAGCCGGGCCAGCTCCGGAGCCAAACGGTTATCCGGTGTGTGCATAAACATTGTTGGGCTAAGGCCTTGCTCCAGCCATTGCGCACATTTATGCAGCCAAGGTTCAAGCAGGGCAAGACTGGCCTGATTGTCCATACCGCCGATAAAACGTACCGCTGGCAGATCACTCAGCGCCACCGCATGCACTGGCAGGCGCGGATCAAACATCAGTCGCTCGATACCCCGCTTATGCAGTAGCCGGTTGAGCTGTTGCTCGTGGTGGTCTTTGCGAAAAAAGTCAGGATGACGGACTTCGACAGCGTAGCGGTAGCCGCTCGGCAGCGTATCGAGAAAGCTGATCAGTTGCGCACTATGCTGAGGCCCGAAGCGTGGCGGCAGTTGCAGCCATATCGGCCCCAAACGCTGCTCCAGAGGCGCCATCCGCTGAAAAAACTGCTGCAGTGCCGGATGCTGGCTATCCAGACGATCAGCATGACTCAGTTCACGAGGTAGTTTTGCACAGAAGTGAAAATCTGCCGGCAGCAGTTCAGCCCAACGCTGCACTGTATCGGCCTTAGGCAAGGCGTAGAAGGTGGTATTGCCCTCAACGGCGGAAAATACCCGGGAATATTCATACAGGCGCTGATCAGCATCAGCCGACGCCGTATACAGCGCGCCACACCACGCCGGCTCAGCCCATAATGGACAACCGAGAATCAGTCGTGGAATAGGAAGTTCAGACACCGGACAAAGAGTCAGACAAAAATATCAACGCCAAACACGCCATCAACATCTGCATCCGGCAGACTCGCCATAGTGTGATAGCTGGCCAGCGCCTGGTTAGCGTAGCCGTGGACCGGCTGTACCGCTGCCTGACGGGCCGGCAGGTATTCACCTTCTGCACTGCGTGAAGCAGTAACCCGCTCGGGTATTGCGGACTGCGATGCTGAGGGTTTTGTCGGCGGCGCAGCACTATCCACGCCAGGCGCGATAGGCGCAGCGGGTTTGGGGGCGCGCGCTGGTAGCGCAGCGGGTGGTGTAAAACCATCCAGACGCATCAAGCCACTCCAATGGACAGATAGAAGAAAAGACTAGCGCGGTCCTGGATAAAACGCAAAGTCAGCGCAGTTTAGGGGTGGCCACCTGATCGCGCAGATAAACCGGCTGGGCATCGGCGGCATCCAGCACTCGCCCCGCCTGCCATTCAGGCAGCGCTAAGCTGAGCAGATCAACGGCATCCGGCAGCATCTGCGGCCAGCTCTGAGTCACTGCCGTAGCCAGACGCTCTGCATACTGCCAGCCAGTACCTGCACCCACCGGGTCGCTCAGTTCAGGCGCCAGCACTACCTGCTCCGGAGCGCTGACAACCTCAGCGCCAAGCAATCGCATGACCCCATCCTGCGCTTGATAGCAACCCCAGTACACCTCGTCCATGCGCGCATCAATAGCGGCGCAGACCTGGGTCGCCCCGTGTTCACGAAACGCCCGTTGCGCCAGTGCCGCCAGGTTAGAAACACCAATCACCGGCTTGCCCGTGGCAAACCCTAAGCCCTGAACCATGCCGGTGGCGATGCGTACGCCGGTAAAAGCACCCGGGCCACGGCCAAACACCAAGGCATCCACTTGTTGCAGCGCAATCTGCGCTTGCCGCAACAAATCTTCAATCATCGGCAATAAGCGCTGGGCATGCTCACGCGGCACCACGTCAGCGTGATGATAAATCTGTCCTTTATGTAACAAGGCGGCGGAACAGGCTTCGGTAGCGGTATCCAGAGCGAGCAAGGTGACAGTCATGGGCTTCACAGAAAATAATGGGATAAGCGATTGTAACAAACAACAAGACCCGTGCGGCACGCCGACACGGGTCTTGGTACCGCAGCAGCTAGTGGTTAGTTGAGGGCAGCCGATACGCGGCTGGTGATTTCCTCAACACTACCAACACCTTCCACACGCGAGCATTTAGGCGTGCCGGTAGCAGCGGACAACTGCTTGTAGAAATCAACCAGCGGCTTAGTCTGAGTGTGATAAACCTGCAGACGTTTGCGCACAGTTTCTTCCTTGTCGTCTTCGCGATGAATCAGATCTTCACCGGTGACATCATCCTTGCCAGCCACCTTCGGCGGATTATGCTCAACGTGGTAGGTGCGACCTGAATCAGCGTGCATGCGGCGACCCGAAATACGTCCGACAATTTCCTCATCGTCGACAGCGATTTCCAGTACGTGATCGATGCTGACGCCTGCTTCAACCAAGGCTTCAGCCTGGGGAATGGTGCGTGGAAAGCCATCCAGCAAGAAGCCGTTGGCGCAATCGGCTTGGGCAATACGCTCACCAATCAGACCGATAATCAGCTCGTCAGATACCAAACCGCCACTGCTCATAACTTCTTTGACCTGCTTGCCCAGATCGGTACCGGCCTTGATAGCTGCACGCAGCATGTCACCGGTAGAAATCTGCGGAATGGCATAGCGCTGGCAAATAAACTGAGCTTGCGTGCCCTTACCGGCCCCGGGGGCACCCAAAAGGATGATGCGCATACTGAACTCCTTAATCTAATTGAAACTGGTCCGCCTGCGTCTATCAACGCAGGCTGGCATGCCCCAGGTGGCTGAAGCGAAGAATTTCGTGCTGATGTGCGCTGAATTGCAATGCAAAAAAAGGCGTTAAACATACACTCAGAGCAAGTTACGCACAAGCGCCCATACGCTATTGGCCATTAGTCGAGTTGCCAACTCTGCAACTGTTTAGCCGGTATTGCGCATTCCTGCCGCAATACCGGCGACGGTGACTAGCAGTGCCCGCTCCAGCTCCGGGGCTAAGCTCTCGCCCTGCGCCCGGGTCCGCTGCAAGAGTTCGGCCTGCAGCAAATGCAAAGGGTCTGTATAAGGGTTACGCACCGCAACCGACTCATCAAGCGCCGGGTTCTGCGCCAGCAGGCTGTCGCTCTGGCGTAGCTCCAACACAGTCTCGACAATCTGCTCGAGTGCATCGCGTAACTCGGCGCCCAACGGCCACAACGCAGGCTCCGCCAGGCGCTGTTCATAGAAGCGCGCAATACTGCCATCAGCCTTAGACAGCACCATCTCGAGCATCTCAATACGCGTCAGGAAGAACGGCCACTGCGACATCATGTCGCGCAACATAGCGGTGTTTCCGGCTTCCATAGACTCCTGCAGCGCCTGCCCGGCACCCAGCCAAGCGGGCAACATCAGACGTGTCTGGGTCCAGGCAAAAATCCATGGAATCGCCCGCAAGCTCTCGACACCGCCCTGCATTTTACGCCGCGCCGGACGACTGCCTAAGGGCAACTTAGCCAGCTCTTGCTCTGGAGTTGCCTGCCGGAAATACTCGACAAACTGCGGGTTATCGCGCACCACGGAGCGATATACCTGCACCGAACGGTCGGCCAAATGCTGCATCAACTCGCGCCAGACGGGCTTCGGCACTGGTGGTGGTAACAAGGTCGCTTCCAGCACAGCGCTGGTATACAGCTGCAGGCTCTGAATAGCTATACGCGGCAGACCGAATTTGAAGCGAATCATCTCGCCTTGCTCAGTGACCCGGAACTGACCATTAACCGAACCCGGCGGCTGCGACAAAATCGCCATATGCGCCGGCGCACCACCGCGGCCCACAGTACCGCCACGTCCATGGAACAAACGCAGACGCACCCCGTGGTGCTGAGCCACGGCTACCAAAGCTTCCTGCGCGCGGTACTGAGCCCAACCTGCCGCTAAGGCGCCAGCGTCCTTGGCGGAATCCGAGTAACCGATCATCACTTCCTGCTCATTACCGACCAACTGCTGATAACCGTCCAGACTCAGCAACTGATCGATGACCGGTGCGGCCTGTTCTAAATCTTCTAAAGTCTCAAACAGCGGCACCACACGCATCGGCCAGCTAACGCCTGCCTCCTTGAGCAGCAATTTGACCGCCAGCACATCAGAAGCGCTGGCCGCCATGGAGATGACGTAAGAACCCAACAGTTCGGCCGGTTGACTAGCCACAACGTGACAGGTGTCCAGCACTTCACGGCAGTCAGCGGAGGGTTGCCAGTTGGGCGGCAGTAGCGGCCTACGATTGCGCAGTTCGCTGAGCAAGAACTCGCAACGCTGCGCCTCGTCCCATTCAGCATAGTGACCTAGCCCCAGGTAATCGGTCAGCTCAGAGAACACCTCGGCATGCCGCCCTGCATCTTGGCGGATATCCAGCCGCGCCAGACTAATGCCGAACGCATTGACCCGCCGCAGGGTATCCAACAGCGCCCCGCCGGCAATCAACGGCATGCCCTGGGCGCAGAGCGAGGTATGGCATAACTCCAGCGGCTCGCGCAGTTCATCGAGGGTC
>SMFF01000205.1_pt1 | contig 13052 bp, 13 predicted proteins | sample 2456181 | NCBI WGS metagenome assembly SMFF01 (sample SAMN10132611, study PRJNA489261) | soil metagenome | isolation source: day120 antibiotic-loamy sand soil ammended with raw manure from dairy cow... | place: USA | collected 2015-04-01
TGGTGAGTACTCGTAGAAGATCTCCGTGCCTGGGGCGAGCGGCTCAGCGGCCTTACAGAGCCGGGCGCCCTCGAGTGCGATGTCAATAATGCCCTGCTTGTCAGTGCGGAAGACCACCTCGCGCTGCACCACACTGGTGGAGTTGTAGAGGTGCACGATAGCCTTCTTCGTGCCCCTGATGGACTCATAGGTGCGGTTGATCAGCGCCTCACGAGCCTGCGTCAGCACCTGGATGGTGACGTCATCCGGAATCAGTTCCTCTTCGATGAGGCTGCGGACGAAATCGAAATCGGTCTGACTTGCAGACGGGAAGCCGACCTCGATCTCCTTAAACCCCATGCGCACAAGCAGATCGAACATGATGCGCGTGCGTTCGGGGCTCATCGGGTCGATGAGTGCCTGGTTTCCATCGCGAAGGTCAACGGCACACCACCGGGGCGCTTGCGTGATTCGCTGGGATGGCCAGGTACGGTCTGGCAGATCGACGTTCAGTACCTCGTGATACGGGCGGTACTTGTGAACCGGCATTGCCGATGGTTTTTGCGTGTTTTTCATGATGATTCGCTGCTCCTTTGCCGGCCTTGTGGGCCACGTGGACCTTTCAGCCCTGGTCTACTCAGCCAACGACAAACTCCGCGACGAGGGAGGCCTGGGTTAGGACTCGTCGCGGCAGCTAAGGAGGAGCAGACCGAACAACACGAATTCAGGGTACCATCGCCGTGCTCTGCAGAACGACGGCCCCTGCTTCGCGACCGAATTGTGACGGTGACGACCGATGTCAGTCCTCCAGGGCGCGACCCTTGAGCTCGGGAAGTCGAAACGCACCGAACGCCGCAATCACGAAGAACGCAGCGAAAATACCGAACAGGACGATGGTGCCGCTGGTTTCGTGGAGGAACGGCACCACCAGCGGGGCGAGGATCGACGCAAGCCGCCCGACACCCGCTGCCCACCCTGCTCCGGTGGCGCGCATCCGGGTCGGGTATAGCTCGGGGGTGACAGCGTACAGGGCGCCCCAGGCACCCAGGTTGAAAAACGACAGCAGCATTCCGCTGACAATTACCTGGCTGAGGTCCCCCGCGAAACCGAAAGCTGCGGCCGACAGCGCAGAGCCCATCAGGAACACTGCGAGGGTGATGCGTCTCCCCCACTTCTCGATGAGCCACGCCGAGACCGCGTAACCCGGCAATTGCGCGAGCGTGATGATGAGCGTGTACTCGAATGACCGGATCAACGAGAAGCCGGAAGCAACCAGAATGGTTGGCAGCCAGATGAAGGCCCCATAATACGAGAAGTTGACGCAGAACCACACCAGCCAAAGGGCGAGGGTGCGCCCTCGGTAGCTTGCAGACAGGAGGTCCCGGACCGGGCGCCGGCCGACGTTTGCGGCCTCTGCCGTCGCATACGGTTCGGTGCCAGCTGGCTGGCGCATCCCGGCGGATGCCTCGAAGCGCCGGACCGTGGCATCCGCTTCGGCAAAACGACCGCGACTCTCCAGAAAGCGCACTGATTCCGGCAACCCGAGGCGCACCACAACGGAGTAAAGCGCGGGTGCGGCGCCAATCAACAGCGCCCAGCGCCAACCCTCAGCGGAGAGCGGCACGACCAGGTAGCCGATTACCGCTGCAGCCGTCCAGCCGACAGCCCAGAACGATTCGAGGATGACGATGATTCGCCCTCGGATTCGTGGGGGTGCGAACTCGCTCACCAGAGTCGATGCAACGGGAAGTTCGGCACCCAGTCCGAGGCCCACGACGAACCGCAGTGCGATCAGTACGGCGACTGTGCCTGCGAGGGCCGACGCCCCGGTTGCCAGCCCGTAGACGAGCAGTGTGACGGCGAATACGTGTCGACGACCAAGGCGGTCGGCAAGCAGTCCGCCGAAAGCTGCTCCGATTGCCATTCCCACGAAGCCTGAAGACGCGATTAATGACAATTCGACGCTCGTCGCATTCCACTGGATTGCCAGCTGCGCGAGCACGAACGAGATAAGGCCCACGTCCATGGCGTCGAGCGCCCAGCCGAGCCCGGAACCAACCAGAACCTTTCGGTGCTCTCGAGTGAACGGCAGGGCGTCCAGTCGTTGCGATCGGGTGGCTCGGGCGGTGGCGTTGTTCGACATGGATCCGTTCTCGGGTGGTGAGGGTAAGCGCCGGCTATCGGATGGTGCGCGCGGCTTCACACGTGGCCGATCGGTCACAGTGCGTTCCGAGGGTACTGCAGATTCGCTCAGGTTCGGGCATTTATTACCCTGAGTGCAACAAATACGCCCATCCTGGTTCTGACGTAGAAGCCACACCAATCGTTGGGTAGTGCGGAGAACAAAATGCTTCGACACTGGAAGCATGAGAAGCAGACTGCATTCAACGCTGGTGGCAGCAGCAGCGACCGCCGTGCTCCTGACGGCCTGCGCATCCCCGATCGCCGACAGTGCGGGCAAAAGTGGAGTCAGTTTCGACCCACCCGAGGCCGTACCCGCCGCCGGAGAAGTGATCGGTACCGGGACCGTGCTCCAGCCGGAGAACGAACAAGCAATGTTCTGCCTCGGAGCCGTCGCAGAGTCGTATCCCCCGCAGTGCGGCGGCCCGAAAATCACGAATTGGGACTGGGACGCCGCGGACGGTCACGAGGCCGCGAGCGGAACCACCTGGGGCACGTATGCGCTGCAGGGCACGTGGGACGGAGCGCAGTTCACGCTCACACAGCCGCCCATCATGCTCGCGCTTTACGACCCGATGGTGCAGCCCGACCCCTTGGAAGAGACTGCGAACGCAGGAGACAACGATGACTCGACCCTGCTCGCCGTTCAGACGGCTATCGAGGAAGACCCGTCGATAGAGCTCTTATCGACCTGGACGACAAACGGATACCTGTTCGTGACAGTGCTGTATGACGATGGCCGACTGCAGGAGTACCTCGATGAGGTGCACGGCGAAGGCGTGGTAGCCATCCGATCAGCGCTGCGCCCGGCCGAGCAGTAGCTCGCCTCCGGGCCGGGCAGAGCGTAGCTACTCGACCGCGAGAGCCGTGACGGGCGAGACGGCCGTTGCCCGCCGAGCCGGTACCTGGGCAGCGACGACCGTGAGCGCGGCAGCCGCTGCCGCGAGCACAACCAGCAGCAGCCACGGCACGGAAGGCCAGACCAGACCCGGACTGCCATGCACCGAACCCAGCAAGGACTGCGCCCCCGCCCAGCCGTAACCGATGCCGAGCACCACTCCGAGCCCGACAGCCGCCAACGTCAACTGGGCGCTCTCAGCAACGATCATGCTCCGCACCTGGCGCGCAGTGAACCCCAGCGCGCGCAAGAGGCCGAGCTCCCTGGTGCGCTGTAGAACGCTCAGCCACAGGTTATTGACCATGCCAATAGCAGCGATCAGCGCCGAAAACCCGATCAGCACGGAGAAGACACCCAGCGTGGTCGCGAGGATGTCGTTGACCTGCTGGTAGCTTTCTGGTTCCTGCTGTTGCGCTGCCGAGATCATGTCGACGTAGCCTTGCGCCGCCACCGCGAAAGTGGTGACGAGCGTGACGCCGATAACGAGACCGATAGTAGTGCGCGTGCTTCGCTCGGGATAACGCACTGCATTCTCTGCCGCAAGGCGAGAGGCTGGGGAACGTGCGAGCATCCTCCCGATCAGGCTAAGTATTGGCGGCATCACCATATGGGCGCCAATGACGACCCCGGAAAACGAGAGCACGCCACCCAGAAAGGCGATCGGGAAGCCGAATTGCGAACCCAGTCCGATCACCACTCCCGTGGCAACAACCAGAAGCCCCCCGAAGAACATCACGCCGGCCGTCGTATTGCGAAGCGGCCTCCTCATGGTTTCGTCGCGGGTGGCCTCCAGGGCTGACCCTGTCGCCTGAATGGGCGTGACGGTGAGCACCTTTCGCGACCCAACCCAGGATGCGGCCCAGGTCGCACCGGCGACCATGACGATCGGCAGGAGCACCTGCGGGTCAAGCATTACGTAGGCCAGGTCGGGAACGATTCCGGATGCGATTCCCCAACTGAGCGCTGCGGCCGTCAGCCCCCAGCCGAGCAGGCCACCGACGGCCGAGCCGACGATACCGACGATCAACCCGTTCCCCGCAATGGACCGTCGAAGCGCCGAAGCACTCGAGCCGATCAGCCGCAGCAGCGCGATCGACCGCGCGCGGCCCGCAATGATGGTCGCAAAAGTGTTCGCCGTCACGATGGCACCCACGTAGACCGCGATCACGACCAGTACACCCGAGACCAGCCCTAGGGCAAGCTGTACAGACTGTCGGATGCTGATGTCATCAGCGGCGATCATGGTGGCCAGGTGCGCCGTGCTCTGAACCAACACGACACCGAATGCGCTACTCAACGTCGTCACAATCAGGCTGGAGCGATGATCAGAATTTTGTCGCATGGAGACTCCCACGTTCATGATGCCGACTAGTCCACCGAGAGAGCGACCACGGGCGACACGTTCGTCGCCCGCCGCGCTGGCACCTGCGCAGCACCGAAAGTCAGGCCTGCTGCCCCCAACACCAACACGAGAAGCAAGGGCCACGGCACTGACGGCCACACCAGGGCCAGTTCGCCGTCGAGTTGGCCCAGGAGGGACTGTGCTCCGGCCCAGCCATACGTGATCCCGAGCACGAGGCCAAACCCGACAGCCGCGATTGTCATCTGCGCGCTCTCAGCCACGATCATCCCCCGCACCTGCCTACTGGTGAACCCGAGTGCACGTAGCAGGCCCAGTTCCCTGGTGCGCTGCAGGACGTTGAGCGACAGGTTGTTGACCATACCGAAGGCCGCGATGAGCGCAGAGAACCCGATCAGGGCGGAAAATACACCTACGACGATGAAGAGGATGCTGAACACCTCATCCGCGTCCTGCGGATAGTTCTCGGGAGATCCCATGATCATGGTGATGAACCCCTCGGACGCCACAGCAAATGTCGTGATGAGTGTGACGCCGATGACAATTCCGATCGTGGTGCGCGTGCTGCGCTCAGGGTATCGAGTGGCGTTCTCAGCTGCCATTCTGGCGGCCGGTGAACGCCCCAAGAGCCGACCGGCCAAACGCAGGATGGGCGGCATGAATACATGGGCGCCACTCACGAATCCGGTGAAGGAGACGATCCCACCGAAGAATGCGACCAGGAAGCCGAGGGGCGAGAATAGTCCGAGCAGTACGCCCAGAGCGAGCAGCACCAGCCCGCCATAGAACATCACCGCCGCGAACGCGTTACGGAATGGGCGTTTCAGGGTTTCCTCCCTGGTGGCCTCCTGTGCCGTGCCCGTGGCCTGGATCGGTGTAACTGACAACACCCTGCGGGAGCCAACCCACGATGACATCCACGTTGCGAGCACGACGAAGATCAGCGGCAACGCTATATACGGGTCGATGAGCCCATAGTTCAGGTCTGGAACCACACCTGTCGCGACGGCGACCCTCAACGCGGCGAAAACGAGAATGAATCCCGCGACCCCGCCCATGAGTGAGCCGAAGAACCCGACCAACAATCCCTCCCGAGCGACAGCGCGCCGCTGAGCGGATGCGCTCGAGCCGATCAAGCGCATGAGCGCGATAGTGCGCGTGCGCCCCGCGATGATCGTCGCGAAAGTGTTCGCCGTCACGATGGCACCGACGTACACGGCTATGGCGACAAACACCCCTGCAACCATCGAGAGCATGAGCTGCACCATCTCGGACGAGCCCAGCGAATCCGCCGTGATCATGGTTGCCATGTACGACGTTGCCTGAATCAGGGCGACGCCGAACGCTGCACTCAACGCGGTGACGATCAGGCTGGAACGATGCTCCGTAGATTTCGTTCTCAATCGAAGCGCGCTCATGCGTTCTGCTCCATCCCCAGCATGTAGCGGCTGATCTCTTCTGCGCTCGAGCGCTCGCGCTCTTCGACCACGCGGCCGTCGGCGAGCAACAGGATGCGGTCTGCGTAGCTCGCAGCGATTGGGTCATGGGTGACCATCGCGATGCTCTGGCCGTACCCGGTGCTGGCTGCCGCAAGCAGCGACAGAACCTCCCGGCCTGTGCGGGAATCGAGGTTGCCCGTCGGCTCGTCGGCGAACACCAGGTCGGGGCGGGTGGCAAGCGCGCGGGCGATAGCCACCCGCTGCTGCTGGCCGCCAGAGAGTTGGTGCGGCCGGTGACTGAGCCGGTCTGTCAGGCCCAATGACCCGATCAATTCATCGATCCAATTGGACTCGGTCGTGGTGGGACGGCGCCCGTCGAGCTCGAACGGGAGCCGGATGTTGCCAATCACATCAAGGGTCGGCACCAGGTTGAACGACTGGAACACGAAACCAACTCGGCGACGGCGCAGGACCGTGAGCTCGCTGTCACCAAGGTCGGTGATGTCGGTGTTCCCGAGCCACACCCGGCCATTCGTCGGAGAGTCGAGCCCCGCCATGATGTGCATCAGTGTCGACTTGCCGGAGCCGCTCGGGCCCATGATGGCGGTGAACTCTCCTTGGCGAATACCAATGGAGACATCGTCGAGCGCAGTGACCAGGGAGGAACCTGACCCATACGATTTGGTGACTTGGGATACGCGGGCAACGAGACCCGCTTCTGCATGATTGAAAGACATACTGAAACGCTAATTTCGGGCACCTGCCCGGCGCATCCGGCGCAGGATGGCTGTGACTACATCCAGCGGATGATGTTGCTCAGGTCGTCAACCCGTGTTCGAAAGCGAAGACGACCAGTTGCACACGGTCGCGGAGGCTCAGCTTGCCGAGAATGCGGCTGATATGAGTCTTCACGGTCGCTTCACTCAGGAATTCGCCCTTCGCGATCTCGGCATTGCTCAGACCGCGCGCAGCGAGCAGGAAGATGTCACGCTCGCGCGCGGTGAGGCTGCGGAAAGCATCAGGTTCTGTAGGTTTCGCGGCCCGGCCGTCGAAGTGCTCGAAGAGTTCCCGCGTGGCAGAGGCTGCAATGACGGCACTGCCTGCGTGAACCGTGCGGATGGCAGCGAGCAGGAACTCCGGATCTGCATCCTTCAGCACGAATCCGCTGGCGCCTCCCCGAATTGCTCGAGTGGCCGCCTCATCCAGATCAAACGTGGTGAGCACGATGATTCGGGGAACCTTGCCGCCGCGCTCGAGAGCGGCCGCCAGGATGGCCCGAGTTGATTCGATTCCGTCCATCACGGGCATCCGGATATCCATGAGAACCACATCGGGTCGGGACTGCGCCACCATCGCGATGCCCTCAACGCCGTTGCCTGCCTCACCAACGAATTCCAGGTCGGGCTGAGACGACACCAGCATCCGGATACCGGCGCGGAAGAGTGCCTGATCATCGACCAGACCTACACGAATCGGTTTGCTCACCCGTTCACCTCTCGCGGAACTCCTGCCGAAACGACGAAAAGCGCGTCGCTAGGCTCGGCTGTTAGCCAACCGCCGACCAGTGCTGCACGTTCTCGCATGCCGACTATCCCGTGCCCCGCTGCCGCCATGGTGGCCTGGGAGGGGCGGAGAGTGTTGGACACTGTCAGGTCGACACCGCCTGGGTTCCACTCGAACCGCAACAGTACCTCCTCTTCTGGATCGCCGTGTCTTAGTGCATTGGTCAGGGCTTCCTGCACGATGCGATAGATGGCGAGCTGCTGGCTGGTGCCGAGCTGTACCGGCGTCCCCTCCTCGGATCGCGCGATCGTCAGACCTGACGCCCGCATTTGATCGACCAGCCGATCTAGGTCATCCAGCACCGGCTGCGGTGATTCTCCCTGGCTGTGACGAAGCTGCCCAAGGAGCACCCGAACGTCGGTGAGCGCCTCGCGGGCTGTGGTGGAAATGGTGCTCAGCGCGGAAACCGTTGATTCCGGGTCGCTCGCCTGTGCGTAGCGGGCACCATCTGCCTGCGCGATCACCACTGCAAGCGAGTGGGCGACCACATCGTGCATGTCACGGGCGATCCGGTTGCGTTCCTGCTCGACGATCGTGTCTTGGCGAGCCCGGGCCTCCTCCTGCTCAGCGCGCTCCTGAGCCTCACGGCTTGCGCGGGCATTGCGTCTGGTGCGGGCGAGCAGGCCGAGAGTCCAGCTGAGCCCGAACATGGCCAGCAGGGCCCCGTAGACGAAGAACAGGGTGAGCAGGAACTGCGGGATCGCGCTGGGAGAGCTGATCCTCACGTCGAAGATGAACGAATTGAGAAGCGGGTAGAACGCCATGTAAGTGCCCGCGATTAGGGCACCGACACCGGCCGAGATCAACCCAGCCCACTTCGTGCGCGGTGAACCGTATGCCGCGGTCGCATAGAGCACGGGCAGGATGGCCAGGTTCGACACGTCCGGCTGCAGGCCAAACGAGACTTGCAGGAGAGCGCCCACCCAGGCGAGCGCCAATGCAAGTGTGGGACTGAGACGCCTCACCGCGAGGGCAGCGGCCATCAGCAGCACGACCGGTACCAGAGAAACCTCGTTGATGACGATCCACCAGCGTGCGATGACGCAGAACACCGCCAGGCTCACATCGAAAATGAGCTGGCGCGGTGTCAGCGTGCGGAACATGCTTCCACGCTACGGCGTCGTGTGCGCACAACGGGCTAAAGTCAGCCTGCAGGTGCCGAAGATCATCCTCGCGATGTATGCAGTGTCCCGCCTAACTAGAAGCCGAGACGTCCTAGCTGTTTGGCGTCACGCTGCCAGTCCTTTGCCACTTTCACCCGCAGCGACAGGAACACCTGCTTGCCGATGAGGGGTTCTATCTGCGCTCTCGCCCGCGCCCCCACTTCGGCCAGCCTCTTGCCCTGATGGCCGATGATTATGCCTTTCTGGCTATCGCGTTCGACGTACAGGTTGGCGAAGATCTCGACCAGCTCCTTGTCGTCTCGTTCGATCAGGTCGTCAATGGTGATGGCGATCGAGTGAGGCAGTTCGTCCTGAACGCCTTCGAGCGCCGCCTCCCTGATGAGCTCGGCAATGCGTTCCTCCAGGCCCTCTTCTGTTACGGCATCTGACGGGTAGAGCGGAGCTGATTCCGGCATTAATTTGATGAGCTCGGTGGCCAGTGTGTCGAGCTGGATGCTGGTGAGTGCAGATACGGGGATGATCGCGTCCCAGTCGCGCAGCTCCGACACAGCCTGCAGTTGTCCGGCAACGGCCGGTCGCGATGTGCTGTCTATCTTGGTGACGATGGCGACTTTCTTGGCGCGCGGGAATGCATCCAATTGTTCGTTGATGTAACGGTCGCCTGGTCCGATCTTCTCGCCCGCAGGTACGCAGAAACCGATGACGTCTACCTCACCCAGGGTGTCGTGAACGACGGTGTTGAGTCGCTCCCCCAGTAGCGTGCGGGGGCGATGCATGCCGGGGGTGTCGACGACGATCAACTGGCCGTCGCCGTGGTGCACGATCCCCCGTATCGCCCTCCGTGTCGTCTGGGGCTTGCTGCTGGTGATGGCGATCTTCTCGCCCACCAACGCGTTCGTGAGTGTGGACTTGCCCACGTTGGGGCGCCCGACGAACGAGACGAAACCCGCCCTGAACGCGGGGGCGTCTGCCTGGTCTTCGCTCATCGGGTGTTGCCTTTCGTTGGTCGCTGCGTGGGTGCTTCCGCCGGCGCCGTCTCGACCACTTCTGCGTCGATGAGCGACTCGTCACGCTCGACGAGGACGGTGCTCAGCCGTTTGCGCCGACCCTCGGTGCGTTCGGCCGTCAGCTTGAGACCGAACACGAGCGCAACGGAGCCGGCCTGCGGTAGTCGACCGAGCTGCTTGGTGAGCAGCCCACCCACGGTGTCGACGTCGTCGTCGTCAAGGTCGAGCCCGTACAACTCACCCAGTTCGTCGACGGGTAGTCGGGCGGCAACACGGTAGCGTCCGCCGCCCAGGTCTTTGACCTCTTCAACGGCGTGGTCGTACTCGTCGGAGATGTCTCCCACGAGTTCTTCGATGAGGTCTTCAAGTGTGACCAGCCCGGCGATTCCGCCGTACTCGTCGACGACCATGGCGAGGTGGTTCGATTCGAGTTGCATCTGGCGCAGCAGTTCGTCGGCCTTCATCGACTCGGGCACGAATACACCTGGTCGGGCCAGGTCGGCGACAGTGATTGCTGAAGCATCGATGGGTTGCTCGAAACTGAGGCGGGCGACATCGCGCAGGTAGACGATGCCCAGCACCTCATCGATGTCGTCGCCGATCACAGGCATCCGCGACACCCCTTTGCTCAGGAAGAGTCCCATCGTTGCTCCCAGGGTGTCGGAGCCTTCGATCGTCACCATGTCGATGCGGGGAATCATGATCTCGCGCACGACGGTGTCGCTGAATTCGAAGATCGAGTGGATGAGCTCCCTGTCTTCCTCTTCAAGTACCTCGAGCTCGGTCGCTTCATCCACCATGCTCAGCAGTTGCTCTTCTGACGAGAAGGTGGGTGACTTGGGCCTGCCCGGCGTCACCCTGTTGCCGATCGCGACGAGTGCTGCAGCGATCGGACCGAGGAGTCCGCGGATGCCATGAATTAGCCAGTACGGCTGCTGTGGTTTCTGCGACGACGCGAACGAAGTTGACGGCATTGAGGTGTGCACCGGAATCGGCGGCGATGGCGGTGAGCGATTTCTCGACGCGTGAACCTTGGGCGAGCTCGAGAATGTCAGCGCGCGACAGCACGGACAGGGCGGCGTCGGTGGCTGCCATCAGGCCGCCGAGTGCGATCAGAATGATCGCAACGCTCACGAAGATGGGGATCATGTCGCTTGCCGGATGCTGTGGGTCACTTCGCTCTGGATCGTTCTTCGAGGGTGAACCCCACCAGGATGTCGCGCTGGATTCCGAACATCTCTTTCTCTTCTGCGGGTTCGGCGTGGTCGAATCCGAGCAGGTGCAGGATGCCGTGCGTGGTCAGCATCAGAAGCTCGTCGACAGTGCTGTGCCCGGCTGTTTCGGCCTGTGCGATTGCTACCTGCGGGCAGAGCACCACGTCTCCGAGTAGCCCGGCCGGGCTGATTGCGTCTTCGGTGCCCGGGCGAAGTTCGTCCATGGGAAAGCTCAGCACGTCGGTCGGACCGGGTTCGTCCATCCACTGCACGTGCAGCTGCTCCATTGCGCCCTCATCGACGAGCACGATCGACAATTCTGCGTCGGGGTGAACATACAGCTGGTCGAGGGCGTAGATGGCGAGTCGCTGCAATTGTGCCTCGTCGACGTCGATCACCGATTCGTTGTTGATTTCGATGCTCATGGGCGCCTCCCCTGCCGGGCTGCTTGCTGCTGCGCATCATATTTCGTGTAGGCGTCAACAATCTGGCCGACAAGAGTGTGCCGCACCACGTCTGCACTGGTGAGTGTGGCGAAGTGGATCTCATCCATTCCGTCGAGTACTCGGGTCACGAGTTGCAGACCGCTCGTTCCGGCGGGAAGGTCGACTTGCGTGATGTCGCCAGTGACCACCATTTTGGAGCCGAAACCGAGCCGGGTGAGGAACATCTTCATTTGTTCTGGTGTGGTGTTCTGCGCCTCATCGAGTACTACAAATGAGTCGTTGAGGGTGCGCCCGCGCATGTAGGCGAGGGGGGCAACCTCGATGGTTCCCACAGCGATCAATTTGACCACGACTTCCGGGTCCATCATCTCGTTGAGTGCGTCGAAGAGTGGTCGCAGGTAGGGGTCGATCTTGTCGGTGAGGGTTCCGGGCAGGAAGCCCAGCCTTTCGCCCGCTTCGACTGCCGGCCTGGTGAGAATGATGCGGTTTACTTCTTTACGCTGGAGGGCCTGAACGGCTTTCGCCATGGCCAGGTAGGTCTTTCCCGTTCCGGCGGGGCCGATGCCGAACACCACAGTGTTCTGGTCGATCGCGTCGACATAGTCCCTCTGCCCCATCGTTTTGGGGCGGATGCTCTTTCCGCGGGTCGTGATTATGGCTTGCGTGAGAAGACTGGCCGGGCTGGCTTCGGCGTTTTCACTCAGTGCCCGAACCGATTCTGTGACGTCGATAGTGGCGAGCACCTCGTCGTTGCGTACCAATTGCAGCAGCTCCTCTACCAGTCTCTGGGCCTCGCCCACCTGCCTGGCGTTGCCGGCGAGAGTAATCCGGTTGCCGCGCACCAGCACGTCGACGTCTGGGAATTGCTGCTCGATAGTGAGCAACAGGCGATCCTGTGGGCCAAGCAGTTGCACCATGGCGACGTCATCGACGACGATCTCGACGTTGCTGGTTGATGGCTGTTCTCCGGCGGTGCGGCCGGTGTTCGTGTCGGAGTTCGTGGCTGGCCTACGTGCGGACTTGCGGTCCGGCTCGCCGCCTCGCGACGGTGTACTTCGCTTAGTCGCCAATGGTGCCTTCCTGAAGACCGCCGCCGAGTATGTGTGCATGAACGTGGAACACGGTCTGCCCCGCTGCCTCCCCGGTGTTGAATACGAGGCGGTACTGTCCGTCACAGTGCTCGTCAGCCAGTTGCTGGGCAGCCGAGACCATTTCGGCCAGCAGCGAGGGGTCGCCTGCGGCGAGTTCCGTCACGTTGCGGTATTCCTGGGTCTTAGGGATCACCAACAGGTGCACAGGTGCCTGGGGGGCGATGTCTCTGATGGCGATCACGTAGTCGTTTTCAAGGAGGATCTCGGCGGGGATCTCACGCGCGATGATCCGGGTGAAGATCGAGGGCTCGGAAGTCATGGAGCAAGCTTAACCGGTGCACGACACTCGGTGCGGTGCAAGCCTGTCGTCGCAGCCGCCTGACCCGGAGCGGTCAATTCGGACTTCATCGTGATGGCGGAGTTCTATCCGGCGCGTTGCTTCTGTGGGTTTCGTTCTCGTTCGCGGCCTTCTTCGTATTGGTGTTCTCGGAGGAGATCAGTGAGCGCTGGGCTCTTGTGTGGCATTCGCCTTGGGCTGCGCTCGGGGTCGATGCTGGGGGTGGGTGTAGCCAGTAGTTGCTGCCGGTGCGGGTGATGTCCCAGTGGTTGTTGTGCAGGAGTAGGTGGTGGTGGCGGCAGAGCAGGATGCCGTCGGCGATGTCTGTTTTGCCGTTGTCTCTGGCCCAGTGGTTGAGGTGGTGGGCTTCTGCCCAGGTGGCGGGTCGGTCGCAGTCGGGCCAGCGGCAGGCG
>SMFF01000290.1_pt1 | contig 13051 bp, 11 predicted proteins | sample 2456181 | NCBI WGS metagenome assembly SMFF01 (sample SAMN10132611, study PRJNA489261) | soil metagenome | isolation source: day120 antibiotic-loamy sand soil ammended with raw manure from dairy cow... | place: USA | collected 2015-04-01
GTCACCGAGCAGCTGCGGCGGTCGGGGCTCGCGGAGCAGGTGCCCGGGCAGTGGCGTCGCGTCGTGATCGAGAAGCCGTTCGGCCACGACCTCGCCTCGGCGCGCGAGCTCAACGACGTCGTGGAGTCGGTGTTCCCGGCCGACAGCGTCTTCCGGATCGACCATTACCTCGGCAAGGAGACGGTCCAGAACATCCTGGCCCTGCGCTTCGCCAACCAGCTCTACGAGCCCATCTGGAACGCCAACTACGTCGACCACGTGCAGATCACGATGGCCGAGGACATCGGCGTGGGCGGGCGTGCCGGGTACTACGACGGCATCGGAGCGGCGCGCGACGTCATCCAGAACCACCTGTTGCAGCTGCTCGCCCTCACGGCCATGGAGGAGCCGGTGTCGTTCGACGCGGCCGACCTGCGCGCCGAGAAGGAGAAGGTGCTCTCGGCCGTCACGCTGCCCGCCGACCTCGCGACGGCGACCGCCCGCGGGCAGTACGCCGGCGGATGGCAGGGCGGCCAGAAGGTGCCCGGCTTCCTCGACGAGGACGGCATGAACCCCGAGTCGGTCACCGAGACCTACGCGGCGCTCAAGCTCGGCATCAACACGCGTCGCTGGGCGGGCGTGCCGTTCTACCTGCGCGCCGGCAAGCGTCTCGGCCGCCGCGTCACCGAGATCGCCGTCGTGTTCAAGCGCGCGCCCCAGTACCTCTTCGCGGAGTCGCAGACCTCGGCACTCGGCTCCAACGCGCTCGTCATCCGCGTGCAGCCGGATGAGGGGGTCACCATCCGCTTCGGCTCCAAGGTGCCGGGAGCCGGCATGCAGGTGCGCGACGTGACGATGGACTTCGGCTACGGCCACGCCTTCACCGAGGCGAGTCCTGAGGCCTACGAGCGGCTCATCCTCGACGTGCTGCTCGGTGACCCGCCGCTCTTCCCGCGACACGAGGAAGTCGAACTGAGCTGGAAGATCCTCGACCCCGTCGAAGAGTACTGGGAGGCCCTCGGAGGGCCGCTGGAGCAGTACAAGCCCGGCACCTGGGGTCCCGCATCCGCCGACGAGCTGCTCGCCCGCGACGGCCGCAGCTGGCGTCGTCCCTGATGTCACGGCCCTCGGGCAGTCGCATCCCGACACGGCATATCCGGAGAGAATCATGATCGTCGACCTTCCCGACACCACCACGAGCGCGATCTCGAAAGCTCTCGTCAAGATCCGTGAGGAGGGCGGCGCCGTCGCCCTAGGTCGCGTGCTGACCCTCGTGATCGCGACGACCCTCGGCAACGAGGAGGAAGCCATCGAGGCCGCCAACGACGCCTCGCGCGAGCACCCGATGCGCGTCATCGTGCTCTCGCGTCGCGCCGACCGCAGCGACGAGGCCGCCCGCATCGACGGGCAGATCCGGGTCGGCGGGGATGCGGGCGCGAGCGAGGTGATCGTGTTGCGTGCGCACGGGGACGCCGCGTCGGATGAGGAGGGGCTCGTGACGAGCCTGCTGCTGCCCGATGCGCCCGTCGTCGTGTGGTGGCCGGGTGAGGCCCCCGAGGTGCCGAGCGCCTCGCCCCTCGGAAAGATCGCGCAGCGCCGCATCACCGACGCCGCGGAGCATCCCGACCCGGTGGAGGCACTCACGGCGCTCGGACGCAACTACGCGCCCGGGGACACCGACTTCGCCTGGACGCGCCTCACCCTGTGGCGGGCCCAGCTCGCCGCCGTGCTCGACCAGCCGCCGTACGAGCCCGTGGAGAGCATCTCGGTGAGCGGGGCGGCCGACTCCCCCTCGACCGAGTTGCTCGCCGCCTGGTTGCGTCTGCAGCTCGACGCGCCCGTGCACCTCGAGGTGTCCCCTTCGACCGGCACCGGCGGCATCCACGGCGTGACGATGCAGCGTCGCTCGGGCGAGATCCGCCTGGAACGCTCGCAGCCGAGCATCGCGACGCTCGAGCAGCCCAATCAGCCCACCCACGACATTTCGCTGCCGCGCCGGAGTCTGCGCGACTGCCTCGCCGAGGAACTGCGTAGGCTCGACCCCGACGACCTCTTCGGCGAGGTTGCTCAGAAGGGCCTCGCGCTCCTGACGGCATCCGCCGAGGGAGCCGGGACCGAAGGGAAGTGACCGTGAGCGAGCGACGCGTCCGGGTCTACGACGACAAGGCGAGCCTCGCCTCCGCCGTCGCAGCGCGATTCATCAAGCGGATGCGGGAGACCCTCGCCGAGAAGCCCGAAGCGCATGTCGTGCTCACGGGCGGTTCGATGGGTGAGGCCGTGCTCGCCGCGGTCGGCGGAGACAAGGGCCGCGACAAGGTCGACTGGTCGCGCGTCACCTTCTGGTGGGGCGACGAGCGGTACCTGCCGAGCGGTGATCCGGAGCGCAACGAGACCCAGTCGCGCCGCGCGTTGCTCGACTCCCTCGGCCTTCCCGCCGAGCGCATCAAGGCTTTCCCTGCCGTCGGGGAGCACCCGTCGATCGCGGATGCGGCCGACGCCTACGCCGCCGAACTCGCGGCCGCCGCACCCGAGGGCGCCGCGTATCCGGAGTTCGATCTCACCTTCCTCGGCGTCGGGCCCGATGGGCACGTCGCCTCGCTGTTCCCCGATCACGAGGCGGTGCGGGACCGCGACCACGTCGTGCTCGCGGAGACCAACTCCCCCAAGCCACCGCCGGAGCGCCTCACGCTCACGCTTCCGGTGATCAACTCATCCGAGCGGGTCTGGCTCGTGCTCGCGGGCGCCGACAAAGCCGGCGCTCTCGGGCTCGCTCTCGCCGATGCCGCCCCGGCGGACGTCCCGGTCGCGGGCGTGCGCGGGCGTCAGCGCACGGTGTTCTTCGTCGACCGCGACGCGGCCGCGGAGGTGCCGGAGGGGCTGCTCACGCGCGAGCGCTTCTGGACGGCCGCACACGAATTGCCGGAGGCCTAGCGTCGCTGGTTTCGAGACGCGTCGCCCTCCGGGCGGCGCTCCTCAACCATCTCGGCAGGTAGGTGGTTGAGGAGCGACCGCGAAGCGGGCGCGTCTCGAAACCACCGTCATGCGCGCTCAGGCGGGCTGAGCGGTTCCGCGCCGCTCACTCCGTCCGGCGCTCCTTCACGTACGCGAGGTGCGTCTTGTACGGCTCGGTGCGCTGCAGCTGCGGCGGGTTGTCCTTGTCGCGCCCGGCCGGCAGGCCCGTCGAGGGGCTGTCGATGACCTCGGGGATCTCCTCCTCGGGGAGGTTGGCCGCGAAGTAGCGCACGGTCTCGTTGCCGAGCGCATCCCAGTACGAGATCGCGATGCGATCCGCGTGATACCCGCGATCCTGCTCCCCCATGGGGCCGGATCCGACGCGGGATCCGCGGATGGCGCTGCCGCCAGATGCCATAGCTCTCTCCTCGTGTGGTGGTGGCGGAGCCGGCTAGCTGCCGACGCCGAACTTGGTGAGAAGCCCCAGCACCACGATGGAGAAGAACCACGCGATGCCGAGCCCGACCGTGATGCGGTTGAGGTTGCGCTCCGCGACGCCCGAGGCGCCGAGGTTGCTCGTCGTGCCGCCACCGAACATGTCCGACAGGCCGCCTCCGCGACCCTTGTGCAGCAGGATGAGCAGCGTCAGCAGGAGGCTGGTGATTCCGAGCAGGACCTGGAACGCGACCTGCACGATCGACCAGAGAACATCCATGGACTTTGTGCTTTCCTGACTGTGTTCGGGCTTCGGGTCGGCCCACAGGGCCGTGGTTCAGTATAGGCGAGGCAGACGCTCAGAGCGTGCCGACGTGGCTCTTGAAGCGCGCAATGCTCGCGAACTCCTCGATCTGGAGGCTCGCACCGCCCACCAGAGCGCCGTCGATGTCGGGCTCCTTGAGGAAGCCCGCGATGTTCGACGCCTTGACGGAACCGCCGTACAGGATGCGGGTGCCCGCGGCGACCTCCTCGCCGAGCACCTCCGTCAGCACCGCTCGCAGCGCTTCGCACACCTGCTGCGCCTGCGCGCTCGTGGCGGCCTGGCCCGAGCCGATCGCCCACACGGGCTCGTAGGCCACGACGATCTCCTTGCCGGCGACGACGCCTTCGAGCGCGGTGCGCAGCTGCGCGACGGGCACGGCACTCGGGCCGTGCTCATGCCGTGGCGATGCGCGGCGGCGACCTTCGTCGCGACGACCTCGTCGGTCTCCCCGTGGTACTGGCGACGCTCGGAGTGCCCGATGATCACATAGCTCGCATCGAGTGCCGCGAGGAACGCTCCGGAGATCTCACCGGTGTAGGCGCCCGAGTCGTGCTGCGACAGATCCTGCGCGCCGAACTTCAGCTCGAGCTTGTCACCCGCGATGAGCGTCTGCACCGAACGCAGGTCGGTGAACGGCGGGAACACCGCGACCTCGACGTCGGAGAAGTCGTGGTTCTTGTCCTGCAGGGTCCACGCGAGCTTCTGCACGAAGGCGATCGCCTGCAGGTGGTCGAGGTTCATCTTCCAGTTGCCGGCGATGAACGGCGTGCGGGCGGCCTTGGCCATCAGCTTTCCCATCCGAGTACTTCGAGACCGGGGAGACGCTTGCCCTCGAGGAACTCGAGGCTTGCGCCGCCACCGGTGGAGACATGACCGAACTGCTCGTCTGAGAAGCCGAGCTGACGGATGGCGGCAGCGGAGTCGCCGCCGCCCACGACGCCCAGGCCGTCGACCTGGGTGAGCGCTTCGGCCACCGCGCGGGTGCCGGCGGCGAAGGCCGGGAACTCGAACACGCCCATCGGGCCGTTCCAGAACACCGTCTTGGAGCCGCGAACGCGCTCGGCGAAAGCGGATGCCGTGTCGGGTCCGATGTCGAGGCCGATTCCGGAAGCACCGAACGGTGTGTCCTCGATGGCGTCCGCTGCGGCGATCACGTGATCGGCGTCGGCGGAGAAGCCGGAGGCGACCACGACATCCGTGGGCAGCACGATCTCGACACCGCGTTCCGCGGCCTCGGCGAGGTAGCCGCGCACCGTCTCGAGCTGGTCGGCCTCGAGCAGACTCGAGGCGACCCGGTGACCTTGGGCCGCGAGGAAGGTGAAGAGCATGCCGCCGCCGATCAGCAGGGCGTCGACGCGCGGCAGCAGGTGCCCGATGACGCCGAGCTTGTCGGAGACCTTCGACCCGCCGAGCACCACCGTGTAGGGCCGCTCGGGGTTCTCGGTGAGCTTGTCGAGTACGTCGAGCTCGGTCTCGATGAGCAGCCCCGCCGCGCTGGGGCGCGCCTGCACGAGCTCGTAGACGCTCGCCTGCTTGCGGTGCACCACACCGAAGCCGTCCGAGACGACGACATCGCCGAGGGCCGCGAGCTGTGCGGCGAACGCCTCACGCTCAGCGGCATCCTTCGATGCCTCCCCCGCGTTGAAGCGCAGATTCTCGAGCAGCACGACTCCGGGGGTCGGGGCCGACTCGATGACACCGGCCGCCGACTCCCCCACGGTGTCCGGCGAGAATGCCACGTCGACGCCGAGCAGCTCGCCGAGCCGCACGGCGACGGGCGCGAGCGAGAACTTCGGGTCGGGAGCGCCCTCCGGCCGACCGAGGTGGCTCATCACGACGACCTTCGCGCCCTTCTCGAGGAGAAGGCGGATGGTCGGGACGGATGCGCGCACGCGCCCGTCATCGGTGATGGTGCCGTCCTTGAGAGGCACGTTGAGATCGCACCGCAGGAGCACGACCTTGCCCGAGAGCCCGTCCAGGCTCTCGATCGTCCGGAGGGCCATCGCTTAGAGGCGCTCGGCGACGTACTCGGTGAGGTCGACGAGGCGGTTGGAGTAACCCCACTCGTTGTCGTACCACGCCGAGAGCTTCACCTGGTCGCCGATGACACGCAGCAGACCCGCGTCGAAGATCGACGAGTGCGGGTCGGTGACGATGTCGCTCGACACGATCTCGTCTTCCGTGTACTTGAGGATGCCCTTGAGCTTGCCCTCGGCAGCCTCCTTGTAGACGGCCTTGATCTCGTCGGCGGTGACGGCGCGGGAGGCCGTGACCGTCAGGTCGGTGATCGAGCCGGTCGGCACCGGGACGCGCAGCGCGAAACCGTCGAGCTTGCCGACGAGTTCGGGAAGCACGAGGCCGATGGCCTTGGCGGCACCCGTCGAGGTCGGGACGATGTTGATCGCGGCGGCGCGGGCACGGCGCAGGTCGCTGTGCGGGCCGTCCTGGAGGTTCTGGTCGGCCGTGTAGGCGTGGACCGTGGTCATGAGGCCACGCTCGATGCCGAAGGCGTCGTTGAAGACCTTGGCCAGCGGCGCGAGGCAGTTCGTGGTGCACGACGCGTTCGAGATGATGTGGTGGTTCTCGGGGTCGTACGAGTCCTCGTTCACGCCCATGACGAACGTCGCATCCTCGCCCGACGCCGGTGCGGAGATGAGCACCTTCTTGGCGCCGCCGCCGTCGATGTGCTTGCGCGCGTCGGCGGCCTTGGTGAAGCGGCCGGTCGACTCGATCACGATGTCGACGCCGTAATCCGACCACGGAAGAGCAGCGGGGTCGCGCTCTTCGAAGACGCGGATCGCCTTGCCGTTCACGATGATGTTGTCGTCGTCGTACTCCACGGTTGCGTCGAGTCGACCCGTGACCGAGTCGTACTTGAGCAGGTGCGCGAGCGTCTTGTTGTCCGTGAGGTCGTTCACAGCAACGATCTCAAGGTCGCTGCCCTGAGCGAGGGCGGCACGGAAGTAATTGCGACCGATCCGGCCGAAGCCGTTGATGCCGATCTTGACGGACACGAGTTCTCCTAAATGAGCGCTGGGGGCGCGTGTGTCTGATGGTGTGTGGTGTGGGAAGGCAGGTGGCCAGGGCGCGGGCCCCGGCCACCTCGCCAGCTAAGACAGTAGCAGCAGCCCTGCGCCACCCGAGCGTGCGGCCTCGAAGCGAGCACCGGCATCCGCCCAGTTGGCGATGTTCCAGAACGCCTTCACGTAATCCGCCTTCACATTGACGTAGTCGAGGTAGAAGGCGTGCTCCCACATGTCGAGCTGCAGGATGGGCGTGATGCCCAGCGGCGTGTTGTTCTGCTGGTCGTAGAGCTGGTGCACGAGCAGGCGCGCGCCCACCGGGTCCCAGGCCAGCACGGCCCAGCCGGAGCCCTGCAGGCTGTTCGCGGCGGCGCTGAAGTGGCCCACGAACTTGTCGAACGACCCGAAGAACTCGTCGATCGCCGCGGCGAGCTCGCCGACGGGCTTGTCGCCGCCGTCGGGCGAGAGGTTCTTCCAGAAGATCGAGTGGTTCACGTGTCCGCCGAGGTGGAACGCGAGGTCCTTCTCGAGCTTCGGCACGTTCGTGAAGTCTCCGGACTCACGCGCCTCCTCGAGCTTCTCGAGGGCGGTGTTCGCGCCGGCGACGTAGGCCGCATGGTGCTTGTCGTGGTGCAGCTCCATGATCCGGGCGCTGATGCTCGGCTCGAGTGCCGCGTAGTCGTACGGCAGGTCGGGGAGGCTGTAGACGGCCATGATTCTCCTTCTTCCTTCTGGGGTCTATTCGTCGAACTCCGGCGGCAGGTTGGCGTCGGTGCCCGGGATGCCGAGGTCGCTCGCGCGCTTGTCGGCCATCGCGAGGAGGCGGCGGATGCGGCCGGCGACCGCGTCCTTGGTCATGGGCGGATCGGCGTAGTGGCCGAGCTCGTCGAGGCTCGCGTCGCGGTGCCCGAGGCGCAGCTCGCCCGCGTACCGCAGGTGGTCGGGCACCTCGTCGCCGAGGATCTCGAGGGCGCGCTCGACGCGGGCGCACGCCGCGACGGCGGCCTGTGCGGAGCGGCGCAGGTTCGCGTCGTCGAAGTTCACGAGCCGGTTCGCGGTGGCGCGCACCTCGCGACGCTGGCGCAGCTCCTCCCAGGCGGCGACGGCATCCGCTGCGCCCATGAGCCGCAGCATCGCGGCGATGGCCTCGCCTTCGCGGATGACGACCCGGTGCACGCCGCGCACCTCGCGGGCCTTCGCGGGGATGCGCAGTCGCCCCGCGGCACCGACGAGCGCCATGGCGGCCTCGTTGCCGGGGCACACGACCTCGAGCGCGGCCGAGCGACCCGGATCGGTGAGCGTGCCCCGCGCGAGGAAGGCCCCGCGCCAGATCGCCGCGAGATCGTCGCGTGAACCGGTCGTGAGCCGGTTCGGCAGGCCGCGGATGGGGCGGCGGCGCGCGTCGAGCAGCCCGGTCTGGCGGGCGAGGGTCTCGCCCCCGTCGACGACCCGCACGACGTAGCTCGCGCCCTTGCCGGGCGCTCCCCCGATGACCTTGCCCTCGGAGCGCACACCGTACAGCTCGGCGAGGTCGCGACGCACGCGCTGGGCGACCTTCTGCGAATCGAGCTCCGACTCGACGGCAATGCGTCCCGAGATGATGTGCAGGCCGCCCGAGAACCGGAGGAGCGCCGCGAGCTCAGCGGCCCGCACGCTCGTCTTGCTCACGTCGACGGCGACGAGCTCTTCCTTGACGTCCGCCGTCAGTGCCACGCGATCATCCTCGTCTTTCGTCGTTGTCTCGGTGAGGGGGAGCTCACTCGCGCCCGAGGTCGCGATGCCGCACGGTGACGGAGACCCCGGGGAGGGAACGGAGCTGCCGCGCGACCTCTTCCGCCATCGCGACGGAACGGTGCTTTCCGCCCGTGCATCCCATGGCGATCGTAGCGTGACGCTTGTTCTCGCGCCGGTACCCGTCGGCCACCGCGGCCAAAGCCGCGACGTAGTGCTCCAGGAACTCGGGCGCATCCGGCTGGCTCAGCACGAACTCGCGCACCGCCTCGTCCTGCCCGGTCAGCGGCGAGAGCTCGGGCACCCAGTAGGGGTTCGGCAGGAAGCGCAGATCGGCCACCATGTCGGCGTCGGGGGGCAGCCCGTACTTGAATCCGAAGCTCATCACGGTGAGCTTGAGCGAGGGTGCCGACTCCTCGCCGAAGAGCTCGCCGACGCGCGTCGCGAGCTGGTGGATGTTGAGGTCGGAGGTGTCGATCACCAGATCGCTCTGCTCGCGCAGGCCCGCCATGCGCGCGCGCTCGGCGAGGATGCCGTCGAGCAGCGTGCCGTCTCCCTGCAGCGGATGCGGACGCCGCACCTGCTCGAAGCGGCGCACGAGCACGGCGTCGGTGGCGTCGAGGAACACGAGTCGTGCGTCGCTCGACTCCCGCAACTCCCCGACGAGCTGCTGGGCATCCGCGAACAGTTTGCCTCCGCGCACGTCGACCACCGCGGCGATCTTCGGGAACGCCTCACCGGTGTGCGCGCCCAGATCGACGAGCGGCCGCAGCATCTGCGGCGGCAGGTTGTCGACGACGTACCAGCCGAGGTCTTCGAGCGCGTTCGCGACGGTCGAGCGCCCCGCGCCGGACATACCCGTGACGATGAGCATCTCGCGCCCGTCGATGCCGTCGCTCATGCCTCGTCTCTCTGCTCCGCCGTCTGGCCGGACTCCGCGGCGGGTGCACCTCCCAGCCTAGCCACGATGGTCTGCGCGAGCTGAGGGCCGATACCGCGCACCTCGCCGAGCTCGTCGACGGTCGCCCTCCGCAGCCGCGCGACGGAGCCGAAATGGCGCAGCAGCTCCTTCGATCGCGCAGGTCCGAGCCCCGGGATGTCGGCGAGCACGGTGCCGATGTCGGCGCGCCGCTTCTGGCGCTGGAAGGTGATCGCGAAGCGGTGCGCTTCGTCGCGGATGCGTTGGAGCAGGAAGAGCGCTTCGCTTCCGCGGGGCAGGATCACCGGGAAGTCGTCGTTCGGCAGCCACACCTCCTCGAGGCGCTTGGCGATCCCCACGAGCGGGATGTCGGTGATGCCGAGTTCGTCGAGCACCGCCGCGACAGCCTGCACCTGCGGCTGGCCGCCGTCGACGATGAGCAAGCCGGGGCGGTACGCGAAGCGACGCTTCGTACGCGTGCCGTCGTCGGCATCCGGTGCATCGTCTTCGTCGAGACGGGAGAGCCGGCGCCGCAGCACCTGCGCCATCGACTCGGTGTCGTCGACCGTGTCGTGCACCGCGAACTTGCGGTAGTCGCTCTTCTTCGGCAGGCCGTCTTCGAAGACGACCATCGAGGCCACCACGTTGGTGCCGCCGAGGTGCGACACGTCGTAGCACTCCATCCGCAGCGGCGCCTCGGGCAGGCCGAGAGCCTCCTGCAGCTCGGTGAGGGCCTGACTGCGCGCGACGTAGTCGGCCGTTCGCCGGGTCTTGTAGAGGGCGAGGGCCTGCTTCGCATTGAGGGTCGCGGTCTGCAGCACCGCGGCCTTGTCGCCGCGCTGCGCGGTCTTCAGGCGCACTCCCCCGCGTTCCCGGCGGTCGGCGAGCCACTGCTCGAGGGCGGGAGCGTCGTCGGGCAGCACCGGCACGATGATCTCGCGCGGCGGCGGCTCGGTCTCGTAGGCGGTCTCGATCACCGACTCCACGAGCTCGCCCGCGCCGATGTCGAGTTCCTTGTCGACGACCCAGCTGCGCACACCGCGCACGCGGCCACCCCGCACGACGAACTGCTGCACGGCCGCCGCCAGCTCGTCGGACTCGATGCCGAACACGTCGACCTCGACTCCGTCGGGCAGCACGACGGCACTCTTCTCGAGCACGTTCTCGAGCGCCTGGATGCGATCGCGGATCTTCGCGGCGCGCTCGTACTCGAACGCCTCTGCGGCATCCTTCATCTCGCGCTGCAGCAGTCCGATCACGCTGCGGTCGTGGCTCGCCATGAACGCCACGAACTGGTCGACGATCTCACGATGCTCCTCGATCGTGACCTGATGCGAGCACGGGCCGCCGCAACGCCCGATCTGGCCGGGGAAGCAGGGACGCCCGGTCTGCATGGCGCGCTTGTAGCTCGAGTCCGAGCAGGTGCGGATCGGGAACGCGCGGATCATCAGGTCGATCGTCTCGCGCACGGCCCACACCTTCGGATACGGCCCGAAATAGCGGGCTCCCGGGATGCGGTGGTTGCGCGTGACCATGACGCGCGGCGCCTCGTCGGCGAGCGTGACGGCCATGTACGGGTAGCTCTTGTCGTCACGGAACTTGACGTTGTAGGGCGGAGCGAACTCCTTGATCCAGGTGTATTCCAGCTGCAGAGCCTCGACGTCGCTGCCCACGACCGTCCACTCGACCTTGGATGCCGACAGCACCATATGCCGAGTGCGCTCGTGCAGGCTCCGCAGCGGCTGGAAGTAATTCGCGAGACGCTGCCGCAGATTCACCGCCTTGCCGACGTACAGAATTCGGCCGGTGGCATCCGAGAACCGGTAGACGCCGGGTGCCGCGGGGATCTCCCCCGCCTTCGGACGCCACGGCAGCACGTCGGCGCGCGGCCCTGCCATCTCAGCCCGCCTTCCGGCGGCCCTGACCCGTGCTCCGTCGGTCAGCACCGTCCGCGTCGAGCAGTTCGGCGAGGAACACGCCGGTGTGGCTCTCGGGGTTGCGAGCCACCTGCTCGGGCGTTCCGGTCGCGACGACGGTGCCGCCGCCCGATCCGCCCTCGGGACCGAGGTCGACGATCCAGTCGGCGCTCTTGATCACGTCGAGATTGTGCTCGATGACGATGACCGAGTTGCCCTTCTCGACGAGGCCGTTCAACACCTCGAGCAACTTGCGCACGTCCTCGAAGTGCAGACCCGTTGTGGGCTCGTCGAGCACGTAGATGGAGCGCCCGTTCGAGCGCTTCTGCAGCTCGGTGGCGAGCTTCACGCGCTGCGCCTCGCCCCCCGAGAGCGTCGTGGCACTCTGCCCCAGGCGTACATAGCCGAGACCGACGTCGACGAGCGTCTTGAGGTAGCGGTGGATGGCCGTGATGGGCTCGAAGAACTCCGCGGCCTCCGAGATCGGCATGTCGAGCACCTCGGCGATGTTCTTGCCCTTGTAGTGCACCTGCAGGGTGTCGCGGTTGTAGCGCGCTCCGTGACACACCTCGCACTGCACGTACACATCCGGCAGGAAGTTCATCTCGATCTTGATCGTGCCGTCACCCGAGCAGTTCTCGCAGCGGCCGCCCTTGACGTTGAAGCTGAACCGGCCGGGCTGGTACCCGCGGGCCTTCGCCTCGATGGTCTCGGAGAAGAGCGTGCGGATGCGGTCGAAGACGCCCGTGTAGGTGGCGGGGTTCGACCGCGGGGTGCGCCCGATCGGTGCCTGGTCGACGTGCACGACCTTGTCGAGGTGCTCGAGCCCCGTGACCCGCTTGTGCCGGCCGGGAACCTGGCGGGCGCCGTTGAGCTGGTTCGCGAGCACCTTGTAGAGGATGTCGTTCACGAGGCTCGACTTGCCGGATCCGGAGACGCCCGTGACGGCGACGAACGCGCCGAGCGGGAAGCTCACGGTGACGTTCTGCAGGTTGTTCGCCTGTGCGCCCTCGACCGTCACCTGGCGCTTGGGGTCGATCTTGCGGCGTGTGCTGGGGAGCGGGATCGCACGGCGGCCGGCGAGGTAGTCCCCGGTGACCGAACCGTGGTTGGCGAGCAGTGCGTCGTATCCGCCGGAGTGCACGACCTTGCCGCCGTGCTCGCCCGCGCCGGGACCGATGTCGACGATCCAGTCGGCGGTGCGGATGGTGTCTTCGTCGTGCTCGACGACGATGAGCGTATTGCCGAGGTTCTTGAGCTTGACGAGCGTCTCGATGAGGCGCCGGTTGTCGCGCTGGTGCAGCCCGATGGAGGGCTCGTCGAGCACGTAGAGCACGCCGGTGAGGCCCGATCCGATCTGGGTCGCGAGGCGGATGCGCTGTGCCTCGCCTCCCGACAGACTGCCGGCCGCGCGCGCCATCGTGAGGTAGCCGAGCCCGACCTCGAGCAGGAACTCGAGCCGCAGCCGGATCTCGCGCAGCACCTGCGCCGCGATCCGCGCCTCGCGGTCGGTGAGCTCGAGGTGCTCCATGAACCCGTAGGCATCCGAGAGGCTCAGCTCGGCGACGGCCGAGATGTTCTGTCCGGCGACGAGCACCGCGAGCACCTCGGGTTTGAGTCGCTTGCCCTCGCAGACGGGGCAGGGCACCTCGCGCAGGTATTCGCCGTAGCGCTGCTTGGAGTACTCAGACTCCGTCTCGTGGTACTTGCGCTCGATGTAGGGCATGACGCCCTCGAAGCCCGTGGAGTACTTCATGGTGCGCCCGAAGCG
>SMFF01000574.1_pt1 | contig 12983 bp, 13 predicted proteins | sample 2456181 | NCBI WGS metagenome assembly SMFF01 (sample SAMN10132611, study PRJNA489261) | soil metagenome | isolation source: day120 antibiotic-loamy sand soil ammended with raw manure from dairy cow... | place: USA | collected 2015-04-01
TCGTTCGCCGTGCTGCAGAGCGCGCCGGAGGACTACCCGACCATCCGACCCCACCGGTTGGCGATCGGAGTCTACGACTTCGACGGAGAGAAGCTTCAGCGAGTGAACCGCGTCGAGATAGACGTGGATGGCGAGCGCACCGAGGTGCCCGAGCTGATCGGTCAGCACCGCGGGGCCCTGATCCTCGTGAACGATGACGACCTCGCCTATGCGAAGGTGCGCCTGGATGACGAGTCCCTCTCCGTTGCCATCGACCACCTCTCCAGCATCGACAACCCGCTGGCGCGTTCCATTGTGTGGGGATCGGTCTGGGATTCCACGCGAGACGCCGAGACCGCGGCCCGCGACTACGTGCGCCTGGTGCTGGGCAACATCGCCAGCGAGACCGAGAGCACGACCATCCGCACCACGCTGAATCAGCTGGCGTTGTCGGCCAGGCAGTATGTCGACCCTGCCACCCGCGCCGAGACCGTCACCCGAGTCGGTGATGCCCTCTGGCAATTGGCACAAAATGCTGGGGCCGGCACTGACGCACAGCTCCAGTTCGTGAAGTTCTTCGCGCAGCTGGCCTCGACCGAAAGTCACTACGCAACGCTGGCAGCACTGCGCGACGGCTCGCTCTCGCTCAACGGGCTGGAGATCGACACCGACCTGCGCTGGGAACTGCTGGAGGGCCTCGCACTCGGCAACAAGGTCACGAATGCTGACATCGACGAGTCCCTCGCGGCAGACAACACCTCCAATGGCCAGCAGGCGGCCGCACGAGCGCGAGCGACCTTCCCCACTTCGGAGGCAAAGCTCGCTGCCTTCTCGTCACTGGTCGACTCGGACACCCTGGCGAACACGATCGTACGCAACACCGCGCTGGGCTACCAGCACGTCAACGATCCTTCGGTGCTGGCGCCCGTGGTCGAACGCTACTTCTCAAGCATCAACGACCTGTGGGAGTCACGCAGCTACGCGATCGCCGAGGCGCTGGTCGTCGGCCTGTACCCTGCGCCGCTGGCCAACCAGGAGTTGGCGGATGCGACAAGGGCCTGGCTGGACGCCAATCACGACACACCAGCGTTGCGGCGACTGGTCATCGAGAACCTGGCCGGTGTGGAACGGGCACTAAAGGTGCAGGCGCGCGACAAGCGGTAGTTCCTGCTCGTCGCGCCTGCGTGCTAGTTGTACTGGCCAGTGACGTAATCGGAGTCGGGCCCGGCAAAGAACGACACGACCTTGGCGACGTCCTCCGGGGTTTCGATGCGGCCGAGTGCAATGCCCTCCACGTTCTCTTTGAGGTTCTGGCCCAGCGGCTTGCCGTTGATCTTGCTCAGTTCCTCATCGATCAGCTCCCACATGCCAGTGCCGACGATACCGGGGGCATAGGCGTTGACCGTGATGCCCTTGGGTGCGAGCTCCTGGGCCGCAGCCTGGGTGAAACCGCGCACGGCGAACTTCGACGCCGAGTACGCACTCAGGATGGGGAAGCCCTGGATCGCCGCGATCGAGGCGGCAGAGATGATCTTGCCACCGTGGCCCAGTTCTTCGAACTTGGCTGCCGCTGCCTGGATGCCCCACACGACGCTGTTGACGTTGATCTGGAATATCTTGTTCAACTCGTCTTCGGTGACCTGAAGCAGCGGGTTGACCTGGGCGATGCCGGCGTTGTTGACGATCACGTCGAATCCGCCGAGCTTGTCTGCCGCAGCGTCGACGGCTGCTACGACTTCGTCGCGATTGGCGACATCCGCTGGAACAAAGATGGCCTGGCGACCCAGTGCTTCAATCTCGGCGACTACCGACGCGCCCGTCTCCTTCTGGAAGTCGAGGTCGGCAATCGCCACATCGAATCCATCCTGTGCCAACCGCAGCGCGATCGCGCGACCGATTCCCTGGCCAGCCCCCGTAACGAGTGCAACCTTGTCTGTGACAGCCATTGTTTTCTCCTGTGCTCGTGAACGTGATGCCGCTTCTGGCGGCCAACGATACGACGTGTCGCTGAACGTAGGCCTATCGCGACTCCCAGAGACCGGCTCAGTAGACTGGTTGCACCATGGATGACACAGCGCCCACCTTCGACTGGGTCGACTTCTGGGCCGGACTGGGGTCATTTGTTGCCACCTGGCAGGTTCCGTTCAAGGTGCTGTTCATCCTCGTCGGTGCAGTGATTCTCAATTGGGCCCTGCGCATCACCATCAGGCGTGTTGTCGACCGTGTGGTCAACGGCGCCAAGAAGAGACATCGGGTCGACGACACGCAGGCGCTCATCGCGTCGCCACTCGCCGCCGCCCGCATCGTGCAGCGCACGCGAGCGCTCGGAACCGTGTTCAACAGCGCGATCACGGCGATCATCTCCATCATCGTGCTGTTGCTGCTGGTCTCTATCGTCTTCCCCAACGCCACCGGAGCTTTCGCGATCGTCAGCGCGGCGATAGGCGCCGGCCTAGGCTTTGGGGCGCAGAACATCGTGAAAGACGTTCTCAACGGGATCTTCATGGTGGCAGAAGACCAACTCGGCGTTGGCGATATCGCCGACCTGGGTGAAGCTACCGGAACTGTCGAAGAGGTCGGACTGCGCGTAACGAAGGTGCGCTCGGTAGACGGCACACTCTGGTTCGTGCGCAACGGAGAGATCTTGCGGGTCGGCAACTTCTCCCACGACTGGGCGCGAGTCATCATCGACCTGCCCGCCCCGTACACAGCAGATGTCGCTGCCATCCAGGAGAAGCTGCTGCAGACCGCGAACACCATGGCAAACAGCGCCGCGTGGAGATCGAAGATCATCGAGAAGCCAGAAATCTGGGGAATCGAATCGGTGACAGCAGAAGCCATCGTCATCCGCCTGGTGATGAAGGCGAGGCCATCCGAGCAGTGGGCGGTCGCCCGAGAACTACGCCTGCGCTTGAAGCTCGCCCTCGACGAGATCGACGTGAACCTGCCCGCCCTCAACCGCGTGGTTATCGATAACCGGGAAACGACCGGGAAGACCACGGCAAACCCGGTTTCGATGAAGACCAAACCGCTGCCAACGGCAGAGAAAGACTCAGACGAATGAACGACAACCCAGGTCAGGTGAACCCGGTGACTCTTCGGGTCAGCGAGAACGGCCCGGCGGCAGGGGGAAGCCTCTACGACCAGATCGGGGGGCACGCCACGTTCGACACCCTGGTTCGCCGGTTCTACGAGGGTGTTCGCACAGACCCCGTGCTGTGGCCGATGTATCCGGAACATGACTTGGAGGGTGCCATCGAGCGGCTCACCATGTTCCTCGAGCAGTACTGGGGCGGTCCGGGAACCTACAGTGAACGACGCGGACATCCGCGGCTACGGATGCGCCACCACGCGTTCAAAGTCAACCCGGAAGCGCGAGACCACTGGCTCGCGCACATGAGTCGACCCTGTGGGGCTACCTCGAGAGCGCCGCGCACTCGCTGGTGAACACGCACGAAGCCTAAGTGCTCAATACGGGAGCCTGCGCGAGAGTCTCGCGCAGCGGCGTCGTCGGCCGACCGATCAACGTGCTCAACTCGCCCGTCGTCTCGGCCAGGGCGCCAGCCCCGGTGTTCGCATCCAGAGTCACGACAAAGGCGGCCTGCGCCATCGGAACGCCGGCCTTGGTCAGGATCTTGCGGTGCTCCTTCGCCGAGACGCGCCGATACGTGACCTCTCTTCCAATCAACTCCCCCACAACGCTGGCCAGCTCGTCATAGCCCCAGGCGTGATCACCCGAAAGTTCGTACACCCTGCCGCCGTGGTCGCCACCCGCCAGCACGACGGCTGCGGCCTCCGCATAGTCTCGCCGACTGGCACTGGCGACTTGACCATCTCCGAGGCTTGCGATGATCAGCCCCGTGTACTGTGCCTGGTCAAGCACCTGAAAATAGCTCTCGGTGTACCAATTGTTGCGAAGCAGCGCGAACGGGATGCCGGATTCGCGGATGAACCCCTCAGTTGCCTTGTGCTCGGGCGCCAGCGCGAGATCGGTCGTGTCGGCGCGGGGCGCGCTGGTGTATGCGATGAAGCCGACCCCCGCATCCGTTGCCGCGTTCACCACATTGCGGTGCTGGGTGATGCGCTGCCCCACGGCACTGCCGGAGATGAACAACAAGCGGTCCACACCATCGAGTGCCTCAGCGAGCGTGCCGGGTTTCGAATAATCGGCTGCGCGCGCCTGAACACCGAGAGCCTCAAGTTCGGCAAGCTTCGTCGCATCCCGCCCGATCGCCACGATGTGGGCTGCGGGCGTGCCGCGCTCGATCAGCGAATCAATGACGAGGCGACCGAGTTGCCCGGTGGCGCCGGTGACGGCAAGCAGCATGGAATTCCTTTCGGGGGTTGCCTCAAGGATATCCGCCGCCCGCTTGGCCTTGTCTGGCTCAGTGCATGGTGGAGCAGTCGAACTCGCCGTCAGGGTAGACAACGAAACTGACCTCGTCGTCTGCGATCAAGGTCTGCATTGCCAGGCACCCGATGGTCGCGGTGGGGTCATCGACGCTTCCTTCGTTGAAGTACGCCTTCAGCGTCTTGCCCTCCCACTTCACGTCATCGGCTTTGAGCGCCGCTGTGACCGCAATGATCACCGCGTCATCGGTCGAGTCGAATGCGCGGCCGTCGTTACCCTGCTCGCTAGAGCCGGAATCCTGAGTCTCCGTTGACGAATCCGCATTGGGCTTCAGCGCGTCGGGGATCAGTTCACCACCCATGCTGCATCCGGCCAACCCGATCGCCAGCAACGCGGCGGCTCCGGCAACGGACAACTTATGGGCGATCGTGATCATCTATTCCTCCGGTCGGCGTGCGCCCACAGTGGGCTCGCCTCACAGTACCGATGGCGCTGTGAGCGATCTTAAAATCGCCCTCACCTCAGATCACGCGGTGGATCAGGGGCACTCCCGGCCTGTAGGCCAGGTGCACGTAGCTCGGGGCATCCAGCATGACGAGGTCAGCCTTCTTGCCCACAGCGACCACCCCGACATCCTCGCGCCACAGCGCCTGCGCCCCGCCCGCTGTCGCCGCCCAGACCGCCTCGGCGGGTGACAAGTGCATTTCGCGTACCGCGAGGGCGATGCAGAACGGAACGGATGACGTGAAGCACGACCCGGGGTTGCAATCGCTCGCAATCGCGACGGTGGCACCCGCGTCGATCAACCGGCGCGCATCCGGGTACGGCTGCCTGGTCGAGAACTCGACCCCCGGAAGAACTGTCGCAACTGTTGAGCCGGAAGCGAGAGCATCGACGTCAGCATCGCTCAGGAAGGTGCAGTGGTCGACACTCGCCGCCCCCAATTCGACCGCAAGTCGCACACCGTCAGACGGCCCGAGCTGACCGGCGTGCATCCGCGCACCGAGCCCCCTGGCCTGACCTGCCTGCAGAATGGTACGCGCCTGGTCGACGTCGAACGCGCCGTCGTCGCAGAAGACGTCGATCCACTTCGCGCGGGGGGCGCAGGCGTCGAGCATTTCGCCCGTCACCAGTTCCACATAACCTGCGGGGTCGTCCGTGAACTCCGCTGGCACCACGTGGGCGCCCAGAAAGGTGATCTCTTCGGTGAATTGCCCGGCGATGGCCAGCGAGCGGGCCTCGTCGATAGTGTTCAGCCCGTAGCCACTCTTGATCTCAACGGTCGTCGTGCCCTGCGCGCGCATCTCGGCGACCAGGCGGGCCGTGTTGGAGGCGAGAGCGGCATCCGTTGCGTCGCGGGTGAGGCCAACTGTGCGACGGATGCCTCCCGCGGCATACTTCTCGCCCACCATTCGTGCTTCGAACTCGTCGGAGCGGTCACCCGCGAAAACCAGATGGCTGTGGCTGTCGACGAACCCGGGAATGACGCAGCGTCCGCCCGCGTCGATTCGTAGATCTGCAGCAGGCGCCCCCGAGCTGTCGCCGACCCACGTGATCATGCCGTTCTCAACCACAACCGCGGCGTCGTGCCGCTCTGCCGTGAGTGAACCGACCTCTGGATTGTTGGTAACTAGGAGTCCGATTCCGTCAATGAGGGTGCTTGTCATGCACGCAACCGTAACCCTGCAGCTGCCTCAAGTACATTCAGCGCGACGAGGCGGATGGTGCGTTGGTCGGCTGTATCCGCGGTGGCATCCACCTCGGTGAGGTCGATCGACTCCACAGACGGATGCTGCGCGGCGGCACGCGCTGCCGCACGCAGCTCGAGCGCGCTGATCCCACCAGGCACGGAGGCTGGGCACGCGGGCGCCACCGCGCGATCGCAGACGTCGACATCCAGGTCGACGTGCACGGGCCCGCCCGCTGACGATGCGACCCCCAGGGCCTCGGCCATGACATCGGCCATCGGGCGCCTGCTCAGCTCCTCGCGGAGGATCACGGTGATGCCGTAATCACGAGCACGCGCGGCATACTCGGCCGAATTCGCGAAGTCGGCGATGCCCACCTGAACCACACGAGTACCGGCCAGGCCTGCTTCGATCAGGCGTCGCACCGGCGAACCGTTGCTCACCCCGTCGCGGAGGTCGTAGTGGGCATCGAGCGTCACGAGCCCTGCCTGCCCAAGGCGGCAGGCACGGTAGCGGCGTTGTCTCCGCCCAGCGCAACCAGAAGCCGTGCCGTAGTCGCTGCGACGGCCGCGATGGCATCCGTCTCGTTCGCATCCGGATTCTCGACATCGCCCCAGTCTGCGAAAGTGAGCGCGTTTCCCGCAGCAGCATGGAAGTGCTCACTGTAGTAGCGGAGGGCGGCCCGAACCGCCGCGGGCGTCTGGTCTGCGTTGGTCTGCGACAGCGATGTCTTCGAGGTGGGAAGTCCGATCAGACCGAAGTCAACCGGCCCCGAAGGGGCAGGCCAGTTGCCTGCGCGGGGCCACAACGGGTCAACCGAGAGTGCCATCAGTCGGCCTCCGCCATCGGCACCCGCACACCGTGCTCGCTCGCGAACTCAGCTGCGTCGTCATAGCCGGCATCCGCATGGCGGATGACGCCCATGCCGGGGTCATTGCTGAGCACGCGGGCGAGCTTCTGTGCTGCCAGTTCCGTGCCGTCGGCCACCGTTACTTGCCCGGCGTGGATGGAGCGGCCGATGCCGACGCCACCGCCATGGTGGATCGACACCCAGGTTGCACCGGATGATGTATTCACCAGGGCGTTCAGCAGTGGCCAGTCGGCGATCGCATCCGATCCGTCCTTCATCGCCTCGGTCTCGCGGTACGGGGATGCGACCGAGCCTGAGTCGAGGTGGTCGCGGCCGATCACGATCGGCGCCGAGATCTCACCCGACGCCACCATCTCGTTGAACTTCAGGCCTGCCTTGTCGCGTTCGCCGTAGCCGAGCCAGCAGATGCGGGCCGGAAGCCCCTGGAAGTGCACCCGCTCCCCCGCCATCTTGATCCACTTGGCGAGGGACTTATTCTCCGGGAACAGCTCCAGGATGGCTTTATCGGTCGCGGCGATGTCGGCCGGGTCACCGCTGAGCGCCGCCCAGCGGAACGGCCCCTTGCCCTGCTCGAACAGCGGCCGGATGTAGGCGGGCACGAACCCGGGGAATGCGAACGCATTCTCGAAGCCCGCCGTCTTCGCCTCGGTGCGGATGTTATTGCCGTAGTCGAAAACCTCGGCACCCGCATCCTGGAAACCCACCATGGCCTCCACCTGCCTGCGCATGGAGTTGCGCGATTTTTCTGCGAAGCCGACCGGGTCGGCCTCGCGGGCGGGCATCCACTCGTCGAAGCTGTACTCGAGCGGTAAGTACGCCAGCGGGTCGTGGGCGCTGGTCTGGTCGGTGACGATGTCGATCTCGGCACCCATCTCGAGGAGGCGAGGGAAGACATCCGCCGCGTTGCCCAGCAGACCGATACTCAGCGCTTCCTTCTTGTCGCGAGCGGCGTAGGCAAGCTCGAGCGCGTGCTCGATCGAGGTCGCCTCGACGTCGAGGTAGCGGTGCTCGATGCGGCGATCGATGCGGCTCTGGTCGACGTCGACACAGATGGCGACACCGTCGTTCATGGTGACGGCGAGCGGCTGCGCACCGCCCATGCCGCCGACACCGCCGGTCAGGGTGATGGTGCCCGCGAGCGTGCCATTGAAGCGTTGCGCTGCGACCGCAGAGAACGTCTCGTAAGTGCCCTGCAGGATGCCCTGCGTGCCGATGTAGATCCAGGAGCCCGCTGTCATCTGCCCGTACATGGTGAGGCCGAGCTGCTCCAGGCGCCGGAACTCGTCCCAGTTCGCCCAATCACCGACCAGGTTGGAGTTGGCGATGAGCACGCGCGGCGCCCACTCGCTGGTCTGCATGACGCCGACCGGCTTACCCGACTGCACCAGCATGGTTTCGTCATTCTTCAGGGTCTTCAACGTGCGCACCATCGCGTCGAAGCTGGCCCAATCACGCGCAGCTTTACCGGTGCCGCCGTAGACGACGAGTTTGTCGGGGTGCTCGGCAACCTCGGGGTCGAGGTTGTTCTGCAGCATCCGCAACACGGCCTCCTGCTGCCAGCCGAGGGTGTTCAGGGTGGTGCCGCGGTAGGCCCGCACCGGGCGCGGGCCGCTGACGTTGGTGTCGGTCATGCGAGTTCTCCTCCTGCTTCGGAAATGACGGATGCTGCGGCCGCCAGAAGCGAACCGTCGAGCACCATGGAATGTGCTGCTGCGATCTCGGGGGCGAGGTAGCGGTCGCCGCCGGCCGGACCATCTACCACTGTCCTGATCTGAGCTCGCACCGCCTGGGCGACGGGGCCGGGCTCGATCGGCGCGCGCATGTCCATGGCGCGGGCTGAAGTCAGCATTTCGATCGCGATGACTCGGCTCAGACCGTCGATGGAGCGGCGCAGCTTTCTTGCGGCGCTCCAGCCCATCGACACGTGGTCTTCCTGCATGGCAGACGACGGAATGGAGTCGACGCTGGCGGGGACGGCCAACCGCTTCAGCTCGCTGACGATTCCCGCCTGGGTGTACTGCGCGATCATGTGGCCCGAGTCGACGCCAGGGTCGTCAGCCAGAAAGGCGTTCAGCCCGTGGTTGCGGGCCACATCCAGGAACCGATCGGTGCGCCGCTCACTGATACTTGCCAGGTCTGCCACCGCAATGGCGAGAAAGTCGAGCACGTAACCTACCGGGGCACCGTGGAAGTTGCCGTTCGACTCCAGCCGCCCGTCGAGCGTGACCACGGGGTTGTCGATGGCGGACGCAAGCTCCCGCTCTGCCACAGCAGTGGCGTGGCTGATGGTGTCGCGCACGGCCCCGTGCACCTGCGGGGCACAGCGCAGCGAGTAGGCATCCTGCACCCGGGTGAATCCTTCGGCCGAACTCGTCATAGTCGAACCGGCGAGTACGGCACGCATATTCGCCGCGGAGTCGCGTTGACCCGGGTGCGGGCGCAACTCGTGAAGCTCCGGCGCGAGCACAGCACCCGTACCGGTGAGGCCTTCGATGCTCATCGCCGCCGAAATGTCGGCCGTGGCGACGAGAGCGTTCAGGTCGGTGATGGCCATCACGAGCATGCCGAGCATGCCGTCGGTGCCATTGATCAGGGCGAGGCCCTCCTTCTCGCGCAACTCGACGGGTTCGATGCCCGCCGCGCTGAGAGCGTCCACAGCCGGCATCAGTTCGCCGGACGCATCACGCGCCTCACCTTCACCCATGACCACGAGCGCGCAGTGGGCCAACGGTGCCAGGTCGCCGGAGCATCCGAGGCTTCCGTATTCACCGACAGTCGGAGTGATGCCGGCATTCAGCACGGCGGCATAGGTTTGGGCGACGATCGGGCGAACACCGGTGCGACCCGTCGCGAGAGTGGAGAGGCGCAACAGCATGGTGGCACGCACCACTTCGCGCTCCACCTCTGGCCCGCTGCTGGCCGCGTGGCTGCGCACGAGGGAACGCTGCAACTGTGCCCGCCGCTCGAATGGGATGTGCTTGGTAGCCAGCGATCCAAACCCGGTGGAGACGCCGTAGTGCGGTTGCGGATCATCCGCCAGCGCCTCGATGATGGCGCGGCTGGCGGAGATGGCTTCGAGCGACTCCGAGCTCAATTCGACCTGAGCCCCGTCGCGGGCCACAGCTACAACGTCGGCAAACGACAGCGGCCCGACGCCGAGGGTGACGTGAGTGGTATTGGTCATGTCTCTCATTAGAGCGCGAAGGCGCTCGCACGTGGAGCCCATTTGCGCATATGCTGTCTGGTATCCCAGATAAATTGGTCTCGGCTCACGGTAATGGCACGGTGCAATGACAAAGGTTCCTGCCGCACGCGACACCCTACGGATCATCACGTATCTGGCCGGGCACAGCGGGCCAGTGCGTGCGTCTACCATCTGCCGCGACCTGGAACTGCCGCGGTCGTCGGTGTACCACCTGCTGCGCGTGATGCAGGATGAGGGGTTCGTGGTGCACGCGATCGAGCATCAGGGTTATGCCCTGAGCTCCCTGATCACCGAGATCGGGTCATCCGTTTTGGCGTCGAACACGCTCGCCCGCCTCGCCGGACCCGTGTTGCAGCGCCTCGTCGCTGAGACCAGGCTCCCGCTCGTCGCTCACCTCGGAGTGCTGCAGCACGACGATGTCGTCTACGCCTCCAAGGTGTCGGCTCCGCGCGCTCCCGCCGTCGTCACGAGCATCGGGGTGAGGCTGCCCGCGCACCTCACGGCAACCGGGCGGGCAATGCTCTCAGCTCTCCCCGCTGCGCAATTCGACGCAATCTACTCGTCGGATGCCGAGTTGTCGCTGCGCACCACGACAGGGCCAACGGGGGTACCGCCACTCCTGGCGCTGCTGACGGATGCTCGCGAGCGCGGCTGGGCGGTGGAAGATGGCGACATCAACCTCGAGTACGCATCCGTCGCATCCGTGGTTCTCGACCACAATGGCTACCCAGCCGCCTCGGTGGGCCTCACCTTCCGACGCTCGATTGTGGACGACGCCGAGTGGATGCGCCTCGGTCGCGCAGTGCGATCAGCCGCGGACACGCTCACGCGACGCATCCGCGGGCGCGCATAGACAGTTAGCGGCGAGCGATGAGCTTGCGGGCGTGGCGCAGCAGTGGTTCGTCGACCATCCGACCCTCGTACTGGAACACCCCACGCTCGGTGACGGCCGCGGCGAGAACTCCGTCTGCCCAGGCGAGTTCCGCCTCGGTCGGCCGGTACGCGGCACGGATCACCTCGACCTGTGACGGGTGGATGCAGGCGGTCGCCGCGAAACCGGACGCAGAGGCATCCGCTGCCTCTTCCGCCAGGCCATCGACATCCGGAATGTTCACGTACACCGAGTCGATGGCGGCTTTGCCGTGCGCTCCCGCCGCGATGAGCATCGACGACCGTGCATGCCTGGCCACCTCGCGATAGCTGCCGTCTGCCCGCCGACTGGAGGTTCCCCCTAGCGACGCCACCAGGTCCTCAGCCCCCCACATCAGTGCGGCCACGTTCGGCGCAGCCGCGATCTCCGCGACATTCTGCACTCCGGCAGCAGTCTCGATGAGGGCGAGCACGTCATAGTGCGCGAGTTCGGCCAGCTGCGCCGCGTTCTCTGCCTTCGCCAGCATCACGGTGCGGTAGCCCGTCTGGGCCAGCGCCGCGAGGTCAAGGGCGAAATCGGCCGTGCTGGCCGGGTTGACCCGCACGATGGTGCGCTCAGGGTCAAGCGCTGGGTTGAGAAGTCCTGAGGCAACGAGCGCTTCCCGCGCCGACTCCTTCGCCGCAGGGGCGACGGCGTCTTCGAGGTCGAGGATGACGGCATCCGCCCTCTCAGCCGCCTTGCTGTAGCGCTCCGGCCGGTCGGCGGGGCAGAACAGCAGTGCGGGCCCCATTGTGAACTCAGCCACGCTGGGCCTCCGGATGGGCATCCTTGCTCCAGACCATCACGGAGCGAACGGCCGTCGCCACCACTTCTCCGTGCTGGTTTTTCGCGGTGTGCGTGAGCGTGATGATGCCCTGCCCGGGCCGCGACGACGACAGCCGCTTGTCGTTCACGACAGTCTCTGAGTACATGGTGTCGCCGTGGTAGAGCGGGTGCGGAAACTTCACCTCGGTGAACCCGAGGTTGGCCACGATGGTCCCCTGCGTGAGCTGGGCGACGGATGCCCCCACCAGGGTCGCCAGCGTGAACATCGAGTTCATCAGGCGCTGCCCAAAAGGTTGCTCTGCCGACCAGGCTGCGTCGAGGTGGAGTGACTGCATGTTCATGGTCATGGTGGTGAACAGCACGTTGTCGGTCTCAGTGACGGTGCGCCCGGGCCGGTGCAGGTAGCGAGTACCCAGCTCGAACTCTTCGTAATACAGCCCGCGCTGTTCGACGACTCTCTGCTCGCTGGGCACTTCTTCGTCATTGGCCATGACTGCCTCCTAGAACCCGAGCTCGCGGGCGATCACCATGAGCTGTACCTCGTTCGTACCTTCGCCGATCTCGAGGATCTTCGAGTCACGATAGTGCCTGGCGACCAGCGATTCGTTCATGAAGCCGTAGCCGCCGAAGATCTGCGTGGCGTCGCGCGCGTTGCTCATGGCCGCATCGCTGGAGACAAGCTTGGCGATCGCCGCTTCAGTCTTGTACGGCATTCCGGCGGATGCGCGCCGCGCCGCCTCGTACCAGGCCAGCCGCGCGACGTGCACCCGCGACTGCATGGTGGCGATCATGAAGGAGATCGCCTGGAACGACCCGATCGGCTTGCCGAAAGCGTTGCGTGACTTGGCGTAGGCGACGGATTCGTCGAGGCAGCCCTGTGCGGCCCCGGTGGCGAGCGCCGCGATGGCGACCCGGCCGTCGTCAAGCGTCTGCAAGAAGTTCGCGTAGCCTCGGCCGCGCTCCCCCAGCAAATTGGCTTCTGGAACGCGGGCATCGGCGAAAGTCAGCGGATGCGTGTCGGACGAGTTCCAGCCCATCTTGTCGTAGGCAGGTTCCACTGTGAAGCCCGGTGTTCCGTTCGGAACGATGATGGTGGAAAGCTCCTTCATTTTCTTGCCGTCACCGCGGGTGGTCTCCCCCGTGACTGCGGTCACGGTGACGAATCGGGTGATCGGCGTTCCGGAGTTGGTGAT
>SMFF01000434.1_pt1 | contig 12925 bp, 18 predicted proteins | sample 2456181 | NCBI WGS metagenome assembly SMFF01 (sample SAMN10132611, study PRJNA489261) | soil metagenome | isolation source: day120 antibiotic-loamy sand soil ammended with raw manure from dairy cow... | place: USA | collected 2015-04-01
AGGGCCGCGTTGCCAGCCCTGGGCGATAAGAATGAGCAGGCGCTTCATGTCCGGCGGCGGCGCGGCGGATCGCCTTTGCCTGAGGCGGCGCGGGCGAGCGCGGCGGAGAGTTCCTCGCGCAATTTGTCAAAGTCTCGCTCGATCCCACCCTCGCGGCCGATCAGCACGTGGTCGTGGTCTACGAGGCCCTCGGCAGGAAGCGCTGCGCGCAGCAGCTCGCGAAAGCGCCGCTTCATGCGGTTGCGCACGACCGCGTTGCCGATCTTCTTGGTGACGGTGATGCCGTAGCGCTTGCCGTGGCCGCCGTTCGGATGGGCAAGCAGCACGAATCCCGCGCGCGCAACACGCAGGCCGCGATTCGCGGCGAGGAAATCCGAACGGTTCCGCAGAACCGAGATGTGGGAGGAGCTGCCGCTCAGCTCAGGCGCAGAGGTTCTTGCGTCCACGCCGACGGCGCGCAGCCAGCACCTTGCGGCCACCGGGGGTCGCCTTGCGGGCGAAGAAACCGTGGCGGCGAGCACGAACGAGGTTGCTCGGCTGGAAAGTGCGCTTCATCGTAAACGTCCTGAAATTAAAAGGGCCGCTGGAGCGGCCTTGCAGGGCGCGCGGTTAGTGGAGCGCCGCGCTCAAGTCAAGATACGCGAGCTTCGGATCGGCCGTCGCTTGTCGCGCCTCCGGCAGCCAGCGGCGCATCTCTCCTGCATCGAGCCACAACGCGCGTTCGAACGGGACCGAGTTGGTCATTGCATAGAACGCCGCCGCCTGCCCCGCGTCCATGCCCATTTCGCGGTAGTAAGTCAGATATTTGCGATTCTCGGGCGCATCGGCGGCGAAATCGGTCGCTTCGAAGCCTGCTTCGTCCTCCCACGCGTGGACCGCGAACTCAGCGCCGTCGTCGATCTGCCGCGTCGCGCCGGCGAAGAACAGCTCTACCGCGCCTGAACGCACCGAGCCATCCGCGGGGACGTGGGTGGCGAGCCCCGCGCGGCGAATCATCCGCCCGAGCTCGAGATTGGCGAGATCGTCGAACGTGCCCGGGCAATCGAGCATCTCGAGCGTGGCAAGCTGCGGGTGGTCGCGCAGCATCGCCCCAAATTCGGCGGGCGAGGCACCGTCGGTGATCCCGGTCAGCGCCGCGCGATGTTCGTCGAGCACGCGGAACGGGCCATAGGCAGCGCCGGGTGCGAGCGCTTCGCCGGTCCCCGCGACGAAGCGCTCGGCTCCCGATTCGGCCGGCTCGACCCACTCCTCGACCACTTCGTACACGACCGTCTCGCGCGCGTGGGCGGGCGCGGCGAGACAGGCGCAAAGCAGAAGCGAGAAGGCGAAGAGCCGGCGCATGACCGCAAAATGCGGCCAAGCCCCTTCCCCGAGTGCGAAGGAACGCGCTGAACGGGTTCCTAAACGAGAGGCTTAATGCGCGCTAACCGTGACGCGGTTCCTTCTTCGCTCGACTTGGGCACGGCCCGCGTTATGCGTGCCCACTTACGGGGGTGAACGTGGTCGCACTGGTATCGACGGTAGCCTATCTCGGGCTCGACGCGCGCGCGGTCGAGGTGCAGTGCTCGCTCGCGCCCGGCATGCCGAAATTCAACGTCGTCGGGCTGCCGGATAAGGCGGTGGGCGAGAGTCGGGAGCGGGTGCAGGCCGCGCTTGCCTCGATGGGGCTGGCGCTGCCGCCCAAGCGGATCACGATCAACCTGTCGCCGGCGGACCTGCCCAAGGAAGGTTCGCACTACGATCTGCCGATCGCGCTCGCACTGCTGGCGGCGATGGGCGTGACCGACGCCGAACAGCTCGCCGACTGGATCGCGGTGGGGGAACTGGCCCTCGATGGCCGCATCGCCGCATCGCCCGGCGTCCTGCTGGCCGCGCTCCATGCGAGCGAGGCGAGCAAGGGGCTGATCTGCCCCGCGGCTCAAGGCTCCGAGGCGCGCTGGGCGAGCGGCATCCCTGTAATAGCCGCGCCGGATCTGGTCAGCCTGCTCAATCATCTGAAGGGCACCCAGCAGTTGCCCGAGCCGGTGGCGGGCGAAGTCGAGGCGCCGGACCACGGCCCCGATCTCAGGCAAGTCAAAGGGCAGGAGACAGCCAAGCGCGCGCTCGAGATCGCGGCGGCGGGTGGGCACAACCTTTTGATGATCGGTCCGCCCGGCGCGGGCAAGTCGCTGATGGCGGCGTGCCTGCCCGGCATCCTGCCTGTGCTGACGCCTGCCGAGGCGCTGGAGGTGTCGATGGTCGCCTCGGTCGCCGGCACGCTGGAAGGCGGACGGATCAGCCGTTCCCGCCCCTTCCGCGCGCCGCACCATTCGGCGTCGATGGCGGCGCTCACCGGCGGCGGGCTGCGGGTGCGGCCGGGCGAAGTCAGCCTCGCGCATCTCGGGGTGCTGTTCCTCGACGAATTGCCCGAATTCCAGCGTGCGGTGCTCGATTCGTTGCGTCAGCCGCTTGAAACCGGCAAAGTCGATGTTGCGCGTGCCAACGCCCATGTCGCGTTTCCCGCGAGGGTGCAGCTGGTCGCGGCGATGAACCCGTGCCGCTGCGGCCATCTGGGCGATCCGGCGTTGGCCTGTTCGCGCGCCCCGCGTTGCGCGGCCGACTATCAGGGCAAAGTCTCGGGCCCGCTGCTCGATCGGATCGACCTGCACGTCGAGGTCGATCCGGTGAGCGCGAGCGACCTGGCGCTGCCGCCGCCCGCCGAAGGATCGGAGGCGGTCGCCGCGCGGGTGGCGCAGGCGCGTGCGCGCCAATCGGCGCGCGGTATCCGCTCGAACGCCGAGCTGGACGGCGACAAGCTCGAAGCGCATGCGACGCCCGATGAGGCGGGCAGGAAGCTGTTGCTCCAGGCGGCCGACGCGATGCGCCTTTCGGCAAGAGGCTACACGCGGATATTGCGCGTGGCGCGCACCATCGCCGATCTCGCGGGCGCGGATCAGATCGGCCGCATCCACATCGCCGAAGCGCTCAGCTATCGTCGGGTCGCGCCGCCAGCCTAGCTCACTTCGGCGCCGGTGTGGGCGCTTGGCGAGGCAAGGCCTCCAGCTTCGGATCGAGCACTGCCCAGGCGGGCTTCTCATCGGTCCAGATCGCCGTCGTCGGCGCGAGCTCGTGCGGTTCGTCGAGGAAGCCGATGCGGACGGTGCGATACTGCGGCCGGGCGGAGCTTTGCGCGTAGACCGGCGTGCCGCACTCGGCACAGGAGTGCATCGTCAGGGTGTTGCCGCTGTCGGCGACGTAGGACCACGACGTGAGCGGTCCGGACAGCTCGATGTCCTCGGTGCGGAACATCGCGTTGTGGGTCGGGCCGCCACCGGCGAGCTTCTGGCATTGGCGGCACCAGCACTGGCGCACCGCGACAGGCTCACCCACCACTTGCGCGCGCACCGCGCCGCAGTTGCATTGTCCGGCACGGCTCATTCGCGGCTCCGTTCGTCCTCTTCGCATGGCACGCCGACCTCCTCGGACGGACACCAGCGCAAGTCATAGTAAGAGATATCGCGCCCGTCATGTGCGCGGATGGCGATCGGGCCGATGGGCAAGCGGTCCCGCGCGTCGACCAGCACCGGATCGGACCGGACCATATCAGTATATTTCTCGCCCCATTGGCGCAGCGCGAGCATCGCCGGAAGAAGATCGAGACCCTTCTCGGTAAGGCGGTATTCGATCTTTCGACGGTCGTCCGGCATCGCTTCGCGCTTGAGCACGCCATGCTCGACCAGGTTGCCCAGGCGGTCCGAGAGTATGTTGCGGGCGATGCCGAGCTCGGTGAGGAATTCCTCGAAGTGGCGCACTTCGTTGAACGCGGCGCGCAGGATCATGAAGCTCCAGCGCTCCCCCATCACTTCGAGCGCGGCGGGCAGGCCGCATTCGCTGTCGCGCAGAGGTTCGCGCAATCCCATGGTTTCTACCTAACGCGGGTTTGGCTGGACGTTAATGGGTTTCAAGTTGCAATGTAAAACCCATCATATTAAGTGGCGATTCGCAACTGAATTTCAACGGGTCGCGCCTCCGCTGAAAGGGAACCTTAGTGTCCAGCTCGATCTCGCTTCGTAATCTCTCCGCCAGGCTGCTGATACGCGGTCGAAGGTGGCTCGTTCTATCGCGCCGAGCTCGCCGCGCCGGTTTCCCAGCAGATCGTCATCACAGACGGTATCGCGTGGAAGTGTGAAGGCTCGACCTGCAGCGCCGCCAAAAACAATTCGCGCGATGCGATCGTCTGTGCGCGGCTGGTCAAGAAGGTCGGCCCGTTGACCAGCTTCGCCAGCCGCAAGGGCGCGCTCGAAGGGGACGATCTCGCGCGCTGCAACCAGGGCTGAGCGCCTTCTTCGAACCCAAACGAAAAGAGCCCCCGCGATGCGGGGGCCCTTTTGCTGCCTGGTTGGTAGACCGCGCGAGCGCAGGCCGCGCGAATCAGCCTTGGCGCGCCTTGAAGCGGCGGTTGGTCTTGTTGATCACATAGACCCGGCCACGGCGGCGAATCACGCGGTTATCGCGGTGACGGCCCTTGAGGGACTTGAGGCTGTTGACGATCTTCATTTCCGGTCTTCCAAAAACAAGCGCGCCGGAGATGCCCTCCGACGCGGCAATTTCGTGAGCGCCCGTTACTCAGCACCCCTCCCGAAGTCAACCGCCGCCGCGCATCTCGCCGAGCTTGCGTTCCCATTGCACCGCGTGGCCGACCATCGCTTCGAGATCCTCGAACCGCGGTTGCCACGGCAGCGTCGCCTTGATTCGCGCGTTGGCGGAGATCAGCGCGTCGGGGTCGCCGGCGCGGCGCGGGCTGAGAATGCGCTCGATTCTGGCGTTGGTCACCCGGTCGACCGTGTCGAGCACGTCGAGCACCGAGAACCCGCGACCGTAACCGCAGTTCATCGTCAGCGACTGCGCCGGTTCCGCGATCAACTGCTCGAGCGCGAGCACATGCGCCGCCGCCAAGTCGCTGACATGGATATAGTCGCGCACCCCGGTGCCGTCGGGCGTCGCGTAATCGGTGCCGAACACCTCGACATGGCCGCGTTTGCCCGTCGCGGCCTCGACCGCCACCTTGATCAGGTGCGTCGCGCCCGCGGTGGACTGGCCGCTGCGCGCCTCAGGATCGGCCCCTGCGACATTGAAATACCGTAGTGCGCAGTAGTTGAGCGGATGCGCGGTAGCGGTGTCCGCCAGCATGATCTCGGTCATCAGCTTCGACATGCCGTAGGGATTGATCGGCGCCTTGACCGCGTCCTCCGTCACCGGCGAGGTCTCGGGGATGCCGTAGACCGCCGCGGTCGAGCTGAAGATGAGATGCGGCACGCCCGCCGTCACCGCCGCATCGATCAGCGTGCGGCTGTTGGCGGTGTTGTTGCGGTAGTACTTGAGCGGATCGGTCACCGATTCCGGAACGATGATCGATCCGGCGAAATGCATCACCGCGCCGATGCCCTGTTCGGCGAAGATACGCGCCAGCAGGCCGCTGTCGGCCACGTCGCCTTCGTACAGCGGCACGCCTTCGGGCACCGCGAAGCGGAACCCGGTCGAGAGGTTGTCGATCACCGCCACCGGCCAGCCGGCGTCGGTCAGGGCCAGTACCGCGTGACTGCCGATATAGCCGGCGCCGCCGGTAACGAGGACTGGGCACTTTGCGTTCATCGGGCGCTCGTTAGCATTGTCGATCCGGCAAATGGTTAACGAGGCGCGGCGTTCATAGCCGCGCAAGCCCGCAGGCCTTAGGCCCCGGCTCCCCATTCCCGCGGATCACATCATGCGCAACCCGTTCGTCGCTGCCTGCCTCATCGCCCTGGCTTTCGCTTCCACCGCTTCGGCCCAGACCCGTGGCTGGGACCGGCCGGGCTGGGGCAACTCGCGCTGGGACAGCCCGCGCATCCCCCGCCAATCGGGCGCGGACGATCGCGAAGGCAAAGTGGATGTCGCGAGTTTCGTCGCCCGGGGCGATGCCGCAGCGGCGCTCGGCAGCGGCACGATCGCGGTCGAGCTCGAGCCGCAAACCACACCGATGGACGTTCCGGCCGCGGCTTACGAGGCGGCGGTGGTCGACCAGATGGTGCATGCCGGCTACGACACCAGCGGCCCTTCGGGCGCCGAGAGCCAAGTGGTCGAGCTGCGCCTCACTCGCGATGAGCTCACGCCGCCGGAAACCAAACGCAACCCGGTGAGCGGAGAAATGGCGGTCGGCGTGTCGAACCGCGGGACGTCGACGGCGCTCGGCCTCAACCTCGATTTCAGCAAGCCGAGGAAGGCCTTGCTCTTGACCCGCATGGAAGCGCGCATCCGCGACAAAGCCAGCGGAGCCGTATTGTGGGAGGGTCGCGCCACGATCGCCACGCGCGATGGCGATGACAAGTGGGGCGACCAGGCGATTGCGACCAAGCTGGCGGAGGCGCTGTTCCGTCGCTTTCCGGCCAGCGATGCGTTGTCGTATCGCTGAGCGCGAACGAGCTTGCATCGCTTGGCCGGTGCCCGCAGACTCGCGGGCCATAACGTACGAGGAGTGCGGCGCATGAATCCCAGACTTCGCGGACTTGCTGCGCTTGCCCCCCCAATTCTCGCCTTGGCCCTCGCCGCGTGCCAGACCCCGGTCGGCCCGGTCGAGGTGACGCGGTTCCATGACGCCGCCGCGCTGGCGCAGGCCGGGCGCGGCACGATCGCGGTGATCGATGCTCCGGGCTTCTCGGACGGCCAGTCGCTCGAGCTGGCGAGCTACCAGACGGCGGTGACGCGGGAGCTGCAACGGGTCGGCTACAGCCCGGCCGCCGCCGGCACCGCGCGGCAGGTGGCGGAAGTGCGGGTCGAGCGCTTCACCGTGCGTCCCGATCGCGGGCGCGGGCCGGTGAGTGTGGGCGTCGGCGGTTCGACCGGCAGTTACGGCGGCGGAGTCGGGCTCGGCATCGGGCTCGATCTGTCGGGTGGCCCCAAGGAGCAAGTCACCACTCAGCTCTCGGTCTCGATCCGCGACACGGCGAGCAAGGCGGTGGTGTGGGAAGGGCGCGCGAGCTTCACCGTCGCGGCCAGCTCGCCGCTCTCCCAGACCCAGCTCGGCGCGGCGAAGATGGCGGGCGCGCTGTTCAAGGACTTTCCGGGCAACAACGGCGAGACTATCGAGGTCGAATGACCGACATCGCAATCGACGCCCAGTTCGACTCCGGGAACATCGAGGTCGTTTCCATCGATGCCGCCACCGCGCGCCTCGCGATCCCCTATGACGCGGGCAACGAGTTCAAGCAGTGGTTCCACTTCCGCGTGTCCGGCGCGGCCGGTCGCAAGCTGACGCTGGTGATCGAAGGGCTCAAGGAAAGCGCCTACCCCGAAGGCTGGCCGAACTATCGCGCGTGCGTCTCGGAAGACCGCGACGAGTGGGCTCGCACCGATACCGCCTACGACAAGGCCGCCGGCACGCTTACCATCCGCTACACCCCGGTGAGCGACATGGCATGGTTCGCCTATTTCGCACCCTATTCGTACGAGCGGCATCAGGACCTTGTCGCGGCGGCAACCGTGAGCGCGGGCGTCTCCTACCGCCTGCTCGGCCGTTCGCTCGATGGCCGCACGATCGATTGCCTCGAAATGGGCGAAGGCGAGACGCAAGTGTGGCTCTACGCCCGCCAACATCCGGGCGAAGCCATGGCCGAATGGTGGATGGAAGGCGCGCTCGAATGCCTGACCGATCCCGCCGATCCGGTCGGCCGCACGTTGCGGCAGAAGTGCCGCCTGCATATCGTGCCGAACGTCAATCCGGACGGTTCGGTGCGGGGGCACTTGCGCACCAATGCTGCGGGCATGAACCTCAACCGCGAATGGAAAGAGCCGAACGCCGAACGCTCGCCCGAGGTGCTCGCGATCCGCAATGCGATGGATGAGAGCGGCGTCGATTTCGCGATGGACGTCCATGGGGACGAGGCGATTGCGGCGGTGTTCCTCGCGGGGTTCGAAGGCATCCCATCGTGGACGCAGGCGCTGCAGGAGAAATACCTGCGCTATCGTGCGATCCTCGAGCGGCGCACGCCCGATTTCCAGACGCGGAAGGGCTATGCGGTCGCTTCGCCCGGCCGGGCCAACCTGGCGATGAGCACGAACCAGCTCGCCGAACGGTTCGGCGCGTGCTCGATGACGCTCGAGATGCCGTTCAAGGACAACGAGGATCTGCCCGATCCCGTGCACGGGTGGAGCCCCGATCGCTCGCGCCTGCTGGCGCGCGATTGCCTCGCGGCGCTGGCGGAGTGGCTGGAAGGCTGATGGAAGCGAGCGCCCCCGGCAAGCGCGCCGCCGGGGAGCGGATCGCGCGCCACGTTCACCGCCTGCCCTATGCGACCGTGGTGCTTGAAGGCGCTTACGAGGAAGCGGGCGATGCGGGGCGCATTGCGGCGCGGCCGGGTGACGTGCTGCTGCACACCGCGTTCGCCGCGCATCAGGATCGCATCGGCGTGCGCCCGGCGTGGGTGCTCGACTTGCCCCTGCCGGACGGCGGTGGCGAGTGGCCGGCGCTGGCGAAGGTCGCCGATCCCGAGCTGTTCGTCCGTCTTGCCGAGCGCGAGGTGCGCGAAGCGGCGGCGGGGCTGGTCGAGGCGCTGGTGGAAGCCGACGCCCGAACGGGCGATCCGGCGGACGATCTCGCTGCTGCGTTGCGAGGGGCGTCGCCGCCGAGGATCGGCGATTGGGCCTGCGGTCGGGGCCGCTCGCGCGAAGGCCTGACCCGCCGGTTCCAGTCGCTTTATGGCACCTCGCCGGCCGCCTATCGGCTCGAAGCGCTCGCCCGACGGGCCTGGCGGCGGATCGTCTCGACCGACGACGGTCTGGCCGAAATCGCCTGCGACACCGGTTTTGCCGATCAGCCGCACATGACCCGGGCGGTTGTGCGGCTCACCGGCCATGCCCCGGGCGCGTGGCGCAAGCCCAGACCCTAGGTCACATCCGTTCAAGACCTGCCGCGGCCGGTTCGGCCAAACCCGGCGGATGACAGACGACAAACGACCATTCGTGGAGCTGACCGGCTTCCGCTTCCGGCTGTGGCCGATCGTGTTCGCCGCGGTGCTGATGCAGGTGCTGCTGGTGGCGGGGCGTGAGGCGGCGCGGTGGCTGTTCTTGCAGGGCGCCGCGGTGTGGGGCCAGCACGTCTCGCTGTTCCTGATCGTGGCGATCCTGTTTCAGGCCGCGCTGGGGTTTGCAGCGGTCGCCGCGATGGCGCGGCTGCTGCCGCAGGCCGATGCCAACCTGCGCTGGCCTCCAGGCCGCAGCTATGCCGGGCTCGCCGTTCTCATCGGCATCGCGATGGGGCTTGTCATGTTGGTGGCGGACTATTGGCCCGCACTGCTCGCGCAGACGCCGCCGGACGACAGCTATTCGACCAGCGCCTTCGACAGCGTCGGCTACCTGATCGGCATGCTGATTACCGGGCTCGCCGAGGAAACGATCTTCCGCGGCTTGCTGGTGGGCATGCTGGTCGTGCTGGTGCCGGGACGGCTGCGCATCGGGCGGCTCGATCTGCCTGTCGCGGCCTATCTCGTCGCGCTGATGTTCGGGCTTGCGCACTATCAGTCGTTCATGGTCGACCCGTTCCACCAGGCGCTGGCGCAGCAGGTCTACGCCTTCGCCTGGGGCCTGACCTATGTGTGGCTGATGGAGCGTTCACGCAGCCTCCTCGCCCCGATGGTGGCGCACGGCGTCGGCAACTTTACCGAAGTCGCCATCGTCATCGCGCTTGCGGCGACCTGGGCGTGAAGCTGGTCAGGCGAGGACTGAGGCGCTGGCGTATAGTCCCACACCGAACACCGAGTGGGTGACGAAGCTTTTCAGCCGCGCGGCATTCGGTCGGGCAGTCCGCGCGCCGGCTACGCCCGATCCCATGCCGGGCATCATCGCGAAATAGGGCAGGATGAGCGCCACCCAGGCGAGGATCATCGGCGGAAGCAGCGTGGGCCGCTCGAACCACTCCCATCCGCAGACGGCGAGCAGGAGCAGCCCGTAACAGATCCCGATCGCATAGTGGAAAGCCCATCCGATCGCCGTTTCGCCGGACACCGGCGGCGCCTCCGCCATCGAGCGATGGGCGAACATCCCGCGCGGCATGTTGCCGAACCAGCGCCCGACCATCGCCCAGTTCGTCGCCGGGACCTTGAAGGCGCGCGTCAGCAATAGCGCCCACAGGTCGAGCACGATGGTTCCGCCGACGCCGACAAGCGCGGCGCGGAGCAGGGTTTCGCTTATTGCCGCGTGCCCGTGATCGGCGTCGGGCCGAAGCTGGAGCTGGCGGTCCCGGTGAGCGTGTTGCCGTCAACCGTCGCGGTATAGTCGAGGGTCATCGGCATGTCCCCGAAGCTGATCTCGCGCTTGAAGGTAAGGGTGTTGCCGTCGACCTTCACGTCCGAAATCTTGCTCGGGCCCGGAGGCGGCATGCCTTCAGTAGGCACGTCGACGATGTCGACCGTGGTCGCGCCGCCGCTTTCGGCCACGGTCATGGTCGATTTGAAGATGCCGAAATCGGTCTTGGCCTCGATCGCCCATGTGCCATCGACCGCTGTGGCGGCGAGCGCAGGCGCGGCGAACATGAATGTGGCTACAAACGCCCCGGCGAACAGCGCGATCTTCTTCATAATTGCCCCCCTCCCAAAGGTGGCCGCAAGCTAACCCGCAGGGCAGCGCGCGGCAATGCGGCCAATTGTCGCAGCTATTCGGCAGCGATTGCGCGGGGCTCGAGATATTCGCTGTCGCGCCAGTCGCCGTCCTGAGGGTAGGCGAAGCTGACCGCGCGGATCGCGCCGTAGTCGATCTCCGGCCCGGCGAAGGACAGCTCGCCGGTGTCGCGGTGGCGCTTGACCGCGTCGAGCAGCAGGGTGCGGGCGCGGTAGATCACCCGGTCGCAGGTCCCGAGGTATTCTTTCGAACGGTCGACGATCGGCCCCATCGATTCCTGGACTGCGAAATCCTCATAGGCGTTGCCGCGACCGATGATGCCGCTCCAGTGCCCGTCCTTCATTGCCTGGCGATCCTGGTGCCACAGGTTTTCTGAATCCCCCATGTCGGCGTTGAAGTGGTCCGCATCGCCGGAGGTTTTCCCGAAATCGGTAAGGATGTTGTAATCCAGCGGGCCGTCTGGGTCGTAGGCGATGTACCACTGCGCGGTGGTGACGTCGTCGATCGGGATCGAGCAACACACGATGCGCGAGCCGGTCGGGGCCGAGGGGATGAACGAGAAGAACGGCAGCGCCACTTCGCGCACGCGCGCATAGGCGAGCTCGCCGCCTTCGTGGCGGATCGCGCCTTCGCGGAAGCCGTAGGGGCGCGCGTCGAATTCGAACTCCGGCGCGCCGTCGTTGACCATGTAATCCGATTCGCCCTTGAAGATCGTGCGCCCGCGCTCACTCGTCAGGTTGGCCGAGTGAAGGAAGCCGACGTGGGCGCTGTCGAGCAGCGCCTCGAGCCCCTGCAGCCAGTTGGTGCGGATGATCCCGCGAGTCGGCTGGATCTGCTCAGATCCGAGATGCGTGAACTCGAACTCGGGGAACGGCGGGGCGACATCCTTCGCGCCCATGTAGACCCACACCAGTCCGCCGGCCTCGTGGGTCGGGTGGCTGGTTCCTCGTTGCGCGCGAGCGCGAGGCTGGCGCAGCGGTGCGGGCAGGCTTCCTGCATGAACCCCACGCGGCCATCGGTGACCCGGAAGGCGACGAAGTTCTCGCCGAACAGCCGCACCCGCTCGGGCGCGCCATCCGCTTCGAGCGTGGCAGACCGGCATGCCGGCACCCAGTATTCGCGCAGCATCGCGCCCATCGCCGTGCCCGGCCCGACGCGAGTCAGCAGCTCGTTATCGTTGTGATTGAGCATCCAAAGGCTCCTCTTCCCGAGAGGAACCTAGCAAAATCAGGGCCGCGAGTCGTCCCTTTCGGCCGCCGGGGTCACCACGGTGTCGGCGGCGGCGGGCGGCGGGATTTGCCGCGCCGGCTCATCCGCCTTGTGCTTCTCTTCCTCGGACATGCCCTTCTTGAAGCTCGAGATGCCTTTGCCGAAATCGCCCATCACTTCGGAGATGCGGCCGCGCCCGAACAGGACCAGCACGACCAGCGCGACGATGATCCAGTGCCACAGCGACATAGAGCCCATGAGAAAAGTCCTTTCGCGCCCTTTCTAGGCGCTCGTTCCAGATACGTCGAGTTCTTGGCGTAGCGTTTAGGGTTGCGCGGCCACCCACCGCAAGGGGCCTTCGGCGGCCGGGCTGCGCAAATGTCCATTGGCAGTCCACAGCGTCCACGGCCTCCCGCCGTAGTCGGGCTGGAAGCGGTCGCGCTCGAGCCACAGGTTGCGCTCTATGCGGGAGGAGATCGCGTACCGCTCCTCGAACGCGGGCGACAGCTTGAGGATCGCCGACTTGCCGACGTGGCCTTCGACCTGGTTGAGGAAGGTGGTCAGCTCGCTTTCCACCTCCGCTTCGCTGACTCGGGGCTCGCAGCGGTCGGCGGTCTCTTCGAGTTCGATCGCCGGCGGCAGCAGGCTGCTATCGCGCGGTACGATGGTGACGAAGTTCGCCGCCTGGCGGTCGGCGCGCAGGCACGGGTCATAGTGGTGGACCACGCCGATCGGCAGGCCGCTCGCGCGTGCAGCGGCGAGGTTGCGGCCGAACGCGGGGTCGCGGCCTTTCGCGCCCACGCTGGCCTCGAGATAGGCGAAGTCCGCGCCGACCGCCTTCAGCGAGATGAAATCAGGCGCGCCGTCCTCCGCACCGATCAACACGCCCTGCACCGGGAACGCATCGCGCGGCGGCGCCCAGTGGATGAACACCCACCACTGCCACCCGGCAACGCACAGCGCCACCAGCAGCAGCGCAGCGCCGACGCGCCAGCGGATCGGGATAGCCCGTTTTCGTCCCATGTCTGCGGATTCGCCCCTTCAGGCCTTGATATGCAGTACGCAGATCAAAGTGAACAGCCGCCGAGCG
>SMFF01000433.1_pt1 | contig 12923 bp, 12 predicted proteins | sample 2456181 | NCBI WGS metagenome assembly SMFF01 (sample SAMN10132611, study PRJNA489261) | soil metagenome | isolation source: day120 antibiotic-loamy sand soil ammended with raw manure from dairy cow... | place: USA | collected 2015-04-01
CTGCACGGTGGTCGCGCCGGTCGCGGAGACATAGACGATGCGTGCGTCGGGCAGCGCGTGCTGGAGCCGAAGCCCGGCGCGGCCCTGCTGAGAGGGCGCCTGCTCGCCGCGTTCGCCCTTGCCGCCGGCCGCGTTCGCCATCGCGTGTGCCTCGTCGAACACGATCACGCCGTCGAAGTTGGCGCCGAGCCAATCGACGATCTGCTCAACGCGGCTCGCCTTCTCGCCGCGCTCCTGCGAACGCAGCGTGGCGTAGGTCGTGAACAGCACGCCCTCATCCAGCGTGATTGCCGTGCCCTGCCGGAAACGCGAGAGCGGCGTCACCAGCAGGCGCTCCTGGCCGAGCGCCTCCCAATCGCGCATCGCGTCCTGATGCAGGGTTTCCGAACGGCTGACCCAGACCGCCCGGCGGCGGCCTTTCAGCCAATTGTCGAGGATGATGCCGGCGACCTGGCGGCCCTTGCCCGCGCCGGTGCCGTCGCCGAGGAACCAGCCCCGGCGGAAGCGCACGGCGTTCTCAGCGTCATCCGGCGCGGCGGTGACGACATCCCAGGTGTCATCGACGGTCCACGCCCCGGCGAGATGGCCGTCATGCGCCTCGCCGGCGAGGACAACGGATTCGAGCTGGGCGTCGGACAGGATGCTGTCGGCGATGAGGTTGGCCGGCAGCATCGGCCGATAGCTCGGCTTGGGCGGGGAGACCGAAGCCATCGCCGCCGACTGGACCAACGGCGTCGGGTGCGGCTTGGCGCCGTCGATGCGGAGCGACTGGAGCATATAGGGCTCGTAGATCGCATCGGTCAGGCGGCCGGCTTCAGCGGGCGTCCAGTCGATCGCCTCATAGGTCAGTTCCGCCGCCTCGGGCAGCACGATGGGCGCGCGCGATGCGGGCTTGGCCTGACGGCGGGTGGCGGGCCTCGCCGACATCGCCTGCATGGCGACGGGCACTGCCACCGGCAAAGCGGGCGGCGTGTCCGGGCCGGACCCGCGCGGCGGCACATGATCGAGCACCCATCCGAGCAGGGTCGCGGTGTCCGGGGCGATGCCCGGAGAAGCCGGGAAGCGGGAAGGATCGTCGGCGGGGACGCGCTCGATCACGGTCAGGCGCGTGTCGATGGTCGTGCCATGCTTGGCATAGACCCGGCCGTCGATCGCCGCCGAAAAGAGCACGCGACCGCGCTCCTGAAGCCGGGCGAAGCTGTCATCCCAGGCAGGATTGTCGGGCGCGCAGCTCGCCCCGGTGATCGCGACCAGGCGACCGCCTTCGGCAAGTCGCGCCAGCGCCGAGCCGATATGGCGCAGCGCCGCGTCCTTCATCGTCCGGTCGACATGGGCGACAGCCGAAAAAGGCGGATTCATCAATACCACGCTCGGCACGATGTCGGCGCGCAGATAGTCATGGATATGCGCGGCGTCGTGGCGGGGGACGGAGCAATCACCGAACAGGCCCGCGAGCATCTCGGAGCGGATCTCGGCCAGCTCGTTCAGAACCAGGCTCGCACCGCGCGTCTCGGCCTGCACCGCGAGCAGGCCGGTGCCCGCGGACGGTTCGAGCATCAGGTCGCCCGGCCGGATCGCGGCCGCGACGATGGCGACGAAGCCGAAACCCGCCGGCGTCGAGAACTGCTGGAAAGCCTGACTGGTCTCGGAACGGCGGGTGTGGGTGGGGAGCAGCGCCGCCACCTTCTCGATCATCGCCAACGCGGCGACCGGCGAGGCGGACTTGCGCAGGATCGTGTCGCCGTATTTGCGCAGGAACAGAACCTGCGCCGCCTCGCAAGCATCGTAGGCGGTTTTCCAGTTCCACGCGCCGTCGGCGTCGGAACCGCCGAACGCGGTCTCCATCGCGGAGCGCAGGGCGCGTGCGTCGATGGCGCGGCCCCGTTCGAGGTCGGGCAGGAGGAGCGCGGCGGCGGTAAGGATGGACCGGGCGGTCGCGGCGAAATCGGGCGCGACGGGAAACGGCGCCGCCGAACGGGCAGCGGGTGTAGCAAGGGTCATGGTGGGTGTCCTGGAGAGCCGGGAGGGAACGGGCCGCCGGACGCTCTCTCTCGATCCGGCCGACCCGCCCGTTTCCGGCTCGCCTCTCACTCTCCAAGGATGCAGCATGGCTCGAACGCCGTGGGCGCGCCGATTGCCATGCGCCGGGAAATCCGATCTCCAGCAGCCGGACAAAAAAAGAGCCCGCCCCCAGCCGAAGCGTGGGGACGGGCTATGCGAAGATCAGGCGTCCGGTGCGGTCGGCAGCTCCCAGGTTTCGTGCCGGGCCTCGTCGATTACGAAGCCATGCGGCCCGGCCCGATATTCGGTCTTGGGGACGAGAAACCCGCGATATGGTCGCCGGTCACGCTTCCCACCGAGCGCCGCAATGCAATTCACTAGTCCCGGCGTGGTCCCCGACATGCTCGCGGATATGACGATCCAGTCCTGGGCATGGGCCTCCTCGAACAAGCGGCGATCCTTGGTGAAGGATTCGCCCGGTGCAAGGGGCCGCCCGTGGACGGCTTCCCAGCGTTCGGGATAGGTGTCGCGCAGGGTCTTCTCGGCGATGCGTCGTTCATAGGCGGTGAACAGTTCGGGAAAGCCGAACGCGACCAGCGCCCAATCGCAGTCCTCCTCATACCAGCCGCTTTCGATGCGCAGCGCGGCGGGCATGGCCGCATTGTGGGCGTCATCGAGATTGAAGCCGCCGTGGCTCGCGGTGACATGGAAGACGATTCCCTCGGCATAGACCGAGCCGCCCTGCGACGCGCCCCAGGGACTCCAGCGGTCGGACGCTCTGTGCTTCCGATCAAGTGCGATCATCTCGCGTCGATGTGCGACCTGCTCCGCAACGTGAACCCGGAACTCCGCTTCGTCGGCGACGGCATCGCCGAAGCCCGAGAAGTCGGCCCGCCGCCACTCGGCGATTGGACGGTCGATCCGCCAACCGCTCCAGAGGCGAAGACCATCCCCGACCGGAAGCGCGAGATAGGCATTGTCGCCGACCAGCGCCGCCAGATCGCCATCGGCGGTGCGGCCATAGATGGCCTGCGTGGGAGCGGCGGCGTTCATGCTGCCCTCCCAACCGGGGCGACGCCGGCTTCATCTTCGCCGACGATCTCGGCGATGGGATCGCAATAGCGGTTCTTCGCCATCCATGCCTCGGCCTCGGCCATATCGGACGCGAGGCGGTGCAGCTCGACCCGCCCGCCGCGCCGCGAGAATACGCGGACCATGCCGGGTGCCGGACGTTCGAGAACCTCGAAGCGAAGATCGGTCGTGGCCTGGAAACCCCGGTTCACGACCATGACGATCGTGCCGTTCGAGCCGTAGTTGGCGAGATGCAGCGTGAACGTGGCGGGAAATGGCGTGCCCCCGAGCGTGCAAGCGGCCGACTTCTCGACCAGACGGCCCGTGCCGTTGCGGTTCGTCCACGTGGACAGTTTGCGCCGGAAGCGTTCGGGCGGTCGCGGTTCCCCGTCGAAAAAGCGCAGCAGGGTTCCGAGCGGCAGGGAGGCGACGACCGCGTGGCCGTCGAGCACAGCCGGAACGGCGGCCTGGATCGGATTGGAAATCAGGTCGGACATTGTGGGTTTCCGTGGAGAGCGGGGAAAGGATCGAGCCGTCCGGCGCTCTCTCTCGATCCGGCAGGCTCACCCGACCCCGGTCTTCCTCGCGCTCTGGCCGCCGGTCCCAAGACGGGACCGGCAGCGCGCGGCTCAGTCCGTGAGCATCCCGGACGCGATTTCTTCTATCCAGCCAGCGGCCTCGTCGAAATCGGCATCGCCGTCTTCGATCTGCCGCGCCAGCGCTACGGCGCCCGAGCGGCCGAGTTGTCCGAGACGTTGGATGGCCGCGAGCAGAACGGGCGCGAGTGCGTCGCCGTCCGCCAGCGCGATGTCGTCGATCTTCATGGTGAGTCTCCTGTGTTGAAGGTGAAAGCCGTCCGGCCGAACCCGGCCCGGCGGCCACGCGAAAAGGCCCGGCGCTCGGCCGGAACGTGGATGTGGTTCGAAGAAATGGGCGGAGCGACCGAAGCCGCTCCGCCCATGTGCGCCTATTCCGCCGCGATGGCGTAGGCCGAGTCCTGCTCGCCTTCGTCGTCGCCCAGGAACGCCGGAAGAGCCTTGGTGTCCTCGCCGTCCGGGCCTTCGTCCGTGATCGGCAGAGTGGGTTCGAGGTCCGGCATCCGCAGCGGCTCGGGGAGCCAGCCGGAATCGGCCAGCAGCCGCTCTGCCTCGCGCGCCATGTCGCCCTTCTTCAGATGGTCGATCAGGCCGGCCTTCTGCGGCTCGGCCCCTTCGGCGACCGCTTCGAGGATGCGCGGCTTGGTGACGCGGCCGAGATAGTTCTCGACCGAGGGCCGCCAGCCGGCCACCACCATGTCGAACCCGACCGCGCGAGCCAGCACATTGGCGTGCTCGACCCGGCGCGCGACCCCATGCGCCGAGACGCGCCCGCCGCCATGCTTGGGCACGGGCTCCCACTGCGCGTTCACCGCATAGGCGGCGCAATGCGCGAACAGGACCGCCTGATCGGCGCCATCGAGTTGCTGGATGGCGTCCCAGGCGTCCTTGTCGGACTTGGGCAACCGTGCCTTCCAGGCGGCGTGGCGCTCCTCCATCGCCTTGACCACCGCACTTTCCCGCAGGCCGGGCGCCTGGAACGGGAAATAGACGCGGTTGACCGACAGCTCCAGGCAGGTCTCCGTGCGCACCTGATAGAAGGTGGTCAGCACCATCGCGTGCAGCACGGCGGCGAAGGCCACCGAGGGGTTCTGCGCGAAGGCGTCCTGCAGGGCGACCGTCCGGGAAGCGGTCAGCTCGGCCACCAGTCGATCGGGCAACGGCTTGATGACATCATCATCGTCGTCGCTTTCGGCAGCAGGAGCGGGAACGACCCCGCCGTCCGAGGTCGCCGGGACGGGATGCGCGTCGCCGCCAGCCGGTTCATCGCTGGACGTTTCGGCCACGGCCTCGTCGCCCGTCTCGTCGGATTCCTCCTCGGGTTCATCCTCAGGCCGCACCCAGCCGCGGTCGATATAGAGCGTGCCGTCGGTTTCGAGGCCGATGAACACGCCGGCGCGGGCCTGCTCTTGCGGATCGTAGGTGAACCGGCCGCGCGACAGCGTGGCCAGCTCGACGTCGATGGCGGTGACGCGGACCTCGACTTCGGGCGGGACATCGCCGCTGCCCGCCCACTGCTCCTCCAGCGCGTCGGCTTCGGCGCGAAGCTCGGCGATCCGGGCTTCGTCCGCCTCGGTCGGCGGCTCACGGGTCGCGTCGATCTCCCGGCAGCCATCGTCATAGCCATAGGGCAGGTCGATCAACGCCTCGACCCATTTCCAGCCTTCGGCCCTGATCGCCTCGGCTCCGGCGTCAAGTTTCTCGGCCACCAGGCGGTCGAGCAAGGCCGGATCGGACAGCCAGCCGCCATCATCGGGCTCGAACAGGGAGGCCGACGAACAGCACGCGCCGTTCGGACACCGGCACCATGTCCTCAGTCAGCTTCTCGCGGATGAACGTCGGCGACTTGTTGCTGCTGTGGTCGAGCTGCTTCCAGAGCTGCTCCTGGCGCGCATGATCCTCGCTGACCGTGAACGCCATGAGCTGATCGAGCGTCATGTCGCCGGCGGCATAGACCTCATGCAGCTTGGGCGAGACCGACGCCAGCCTAAGACGCTGCGTGACCACGGCCGGGGTTACGCGGAAATGCGCGGCGATGGCCTGCTCGCGCTCGCCCTTGTCGTGAAGCAGCTTCATGCCGCGGAACTCGTCGAGCGGATGAAGCGGTTCGCGCAGGCTGTTCTCGGCGAGCGAATCCTCCTCGGCCAGGATCGGATCGGTGGCGGACTTGACGATGCAGGGGACCGGACAAGTCTTGTCCATGCGCTTGCGCTTCACCAGGATCGCCAGCGCACTGTAACGGCGGCCGCCGGCAGGGATGCCGAACCGGCCGGTCTCATTGCCCTCTTCGTCAACCTCGGGCCGGACGTTGAGGCCGTGCAGCAGGCCGCGCCGCTCGATGTCGTCGGCGAGGTCTTCGATCGTCACGCCGTTCTTCACGCGGCGAACATTGGAATCGGAGAGAAACAACTTGTCGAAGGGAATATCCCGCGACGCGCTGAGGACGAGCTTGGGGGTGGCTTTTGCCATGTCGGTTACTCCATGACGGGCCGCCGCGAGACACTCTCTCGGCTATCCAGCCCGTCACAAAACTGAAGGCCCTCCTCTCACTCTCATTGCTGCCGCCCGCGCCGGGACACGCCGCTAGATCCGCACACGCCGTCGGCGGAGTCTCCGTACCTTGTGGGGCGTTGCGGGGTGTCCCCGCAGAGGGGGTAGCGGGAGACCCGCGGGCTCCCGCTCAGGGGGAGACTTCCCCCAACTTGGGCTTCTCCTGAAAAACGCATCTTCAAGACCGGCTCGAATGACGCTCCGCCATATAACGCCCTGGCGAGGTGCCGAGCACCTTGCGGAACATGGTCACGAAGCTGGGCACGCTCTCGTAGCCGAGATCGGCCGCGACCTGCTGGATCGAGGCGCCGCCCGCGAGCCACTTCACCGCGAGGATCACACCGAGCTGCTGGCGCCAGCGCCCGAAGCTCATGCCCGTCTCGCGGCTTATCAGGCGCCCCAGGGTCCGCGCGCTCAGGCCCGCTTTGTCGGCCCAGGCGTCAAGTGTTCCCCGATCCGCCGGGGACGCCATCATCAGGTCGATGATCTTGCGAAGGCGTGGGTCGGCCGGCATTGGCAGGTGCAAGTCCTCAACCTTTGCTACAGCGAGTTCATCGAGCAATACCGCCATCAGCCGCGAGTTCGCGCCGCCTTCTTCGTAGAGAAGCGGCAGGTTGGCGGAACGGAACAGGACTTCACGCAGCAGCGGTGTGACCGAGACTGCGCAGCAGGCCGCAGGCAAGTGCGCGTCCACGTCAGGGGCGACAAAGGCGTTATAGCCCTCCAGCGCGCCCGTCATCTTGACGGAGTGGACCATCCCGCCGGGTATCCACACGGCGCTGCGCGGCGGCACGACCCACAGCCCGCCGTCCACTTCGCAGCTCAGCGCGCCGCGCTGGACCAGTATGATCTGGCTTTTCGCGTGCCGATGGGGTTCCAGTTCGATGCCGCCGAAGTCATTCGATATGAAGCCGTAGGTGATGACCGGACGGGGCACATCGTCCGGATCGACCCAATCGTCCTCCGGGGAAAGATCGGTCAGCAGCGGCATGGCCGGCTCCCGAGTCTATTGGCGGGATTGAATAACATTCTGTCCATCCTTGGGAATGACGCCAATATGGCTTTCCTGTATTCGTTTGTCTTCCACCAGTCGAGACCGACCGGCGTCGCCATCGGCAAGGAAGACAGCATGAACACATTGAGCAACGAGCGCGTCGCCCCACTTCTGGCCCAGCTTCATCGGGAAGCCGAGACAGCGGACGGCCCCTTCATTCAGGAGATGATGGCGAAGCTCGAAGCGTCCGGCGCTTCGATCGAGCAGGCCGCAACCCAAATGATTGCCGACGAGCGCGCCGATTACCGGGCCGTCTATAGCGACCATGCCGAACATTTCCTGTCGGTGACGCCCGGCTATGGTCGCTTTCTCTATGCGATCGCGCGGGCCTCCAAGGCGACGCGGATCGTGGAGTTCGGCACGTCGATGGGGATCTCGACCGTCTATCTCGCCGCCGCACTGCGCGACAATGGCGGCGGGCGGCTCATCGGTTCCGAGTTGGAGCCGGCCAAGGTGGCGCGGGCGCGCGCGCATCTCGACGCGGCCGGCCTCGCTGATCTGGTGGACGTCCGCGAAGGTGACGCGCTGGAGACGCTCAAGGATGTCGACGGTGAGGTCGATATGGCGCTGATCGACGGGGCCTGGTCTCTTTACCTGCCCGTGCTCAAGCTGATCGAACCCCGGCTGAAGCCCGGCGCGGTGGTCCTGGCGGAAAACGCCTTTGCGACGGACTATCTGGAATATGTCCGCGATCCCACGAATGGCTATGTCTCGCAGTCGCTTCCACTCGACGAAGGGCGCGGCAACGAGTTTGCCGTGAAGGTCGCGTGAGCATGACGGCAACCAGGCCGCAGGGTCGGTTGAGCAAGACGCTGCTGCGCCTGCTGATGCGGCGCGCGGCCATCGCCGAAGTCGAGCCGCTGGCCAAGGGCTTCCGGCTCATCACGCTCGAAGGCGACGCTTTGAAGGGCGCCGCCTGGGCGCCGGGTCAGAAAATCCAGATCGCGATGGGTTCGGCATTCGTCGCCCGGACTTATACGCCGATCGACTGGGATGCCGCCGCGGGACGCACGCGTATCCTCGGCTACGCGCACAGCGATGGCCCCGGCAGCGCCTGGGTTCTAGGTGTCGAGCCCGGCGACGAATGCGACCTGTTCGGCCCGCGTGCCTCGCTCGACATAACGCGCGCGAGCGCACCGCTCGCCATCTTCGGCGACGAAACCTCGATCGGCCTTGCCCATGCACTGACGTTCGAGGACAGGTCTCGCGCCTTGTCCTGCTGTTTCGAGATGAGCGATGTCGAGAGCGGCAGGCAGATCGTGACGCGGCTTGGCCTCGAAGGCGCGGCGTTGATCGCGAAGCGGGCCGATGATGCACATGGCGAGGAGATGGAGGCGGCGCTCAGCGCGCCCGTCGCCGCTGGCGCCTCATTCGTTTTGACGGGGAAGGCCGGCACGATCCAGCGGCTTCGGCAACGCCTGAAGCAGCATGACGTGCGGACAGCACGCATTCTCACCAAGGCGTATTGGGCACCTGGGAAACGAGGTCTCGACTAGACTGGAAACATATAGAAGCAGCTCCGGTTTTCGGCGCTCACGACACCAGCCGAAGCGCCAGACCCGCGGCGGCCTGAGCCGATCGTGCTTCAAGCCTTGGTCTGTGTCCGCCTTCGGAAATAGACTCGTTCTGTCTTCGGTTCGGCTATTGCCTCGAACCCGGCGTCGAGCCAGGCGCGGCGATGCGGGGCATTGCGGTCGGCGCGCCCGTTCACGCACCACCATTCAGGCTCGGCCGCCCCGCGCGGCAGAAGCCCGCCGATGATACTCTCAATGTGCGTGAAGCCGAGTTCGATGCCTTCTGCATCGTTTGCGGACCCCCCCAGCGTCTCAGAAAGACGCCCAGTGCGTCATACTTGCCCATCCCGCCGTTCCAGAACCTCAGCCCGTAGCCGTCAAGTCGGGCGCGGCCGACCGCCCTCCCTTCCAGAGCAGGATCGTGGACAGCGCATAGACGACAAGCCAGCCGAGATTGAACGCCGGACCGTCGAGCCATGTCACGAACGGCTCGGGCGACACCAACGCGATTCCCATGCCGATCGCCACTGGCGAAACCGGATTGGCGACGAGCGCGAACCAGCGCGGCCAGGCGGTCCTGCCAAGTGCGATCGCAACGCCGAGTCCGAGCAGCGCGACGCCGAGCGTCACGATCGGCAACAGCCACGCGATCAGCAGGACGTGGTGGAAATGCGCGGCCAGGTCCAGCAACGCGGCATGGGCGTCGGGCGGCGTGGCGAGCAACGCCTTGTAGACCATACCCACATAATAGAAGGCGGCATGGCCGAGCGGCGACCAGGCGTTGCCGCACACCAGCAGTCCAAAGATCGGCCACGTCCAAAACGTCCAGCCGGGACCAAGCCGCGGAACAGATGCCAGCTCCCGGCGAGATAAAAGACGATGCCCACATCCGCGACTAGCGCGCCCGCAGCGAGCCTTGCTTGCGACGACGACAGCATCACCGCCGCCATGTCCGTGTCGATCCGGCCGGGGTAGGTTTGCAGGAGCAGCGGATAGTCGGCTGCCTGCGCCTTGCCGCCGACAATGAGCGCGTCGCCCAGCGTCCACAGGGCCGCGCCGATGATGCCCGCGATCCCGGCGAGGCGCAGCCATCGAAGCGAGGTGAAGGGATCGGGCTGTCGGACGTCAGTCATGCCGCTGTCTTCGATGGCGCGGGTCCGTCCCATCGCACCGCTGGCGCTCGCGGCTCGGGCGCAGCACCGGCCGCCAACGCCAGCATGATTCGTGTCGAGCAGATGGCGCAGTCCAGCACCGATGCCGGACCGGGCGCGCAGTCGATGCAGGCGCGTCGCTGCCGCGATCCGTCGAGCAGGCCGAGCAGCAGATGCTCGTCATCGGAGAGGCTTGCCGCGGCGCCGACAACAATTTTCCGGCCGAGCGCGGCTTCGGATAGTGTCATCAAGCTGTCGAAGACGGGCGAGAGCATCCCGTAATCGAGCGGGTTGAGCAGGGCATAGAGGCATTGCTGAACGGGCTCAGCGCGATCGCGTGCCACGCGCCAGCAGCGTGCGACGCCGGCCACCAGCCCGGCGGAAATCGCAAGCGCCCTGGGGAGCGCAATCACTGTATGGATCGTCATGGCATCCGCCTCGGCAGCAATCGGCCGGCGCGGTCGCAGTAGGCGTCCCAGGCATCACCGAACCGGGCGCGCATCATCGCTTCTTCATTGGGCACGCGGATGAACCACATGGCCGCGAAGGCAGGCACGACGAGGAAGCCGGCGATCCAGTTATGGATGAGAAGCGGCTGGGCCAGCGCTGAGATCCAGATGGCCGCATACATCGGATGGCGGATGCGGTCATAGATTCCGCTCGTCACCAGCCCATGATCCGCGCGCACCTCCAGACCGGGCGACCAGTTGCGGCCAAGATCTGCATGACTGCGCCAGAACAGCCAGACGAACGGAATCTGCGCAAACGCCCCGATCCACGTCGCCCACGCGGGCAGCGCATAGTCGGCGAAGGCGAACAGGCCGGTGGCGAGATGGAGCAGCGGCAGCACCATCATGGCGAGGAACATGCCCGCGAGCAGTGCGATCTCCGTGCCGTCCTTGCGCGCTTCGACCACGACATTGGCGCGGTTACGCAGACTATGCGGCGTGCGGATCGCGCACATGGCGACGAAGACCGCCAGCCATACCAGCGCGCCCCAGCCATTGTCGCGCCAGCGCAGGACCGCAAGCACGAGCAGCACGATCCCGAACAGCATGGTCGCAAGGGCCGTCAGGCTGGTCTTCATCGAACGCTGCTTGTCGGCCATCGCATCTCGCCTTTTCCGGGTGGGGTGAGTCATATGTTATTTGCGAATCGTTCGCAATACAGTTAAGAATGACTCGCAAAAAGAAGGCCGTTTGGCTGACTTCTTCATCCCCGATCCGGCCGGGCATCTATCGCTCCGGCTTGCGTCTCGTGCAGACGGTCTTCGCCGGAGTGACGCGCACGGCCCGTTCGCCACGACAACCGGGCGTGCTGGACGTCCGCTATGGGGGAGGCACGTAGAGCCTGGCTCTCACCACCCGCGTCGGTGCGCAGATCAATTCAGACCCTTCGCGGCGGGAGGCCCAGCCAGCGCGAGGCCACCGAAAGGCGCCGCAGCAATAGTCGATCGACCGCTACAACCAGCAGCAACGATACCCCAAACGACGGAAGTATCACCGCAAGCGCCGCGATCGAAGCGAGGAGCAGCGCTGAGAAGCGTGGGCGGGCGCCTTGGGGCGGCGCCCCGAGCACGCCGGACGGCCGGCGGCGCCACCACATGACGGCCGCTGTGATCGAGACGAGCAGCACACCGATCGCATTCAGCAGCAGAATGGCCTGGTTGAGGCGGCCGAACAATTGCCCTTCATGCGTCGCGATCGCGACATTGACGGCCCTGTCGACAACATTCTGATCGGCGAAATCCTGGGTCTTCGTCGTCGCGCTCCCATCCGGGCTCACCGCATAGGTTACGCGCAAGGGCCGATTCTGTATCTGCGACGAAACCGTCCAATCGCCAGCGCCTGAAGCGGGCGGCGATATCCAGACCGGGCGCGGCACGTGCAGACGCGCCGCGGCCGGCACCACCTTGTCGAGCGCTTGCAAGTCTGGTCCAGGCTGGCCTGCGGCCCGGTTCGCCGTCCTCGCAGCCGGCGACATTGCGGCCATCTCGGCAGCCGTCATGCCCGGCATAGCGCTGTGGGACGCAGCGGACAAGCCGGGCGCTGACATAGGCCCGGCCGGATGGTCTGCGCCGACTGGCCAGTCGGGCGTGCCAGCCGTGACGCTCCAATGGTTGCGCGCCCAGGTGAGGTAGTTTCCCCAAGTGGCCGACCAGGGCATTCCGCTCAGCAACATGAACAGCGTCACGATCGAGATCCACAGGCCGGTGACGGAGTGGAGGTCGCGCAGGAAGAGACGCCCTCGCTGCCCGAGGCGGGGATAGACGAGGCCGCCCAACCGCCAGGCGCCACGCGGCAGCCATAGATAGAGGCCGGTCAGGATCAAAACGATGCCCCAGGACCCTGCCACCTCCACCAGCATCGACCCGCGATTGCCGAGCAGAAGCTGGCCGTGAAGATGGGCGACAAGCTCCATGAGGCGATGATCGTCCCGGCCGATGCTCATCGGGCGCAGCGTCGTGGGATGGACATAGACCCGGTACAGGTGGCCGCCCTCGGCGACGACCACCTGGGCCGCCCCTGTCGGGGTGGCCGGCGGTTCGTAGCGGCTGAACGTCGCGCCTGGAACGGCGGCGACGGCTGCACGCGCTTCGCTCGACGGGGCGGCGCGCGGCCCGTCGAGCTGGAGCGATTCATACGGGCGGTCGAGCCACGCCTCGATGTCCGGCCGGAACAGATAGACCGAACCGGTAACGGCGAGCCAGCAGAAGAAGGGCAGGCAGAACAAAGCCGCGTAGAAGTGCCAGCGCCAGACCGCAGCATAGTCGGGCCAGGTGCGGCGGGGTTCGCGGGATTTTAGCTGCATGGTTGCCATCAGAAGTCCCTCCGCAGCGAAACCGTGAAGCTTCGCGGCTCGCCGGGATAGAGCCCCGCCGACAGCGACTGGAAGACCGGCGTGCTGACGTAATAGTGCTTGTCGCCGATATTCTTGAGGTTGAGTTGGAGGTGCCAGCGATCGAGCGTGTAGCCGATGCTGGCGT
>SMFF01000170.1_pt1 | contig 12903 bp, 22 predicted proteins | sample 2456181 | NCBI WGS metagenome assembly SMFF01 (sample SAMN10132611, study PRJNA489261) | soil metagenome | isolation source: day120 antibiotic-loamy sand soil ammended with raw manure from dairy cow... | place: USA | collected 2015-04-01
CGCTGCTTCCAGTGCGCATCCCTCGGCGAGGCGGTGTTCGGCGTGCTGGTGAACCGATCGCAAAGTATCCCGGCGAGCGTGTGGACGACGGCCGGGCGACTGACACCGAAGCAGGCAAAGGAAGCAGCATGAACGACGTCGTGACCGTGGTGGCCGATCACCCGAACTGGCAGCCGAGCGAACGGGCGCTCTACGCGAACGCGCTGGTGCGGGTGATGGGGGAAACCGACACGAAGGGCAGCCTGCTGGTCGAGTTCATGAGCGGGCCGCTGGAAGGCGAGTCGCGGTGGATGAAAGAAACCGAACTCGTGCGTGATGAGATCGAGTCGGAGCCGGACGGGGAAGGAGCGGGGGCGTGAAAAGCCGCGAACGTACTGACGATTCTGCTATACTAGAGCGAGACACAAAAGGACGGGGCGATGCGTCAACATCCCCCGCCGTGGACGCTCATCCCAAGGAGGTGACCGCCGTGACGAATAGTAGCAAATCTTCCCCCACCGTATCCCCGGAACCAACGCAATGCGAGGCCGTGGTCTATCACCGGATCGGTTTTGGCCGCTGGTATCGCTGCGAGAAGAAGGCGACGCGCACCGTCGCCGTTGTCTGCAAAGACGCCCCGGAACGCACTGAGGCGCATCTGTGCGGCACACATCAGCGCGTTCTGCAACGTCGATTCGTGGATCTGTTCACCGGCATCAGTGATGACTGGCCGCGCAATGCGAATTGGGTTGTGGCGCGATTGGCGACCGACCCGGCCCGGCAGGGCGAGGAGGCGACACGATGACCACGAAGCAACTGGACAACGGGTACGCGCTCGACATCACCGAGGAGGCGGACACCTGGGTCTGCCGGGTGATCGCGCCGGATGGACGGGTGGTGGACACCCTCTCGCCGGTGCTGGGTCGCGGCAGTGAGCAGGAGGCGTGGGCGGCAGGAACGTGGCGAGCGGCCGAGCATCAGGCGGAACCGGCGTTGATTGACCTGTTCGGCGCGTCATGGGCTGAGCCGTTGCAGGAGGCGACACGATGACCATGAACGGGCGGCGGGAGGTCGTTGCACGGGCGATCAGTGACGCGCTTCCCGCGTACATGCAGGCGCGGGGCGCACTCGATCCGACCGGTGCGCCGGGGCACTGGTGGCCGAATGGGGCGGGAACATTGGTGTTGGCCGATGCCGCCATCAGCGCGGCGCTGCCTGAGCGGACGGCGTTTACAGCCGCCCTGATGAAGCTGGTCCATGAGACGCACGGGCAAGGCGGGCGCGGTGAAGCGGTGCCGAGTCCGACGTTTCAGGCCGCGTTGAACGACGTGCTGGCGCTGGTCTACGGGGAGGCGACGGAATGATTGACGAGCAGGCGTTAGAGCAGGCGGTCAAAGCCTACGACGTGGCACACGCGATGTGCGGGCGCGAGGACGGCGAACACTTGACGGAGATGATCGAGCGATGCGGGCGTGTCACCATGAGGCGGCGTTCACGGCGGCGCTGGAAGAATACGGGCGTGCTTGCTGGGGTGAGCACGAGCAGAAGCGCACCTACCAACCGGAACTCGCCTCGTGTGGTCACATCGCCGCACTGGACATCATCGACCACGCGACGGAAATGCGCGAGACGGCAGAACGCGCCGTCCTGTCGCTCTACCGGCAGAAGGGAGGCGCGTGATGCGGACAGATTCGAAGATCGAGTTGGACGCGAGGGAAATGCTGAAATTGGGGATTGTCGTGCCGAGACGATACCCCCCGCAGCACCTCGTCGATCTGGTCACGGCATACACCGATGCGGTGCGCGAGTCGACGTATGGCAGCGACATCGACGACGCCGTGGAGCGTTGCCGATACCGCGACCTGATGGAGGGGTTGGCCGATGCCGTCGCCGCGCCTGCGGTGGGGGTGACGGTGGATGAGAAAGACCTGCGCAACATCGTCCGCCTCGTCATCTGCGCGGTTCCGCGATCGGATGCGCTTGTGTGGGATGACGTTCCGGGATCGCTGGAATCGTTCTGCCGCGCTCGCGCCCTGCTCACCGCCCAGCCCGCCGATGACGCGGGGGAGGAGTAGGGGGATGCAATCAATCCGAAACTTCTGGTGCTTCCTTGCTCACAGGAAGTATCGCTACTACATCGGGTACCAGACCTACGAATGTCGTCTGTGCCGGATTCTCCCCGAACGAAAGGACAAGCAGCCATGACCGCGCAACCCGTGCCGCCGGGCGATGTGGAGCGGCTGATTGCTGCCGCCGTTCGCACCCAGACGGAGCGCGAGAATGAACGGTGGGACGACCACACGAACTACTACGACAACCCGGACCTTATCTACGGCGAGATTGCAGCGGCAGTGATGGCGCACCTTACCGAGTCGGGCTACACCGTCGTGCGCACGGACGATCTGCGGGCGGTGCTTGAGACATTCGGCAAGATTTACGACCCGCTGCCTGAGGACTATGAGGCGGTTGACCGCTTGTGGGCGGCGCTGGGAGAGCAGGGATGAATGACAATCCGGGCCGGTATCTCGCGCCGTCGATTCACATTGCGCCAGAGGTGAGCGAACTGGCAAGGCGCATCGTCAATCGTCTTGCCACCACCGAACCCGACCCGCTGCTTGACGACCTGGCACGGCTGCTGAACGATCCCCGGCTGCCGGATGCGCTGGCAGAGAGTGTACGGGCGCAACTCGGGGAAACGGTCTACCAGTTGCGTCATGCGGTGGGGGAGATTGCGGCGTGAGGATGCGCGAAAAGGATTTGATGCAGGCGATCCTTGACGCCGCCCGGCTGCTCGGCTGGAAGTGCTATCACACATTCGATTCCCGACGCTCGGAGCCTGGTTGGCCTGATGTCGTCTGTCTGAAAAATGATCGCTGCATCGTCTACGAAACCAAGACGGAGCGCGGGAAACCGACCCCGGCGCAACTCGATTGGCTGGCCGCGTTCAACGATGCCGGCATTCCCGCAAAGATCGTTCGCCCCGCAGATTTGGATTCGGTGTTGAACGAATTGCAGGAGGCGATCTGATGTCAGAATCAAGACTGGTCAGCCATTTCGGTCGGCGAACTATCGTCAGCCGCCGAGACATGGAAGAACTGAACGCGATTGCGGGATACGTCATCGAATCGGTAACTCTGGAAGAGGCGAAACGGCACGCCAAACAGATCCAGAACATCCTCCAGTACCACGAAACAGACGATTGGACGATTGCGATGGCGCCAAAGAGAGATGCTCTCCGCGAATCGAGCGCGTCATGATTCCCCCTCGCCGTCACCGTCATAGCCGCTGGCACTGTGCGATTTGCGGCGTGGAGCTGGGCCGCCTGCATCGGGCGCACCACGGCGCCCAGGTACTCTATCCGACCGGGCTCAAAGCCGCAGAGAAAACGGGAGAGCGGCAGTGGAACCTGACGTGCAGCGCCGGGCATGTGACGGCGTGGCAGGGCGATAGGATCACCTGGGACGAAACACCGATGGCGGCGTGAAGGAGGCGAACGTGAGCGACGAAACCTTTGCATCAGCGGTGATGAAGAAGCTGCGCGACTTGGAGACGGAACGGTTGCTTGCCAAGGCCCGGCAACCGCGCCTCACGATCGACATGGTCCCACATCAGCCGCGACCGCTCTACAACGCGGAGCGGCGACGGTTTGAACTGCCGGTGCATCTGGTGTTGGAGAAGGCCGTTGCACGGGGACCGGTTCGTTTGGTCGGAACATTCGACATGACCCCGGAAGGCGAGGCGACGTTACGGCGCATCATGGAGGAGAATCAGAGATGACTCGTATCGCCGATCTCCGCATAGAGTAAACTAGTTCCAAATCGAGACGACGTGCGGTTGCCGTCAGTTCGGGCGTATGCCTGGATTGGCGGCATTTCTCTTTGTGGTGAGCATGGCGACAACCTGGCAAAACCGAATCATCGGACAGGGTGAGGAATCGCCGGATCAACTGTTGGCGAATCCTCGGAACTGGCGGATTCACCCGAAGCACCAGCAGGACGCGCTGGCCGGCGTGCTTGATGAGGTGGGCTGGGTGCAGCGCGTCATCGTCAACCAGCGCACCGGCTTTGTCGTGGACGGGCATCTGCGCATCAGCCTCGCGCAACGCCGCGGTGAGCTCGTGCCGGTGGAGTACGTCGATCTGAGCGAATCGGAAGAGGCGCTGATTCTGGCGACGTTCGACCCGATCACGGCGCTGGCGGCGACGGACGCGGCCTTGCTTGAAGAGCTGATGCGCGACGTGAGCACCGGCGATGCGGCGGTACAGGCGATGCTTTCGGAATTGGCGGAAAACGCCGGCATCATTCCGCCGACTGATGGTGAATGGGCCGATGCCTTTGGTGCGGTTCCTGACGGGGACAAATCGCCGTTTCAGCAAATGACGTTCACCGTCACCGATGCGCAGGCCGAAATCGTCGGACAGGCGCTTGCTACCGCAAAGCACGCCGGGGCGTTCGGCAACACCGGCAACGAAAACAGCAACGGCAACGCCCTTGCACGGATTTGCGAGGCGTACCGTGTTTAGCGCGAAAGACATCACGCTTCGACCGATCAGCGCGCAGGATGCGAACGCACTGGTGCGGCGTGTCCACTATTCGGGCAAAGTCGTGAATAACAGCCAGTTACATATCGGCGTGTTTTTGGGCGGCAAGCTCGAAGGCGCGATGCAGTTCGGGCCGTCATTGGACAAACGCAAGATTCAGGGGCTTGTTGAAGGTACGGGCTGGAATGAGTTTATCGAACTGAACCGAATGGCGTTCACCGACGCACTGCCCCGGAACAGTGAAAGCCGCGCCTTGTCGATCGCCATGAAACTGCTCCGCAAGCACGCGCCGCACATCAAATGGGTCGTGACGTTTGCGGACGGGGCGCAATGCGGTGACGGAACGATTTACCGGGCATCGGGTTTCGTGTTGACCTCGATCAAGCGCAACGATCAGATATGGAAACTTCCAGATGGACATATGTTCACGCGGTTAGTTGCAACAAAATATGCGGTTCAACCATCGCCCAAGGCAATTGCGGCCCACGCAGGTGTAGAGGCGACTGGTGGTGCGACGATGCGGAGACTCCAAGATGTCGGTGCTCGTGCTATCCCCGGATATCAACTCCGTTATCTCTATTTCATTGATCCCACCTGCCGTGAGCGGTTGACCGTGCCGATTCTGCCGTTCAGTGACATCGAACGGCGGGGCGCGGGCATGTATCGCGGCGAACCACGCGCCGGAAGCGTAGACAGCGACGCATCCACGTTCCACGCGGAAGAGGGCGGTGCGATGCCGACCCCGGCGCTCCACGAGGCGGTGACGTGATGGCGCGCCCGACGAAGTTCACGCCTGACACGATCATGAATAGCCAAGGCTGCATAGCATGACGCATCCAAACGCCAAACAGCAGGAAATCGAACGCGAAGCCCGGCGCCGCAAGGTTGCCGCGTTCCTGCTGTCTGGCGTCACTGATCAAACTGCCATCGCCAAACAACTCAATGTGAGTCAACCAACGATCAGCCGTGATGTGCGGGCCATTGAAGAACAGTGGCGGGGTGACGCCGCTGCCGACATCGCTGTTGCTAAAGGACAGGACTTGCAGCGTATCGAACGTCTGATCGCCGCGCTCTGGTCTGACGCGATCAACGGCAAATGGCTCGCAGTCGATCGCATCACGTCACTCCTGGGACGCAAGGCGGCGATGCTCGGCTATGACGCGCCGACGAAGAGCGAGCGCACGATCAACTTTCAGGCTGCGGCGGAACAGATCGCGACCGAGCTTGGCCTCGATCCTGGCGATGTGCTGGCCGAAGCGGAGCGCATCGTGGCAGGACTGAGCACATGAGCGCCGCGACGATTCCGCCGGTGATTCGGCTCGCCGCCTATGCCGTCAAGGAGCGCCGGGCGCGTGACCCGTGGTTGCACGCGCGCCGTCCGAACCAGTCGCCACCGGACGGCGAGTGGTCAACGTGGCTGGTCATGGCCGGGCGTGGCTTTGGCAAGACGCGCACCGGCGCTGAGATGGTGCGTGAGTGGATCATGCGGGGTGGCGCAATCCGGGCGGCGCTGGTCGCTCCGACCGCCGCCGATGCCCGCGACGTGATGGTCGAAGGCGAATCGGGTCTGCTTGCCTGTTGCGAGCGGTACGGCATCTACGCCAAGTACAAGAGCAGCAAACGGCGCGTGGAGTTCCCGAACGGGGCGTTGGCGTTTCTCTACTCCGCCGATGAACCGGACCGGCTCCGTGGCCCGCAGCATCACAAGGCGTGGGCTGACGAGATCGCCGCCTGGCGCTATCACGACGCCTGGGACATGCTGCAATTTGGCCTGCGTCTCGGTGACGATCCGCAGGCGATCGCCACGACCACACCCAAACCCGTACATCTGGTTCGCGATCTGCTCAAGGCCGAAGGGCAACAGGTCGCCGTGACGCGCGGTTCAACCTATGACAACGCCGCCAATCTCGCGCCCGCCTTCCTCGCGGCACTGAAAGCCCGGTACGACAACACGCGCCTCGGCCGGCAGGAAATCGCGGGCGAGCTGCTCAGTGACGTGGAAGGCGCGCTTTGGACGTATTCGCAGCTTGACGAGCAACGGGGGACGGTTCCGGCGCATGTGACGCTGGCCCGCGTCGTGGTGGCGGTGGACCCGCCGGCATCGTCCGGAGCGGAAAGCGCGGAATGCGGCATCGTCGCGGTCGGACTCGGTGACGATGGGCGCGGCTACATCCTCGCCGATCGCTCACAACGGGGCACCCCGAACGATTGGGCGCGGGCTGCTGTGGCGCTGTACGACCTGCTGAGCGCTGACACGATCGTGGCGGAAATCAATCAGGGCGGCGAAATGGTGACGCACACGCTGCGCACCGTGCGCGACACGATCCCGGTCACAACCGTTCGGGCGTCGCGTGGCAAGTTCGCGCGCGCTGAGCCGGTGTCCGCGCTCTACGAACAGGGGCGAATCTCGCATGTGGACACCTTCCCCACGCTGGAAGATCAGATGACGGGCTGGATACCGGACGGCAAACAGGCAAGCCCGGACCGGCTCGATGCGTTGGTTTGGGGTGTGACCGAGTTGTTCCTGAACGGGACCGGCCAGTGGGACACGGTGTCACCGGACGTGGCCGCTGAGCTTGCGTCGATGGGGTTGTGATGATGGCGCCGTACTACGACCGCGACGATATTCAGATTTTCCACGCCGATTGCCTCGACGTGTTGCCGACGATTGAACCTACGGCGGTTGATCTGGTGCTGACCGATCCGCCGTATGGCATTGCGCTCGAAGAGCATGGCCGCAACGGGTACGACTGGACAGTGGCGGGGGATCACGATCAGGAAATCGGTCAAGCCGTGATTGATCGCTTCCGGATGGAGCGAACGCCGATGCTCGTGTTCGCTAGTCCGAAGCGCCCGTGGGCAGGTGAGTGGCGGCAACATCTGGTCTGGGACAAAGGCCCGGCAGTCGGCGGTGGCGGCGATCCGAAAACCTGCTGGAAGTCCACATGGGAGTTGATTCAGACGTGGAACACCGGCGTCCTGAACGGGCCGCGCGAGAGCGCCGTGCTGACGTACTGGGTCGGACAGCGCGATTATCACGATCATCCGTGCCAAAAACCCGAAAGCCTCCTTCGCTATCTCATCGGCAAAACCACAAAGCCCGGCGACCTGATCGTTGATCCGTTCGGCGGTTCTGGTTCAACAGCCCGTGCTGCGCTTGACATGGGGCGTCGCTGCATCTTGATCGAACTGGAAGAACGGTACTGCGAAATCGCCGTGCGTCGGTTGCAGCAAGCGGTACTCCCGCTCGGTGAGGTGGCGTGATGCTTGACCGCCTGACCAACTCGCGCCACTTCCAGACCTTCCTTGGCGCGTTTGCGCTCACGTTGGGCTTGTTCGCGGCGCTCTGCCTTGTGGTCGGCGTCGCCGTCGTCTTTGCTGCCATCGTAGGAGCGGTTTAGGTCATGGTGCTACGCGCCCTCGATACGGTCACGCGGTTTGGCGCGTCGATTGTCCGCACGACCGCCGAGGTCAACACGGCGCGCCTGGCACGTCCCTACGCGCCCGCATCGGCCTGGTACGACTTCCTCGAAAGCTATGCCGACAATCGCCCCTACGACGCCGCCAACGCGCTGTACCGCGCGAAGTTCGGCCTCGCCAAGGGGCAGCGCGCGATCTACAACCCGGCGCATCGCGTCACCGGCTGGTATGCCGGGCACTGCTACCCGCCCGGCTACGGCGACATCCCGTTCGATCCCGGCACGCCGGACGAGTTGATCGCGGCTGTTACGACCGCCTTTACGTGGGGCAACATGCAGCAGCAGACGAGCCACTACGTCAAGACCGGCGCCAAGCTCGGGAACGTGCTGTTGCAGGTCGAAAGCGACGCCGAATCAGGCCGCGTCTATCCGATGGTGATCCATCCGCGCTACGTCGTGGCGCTCGAAATGGATCACCGGATGAACGTCACCAGCTACACGACCGAGTACCCGATGTACGACGCGGTGACGAAGCAGAGCTACCGCTACGGCCTCCGGGTGACGCGGGAATCGTTCACCACGCTCTACAACGGCGACCCGAAGGGGTACGACGGCAACGAGGCGGAAACGCCCAACCCGTTCGGGTTCGTGCCGGCCGTCTGGGTGCCGCACGAAGTCACCGGCGACACGCTCGGAGCACCGGCCATCGAGTCGGTGATCGGCAAGATTGACGAACTCAACCTGATTGCCACATCCGCGCACGACTTCATTACGAAGCTGACGCGGCAGGGCGTGGTGTTCGCCACGGACAAGGGCGGCAAGGGACTGGAGACGGTCAGCGTTGGCGGTGGCTCGGAGCAAGAAGGCATCCGGTACATCGTTGGCCCGGACGATCTGCGCGTCATGAAGATGCTCGACAACCTGGGTCTGGCCGACGCGCTCGAATGGGCGAAATCGCTGCTGGACGAGATCGAAAACGACCTGCCCGAAATCGCGCTGGACAAGGATTTGCGCGGCATGAGCAACGTCACCGGTCCGGGCGCGATGCGCATGACCAGCGATGTCGTCAACCGCCTCGCCGATGCGCAGCGCAATTACGATTGGGGGCTGATTCGCATCGGGCAGATGTGCGTCTCGATGGGCGCGATGCTGAGCGCGGCGCGTGTTGGTGGTTGGGCGCAACAGTCGGACCAGCAGCAGACGTTCAACGCCTTCTCAGCCAATTCGTTTGACCGCGGCGAACTCGACTTCCAATTTGTCGATCGCCCGTTGCTCTCCGAGACGCCGATGGAGAAGGCGCAGGCAGCGGCGGCGCGGGAACAACTCCAGACCCCGCAGGCGCTCTTCGAGGTGGGGTACACAGCGGGCGAGGTCTACGGCGAGAACGAACAAGGCGAACCGCTGACGCCCGCCACGCAAGACGGCTTGTTGGCGGAGCGGGAGGCGGTGTCACTGCGGCAGCAGACGCGCTCGATTCTGAGCTTCAACGGCGGATTGGGGGTGTAGGCGTGAACATCGGCAACGGCTGGACCGTCGTGCATCTCACCGACCGTACGCTGGAACTGCGCAAGGACAGCGCGGAGTACCGTCGCCTGACCGGACGTGATGGCTTCGTGTTGGTGCGGGGCGAGCCGGGCATTCCCAAGCACATCTTGTTTCAGCAGGCGGAGGAACAAGCGATCGCGTTGGACGCCGAACTCGCCCGGCGGATCGCGTTGGAACTGCTGCCCACGCGGCAGGCGCTCAGCACCTACGGCGTCAAGGTCAAACAGTACGTGCCGGTGATGAACACCGGTGAAGAGATGGCGACACTCGGGAGGAAACGGCCTTGAGTAAGGACACCACGCAGAAACCATCGAACAATCCGGGGCCGGGCGTGCCGGTCACAGTCAAGGGCGAAACGGCCGAAATCCGTTTCGACACAAAGAAAGGCGAGTAAATGGCCGCGAAATGTTATGCAAGCTTCCCGCTCAACATGGGCGGCTCGGCGTCAAGCGGTGGCGCGCCGATGGACTTCCTGTCGGACACCATGAAAGTGACGTTGCACAACAGCTACACGCCCGCGCAAACCACGCACATCCTGTTCGCAACCGCCGGCGTCTCGTCAACGGAACTGGCGACGGCAGGCGGCTACACGGCAGGCGGCTACACGCTGGCGGCGAAAACGTGGAGCGTGACCTCGCTCACCAGCACGTTCGACAACACGACCGATCCGAACTGGACGAGCGCGAGCTTCACATGCGACACCCTGATTCTCTGGGACGACACGCCAACGACGCCGCTTGACCCCCTTGTCATGTACGATAATTTTGGCACGCAAACAGTTACGGCGGCGACGTTCACCTACGTCGTGGCAAGCACGGGTTTCTTCAACATCGCCGTTTCATAAGTGAGGTATGCGTGACCCAGCAAATCTTCCTGACCGCCTCGACGGGATGGGATGAGCGGACGCAAGCGCCGCTCTGCTCGGTCACGCTCTACTACGATGATGTGACATTGATCCTCGATACGGCGGAGTTTGTGAACGGGTCGGATGACACCCCAGCCACCTTTGCCGTGGAGGACACCACGAAGCCCGCGAACAATCCCAACCGCAAGCAGACGCAGGACATCGCCGCGAAACTGCCCGCGCCCGCACAGCGCGCGATCACACGGGTACAGCTCGTGCGCATTCCCTCGTCCAAGAAGGGCGACGCGGAGCAGATCGTCGCCCCGGATGGGTGGGTATTTAGCTTCTCTGGCCCGGTGAACCGCGTCGATCCCGCCACGAAAGCAAAGGGCTAGCCCGTGGCGACGTATACGTTCACCGTCGATCCCAACGGCGGGGCTGATTACACCTCGCTTGCTGCCTGGCAGACGGCGAAAAAGACGCTCTATTCGTCCGGTGATGTCGTCATTGCCCTCTGTCGGCGCACGGGATCGCTCAAAGACGGCGTGATCTCGCTTTCCGGCTGGACAGCGGGCGTGATTCCGCAGATCGTGGTTGATACCCCCTATCGCCACGAGGGCATCTTTCAGGACACCAACAGCCTCGGCAATTACGTCTATACCATTCGCTCCACCGCATCTTTCACCAATGGCATCGCGGTTGGCGTCGCCGGAACGCTGATCGACGGTATGCAAATCGAGATGACGAGTACGAGCGGCACGTCCGGCATCTCGTTCAACATCGCCGGGGGCGCGACGGCCAACGCCTGCATCGTCAAGGGCGCAGCGAGCGGCTTTTCGTTTGGCTCGTTCGGGCAGGGCAATCATCAGGTCCGCAACTCGTTCGCCTACCAATGCACGAACGGCTTCTGGGATAACCGGGGCGACAGTAATTCGGGCCGATACATCCGGGTTGAGAACTGCACCAGCTACGGCGCGACGGCGACCGGGATGCAGGCCGGGTACGGCACGATCTTCACCAACTGCATCTCCGTTGCCAGCACGACGGCGGATTACACCTCATCGAACAGCTTTGCACCGGGCGGCGATTACAACGTGTCGTCGGACGCCACCGCGCCGGGCACTAACAAGGCGACCGGCAAAACCAGCTACGCCAGTTACTTCACCGCGATCACCACCGGCAACCCGCATCTGATCGGCGCGAGCGCGTCGGTGCTTGGATTGGGTGGTACCGATCTTTCCGTTCGCTTCACCACTGACATTGACTATCAGACGCGCTCAGCCTGGGACGTTGGTTGTGACGAGTACGCCAGCGGCGGCGGCCCGGTCAACGTCAATGGCGTAACGGCCACGGCGACGGCAGCAGCGAACGCTGGGGCGGTCAGTGGCCCACGCAACGTCAGCGGCACCACGGCCACGGTGACGGGGGCAGCGAACGCCGGAACCGTCGTTGCCGGGGCTGCCAAGCCAACGCTTGACGCCACCACGACCGCATTCAATGCCTCCGGAGTGACCAGCGGGTCATGGTCGCACACTTGCTCCGGAACTGACCGCTACTTGCTGGTCTGGATGGCGATGAGCGGCGGCGCGGCGACAACCGTGACGTACAACGGTGTCGCGCTGACCTCACTCGGTTTTGTGACGACGTTCGAGGTTTTTGGGCTGGTCAATCCGGCATCGGGCACGCACACCATCGCCGTGAGCTGGCCGAGTTTCAGCCGGTCATGGGCGGCGGTTGCCTCGTCGTGGAATACCGTTGATCAAACGACGCCGATTGGCACGCTCTACACCGCCAGCGGAGCCAGCACAACGCCCTCGATCGCGGCGTCATCGGCCACCAATGAAGTCGTGACCGATGCGGTGACGTATACCAGTGCCTCTGCCAGCGCCACGCCGGGAGCGGGACAAACATCCGTCGATTCGGTCCCCACGGACGGAACGAACATCATCCGCCTGGCATCATCGCAAGAACCGGGCGCCTCCTCGGTCACGATGAGCTGGACGCTCGGATCATCGTTCTCGTGGCAGCAACTCGCCGTTCCACTCAAACCATCCACCGCAAGCCCCGTTCCCGTCTCCGTCAACGGCACGACGGCCACCGCCACCGGCGCGGCCAATGCCGGAGCCGTGAGCATCCCGCGCAACGTCACCGGCACCACCGCGACCGCGAGCGCTACCGCCAACGCGGGAACGCGCACCTACGGCGCAAACATCACCGGCACCACCGCGACGGCCACGAGCGCCGCGAACGCAGGATCGCTCAGCTACGCGGCCACGGTCAGTGGCGTGACGGCCACGGCAACCGCTAACGCGAACGCCGGGGCGATCACCTACGGGGCGAATGTCGGCGGCGCAACGGCGACGGCAACAGGGACGGCCAACGCTGGCTCGCTGAGCTATGCGGCCACGGTCACAGGCACCACCGCAACGGCGACCGCAGCGGCAAACGTGGGCACCCTGGCGGCCGGGGCCAGCGTTGCAGGCACGACGGCCACCGCCACGGCCACCGCCAACGCGGGCGCGGTCAGCTATGCGGCGACCGTCACCGGCAGCACGGCCAGCACGACGACGACCACC
>SMFF01000652.1_pt1 | contig 12863 bp, 14 predicted proteins | sample 2456181 | NCBI WGS metagenome assembly SMFF01 (sample SAMN10132611, study PRJNA489261) | soil metagenome | isolation source: day120 antibiotic-loamy sand soil ammended with raw manure from dairy cow... | place: USA | collected 2015-04-01
CTGCAGCCCGTGCTTGAAGAGCTGGAACACGAGCTCGAGGAAGCCGCAGCAACGCTGGGCGCCACTCGGCTGCAAACCTTCGCCCGCATTCTTTTCCCTACCCTGCTGCCGGCCTTGCTGACCGGCTTTGCCATGGCCTTTGCCCGCGCCGCCGGCGAGTACGGTTCGGTGATCTTCATCGCGGGGAATATGCCCATGGTGTCCGAGATCGCGCCCTTGCTTATCGTGACCAATCTGGAGCAGTTCGATTACGCCGGCGCAACGGCGATTGCCGTCGTCATGCTGACGGTGTCCTTCGCCCTGTTGCTGACGATCAATCTGTTGCAAGCCTGGTCGCGCCACCGCAACGATCCCGCCAGGACATGACATGAGTTTGCTGAATCCTGCACTGGACCACCCTGCCACGCTAGCCGGCGCCACCCCGCGCGTACCGGCTGCCACGCTGGAGCCGCCATGGATCCGACACCTGCTGATGCTGACCGCCTTCGCTTTCCTGGCGCTCTTTCTGTTTATTCCCCTGCTGGCGGTTTTTGCGGAGGCATTGAAGAAAGGTTGGGAACCCTACGTCGCGGCCATCATAGAGCCGGACGCCCTCGCCGCCATCCGGCTTACGCTTATCGCCGCAGCCATCGCCGTGCCGCTGAACCTGGTCTTCGGTGTCAGTGCGGCCTGGTGCCTGACCAAGTTCGACTTTCGCGGCAAGAACATACTGATCACCTTGATCGACCTGCCCTTCTCCGTCTCGCCTGTTATATCCGGCCTGATCTACGTGCTGATCTTTGGCGCGCACGGCTGGTTCGGCAACTGGCTGTATGAGCACGACATCAAGATACTTTTTGCCGTACCCGGCATCGTGCTGGCCACCGTATTCGTCACGTTTCCCTTTGTCGCTCGCGAACTCATACCGCTGATGCAATCGCAAGGCAACGAGGAAGAGGAAGCGGCCTTGGTGTTGGGCGCCTCCGGCTGGCAGACCTTCTACCGGATCACGCTGCCCAATATCAAGTGGGGCCTGCTGTATGGAGTCATTCTTTGCAATGCCCGCGCCATGGGCGAGTTCGGTGCCGTATCGGTCGTGTCCGGCCATATCAGGGGCCTGACCAATACGATGCCGCTGCACGTGGAGATCCTCTACAACGAATATAACTTCTCCGCCGCTTTTGCCGTGGCTTCGCTGCTTGCGATGCTGGCCCTGGTGACCTTGGCGCTGAAGTCATGGATAGAACGCCACCACTGAGGCGACATCGCCATCAACTGCCAGGGAGCCCAGGCATGAGCATAGAAGTCCGTAGTATTAGCAAGCAGTTCGGCAACCATACTGCCCTGGACAATGTGTCACTGACTTTTCCGGACGGCAAGCTGACCGCCCTGCTGGGCCCATCGGGTTGCGGCAAGACCACCTTGCTGCGCATCATCGCCGGCCTGGAACATCCGGACAGTGGCGAGGTGTATTTGGGTGGCGAGAATGCGCTGGCCCATCATGTACGTGATCGCCAGGTCGGCTTTGTGTTTCAGCACTATGCCTTGTTCCGGCACATGAGCGTGTTCGAAAACATCGCTTTCGGCTTGCGCGTCCGGCCCCGCAAGGAACGTCTGTCCAACGAGGCCATCCGCAAGCGCGTGATGCGCCTGCTTGAACTGGTGCAACTGGACTGGCTGGCCGACCGCAGGCCGACGGCACTGTCCGGCGGACAGCGCCAACGCATCGCTCTGGCCCGTGCGCTGGCGATCGAGCCGCGGGTGTTGCTGCTGGATGAGCCTTTCGGTGCCCTGGATGCCACGGTACGAAAGGAACTGCGGCAATGGCTGCGGCGGCTGCACGAGGAAATACGGGTTACCAGCCTATTCGTCACGCATGATCAGGATGAGGCGCTGGAGGTGGCCGACGAGGTTGTCATCATGAATCGCGGCAGCGTACACCAGACCGGTGCTCCCGCCGAAGTCTATGCGCGGCCCGCAACGCCCTTTGTTTACGGCTTCCTGGGCAACGTCAATTTGTTCCGCGGACGCGTGCAGGACGGTGTGCTGCAAACGGGTTCTTGCCGGGTGGGCGTGCCCGGGCACCTGGGCACTGGCGGCTCGGACGATGTCGCCTATGTTCGACCTCAGGACATCCAGCTGGAGCGCTATACACCCGGCACCGACGGCATCGTTGTGGAGCTCGAGCGCAGCCACGCCATCGGTCCGGTGGCCCAGTTGGTGCTCAGACGGCGTGATACGCAAGAGACAATAGAGGTCGTGATGGCGACCGAGCGTTTTGGTGAACTGCAATTGAAGGCCCGGGAAACCCTGGTGGCGCGCCCCACACGGGTTCATATTTTCCCGGCCGGACAGGCTTGAGTGAGGCAAGAGCTTAGTAATTGGCCCGGATAATCACATGCTTCAAGGCAATGGGTTCAATTATGGTTCGCCCCGTAAACGGACGGTCATAAGCCGACATCAGATACAGCGTTACGCCAAAACCCAAAGAGAATAGCGTCAGTGAAATGACCAAGGGACGCCGGAAGTTCAGGTGCAGTTCCGAGATGACGCAGGCCGAGACGAACAGCAGCACAAAAACAGCCAGCCATTTAGGCAGGCGTATACGCGTTTCGGCCACCCGGAGCCTGTCATCGCGGGCCAGCTCGACACGCGTCATGTATTTGCGCAGCTCCTGACCGGCGATGGATTCTCCGAATGAGTCTGCGTGGGCCTCCAGGCGTACGGCCGCCACCATCAGGTTTTCGAGCGTCTGCTCTGTGTTGTTGCTGAACTGCCCCTTGCTCATCAAGGCCCATTCCTCCTCCACGGTATACCTGACATAGTCCTTGAGCAATTGCTTGATGGGTTCGGCATCGGCTGGCCGCAGATGCTTGGTGACGCGGATGGCATCGGAGATGGCGGTGGCTTCCTGTTCGACTGCGATCCGGCCGCGCTCGTCGTTGTGCCAGACGTCTGCCGCAACAAAGGCTATCACCATGCCGGTAGGAAGCAATATGCCAGAGAGCATCGTATTGACGATGGCGGTGCCGCGCGGGTTGGGAAAGCACTTCCTGGTAAGAGCCATGGTCAGTGCCGACACCCCGCTCAGGATGCCGGTGCCGATCAGGCACAAAAAGAACAACTGCAGGTTGCTCAAGTAAAACAGATGCTCGTAAAGCGTCATTGCTTTCTCCGTGAACGCGAGCGCGCAAGCGCTCACACTAACGGAAGCTGCCTGGATGGTAAAGTACAAACAAGCACTGAAGTGAGGAACTGCATGATCGATCTGTATTACTGGACCACCCCCAACGGCCACAAGATAACCATGTTTCTTGAAGAGGCCGGCTTGCCGTATACGATCCATCCCATCGATATCGGCAAAGGCGATCAATTCCAGCCCGACTTCCTGCGCATCTCGCCCAACAACCGCATTCCGGCCATCGTCGACCACGCCCCTGCGGACGGTGGCGACCCCGTCTCAATATTTGAATCGGGTGCCATCTTGCTTTATTTGGCCGACAAAACCGGCCGCTACATTCCCGACACCTTGCGGGAACGCAACGAGGTGCTGCAATGGCTGTTCTGGCAAATGGGCGGCCTGGGGCCAATGGCGGGGCAAAACCATCACTTCAATGCCTATGCGCCCGAGCGCGTCCCGTATGCCATTGATCGCTATGTGCGCGAAACAGCACGCCTGTACGGGGTGTTGAACAAGCAGCTTGCTGACAGGGAATTCATAGGCGGCGACTACTCCATCGCCGATATGGCTTGCTATCCGTGGGTCGTGCCTCACGAGCGCCAGGGCCAGAACCTGGCCGATTTTCCCGCCTTGCAACGTTGGTTTGAGGCCATCGCGGCCCGCCCCGCCACGATCCGGGCCTACGAACAAGCAGCACGCATCAATACCCGCCCATCGGTGTCCGACGAAGAGTCGCGCCGCATATTATTCGGCCAGGATGCTCGGACCATAAAATGATTATCCACCGCCCCGCCTTCTTGCCCCTGCGCATCGCCGCAATGCTTAGCGTGTGTGCAGCGCTTGCTGCCTGCGCAAGCGGCCCGTCGTCAGATATCTCCTTGATACCGACCCAGACAGCCGAACAAACCAGCAAGGACGGGCTGTTTACCCAGCCTGTCAAATGGGAACGAAGCAAGCCGGGCTGCCAAGGCGATTGCCCGCAACTGAAGGTCGATTCGCTGGTCTTTCCCGGGGTGCCACGGCTGACCGAACTGATCGACCATGCCTTGGCGGTCATGACTGGCGTCGGCAACAGCGGCCCAGCGCCCTACACGACCATCGCCGAATACGAAGCGTATTTCTGGCAGACGGCGGCGCCGCGTGATGAAACCGTTATGGCGGCCAAGACACGCTACCGCAACCGCCATATCACTGTGATCGAGCTCGATACCTGGCAGTATCTCACTGGCGCCGCCCATGGCATATCGGCAACCCAGTTCCTCAACTGGGACAACGACCAGGGCAAAGTTTTAGGGCTGGCCGATGTGCTCGAACCGGGGCAGACCGACGCTTATGTGGCCGCCCTGAAACAAGTGCACAGCCAGTGGCTAGCCGCCAATCCGGACGCCCAGCGCGATCCGGATACCTACAATCGTATCTGGCCCTTCCAGCCCAGCACGAACTTCGGTTTTGCGGACAACGGCCTGGTCGTCAAGTACGACTCTTACCTGATTGCGCCCTACGCGGCCGGCCAGCCAGAGCTTGTTATTCCTTACACCGCGCTGCGGGGCGTATTGCGGCCGGCCTACCTGCCGCAACCTTAAGGTTCGGATGGTTCGTTAAAGCGATCCAGGTCAAAATACCGCGAGGTGCCGTGCTCTTGCCCGGACTGCGGGTCGGATTTTTTGGCGGGCGCGGCAACCGCGTCCACATCGTCCAGGTTGATGATGCCCTGGGCGGGATCATCTCCGGACTGACGTTGCGCCGCCCGCCTTGCCAGCGGTGGTCCCATCCGGCCCCGGCGCATTGACCATCGCCTTGTTGGCGATCAGCATCTTTACGGTATCCAGATGGCCCTTGGAGGCCGCATATTGCAGTGGCGTCCAGCCCAGCCGGTTCACCTGCGCGCCTCTTTTGATCAGGGCCTGCGCCCGCTGCGTCTGGCCCACCACCGCCAAATACATCAAGGGTGTTTCGCCATTGGCGTTAACGATTTCGATCTTGGTCTTGGGATGCGCCGCCAGCACATCGTAGACGGTCCAGGCGTTATCGCGAACCGCCTGCATAATGGCCGGCTGCCCTTTGTCACTGAGTGCATTGGGGTCTGCACCTCGCGCCAGCATGCTACGTACACTTTCAGCCCGGTCATTGGCGATATGCACCCACCAGTCGCTGGGGTTTGCCGCGAGCGCCGCCATACCCCACATCAGGCCAAAGACCATCACCACAAAGAATCTCCATTTCAGAAATTCGAAGTGAGAAAGATGAGTTAAAGCTTTACTTTTAATATTTGACATTAAATAATCTGCTTTAATTTAACGAGGTATCTTATTGAATAGCTTGAAGAAGTTATCCGTTGACCGCATACCGATTTCTTCCGCACTGACACCGCGCAACTCGGCAATTTTCTCCGCAACGTGCATGACCTTCGACGGATCGTTCAGTTTACCGCGGTGAGGCACGGGCGCCAGATACGGAGAATCTGTCTCGATCAGCAACCGATCCAAGGGCAGCTTGCGCGCCAATTCCTGCAAGTCTTGTGCCTTCTTGAAGGTCACAATACCCGAGAGAGAAATAAAGAAATTCAGATCCATCGCTGCCTGGGCGACTTCCCAGGACTCGGTAAAGCAGTGCATGACCCCGCCAATCTCGTCCGCGCCCTCTTCTTTCATGATGCGCAAGGTGTCTGCGCTGGCGGCGCGAGTGTGGATGATCAGCGGCAGGCCGCTCTTGCGGCTGGCCCGAATATGAATGCGGAAACGCTCACGCTGCCATTCCAGTGGCTCGGCCAGGCGGAAATAGTCCAGGCCCGTCTCGCCTATCGCGACAACCTTGGGAGAGCGGGACAGTTCCACCAATTGCTCTACGGTGGGCTCAACGGTGTCTTCGTAGTCGGGATGCACGCCCACGGACGCATATAGCTGGTCCTGGCCTTGCACCAGATCGTGCAAGCGCGGCCAATCGGGCAGGTTCACGCTGACGACCAGGGCGTGACTGACACGGTTTTCGGCCATGCGCGCCAGTACATCGGGCAATTGCTGCGCCAGCTCGGGAAAATCAAGATGGCAATGAGAATCTACATACATGGACTAGGACTCCGGTCGGTATTCAGTGTGGCGCTTGCGCGCACGCGAGCGCGACTCGCTGCAGCACGCTATGCACCAGCAGTTTTGCATTCAAGGGGTGGCCCGCAATGGCACGTTGCTGTGACAGCCACTTGGCCGTATCGGACAAACTGACGGGGGAAGACTGGTGCGCCACTTTACCGAGCGGCCCTGCAAGTTCGGGAAAATAACGCAGGGGCGCGCCGGCCGCTGCCAGAGACAAGTCGACCAGCAGGCGTTGCAAGCCATCTATCCAGTCCTGCGGGGCTTGCTTCTCGAGCAAGTCGGCAGTCGGCCCGACGTCGAAGCTTGCGCCTGCCGACAAGGACCTTAAAAAATCACCCAGCCACGCGGGGCACGGTTCGCCGCCCGCCTGTGCCAGTGCACGCGCCAGCACCGGGGCACCGCCGGCGGCTGCGAGCCATGCATCGGCTCGCTGAACGCCTTCGCCGGCCAGCCAGGACAAGCTGGTCTGGCTGTCTGGCACGGATAGCGGCAAACGCCGGCAACGTGAGACCAGCGTGGGCAAGAGGCGGTCGGGCGCATCGGCAACCAGTAAAAAAACCGTATGCTCGGGGGGCTCTTCCAGTACTTTCAGCAAGGCATTGGCCGAGATGGCATTCATGGCTGCGGCGGGGTAAATAACCGCCACACGCCACCCCCCGCGATGGGTGGCGGTGTTGAACCAGCCGCCCAGGCTGCGCAATTGCTCTACGCGTATATCACGGGATGGCGCTTTTTTAGCCGTCCCGCCACCGGCTTCGGCATCGTCGTCCGAGCTTGCCGTTGCCCCTTCTTCCAAAGCCAGCGCTTCCGGACGTATGCGGCGCAGGTCGGGATGGCTGCCGGCATCCAGCCACAGACAGGCGGCACAATGACCACAGGCCAACTGGTCTATGGGCGATTCACACAGCAGGCTGGCTGCTGCGGCCATGGCGAATTGCCGTTTTCCGATGCCGGGCAAGCCGTGTAGCAGCCAGGCGTGCGCAAAACGCTCACGCTGGCCCAGCCACGCCCGAGCCGGCTCGACTTGCCAGGGCAGAAAAGAAACGAGATCGCTCATGACGCGGCCACCGCAGCGGGTCCGTCTCGGTGGCGGCGCAGCAAGGCGTCAATATCTTCGCACAAGCCTTCGCGAATCCGCGCTATGGGCAAGGTGGAGTCAACAATAAGAATGCGTTCTGGATGCTGCGCGACCCTATCGTGATAAGCCTGTCGGGTGCGCTCGAAGAAGGCCGCCCCTTCCTGCTCGAAACGGTCCAGATCGCGAGTGCGCGCCAGGCGTTCACGCGCCACCTCCAGCGGCACATCAAACAGCCAACTGCGGTCGGGCTGCAGGTCCGCATGCACCCAATGCTCCAAAGCAGCAACGGCTGTGGCGCCCAATTGTCGCCCCCCACCCTGGTAAGCGTAGGTGGCATCCGTGAAGCGGTCGCAGACCACCCACTTGCCCGCCGCCAGCGCCGGCTTGATGACGGTTTCCACATGCTCGCAACGCGCCGCGAACATCAGCAAGGTTTCGGACTTCAGGTGCATGGGACGATGCAGCAGCAGCTCACGCAAAGCTTCGCCCAGCGCTGTGCCGCCCGGCTCGCGCGTGGCGATCACGGACAGGCCTCGCTGGCCAAGCTGATCGACCAGCCATTCAATATGGGTGCTTTTACCGGCGCCGTCCAGGCCTTCCAGCGTGATGAAACAGCCGCGCTGCACGTCCATTAACTGCCCCGTCCCAGTATGTATTTGGCTACCGCGCGATTGTGGGCTGCGAGGTTATTGGAAAATTCGCTGGTGCCATCACCCCGCGATACGAAATATAGATGTTTGTGCTGATCGGGATGCAATACCGCCAGCAGCGCCGCGCGCCCGGCGCTGGCGATGGGCGTTGGCGGCAGCCCGCCGCGCGTATACGTGTTCCACGGTGTGTCGCGGGTCAGGTCCTTGCGTCGAATGCGGCCCTGGTAGGCGTCTCCCATGCCGTAGATGACGGTGGGATCCGTCTGCAAAGGCATGCCGATGCGCAGGCGATTGACGAATACGCCGGCAACCTTGCCGCGGTCGGCACTATGGCCGGTTTCCTTCTCGACAATCGATGCCAGGATAAGCGCCTCGTAAGGTGTCTTCAAGGGCACCTCGGGCGCCCTCTGGGCCCACATTTCATTCAATATGGTCATTTGTGCATGGTAGGCGCGACGCAAGATGTCGAAGTCGCTGGTGCCGGGCACAAAAACGTAAGTGTCGGGGTAAAACAGCCCTTCTGGGCTGGACCACTCGGCGCCGAGCCGCTCCAGCAACTGGGCGTCGCTGGTTTCGCCCAGCGTCTGGCGCACATTCGGGGCCTCGCGCAGCGCCATGCGTATGCGCTGGTAGCTCCAGCCTTCGACCAGGGTCAGGCGGGTCTGCGTCATGTCGCCATTGGCCATGCGATCGAGCAGAATGCGCGGCGTATCGCCCTGCTGGGCTTCGTACGCGCCGGCTTGCAACTGCTTATCCCGCCCGGTGAGGCGCGCCAGCAGCACGAAACCATCTTCGTTGATATGGATGCCCGCCTTGGCCATGGCACGGGCAATTCCCCGAGGGCCGCTACCGGGCTCCACCACATAGTCGATCCGGTCGGCGTCCAGCGTCACGGGGTTGGAAGTCCAATACCATGCGGCACCACTGACAGCAGTGGCGATCAGCGCCATGGCAAGCAGCAAATATAGGAAGATTGATCTGATTTTCTTCATCTTGCAAAGTGTAGCCCAGCAACCCCAGGCCACCGGGCCCTGATACGCAGCGGGCGGCCCGCGTCCGGTCATCACAACAGGTTACCGCGAAGCCCGTTATCATAAACGCTGCCGTAGTCCCTGTCTTTCTTTGTGAGTTGTCTTATGAGTTCTGCCGCCTACCCGTACATGCCTTTGACCGATCTTGCCGTAATCGATATTACCGGCGCGGATGCGGCCGCCTTCCTGCACGGCCAGCTTACCCACGATGTAACGGGCCTGGCTCCAGGCCATGCAAGACTGTCCGGCTATTGCACCGCCAAGGGGCGGCTATTGGCCACCCTGGTGTTCTGGCACGACAACAGCGGTGGGGAACCGCGCATACGCGCGCTGGTGCCGGACGATGTCGCCGACGCGCTCATCAAGCGCTTGTCGATGTTTGTGCTGCGGGCCAAGGTAAAGCTGCAGCGCTCTGCCGCCGCAGTAGGCGGCGCCATGGTCGGCGCCGGAAATGCCGCGCCGGAAGGTACGTTGGCCGACGAAGCAGCCGCCCTTCCTGCCAGCCCGGCGTCATGGGCAATAGCCAACACGCCGTCGGCCACCTGGATAGCCGCGCCCAGCGCACCAGGCGCGGCCGCGCGCTGGTGGGTGGTGGTGGAAGATCCCGCCCTGCTGTCACCCTTTGCCTCCCACAATGCAGACGACTGGCGGGTACAGGATATTTCTGTCGGGCTGCCCTGGATACGCAATGCCACGCAAGACCTCTTCATTCCCCAGACCCTCAACCTCGACCTGATCGACGGCTTGAGCTTCACCAAAGGGTGTTACCCGGGTCAGGAAGTAGTGGCGCGCAGCCATTATCGAGGCGTCGTCAAACGTCGTACCGCGTATGGAACGATTGCCCAGCCCGGTGATCTGGCCATCGACCAACTGGTTGGAACCGACACTTACGATGCCAGGCAACCCGATAACCCTTGTGGCCGCATCATCAATGCAGCGCAAGCGTCGAACGGCGCCGTGCACGTGCTGATGGAAGTACAACTGGCCGACCTGGGCCAGGCTGATTTCCGGGCGGAAGGCCCACAGGGGCCTGCCATCTCGGTTCAGCCCCTGCCTTACGAAATCGTCGTAGAGCGCTAAGCCTGTTTGGCCTGGTACAACTTCAGTATGCTGGAGAAGTCCAGGCCACCATGCCCTTGGGCGCTATGTAGCGAATACAGATTGCGCGCCAGTTCGCCCAGCGGCACCGAAGCGCGCGCGTGCAATGCCGACTCGGCCGCCAAACCCAGGTCCTTCAGCATCAAGTCGACACCAAAGCCGCCTGCGTACTGCTTGGAGGCTGGCGCATGATCCATCACGCCAGGCCACGGGTTGTAGAGCTCGGTCGCCCAGTTGCGGCCTGAGCTCTTGGCGATGATGTCGGACAACACCTTGGGGTCCAGCCCGTTGGCCGCGCCCAGCGCCAGCGCCTCGGAAGTGCCCGCCATCAGTATGCCCAACAGCATGTTGTTGCAGATCTTGGCAACCTGGCCGGCTCCGGCGCCGCCGGCATGGAAAATATTCTTGCCCATCTTTTCCAGATAGCCACGCGCCGCTTCCAGGTCGGCCGGCTCGCCGCCGACGATAAAAGTCAGCGTGCCGGCCACCGCGCCGCCAGTGCCGCCAGACACTGGGGCATCGATCATGCGCACGCCTTTGTCACGCGCCGCCTGTGCCACCTTGCGGGCGGATTCGGGCGCGATCGTGCTGCATTCCAGCACCAGCGTTCCGGACGCGATATGTTGCAGCAGGGGTCAATGTCTGGACGGCGGCCGGCACCAGGTCGAAGACCCGTAGTTCGTGCCCTGCCTTGAGCAGGTTTTGCGCCATGGGGCTGCCCATGTTTCCCAGACCGATAAATGCAATGCGGCTCATGCTAGTCTCCGTTTATTGTTTGATGAATACGATGCTCAGTGCCGGCCCAGGTCGGCCAGCGGGTGTTCGGTGCCGACGGGCCAGGGTTGCTCAAAGAAGCGTTGCACCCACGCCTCGGTGGCGTCTTGCAGTCGGGCCGGGTTCCACCGGGGCTGCTTGTCTTTGTCGATAATAAGAGCCCTGATGCCTTCCTGCAGGTCGCCTTGTGCGCCACATTGCAAAGAAACAATGTATTCCTCGCGGAATACATCGGCGAGCGATAGCAGTCGGACGCGCTGCAGCAGCGTGTAGCTAAGCCGGGCCGAGCCGGGCGAGCCAGCGTTAAAGGTACGCGCGGCGCGCTGCAACCATGGGTCCGGATGCTGGGCCATGGCCGCTATATTGGCGCAGATCGCATCGAAGTCGCGCCCATCGCAGCTAAGGCGGATAAAGGCTAGCTGCTGCTGCAAGGGCCCCTCCGCGATTGCTTCCGGCCCCTGCATTTCAAGCAGCAAAGCGCGTAGCGCGATATGGTCTTCGTTGCGCCGACCTTGCCATGAGACCGCCAATACGCCTTTCATCAGCGCGTCCCATTGCTCGGCCTTGAGGGCGTAGTCGGCCAGACCCAGATGCAGGCAATCGCCGGCACCCAACTGCGCGCCAGTTAGCGCCAGGAACAAGCCTATGCCCCCGGGCAGTCGCGCCAGCATCCAGGTACCGCCGACATCGGGAAACAGGCCGATGGAGATCTCGGGCATGGCAAAACGCGTGGTATCGGTAACGACCCGATGGCTGGCGCCCATCATGAGGCCCACGCCGCCTCCCATGATGACACCGCTGCCCCAGCACAATATCGGCTTGGCGTAGGTATGAATCTGATAGTCCAGCCGATACTCCACATCGAAGAACTCGCGGGCGTGCAGGTTGCCCCAGGGATCGCGGCTGGTGTTGTCGACCATGCCCTGATACATGTCCTGCAAGTCGCCACCGGCACAGAACGACCTTTCGCCAGCACCGTGCAGCACGACCACAGCGATCTGGTCGTCCTGTGCCCATTGCTCCAGCCGGTCGGCCAGCAAACGGCACATTTCGAGTGACAGCCCATTCAAGGCTTCCGGCTTATTCAGCGTGGCAACGCCCACCTTCTTGCCGCCGGCCGATGCCAACTCGCTAAACAACACAGGTGCAACAGTCATCGGATGTCAGCTCCTTTTTCCAGCAATTGCCGCGCGACGATCACGCGCATGATTTCGTTGGTGCCTTCCAGTATTTGGTGCACCCGCGTATCGCGCACCAGTCGTTCCAGCGGGTAATCTTTCAGGTAGCCATAGCCGCCATGAATCTGCTGGCCATCCAGGCAGGCCTGAAAGCATAGATCCGTGGCCAGACGCTTGGCCATGGCGCAGTAGGCAACAATATGGGTCAGCATGTCAACCAGCTTGAACTGCAAGGCCTGAAAGCCAGCCAGTGTCTGGCCGAACTGCTTGCGCTCGGTCATGTAGCGCCGCGCGGCATCGTAGGCGCCCTGGGCCGCGCCCACCGAGCAGGTGGCGATATTGATGCGTCCGCCATCCAGGCCCTTCATGGCAAAGGTGAAGCCTTGTCCTTCTTCGCCCAGGAGGTTCTCAGCGGGGATTTCGACATTATCGAAGGTGATGGGTCGGGTGGACTGGCTGTTCCAGCCCATTTTTTCTTCCTTGCGGCCATAGGTGATGCCGGGCGCATCGGCCGGCACGACAAAGGCGGAAATGCCTTTGGCACCGGCCGCGCCAGTGCGCGCCATGACGACCAGGACATCAGTGTCGCCCGCGCCGGAAATGAAAGCCTTGGCACCATTCAATACATAGGCGCTGCCGCGCTTCTCTGCACGCGTGCTTAACGAGGCAGCATCCGAGCCGGAGCCGGGTTCGGTCAGGCAATAGGAGGCCAGCTTCTCACCGCTGACCAGCGCGGGGCCCCACTGCTGGCGTACCGCTGCACTACCCCAGCAACCTATCATCCAGGTTGCCATATTGTGTATGG
>SMFF01000241.1_pt1 | contig 12662 bp, 31 predicted proteins | sample 2456181 | NCBI WGS metagenome assembly SMFF01 (sample SAMN10132611, study PRJNA489261) | soil metagenome | isolation source: day120 antibiotic-loamy sand soil ammended with raw manure from dairy cow... | place: USA | collected 2015-04-01
TCTTGCGTCCCGTATTGGATAGGGGACAACGGGAGCGGAGGACAAGTCGTTGTAAAAGGAAACCGTGTCGATTCGGGATTCTATTCCTACAACGAACGAAACGATTGTGTTCCTCTCGATTGTACGGACAAATTCGAAACGAGACCGACATCGGCTCAGCTCGAATCATTCGCATATTCTTATATGAACTCGAGGAACGTAAATCTTCCGAGTCGTTCGATTTCGGTTGATTTCGTCCGGTTACAAGACACGGGAGAATATTCGGAATATAGGTCGCTCTTGAATTGCGGACTATGTGACACGATTCAGATGATTTTTCCGAAGTACGGAGTCGAGGGAACGTTCAAGATTGTTAAGACAGTTTACAACGTGCTCCTCGAAAGATACGACAACGTTGAACTCGGGAATCTTTCGACATCACTCGCGGAGGCTCTCGGAGTTTCGAGCGGTGGAACATTCACAGAGACCTCCGGCGGTGGAGGAGGCGGCGGAGCTCTCCCGGGAATGATTGAAATGTACGGAGGCGCAACGGCTCCGTCCGGGTGGCTCTTATGCGACGGAACGGCAAAATCGAGAACTCAGTTCGCGAAGTTGTTCGCCGTTATCGGAACGACATTCGGAGCGGGTGACGGAACGACGACATTCAATCTCCCCGACTTGAGGAACAATTTCCCGGTCGGTGCGGGTTCGACTTATGGCGTCAACTCAAAGGGCGGAACAACGACACACCAACACACGACGGGAGACCACGTTTTGAAGGTTTCCGAAATACCGGCTCACGCTCACTCGTTCTCATACGCTCAATATAATCGTTCGAGTGCGGCACCATCAGCCACGGCGTCAGCGTTACAATATACCGGCGCAACGAAAACAACAGACAACACGGGCGGAGGCGGAGCTCATAACCACGGGAACACGGGTTACGGGAATAACCTTCCGCCATATATCGGACTCAATTTTATAATTTGCACGGGAGAATAATATGAAACAAATACTCAACTCAAACGAGGCGAAATTCCGTCTCGCAAGGACAATAATTCAAGGAATCATCGGCGTTCTGATTGCGAACGTCGATTTTCTTTTCGACACATTCCATTTCGAGCCGGAAATGAAGGCGTTTATCGTCGCGCTCACGATGGCGGTTCTGTCTCCGATAATGGCGGAGCTCGGAAACGCTCCGGAGCAGATTCAGACGACTTTCAACGCGGACGGTCTCGGAATGATGGAGGGCGGAGACAATGAAACAGAGAACGACTCAGCCGAATAATAATAAATACTACATTAGAACCGTCTCCGGAGGTCTCAACGGAGCCGTTCAAGGTTCTCCGACGGTCTCGGGTGCGAACGTGCTCTCGAACTGCGTCGGGTACGCAAACGGCAGATTCAACGAATCCATCACGGACCCGAATCTCAAAGGTCTCTATCTCAAATTCAAATATCAACTCGTTTGTAACGCGGAGAACTTCATCGAATCCGCAAAGAGACAAGGACTCAAAATCAGCAAGGTCCCGACGCTCGGAGGGATTATGGTCTGGCAGCGGGGCGCATCCCTCGACGGGTGGGACGGTGCCGGTCACGTTGCGTTTGTTGAACAGATAAACGAGAACGGAACTATCATCACATCCGAATCCGGGTGGGGTTCGTATGCGTTCAAGAGAATCACTCGCTCGAACTCAAACGGTCGTTGGGGTATGGTCCCCGGGTACACGTTCCGCGGTTGCATCATAAACCCGTCAATCGGAGAGGTCACGAAGGCAGAGCCGAAACCGGCCACGTCTCCGAAGGCGTACACGGGAGACCTACCGACAAAGACGCTCAAGAAGGGCGACACAGGAGAACAGGTCAAGCGGCTGCAAAAGTTCCTGAATTGGTACGATTCCGGTAACAAGCTCGTCGTCGATGGCATTTTCGGAGCTGCGACAGATTCAGCAACGAGAAAGTTCCAAATCGAGAACGACCTCGATGCGGACGGCATCGTCGGACCTCTAACACGAAACAAAATGAAGGCGGTGAAGAAATGAGTCAGGAACTAACAATTGCGCTGATTTCGTCCGGGTCCTCGATGATTGTCGCGGGAATCTCAATCCTCTTGAACAATCGCGTCCTCGGGTACAAGGTGGACGAGCTGAGGAAGGACGTCGAGAAACACAATCAGCTCATCGAACGGGTAGCGGTTCTCGAACGAGACAACAAGACCGCGTTCAACAGAATCGACGAGAACAGAGACGACATCAAAGAAGTCAGGAATCTCGTCTCGGCAAAATAGCCGTCTCAGGGACGGACATTTTTTCGTCCTTTCGGAATTATCTATCTATCAGGCAACGGAACCGGGCATCGTCCCGGTTTCTTTGCTTTTTTGGAGAATCGAGCGAACGCGTTGAAATTCGAGCGAAAACACGAAAAAACCGACCTCGAAATTCCGCCTCTAAGCGATTATTTTCGGGTCGGTCGATAGATATGTCCTCCGGTTTTAGTATGTTTTACTCAGCTCGAGAGAATCCTTGATTGCGGCCTCATAGTCCTCGACGTATTCCGTTCCGTCGATGTAATGTTTCACTTGTTTCGCCTCGAGGGTCGGAAACATTAACCATTTCGCCCGCTCCGTGTACTTGCATCTCACAATATCCCACGAACCACGCTTGATTGTCACATACGCATCCGAGACCCGAACGAGACGCAGCCGCTCCTCCGGGAATAGCTCACAAACGCGCTCGAAAATCTCTCGCTCTCCATCGGTACAGTTGACGGCTCTCTCTTGGCCGTGATTCTGAATCTTGAAACTCATCCTTTCGTCCTCCTTTCGGTTTTTTGAGTATACCAAAGTTTTTGAAAAAATTTGAAAAAAATATAAAAAAGGTGTTGACAGTATACGCATATAAGCGTATAATCAAATCATCAAGAGAGCACCGAACAAGGAGGACAAAACAATGACAAGAGCAATCGTCAAGACAGTAAACGGCTACAACATCGAGAGAACACCTGGCACACAGAGATTCTACTATGTATTCCTCTCAGAGAGAAAATTCGTCACATTTCACAGTATCAAAAGGGCGGCCGAGTTCATCGAAAGCCTCACAAAGTAAACGCAGAGTGACGGGGCATCGTCCCCGGTAATGCTACCGACGGCGGTCACAAGTCCGCGAGATAGATAGGAGGAGATTATGAAAGTTAAAGATATTACAAATGTACTTGACGGGAATCAGAAGATTCTCATTGTGGCAGACATCGCCGCGGGATTTATGAGAACTATTGCGAGTGACGTTCCGGTTACGCTCCTCGCTAAGCAAGTCAAAAGAGTTTATTCTAAGAATGACGAAATAGTTATCGAAACGGTAAGCAGACAGGAGGAAATGAAATGACAAGAGGAGCAGAGAGATTCCACGATTACAGGGTTCGCGTTGAATACACGGACGGAACGGTCAACGAGTACGAAATCAACAAAGATTTATGGCATAGGCACGTCCACGATGCACTCGAGAAGGACGAGACGGTTGAACATTACGTTGTCGAGATAGCGGAGATTTAAGGAGGGCGAAATGTATAGAGACAATGAAAACATCGACGCATTGAGGAGCAGATTGACGGACCTATACGCCGAGGCGATAGACCTACATCAAGAGATTGAGGAACTCGAACAGAGACTCAATATCGCATATCAGGACGAGGAGGCGAACACATATGACGAATAAACTCAAACAGAAACGAACCGAGGCCGGACTCTCTCAATCCGGTCTCGCGGGATGCTCAGGGGTCAACGTGCGACTCATTCAAGATTACGAGCAAGGACACAAGGACATCAACAAGGCCGCAGCCGTTACCGTTTACCGGCTCGCGAACGCTCTCGGATGCAGCATCGAGGAGCTCATCGAAATTGAGGAGTTGACAGATTAGAACGGGATAATATATCATTGAGGCGGTGATTATATACGTCGGGGACCCTTGACGGTTGAAATTTCAACGAGTTTGAGATTAATCTCAACTATTCCGAAAATTGTGAAGGTCGGAATAGTTGAATCCAACGACTATATAATCACTCCTAAAACTAACGAAAGGAGTGATTTTTTCTTATGAAAACGACCACGAAACGATTCGCCATCGTCAGGGAGACAGAGGCTCATCAATTCGAGGAAAGACTCAACGAAACGTGGGCGCAACTGAATGACAAATCTCCGAAGGTTACGTTCTCGGAAACGGGCGATTATATGACGGCCCGGTTCGAGTATGAGGAACCCATCGAGCGCGTTGAGATTCCCGTCTCCGAATCCGGAATCCGGTTCACTTGCGAGGATTGTCCTTGTTTCGAGCATCTTCTCAAGAGGGACGGCACGAAGGACGAGCGCATCAAGTACGGCAATTGTGAACTCGCACAGTTCGGAAGGACGTACAAATCGGCTCAGGCGTGCGAAATGCTTTATCGAATGATTGAAAACGGGGAGGTGTCGCTATGTTTCTCAAGGTAGGTTTGGTTCTCGTCGCTCTCGGTGTCACGATGGGCGACTCGGAATGTCTCATCGTTCCGGTTCTCGTTATTGCTCTCGGAGTTTATCTCATAGCAAAGGGAGGAGGGTTCCGAAATGACGAAGTTGATGAATGTTAAGTCGATGGTTCTCTTTGAACTTTCGGAGCGACCTGAAACGAGGAGCAGCGACAGGATGTTGATTTATTGGATATATCGAGACTATTTCAGCATCAGGGACAACGAATTGTTCCTCGACGTTATCTCAAGGCCGGACCTCCCGAGTTTCGAAACGATTCGCAGATGCAGAGCGAAGATTCAAGCGGAGAGACCCGACCTCAAGGCAGCGGATGACGTGATTGCTTTCAGGGCGGACAACGAACAGGCATATTTCACATTTTTCGGGGAGGTATAAACAAATGATGATAGAAAAGATTGAACTCAAAAACGAGAGGCGGTTATACGTCGAGGGGCATCTGTTTAGTTGTCTCAAGGTGTTCCCGGTATTCGAGGCGGTAAAGTACACAAAAGACGTTCAGAGCAAGAGGGAGTTCGTGAGGATTACGGATTCCGTCGGCGGAAAGTGCTATCTCGAGATAACAGGCAAGAAGGAGGCCGACATTTTCATCGCGGTTGCAACAATCGTGTTGATGTCCGTCGGATTAGTTAAGAGACCGCCGGAGGAGCTGATTGTTGACATAGAGCTCAAGAAGGCAATCGCGCCATTGTTCAAGGTTGAAAGCGGGGTGTCCTATGAGTAAAACACATTGGAAATCACTCGCGGACACGTCCTCGTTTCTCGGAAAACAACACATCGACCCGGACAACGATTTAATCGTGACAATCTCAGAGGTCGAGGAGAAGGAGGTCCAAAACGGACGAGGTGGCAAGGAGATTAAAAGAATCATTTATTTCGAGGAACCCGACATTCGTCCGATGATTTGCAACACTACGAACGGAGAGACGATTGAGCGGATTCTCGGAACTCCATATCGTGAGGATTGGCGAGGACATAAAATCGCGATATGGGTTGACCCTGATGTCACGAATCCGTCCGGGAAGGGACGCGGAGGTCTCAGGGTGAGAGATTATCTCCCTAAGGTCGAGACGGCCATATGCGCCGATTGTGGGCGAGAAATCACGTCACACGACAAATACTCCGTCAACAAGATTGTGACGCTCACAACGGGAAAATACGGCGTTGCTCTTTGTTGGGATTGCGGACAGAAACGGAAGGAGGAGGCGGACCTATGATGATGGAACTTGAGAACAGTATGCTCCTCCCGACCGTTCACGACGATAGATATGACGACAGACCCGCTCTCGGTTACGACGAGGATGAGGATGAGGACGAGGAGGTGTTCGAGGATGATGAAATTGACGAGTTCTAACTACTTCTCGAACGAGGCACAAAGGTCGTTTTGGTCGGTGTCTCAATTCAAGGCGTTTGACAATTGCGAGGCTCAGGGTCTCGCAGAGGTCAACGGCGAATATGAACGAGAGGAGACGGACGCGCTCCTCGTTGGTTCATACGTTGACGCCTATTTTTCCGGAGAGCTTGACGAGTTTTTCGGACAGTATGGCGACACGATGTTCAGGAAGGACGGAGAGCTCCTCGCAAAGTATAGCCACGCGAACGACATCATTGACCGCATCGAATCGGATGAGTTGATGAACTCGTTCCTCAAAGGAAAGCTCCAACAGATACGGACCGGGAATCTTTTCGGCGTCGATTGGAAAATCAAAATCGACGTTCTCCACGATGACAAGATTGTCGATTTGAAAATCGTCAAGGATTTCGGCTCCGTTTACAAGGACGGATTCGGTTTCCGTCCGTGGGTCGAGGCGTGGGGATATGACATTCAGGGAGCCGTCTATCAGCGAATCGAACAAATCAGTTCCGGCAGAGAGGAACCGCTCCCGTTCTACATCGTCGCAGCAACGAAGGAGAAGGTCACGGACATCGACGTCATTCAGATTCCGCAGCACATCCTCGACGCAGCTCTCAAGGTGGTTGAGAGCAAGATTGACGGTTTCGACCTGATTAAGACCGGAGAACTCGAACCGAGAAGATGCGGAGTTTGCGATTATTGCAAAAAGACAAAGGTGCTCAGCGCGCCGAGAGTTTACGAAATAGAGGAGGCGAGAGAATGAGATTCGTAAAAAAAGAAAAGACCGAACCGAGATATTTCGTTCCTGAGATTGCTCAGGCGATAGGAGTTTCGGAGGGAGTTATTCACGGATATTTCAGAAACAGAGGAGAAGGGCGAGAACAAATAAGTTGCAAAGAGGGATTAACTCTCGACGACATCGTCAAGGTCATAGAGAGAAAGAGGACCCGAGGAGACGGTCTCGATTTCAAGGCAATTGAGGAAATCAGGACTCGCCTCATCAACGAAAAGGGATATGTTCTCGACACAAGTGACGAGGACGCTCACGATTTGTTTGATTATGAAGAATCGTTGATAGAGGAGGCTCAGGGATGATTAACAAGACGATAATTCACGGCTATCTCGGACGAGACCCGGAACTCAAGTCGTTCACGAAGGACGGACAGGAACGCAAACTCGTCAATTTCTCCGTCGGGGTCGGAAGGGATTTCGGCGATGAAACGGATTGGTTTGACGTCACGATGTTCGGAGCAAGGGCAGAAGTTATCCACAAGTTTTTCCACAAGGGTTCACAGATTGTCGTCTATGGACGGATGCAATCGGAGACCGTTGAAAAAGACGGAGCAAAAAGGAAGTATTGGAAACTCATCGCGAACGATTTCGATTTTTGCGACCCGAGGGATTCCGGTTCCGGTCAGAGCAACGGCGCATCGTTACCGGCAGCCGATGACATCCCTGATTCGTGGGAACAAGCTGAGGAGGATAATCCGTTCTAATGAGCAAGTATCTCATCATCGACTCAAGAGAAAAACCGAGAGCACTCAAACGCATCCTCGCACAATTCGACGAGGCCGGCATCAAGTACGAAACGAGCAAGTTATTATTCGGCGATTATATGGATTATTCGAGACCGAATCTCGTCATCGACCGGAAACAGAACATCGCCGAGCTCGCGAAGAATTGCACGATTGAGCACGAACGATTCCGGGCGGAGCTTGAGAGGGCGAAGGCAGCCGGAGCGCAACTCGTCATCCTCGTCGAACAGAATCGCTACAAGGACCGCGACCGATGGATAAAGGTCAAGGACATCGGGGATTTGATGTTATGGTCCTCGCCATATACGACGATTCGAGGGGAGAAGGTGTTCAGGGTGCTCTCATCGTGGATTAACAAATATAATTTATCGGTAAAGTTTTGTGACAAGAGAGTGACCGGGAAGGAAATTCTCAAAATCATATATGGAGACGTTTTCAGCTATGACGGCAGAGAATAGAGAAAAAGGATTTATCAAAATATATCGGTCGATTCTTCAATGGGAATGGTGGGACGACATCAACACATTTCGGTTGTTTGTGACAATTCTGATTCACGCTAATTGGAAAGAAAAGAAGTGGCACGGGAGGACGATTCCGAGAGGGTCGATGTTCACGTCTCTCAGCTCACTCTCGAAACTTTCGGGCCTCACTCCGAAACAAGTCCGCCGGTCATTGTCGAAACTAATTGAGACAAACGAAGTGACAAGCGAGAGGGCAAACAACGGGCGACTTGTAACCGTTATAAATTACGACTTTTATCAATCGCAAGACGAAAACGGGGCAAACGAGAGGGCAGACAAAAAGGCAGACTTAGGGCAGACCGAGGGCAAACGAAGGGCAACAACTAAAGAACATAAAGAAGTTAAAGAATTAAAGAATAATGTTGTTGTAGCGCGCGAGGAGGAGGACCTGAGAAAGAGACTCACTCCTTCGGACATCGACTCCTTGTACGACCGTTTCCCTTCGTCCGCCGGTTATCTCATCGAGACCGTCGCGAAGGAAGTCAAGGAGCGAAAGAGAAAAGTCAAGAATCCGGTTCCGTACATCCTCGAGTATGCGAAACGCGTCGGATGGGATGACGGGGCGGAACATTTCCGGGACCCGTGGTTTGAGTAGGAGGAGGAAAGGATGACAGAGAAGGAACGAGCGATTCTCATTGACGAACTCGCTGAGGAAGTAATCAAACGAATCGGAGGAAACAAACAAGTCACTCCGAGGGCGTTGTTCAGAGTTCACGATAAATGGTTCAGAGACGACAACGGAGCGAGTTACAAATCGAAAATGACTCAGGCTCTCGGAGACCCGTCGAAAGGGTGGGCGATTTGGGAGCTCGTCCGGAGAGCGACGTGTGTAATTTGCGGGGTTCAGTATGTGAGGCAGCTAAAAGACCCGGACAAGGCGAACGAGGTCGCCGACACGATTTGTCAATTGATTTATGATTTGGCCGTCAAGGAAAGGGAATCGAAATGAAAAAATATTGTCGCTATTGCAACCACTTGACGACAGGCAACGGAATATATTGTCAGCGGCGAAACCTTCGTCTCTCGGAAACATATGCGAAGGCATCGAACACTTGCAGCGATTTCGACTTCAATCCGATGGATGCGTTCTTTGAGAATGAGAGAGGTTATCGGCCGAGGAGCGAAAAACCGAAACCGCAGCACGAACAAATAACGATTGAGGAGGTAATGGAATGACAAGTTGGCAAGGTGCATTTTTGGAGAGTATCGCAGAGGAATTGAAAAATATTCGGGAGATTTTGGAAAAGCAACAATCAATCGAAGTCGGTGAGGATTGTATAAGTCTTGAGGATATAGGCAAGACGTTGAATGAATGGTTAGACGATAAAGAAATGGCGAGGTTTGCAACAAAGATATTAAGGCTTAATGCTCCAAGAGTAGTACCAACTACCAAGCAATCCTCAATAGTTCATTGTAAGGATTGTAAACATTGGAACGGTAAATATTGCTTTAACAAAAGTGCGTGTGTCCCAAAAGCACCGAAAGAAAAGGACTTCTGTTCGTGGGGAGAAAGGAGAGGGGAATGAGTGATAAGATTTTAATTTCGATAGTGATAATAATAACGCTGCATCTGATTGGTGGAGTTATATATTTACTGACACAAGGGAGAGTGTTTGTGAAACTGTATCACGATTTAATGGGGTGGCATTTACCTGATTACAGTAAAGGCGTTACAAGCGATAGTATTAATACTTACGCTATATGCAAGCATTGTGGCAAAGAAATAATACAAGATAGCCAAGGAAATTGGTTTTAGGTGTAAAGGATAGAGGAATGAAGACCAACACAGCCGTTAAACCACAATACAGATATTGCAGAAAAAAGCAATGCTACTGCACAAATGCAAATTGGCAGGGCGAATGTTCGATAACTGCTTGCAATAAAGATAGATTGCACCGAAATGTATACGGCAATACTAATGTCAATAAATGACTTGGAAATTTGTCGCGACTGTTATCGCAGAATTAGAGACGAAGTCATAAACAAAAACGAAACGCAAGATGGAAGGAGTGAGAAATGATAATCAATTTGGGATTGCCGCAGATTATATATTTAACGCTTGTTTGCTTAAGTCTCGGAATAGCAATCGAGCAACACGGAAAGCCGAAAGAGGGGATTAACAATTTTTGGGTAACTCTTATCGGTACGGTAATCTCGATTTTATTGTTAGCGTGGGGCGGATTCTTTGCGAAGTGAGAAGGAGAGGACACAATGAGCATATTTGAAAGAGCTTTCAATGACACGTTTGATTATCACAAGAGGGACGACGAGGTTTGCGGGAAGTGCCGGCATCATTTAGGTTCGTCTCGCGGGTGGTATTGTGCGAACGAGAGGAGCGACTTCTATTCGAACTATACGGAGTATGGGAACCGCTGCGACGAGTTTGAGGAGAGGGATTGATGAACGGTCGAGAAATTAAACAATGCGAAATATGTCGATGCTTGTATATGGCCGCGCAGATGGAGACGATGTTCACGGGTCGGAGGATGCTCGTTTGTCTCAAGTGCATCAATAAGGGACGGAGTCAGGCAGCGGCACAGGAAGGAAAGAAAAGGAGGGCGCGATATGGCATATCTGATTGACAAGCAGAAAGTTCTCGATGCGATTGACGAAGTAAAGGACCTGAGGGGACAGGCATATTGCGAGCTCGTCGATGCAATCAACGAACTCCCGATTCTCGCGGTCGAGAGAGATTGTCGAGGATGTTTCGGAGCGAGTTTCGGAGATTGCGAGAGATGCGAACGTTATAAGTTCGTTTCGGTGAGGACAGAGATTCAGAGACGTCTCGTCGGCATCGTGGAGACAATCGACAACGGTCTCGATGAGTATTGTGAAGTCGTGGGCGAGTGGATTCAGTATTTCAAGAACAGAGAGAGGAAACATTTCAAGAAGGGTAAGTTATGCGAGAAAATAAAACAATTGCGTTCGTGGCGTTAATCTGTTTTGTGATTATCTCGTTCATCATCCTTGCGACGTGTGCGACTCAAGGACCGGCTCCGGTTCCGAGTCAGGTCGGAGACAAGGTCGAGAAGGACGGGAGGTGTTACGTTTCGGTTTGGGTCGAGGTAACGCCTGAGGAATACATCGGTTTAGATATTGGAGACGAATACGAAATCAAATGACGGCGAGGGAATACTTAAATCAATACAGAGAGGCGGACAGAAACGCGAGGCGTCTCCGGAGAGAATACGAACGAGAACTCGAACTCATTGACGCGGTCAAGTCAACGGCGGACATCGACGGACTACCGAGAGCGAGACAATTGTCGAAGGTTGTCGAGGACAGGGCGGTCCGGTTAGCGGACAAGGCGGCCGAGTGGAAAATTGCCGAACTCGACGCGTTGCATCTGAGACAAGAGACATTCGAGACGATTGTGTCCGTTGGAGGAGTTGAGGCGGACGTCCTCGTTGAGAGGTATATCAATCTCAAGACGTGGAAAGAGGTTTGTGTCTCGGTCAATTGGTCGTGGCCGAAAGTTCGAGACTTTCATCGTGAAGGATTGAATCGTCTCTCGGAGAAAATAATGTAATACAACATTTTACAACATAGGTCGTGCTATTATGATAACGTCAAGAAGTCATCAGACGGGCGGACATAATCACCGAGGCGGGAATCGTCTCTCGCCTATATGAGCATTTTGTAGGTCAAGGCCGGTTCAATTCCGGCGATGCTCTTTTTCATTAAATAACCGTAAGGACAAGCGGACGGGAACCCTCGTCCGTTTTGTCTTGGAGCTCGTTATGATAATTAGTCACAACAACGCAGAATACCGGAAGAAGTGGGAAAACGCCGGAGCGAATCAATACAACGGCGCGTTCTACTACTCGAAGGAGATTCTCAAGAATATCATCCCGAACGTCGAGACATCTCGCAATTGGGTAACGGTCAACGTCCGGGGCGTGGGATGCAATCACGCGATTGTGTTTGTGCATAACAATTTGCATCCGTCAAATTATGAATGGCTGCGACAGTATGACGACCTCGTCCTTGTTTGCGGAGTCAGGGAGACGGTCGAGAAGGTCAAACACTTAGGGAGGGCGATATACATTCCGCTCTCAATCGACACGGAATATGTCAAACAGTTCCGGGCAGAGAAGAAAACAAAAGACGCCGCGTTCGTCGGGAGACATTCAAAGATAAGACTCGGCAAGTTGCCGGCGGGGATTGATCATCTCCACGGACTCAAGAGACAGGAACTCCTCCCGAGGATGGCGGAGTACAAAGCGATATATGGTGTCGGTCGTGTAGCTCTCGAGGCGAAATGTCTCGGATGCAAGGTCCTACCATATGACGAGCGATTTCCGAATCCGTCAATATGGAAACTCATCGACAACAAGACGGCGGCGCAGATGCTACAAAAGGAACTCGACAGGATAGACGGGAGGAAGTAATGGCGCGAGAGTTTGCGAGAAGTTTCTACTCCTCGAAGGCGTGGCAAGATTGCCGGGATGCGTACGCAAAGAAAGCGCATCACTTATGCGAGGAATGTTTGAAGAAAGGAATCATCACTCCGGGCGTCATCGTTCATCACGTCGAGGAGTTGACGCCGTTGAACATTTACAATCCTGAGGTTGCGCTTAACTTCAATAACCTCGAACTATTATGTCGGTCGTGTCACGGTGAGCAGCACAACGAGAGAGACAAGGCGAGGCGATATTCTTTCGATGATTGCGGAAATGTTTTCGTCAAAGAGAAATATCTCGATGAGAATCCCTCCGAGGCCCCCCGTTGACGATAATTTTTTATTAAAATCATAGAC
>SMFF01000237.1_pt1 | contig 12643 bp, 10 predicted proteins | sample 2456181 | NCBI WGS metagenome assembly SMFF01 (sample SAMN10132611, study PRJNA489261) | soil metagenome | isolation source: day120 antibiotic-loamy sand soil ammended with raw manure from dairy cow... | place: USA | collected 2015-04-01
TCGGCGACCCTCTTCTTCGTTACGTCGGGCTGACAGGATTTTAACCTGCGACCCCTTGACCCCCAGTCAAGTGCGCTACCAAGCTGCGCCACAGCCCGTGGCTTGTGCCGCATCCGAGGATCCGGCACGGCTCCTTACATTACCTTGTCGGCGGCACGGCTCGTGACCAGCGCGCGTCAGGCGAGCTGCGCCTTCACGTACGCGACGATCGCGCTCGCGTGGCCGTGCCCCAGGCCGTGCGCCGACTTCAGCCAGTCGACGACCTGCATGTGCGGATGCTCGGCGAGGCGGTCGGCGGCCAGATCGAGCCAGTGCTGGATCGGGTGACCGTAGGTCTTCTCGATGCTGGGAAAGTACGAGGCCGGGCCGGCGAGCTTCTCCCCCGGCTTCACGGATGGTGCGGTCACGCGCGGCATGCCGCCAGCGTAGCCGAGGCGCACACTGGAGTCATGGCCGAGCTCATCGCCGTGCATGGCGACATCACCGAACAGCGCGTCGACGCGATCGTGAACGCCGCGAACAATGCGATGCGCGGCGGCGGCGGGGTCGACGGCGCCATCCACCGGGCGGGCGGCCCCGACATCCTGCGCGACTGCATCGAACGCTTCCCCGACGGCCTGGCCACCGGGGATGCCGGATGGACCACCGCCGGACGCCTGCCCGCACAGTGGGTCATCCACACGGTCGGCCCGAATCACGCGGCAGGCCAGCGCGACCGCACACTGCTCGTCTCGTGCTACCGGCGCGCGCTCGAGGTCGCCGACGAGCTGGGGGTTCACAGCATCGCGTTTCCCCTCATCAGCGCCGGCATCTACGGGAGGCGCGGATCGTGGCGCGGGATGCTGAGATCGTCGAGCGGGTGCGGGTCGCTGTCGAGGGGCGCGGGTGACGCGGGTTTCGAGACGCCGCTTCGCGGCTCCTCAACCAGCGGAGGCGCGCCGCTCCTCGACCAGCTGACTCTCAGCGGGGCGGACAGCGTCGGAGCGCCGACGTAGGATCGTGCGCGCAGGGGCCGGCCTGCTCTCGACGAGGGAGCACCATGGTCATCAACGCCGACCCGCAAGACGGGCTCGACGCTGCCGAACGCGCGCGGTCCGGCTATCGGGGCGAATGGCATCCGCTGCTCGCCGCCGTCGAGGGGCCCGTCGGCACCTGGACCATGACGGCACCCGACGGCTCGCCGTACGGCATCATCCGGCTGCTCGAGCTCGGCGGCGAGCAGGGCTACCGCGCCGTCACGTGGGCCGAGCGCTCGGCAGACCGCCAACTCGTCGGCTACTACCGCACGCTCCGTGCCGCTGCCATGGCGGCGCATCGCCGCTACCTCGCGAGCCACGGTCCTCGGCAGCACGGTCGCGAGGCGCAGTCGGCACGCGGGCCGCGTAGCCTGGGCGGGTGACCGACGCCGCCGCGCACCTGCACCGCCTCATCCGCACCATCCCCGACTTTCCCGAGCCCGGCATCCAGTTCCGCGACCTTACCCCCGTGCTCGCCGACGGCGAGGCGTTCGCGACGGTCACGGATGCGCTCGTCGCGCCCTTTGCGGGCCGCTACGACGTCGTGGCGGGCGTGGAGGCACGCGGGTTCGCCCTTGCGGCGGCGGCCGCGGCGCGTTCGCGGCACGGGCTGCTGCTGATCCGCAAGGCAGGCAAGCTGCCCGGCACGACCCTCGGTGAGAGCTACACACTCGAGTACGGGGAGGCGACGCTCGAGTTGCACGCCGAGCAGCTTCCGGCCGGCACCCGCGTGCTGCTCGTCGACGACGTGCTCGCCACGGGAGGCACCCTCGCGGCATCGCAACGCCTCATCGAACGGGCCGGATGGCAGCTCGTCGGCACGACCGTCGTGCTCGAACTCGAGGGCCTCGGCGGGCGCGACAGGCTCGCGCCGCGCGAGGTGCACGCGCTCACCCGGCTCTGACGAGCCCCGGGCCCAGAGATGGTCACAAGTCGGTAACAACCGTCGAGCGGCCGGTGGATGCGACCCGATTCGCCCCCGTTTCGGCCAGCGGATGTCGGTGGCTCGCGATGGTCTCGATTCATGGAAAAACGACTCGATGCGATCGCCCAGGCGGATGCCGCGCTGAGCCGTGTCATCGAGGTGCAGGCGCAGATCGACGCGCTCATGGCGGTGCGCACCGAGGCCCTCGTCGCGTTCGATGAAGCCTTCACGGCGGCCTACCCGACCGACCGGTCGGCGCTCAGAGAACGGGCACGCAACGCGGAACTCGCGTGCGGGTTGCGGATGCCGGAGCAGAGCGTGCAACGTCTCTGCGGTGAGGCGCAGATTCTGACGCGCGACCTGCCGGCGACGCTCGCCGGACTCGCCGAGGGGCGCTACTCGTACCGGCACGCGCAGGCGCTCGTCGACGAGACCGCGGGCCTCGACGCGGACGACCGCGCGGCCGTCGAACGCGTCGCGCTCGGCACCGCGGCGACGACGACCGCGGCGCAGTTCCGGCGGCGCGTGCGCAAGCTCCGCGAGAAGCGCCGACCCGAGACTATGCCGCAACGTGCCGCGGAGGCGCGCACACGGCGCTCGGTGACCATGGATCCTCTGGCCGACGGCATGGGATGTCTGATGCTGTACACGGGCGCGGTCGAGGTGGCTGCGATCTATGAGCGCGTCTGCGAGGCCGCAGCGCGCGAAAAGGCCGACGGAGACCCGCGCACGATCACCCAACTGCGCGCCGATCTCATGGTCGACGCGCTGCTCGAGCGTCAGAGTGCGCTCGGCCTCTCCCGCACGCAGCTGGAAGCCCTCGACCTCACCGCTGAGGAAGCGGCGCACATCCAGGAGACCGAGCTGGGCAGCTTCTCTCTCCATGTCGAGAACCAGCTACCGCGTGCCCGACGCACTGCGACGATGGTTGCGATTGCGCGACGACACCTGCACCTTCGCGATGTGCGGCATCAGCGCTCGCCGATGCGACATCGACCACACCCGCGATTGGCACGCGCACGACGGGCCTACCGACCACGACAACCTCGCCCACCTCTCGCGCGGCCACCACACCCTCAAGCACCACGGCGGATGGCGCGTGCGACAAGACAAGCCGGGGCACCTTACCTGGACGAGCTACCTCGGCCGGGAGTATGCCGTCGCGCCCGCCAGCGCGTGACCGGGCAGGGCGGTCCGTCGGAATCGATCAGGATTGAGGAAGCCCGCTGTCCGCGTCGGCCGGTAGCGTCTCTCGCATGACGCAGCAGCCTGCCGACCACATCGCCGACAGCCACGATCTCATCCGCGTGCACGGCGCCCGCGAGAACAACCTCAAGAATGTGAGCCTCGACATCCCGAAGCGCCGCCTCACGGTATTCACCGGCGTGTCGGGCTCCGGCAAGAGCTCGCTCGTGTTCGGCACGATCGCGGCCGAATCGCAACGCATGATCAACGAGACCTACCCGGCCTTCGTGCAGGGCTTCATGGCGAGCCTCGCCCGCCCCGACGTCGACCGGCTCGAAGGCCTCACGACCGCGATCATCGTCGACCAGGAGCGCCTCGGCTCCAACTCCCGCTCCACGGTCGGCACGGTCACCGACGCCAACGCGCTGCTGCGCATCCTCTTCAGCCGCCTCGGTCAGCCGCACATCGGCTCACCGCAGGCGTTCTCGTTCAACATCCCCTCGGTGCACGGTTCGGGCGCGATCACCATCGAGAAGGGCGACGGCACCACCAAGGTCGTGCGCGATTTCGCCCAGCTCGGCGGCATGTGCCCACGCTGCGAGGGCATGGGCACCGTCAACGACATCGATCTCACCCAGCTCTACGACGCATCCAAGTCGCTCAACGGGGGCGCGATCACCATCCCCGGCTTCACCGCCGACGGCTGGGCCACGCGCATGTACTCCGAGTCGGGCTTCTTCGACCCCGACAAGCCCATCCGCGACTTCACCGACACCGAGTTGCACGACCTGCTCTACAAAGAGCTCGTCAAGGTCAAGATCAGCGGCATCAACATCAGCTACGAGGGTCTCGTGCCCAAGATCCAGAAGTCGATGCTCTCCAAAGACCCGGATGCCATGCAGCCGCACATCCGCGCCTTCGTCGAGCGGGCGGTCACCTTCCAACCCTGCCCCGAGTGCCACGGAACGCGACTCAACGAGGGCGCGCGGTCGTCGAAGGTGGCCGGCATCTCGATCGCCGACGCGTGTGCGATGCAGATCAGCGACCTCGCCGCCTGGGCGCGCGGCATCGACGAACCGAGCGCCGCTCCCCTGCTCGAGACCCTGCGGCAGCTGCTCGACTCCTTCGTCGACATCGGCCTCGGCTACCTCTCGCTCGACCGCGCATCCGGAACACTCTCGGGCGGTGAAGCGCAACGCACCAAGATGATCCGGCACCTGCGCTCGGCGCTCACCGACGTCACCTATGTGTTCGACGAGCCCACGGTCGGGCTGCACCCGCACGACATCCAGCGCATGAACGAACTGCTCGTGCAGTTGCGCGACAAGGGCAACACGGTGCTCGTGGTCGAGCACAAGCCCGAGGCGATCGCGATCGCCGACCACGTCGTCGACCTGGGCCCGCGCGCGGGGTCGGCGGGCGGCGAGATCGTGTTCGAGGGGACTGTCGACGAACTTCGCCGCGCCGACACCCTCACGGGTCGCCACCTCGACGACCGCGCCCACCTCAAGCAGACCGTGCGCACCCCCGCGGGCACGCTCGAGATCCGCGGTGCGTCGACCCACAACCTGCAGAACGTCGACGTCGACCTCCCCCTCGGCGTGCTCACGGTGATCACGGGCGTCGCCGGCTCGGGCAAGAGCTCGCTCATTCACGGTTCCGTCTCCGGGCGCGACGGCGTCGTCACGGTCGACCAGGGCGCCATCCGCGGGTCACGCCGCAGCAACCCCGCTACCTACACCGGCATGCTCGAGCCGATCCGCAAGGCGTTCGCGAAGGCGAACGGCGTGAAGCCCGCGCTGTTCAGCGCCAACTCCGAGGGCGCGTGCCCCAACTGCAACGGCGCCGGCTTCATCTACGTCGACCTGGGTGTCATGGCGGGCGTCGAGACGCTCTGCGAGGTCTGCGAGGGCCGCCGATTCGACTCCTCGGTGCTCGAGTACACGCTCGGCGGGCGCGACATCAGCGAGGTGCTCGCGATGCCCGTCGCCGAGGCGCTCACCTTCTTCGCTGAGGGTGAGGCGCGCATCCCTGCGGCGCACGCCATCCTGCAGCGGTTGAGTGACGTCGGTCTCGGTTACCTCGGCATCGGGCAGCCCCTCTCGACCCTGTCGGGCGGCGAACGGCAGCGGCTCAAGCTCGCGGTCAACATGGCGGAACAAGGCGGCATCTACGTGCTCGACGAGCCCACGACGGGTCTGCACCTCGCGGATGTCGAAGCGCTGCTCGGCCTGCTCGACCGGCTCGTCGACTCGGGCAAGTCGGTCATCGTGATCGAGCACCACCAGGCCGTCATGGCGCACGCCGACTGGATCGTCGACATCGGACCGGGCGCGGGACACGACGGTGGACGGGTTGTGTTCGAGGGCACCCCCGCCGAGCTCGTCGCCGACGGGTCGACCCTCACCGGACAGCACCTGGCGCGCTACGTCGCGGGCTGAAAACATGGGGTCATGCCCACCTTGCACCTCACCGGCGAACCGGATGCCGATCGCCTGCTCTCCGAGAGCCCCCTCGCGCTGCTGATCGGGATGCTGCTCGACCAGCAGGTGCCGATGGAGACCGCATTCGCGGGCCCCGAGAAGCTGCGCACCCGGATGGGCGGCACCCTCGACGCGGCGGCCATCGCCGACGCCGATCCGGAGGCCATCGCGGAACTCTTCAAGGAATCCCCCGCCATCCACCGCTTCCCGGGGTCCATGGCTGCCCGCACGCAGACGCTCTGCCGCACGCTCGTCGAGGACTGGCACGGGGATGCCGCCGCCATCTGGCGCGAGGGCGACCCCGACGGCGCCGAGGTGCTGAAACGCCTGAAGACGCTGCCGGGCTTCGGCGAGCAGAAGGCGCGCATCTTCCTCGCGCTGCTCGGCAAGCAGTACGGTCTCGACGCCGAGGGGTGGCAGCAGGCCGCTGGCGACTACGCCGAGCCCGGCAGCTACCGCTCGGTCGCCGACATCGTGGATGCCGAGTCGCTCGCCAAGGTGCGCGCCACCAAGCAGGCCGCGAAGGCGGCAGCCAAAGCCGTGAAGGCCTGAGCGGCGCACCGTGGGTCGTCTCCTGCGCCTGGCGAGGCGGTACTGGGCCGTCACCGCGACCCTCGTCGTGGGCGCGCTCGGCATCGTGCTCGCCCTCGCCGGGGCAGGCACCCTCGTGCCCTGGATCTTCGGCGGCTACGCGCTGGCGATCGCGGCGTGGCAGGCAGTGGGCATGGTGCGACAGCTTCTGCGCCGCGAGTTCGGCCTCGATGTGCTCGCCATCACGGCGATCATCGCGACGGTGCTCGTGGGCGAGTTCATCGCCGCGCTCGTCGTCGTGCTCATGCTCACCGGTGGCGAGGCACTCGAGGACTACGCCAACCGCCGCGCCAAGCGCGAACTCGATGCTCTGCTCGCGCGCGCTCCGCAGCGGGCCCGCGTGCAGCGCGACGGCGGTTTCGCGGATGTCTCGGTCGACGAGGTCGTGGTCGGCGACGTCGTGCTCATCCGACCCTCCGAGGTCGTTCCCGTCGACGGAGTGCTGCTCTCACCTACGACGACCGTCGACGAGTCCTCGCTCACCGGCGAGAGCATCCCCGTGGAGAAGGTCGCAGGAGACACCCTGCTCTCCGGCTCGGTCAACGGTGTGCAGGCGGTGGAGCTGCGAGCGAGTGCGACGGCATCCGCGAGTCAATACCAGCAGATCGTCGCGCTCGTCGCCGCGGCCTCCGAGAGCCGCGCTCCCGTCGTGCGGCTCGCCGACCGCTACGCCGTTCCCTTCACGGCGTTCTCGCTCGCCCTCGCCGCAGTGGCGTGGCTCGTCTCGGGCGAGCCCAACCGCTTCGCCGAGGTACTCGTGCTGGCCACGCCGTGCCCGCTGCTCATCGCCGCCCCGGTCGCTTTCGTGGGCGGCATGAGCCGGGCCGCCCGCAACGGGCTCATCGTGAAGGGTGGCGCCGTGCTCGAGCAGCTCGCCCGCGCACGCACCGTCGCCTTCGACAAGACGGGCACCCTCACCCGCGGCACCCCCGAGATCACCGAGATCCGCCCGAGCGGCGGAATCTCCTCCGACGAGCTGCTCACCGCGGTCGCCGAAGCCGAGGAGTACTCCTCGCACGTGCTCGCCGCATCCTTCCTCCGCGCCGCCGACGCCCGCGGACTCGTCAGGCGGGGAGCCGAGAGCGCCCGCGAGGTCGCCACCAACGGCGTCGAGGCCGTCGTCGCCGGCCGCCGCATCGTCGTCGGCAAGTTCGCCTTCGTGGCCGAGCACGCATCGGATGCGGTGCGCACCCCGATCGCACCCGGCGAGCTCGCCGTCTACGCCGCCATCGACGGCCGGTACGCGGGAGCGATCCTCGCAAGCGACGTCGTGCGCCCGGAGGCTCCCGACATGCTGGCGCGCCTGGACGCCCTCGGCATCCGCCACACCCTCATGCTCACCGGCGACGCGCGCGAGACGGCCGAGCACGTGGCGGCCGCACTCGGCATCGGCGAGGTGCAGGCCGAGTGCCTCCCCGCCGACAAGGTCGCGGCCATCCAGCACCTCGACGAACGACCCGTGGTCATGGTCGGCGACGGCGTCAACGACGCCCCCGTGCTCGCGGCAGCCGAGGTGGGCGTCGCGATGGGTGCCAAGGGCGCCACCGCGGCGAGCGAATCGGCGGATGTCGTGGTGCTGGTCGACGACATCTCGCGCGTCGCCGATGCGATCACCATCGGCCGCCGCACCGTGCGGGTCGCGCTGCAGAGCATCTGGATCGGCATCGGGGTGTCGGTCGCGCTCATGATCGTCGCGAGCTTCGGCCTCATCCCGGCCACGGTCGGGGCGCTGCTTCAGGAGCTCGTCGACCTCGTGACGATCCTCGCCGCGCTGCGCGCCGTCGGCTCACGCCGCGACAACGCGCCGGGGCCGCGCGCACCGAACGCACCGCGGCAGGTGCCGGTGGGCTGAGCCCCTCAGTCGATCCCGAGCGCCCCGAGGGAGGCGCGGATGGCACCCGCCGACGCGTGCAACCGCTCGCGCTCCTCGTCGGCGAGCGGCACCTCGATCACGCGACGCACGCCCGAGGCATCCACGACGCTCGGCACCGACAGGGCGACACCGCTGATGCCGTGGTAGCCCTCGAGCACGCTCGAGACGGGCAGCACCGCGCCCTCATCCCGCAGCACCGCCTCCACGATGCGCGCCCCCGAGAGACCGATCGCATAGTTCGTGGCACCTTTGCCCGCGATCACCGTGTAGGCCGCGTTCATGACCTCCTCGGCGATGCTGTCGAGTTCCGCGCGCGCGAGGGGGCCGTCGCCGGCATCCCAATGATCCAGCGGCACCGGCCCGATGCGCGCCTGCGACCACAGCGCGAACTCCGAGTCGCCGTGCTCGCCGATGATCATGGCGTGCACGCTCGACGGGGCGATCTCGAGTCGGTCGGCGAGCCGTCGTCGTAGGCGCGCCGAGTCGAGCACCGTGCCCGAGGCAAACACCCGCGAGGTCGGCAGGCCCGAGAAGCGTTGGGCGGCCACGGCGAGTACGTCGCACGGGTTCGAGACGATCACGAACACCGCGTTCGGCGCACGCTCCACGAGCTGCGGCATGAGGTCGCGGATGATGCCCGCATTGACACCCGCAAGCTCCCGACGCGTCTGCCCCGGCTTCTGCTTGGCACCCGCGGTGACGACGACGACGTTCGAGTCGGCCACGACATCCAGCTCCGCCCCACCCGTGATGCGCGAGGCGCCGGTGAACGGCGTGCCGTGCGCGAGGTCGAGTACCTCGGCCTCGACGCGGCGGGCGTCGATGTCGTAGAGCGCGACCTCGCGCGCCGACTCTCGGATGAGCGCCGCGTAGGCGAGAGAGGTGCCCACCGCCCCGGCGCCGATGATGCTGAGCTTCGCGTTCTCGATGACGGCCATGCTCCGATCCTGGCGGATGCGGTGGCCGCGCGACAGGTCCGAGGTCCCGGTCAGTCGTCCGGGCCCGGCATCGGGCGCACGAGAGGCAGGAACACGTCGTCGACGATCGACACGAGCTCCTCCTCCGGCACCTTTCCGAGGCGCAGGATCGCCTCCGAGCGGAAGAGATCGAAGGGCACCCGTCGCACCCGCTCCGGAAGGTCGGGGCGCGCCTCGCCGCGTTCTACGGCTCGCTCGATCGCCGCCAGGAACGGGGAGGGTGCGTCGCCGATCATGTCGAGGCGCAACTGGGCGGGAGTGATTCCGGTCTCGGCATAGAAGCCCGCCAGCTGCACGCTCAGCACGACCCACATGCCCAGACGTGTCTCGTTCGAATGCCGCAGAGCCGCAAGCACGTCCTCGCGCAGGCTGCCGGTGTCCGGGCTGATGCGGGGTGTGCGCGCGCCGAGGTGCCGCACGGCGGCGCGCACGAGCGCTTCCCGTGTGGGCCAGCGACGGTAGAGCACCGCCCGGCTCGTGCGGGCGCGAGCCGCCACCGCCTCGTAGGTGAGTCCGCCGTAGCCCTGCTCGGTCAGCTGGTCCCAGACGGCCTCCAGGATGGCGTCCTCGAGTTCGGCGCCGCGTCGTCGTGTCGCCTTCGGAGCGGGGTTTTCAAGATTCACTTGCGTATCTTATCTCACGCGCGTATCTTCCCAAGAGTCACTTCCGTCTCTTATTCGACTCGACTCCGAGGACTCCCCCATGACCGGCTCACCCGCATCCACTCCTGCCGACACCCCGCGACTCCCCCCGGGCGTCATGACCACCGCCTGGGTGCTCATCATCGGCGGGTTCGCTGCCATCCTCGACTCCACGATCGTGGCGATCGCCATCGACACCCTCGCCCGCGAGTTCGACGAGCCGGTCTCGACGATCCAGTGGGTCTCCACCGGCTACCTGCTCGCCCTCGCCGTCGCCATCCCGCTCACCGGCTGGGCACAGGCTCGCTTCGGCGGCAAACGACTCTGGATCGCAGCCCTCGCGCTCTTCCTGCTCGGCTCGGTGCTGTGCGCCTTCGCGTGGGACGCCACGAGCCTCATCGCCTTCCGCATCGTGCAGGGCCTCGGCGGCGGCATCATGTTCCCGCTCATGCAATCGCTCGCCGTACAGGCCGCGGGCGGGCGCACCAAGGGCCTGGGACGGATGATGGCCGTCGTGACGGTGCCCATCGCACTCGGGCCGATCGTCGGCCCGGTCATCGGCGGCGCCATCCTCGACGGGCTCAGCTGGCAGTGGATGTTCCTCGTGAACGTGCCGGTCGTGCTCGTGGGCATCGCCCTCGCGGCGTGGCGTCTGCCGGACGACTCGGCTCGCCGCCGCCGCGCCAAGCTCGACATCGTGGGGCTCGTGCTGCTCGCCCCCGGGCTCGCGCTCATTCTGCTCGGGCTCTCGAATGTGGAGTCCGGAGGCGGGGTGGTCCGCTCCGAGGTGCTGCTGCCGCTCATCGCAGGCACCGCCCTCACGGTCGGCTTTGTGTTCTGGTCGATCACGCGGCGCGAGCGCGCGCTCGTGCACCTGCGGATGCTGGGGCGTCGCACCCTGGCGAGCGCATCGCTCGTGCTGTGGCTGGCCGGCGCCGCCCTCTACGGCGCCATGCTGCTGCTGCCGCTCTACTGGCAGGCGCTGCGCGGCGAGACAGTGCTCGCGGCCGCGCTGCTGCTCATCCCCCAGGGAGTGGGTTCGCTCGCGGCGCGTCCCCTCGCCGGCATCCTGCTCGACCGGATCGGCGCCCGCGCGCTCACCGTGATCGGCTTCACCCTCATCGCGATCGGCACCGTGCCCTTCGCCCTCGCCGACGCCGACACCTCGAACGTGTGGCTGTCAGCCGTACTCGTCGTGCGCGGGCTCGGGCTCGGCACCGTGCTCATCCCCCTGATGACCGTGTCGATGACGGGACTCAGCCACGATGAGATCCCACAGGCCACGATGATCACGCGCATCTCCCAGCAGATCGGCGGAGCGTTCGGCACCGCCGCGCTCGCGGTCGTGCTCACCGAGCTCACGACGGGCGCGGCGAGCCCCGCGGATGCCGTGAACGCCTTCCACGTGACGTTCTGGGTCGCAACCGGGGTCGCGGTGCTGGCACTGCTCGCGAGCCTGCTCCTGCCGGGCCGGGAGCCCGACGAGCCCACGATCGAGGAAGCCGAGGTGGCGGAGGCGGCGGTGTAGGGACCTCGGAGGTGGTTGAGGAGCCGCCGCAGGCGGCGTCTCGAAACCCCGACGCCCTAGCGGCGGCGCTTCTCCCGCATCCGCCCGCCTTAGCGGCGGCGCTTCTCCCGCACGCGCATATTCACGACGATCGGCGTGCCCTCGAAACCGTAGACCTCGCGCAGCCGCCGCTGGATGAAGCGGCGGTACTGCGGGTCGAGGAAGCCGGTGGTGAACAGCACGAAGGTCGGCGGGCGCGTCGAGGCCTGGGTGCCGAACAGGATGCGCGGCTGCTTGCCGCCGCGCACGGGGTGCGGGTGCTCGGCCGTGAGCTCGGCGAGCAGGGCGTTGAACTTGCCGGTGGGAATGCGCGTGTCCCAGCTGTCGAGAGCCGTCTCGAGTGCGGGCACGAGCTTCTCGAGGTGGCGACCGGTGCGCGCCGAGATGTTCACGCGCGGCGCCCACGAGACGTGGCCGAGGTCCTGCTCGATCTCCCGCTCGAGGTAGCGGCGGCGGTCGTCGTCGAGCAGGTCCCACTTGTTGTAGGCGAGCACGAGCGCACGCCCCGACTCGAGCACGAGGTCGACGATGCGCAGATCCTGCGTCGAGATGGGCTCCGTGACGTCGATCACGACCACCGCGACCTCGGCCTTCTCGAGCGCCGCCGCGGTGCGCAGCGAGGCGTAGAAGTCGGCACCCTGCTGCAGGTGCACACGCTTGCGGATGCCGGCCGTGTCGACGAAGGTCCAGATGCGGCCCGCGAGCTCGATCTGCTCGTCGACCGGGTCGCGCGTGGTGCCGGCGAGCTCGTTGACGACGACGCGCTCCTCGCCCGCGGCCTTGTTGAGCAGCGAGCTCTTGCCGACGTTGGGACGCCCGAGGATGGCGACACGTCGCGGTCCGCCGATCTCCTGCTTGGCGACCGTCGACACCTCCGGCAGCACCGTCATGACGTGGTCGAGCAGGTCGGCGACGCCACGCCCATGCAGCGCCGAGACGGGCCACGGCTCCCCGAGCCCGAGCGCCCAGAGCTCGGCCGCCTGCGGGTCCTTGATGGCGTCGTCGGCCTTGTTGGCCACGAGGATCACGGGCTTCTTCGCCGCGCGCAGCATCCGCACGACGTGCTCATCGGTCGCGGTCGCGCCCACGTTGATGTCGACGACGAACAGCACGGCGTCGGCGAGATCGACGGCGACCTCCGCCTGGGCCGCGACCGAGGCGTTGATGCCCGAGGCATCCGGCTCCCAGCCGCCCGTGTCGACGACCGTGAAGCGGCGCCCGAGCCACTCCGACTTGTACGAGACGCGGTCGCGCGTGACGCCCGGCACATCCTCGACGACCGCCTCCCGGCGCCCCAGGATGCGGTTCACGAGCGCCGACTTGCCCACGTTCGGTCGCCCGACGATCGCGAGCACCGGCAGCGCCGGCAGGTAGGTGATGCCGTC